>Ga0164243_10014566_pt1 | contig 10941 bp, 9 predicted proteins | sample OricompcompostOP_FD_108781 | JGI IMG/M metagenome (GOLD analysis project Ga0164243, IMG submission 108781) | Organic Plus compost microbial communities from Emeryville, California, USA - Original compost - Organic plus compost (OP) | ecosystem: Engineered > Solid waste > Mixed feedstock >...
AGCGCTTCGGTCACGGCGAAGCCGAAAATCAGGTTGCCGAACTGGCCCTGAGCAGCCGACGGATTACGCAGCGCCGAACCAAGGAAGTTGGCGAAGATGTTACCCACGCCGACGCCGGCGAGACCCATGCCGAGGCAGGCGATGCCGGCACCGATGTACTTAGCTGCAACAGGATCCATTGATTGCTCCTTTGGGATCGATCTGATGAAAGGGTTGGTCGGACGTCAGTGGCCCGGGTGAATGGCGTCGTTGAGATAGATGCAGGTCAGGATGGTGAAGACGTAGGCCTGCAGGAAGGCGACAAGGAATTCGAGAGCCGTCAGCGCGACCGTCATGCCAAGCGGCAGAACCGCGCCGAGCCAGCCAAGAAAACCGAGGCTGCCGAGCATTGTCACGAAGCCGGCGAATACTTTCAGCGTGATATGGCCGGCGAACATGTTGGCGAACAAACGCACGCTGTGCGACAGCGGCCGCGACAGGAACGAGATCACCTCGATCAGCACAATCAGCGGCAGGATGTAGATCGGAATGCCACTCGGTACGAACAGCTTCAGGAATTTCGCGCCGTTCTTGTAAAAACCGTAGATCAGCACCGTCAGGAACACGGTCATCGCCAGCGCAGCGGTGATGATGATGTGGCTGGTGACGGTGAAGGTGCCGGGAATGAGACCAATCAGGTTCGCGAACAGAACGAACATGAACAGCGAGAAGACCAGCGGGAAGAACTTCATTCCTTCCTTGCCGGCCGAACTTCGTAACATGTCCGCGACAAATTCGTAGCTCAGTTCGGCAATCGACTGGATGCGGCCCGGAACGACCGCGCGGGCACTGGTGGCGCCAAGCATCAGCAGCGAGATGCCGGCCACTGCGAGGAACATGTACAGCGCCGAATTGGTGAAAGCGATTTCGTGTCCGCCAATGTGACCAAGCGTGACGATCTTCTGGATTTCAAATTGGTGGATCGGATCGGCCATGGCCGCGTCTTGGTCCTTCAATCGCCGCAGAACACGGCTTTATGGTCTTCGGTCACCGCGCGGGCGCGGATCAGGTTTTATCGACGCCGCCGCCGGGGAGTTTGCTGGGAGCAACGACCCCTGCCGCACGCATCACATTCAACACCCCGGCCACGAAGCCGAGCAGCACAAACACGATCATTCCCCACGGCGAAATGCCCAGGAAGCGGTCCAGCAACCAGCCGATAACCGCCCCCACGAGCACACCCGCCACCAGTTCGGCGGAGAGCCGGAAACCGCGCGCCATTGCTGACGGATCGGAACCCGATAGCCGGGGATCCCGCTCCTCCGGTTTGCGTTGTTCGACGTGGTCGAGCTTCGCGCCGAGACTTTTGAGCCTCGCGGAAAGAGCAGCTTCCGAGGATGCCGAGTTTTTCGATCCGTCTTTGTCGCGTGCGCCGTCAGCCATGCTTTCGACACTCGCCTCAGGAAACGTCCGAAGGCCCTTTATGCCCCCTCAAAGCCGGGCGGACCATACTTATGGGGTTTTCGCAAGTCAAGAAACGCTGTGTGGCGCGCAATACTGAAATAACCCCATGATTCCAGTTACTTGAGAGCCAGCGACAACGCGTCATCCGGATCATTGCACGACTTTCGGTGCGGGTTTGGGAAATGATACAATCGAAATGTCGGCCAAAGGGATTTTCTCCATGTTTCGCACCCTCGTCCTTGCCCCGCTTTTGCTGCTCGCTGCGCCGGCCGCAGCGCAGGACATGCCTGGCACCGAAAACGGCCGCTACACGCTGAACCGGACGGATGACGGGTATCTTCGTCTTGATCAGCAAACCGGGCACGTCTCGGTCTGCACACGCCGCGAACTGGGATGGGCCTGTCACCCCGTCCCGGACGAGCGCAGCGCCTTGGAGGAAGAGATCGCCCGTCTGCAGAAGGACAATGCGGCCCTGAAAAAGGAGATGCTGGCGCGGGGCTTGACCCCGCCGGGCACGCCGCAGGCCAAGGCGCAGCCGAAGCCCGAGCCGGACAGCAAGTCCCCGACCGATGCCGATATTGACCGCGCCATGGCGACGGTCGAACGGATTTGGCGGCGCCTCGTGGACATGATCTCGCGGCTGCAGCGGGATATCTTCACCCAGATCTGAGCGCTGCCGTGGGCCTGTCCGCCATCACCACGGTGAGCGCAAACGTCATCTCCACGGCCGAATTGACCGTCGCAACGCCTGGCGAAGGCTTCATCGACATCACCGCCGATGTGCGCCGTTTCGCGCAAAAGGCCGCCGCTGGCGATGGCATGATCTCTCTGTTCCTGCGCCATACATCGGCCTCCCTGACCATCCAGGAAAATGCCGATCCCGATGTGCTCCGCGATCTGACGACCGCACTCCGGCACCTTGCACCGCGCGATTTCGGCTGGATCCACGATGCCGAAGGTCCCGACGATATGCCGGCCCATATCCGGACCATGCTGACCGGCGTCTCCCTGCAAATCCCCATTGTCCATGGACATCTTGCACTTGGCACGTGGCAGGGCATCTATGTGGTTGAACATCGCGCTCGCCCACATCGCCGCCAGATCGTCCTGCAATTTACTGGCAGCCAGCGGGGTTGAGCATATCCATAAGCTTGCGGCACGCTTTCTCTCGACTTGCCGGAAAATGTTGTAATGTCATCACATGAGGCGCCGAGGATCGATCAAGGAATGACGCCGACGTGACAGAAACGACTTATCGTCTGGTAATCGCTGACGACCACCCGCTATTTCGCGGGGCCCTTCGCGAATCCGTCGGTGGATTGTTCGAAAAGGTCGAAATTGCCGAAGCCGGCTCCTTCGATGAAGTCTCCAAGCTTCTTGAAGCTGGCAGCGATGTAGACCTGATCCTGCTGGATCTCACCATGCCCGGCGTCCGCGGTTTTTCCGGCCTGATGTATCTGCGCGCCCAATACCCGAGCGTGCCGGTCGTGGTGGTGTCCGGTAATGACGACCCGACCGTCATTCGCCGCTGCATGGATTTCGGTGCGTCCGGATTTATCCCGAAGACCCTGGACATCGACGAGATGCGGACTGCCATCGCGGCTGTGCTGAAAGGCGGGATGTGGACGCCGCCCGACGTCGATCTTGATGCCGGCACTGATGCCGAGACCGCAGCCTTGCTGTCGCGGCTCGCGACACTGACGCCTCAGCAGGTGCGCGTGCTGATGATGTTGTCTGAAGGCTTGCTCAACAAGCAGATCGCCTACGAACTCTCCGTGTCGGAGGCGACCGTGAAAGCGCACGTCTCGGCGATCCTGCAGAAGCTTGGCGTCGAAAGCCGCACCCAGGCGGTGATCGCAGCATCCAAGATCGAGGTCGGTCAATGGCCGGCACTTGAGCAATAAATATTCTGCTACTCCGCCGCGATATTCTGCATACGCCATTGTGCCAGCAAGGCACGCAATGCGGCCGGTTTGACCGGTTTGTTCAGGATCGGCACGTCGCGTCCCCGCGCTTCGTCGCGCACCCGCGGCGTACGATCGGCCGTGATCAGGATGGCGGCGAAATTGGTGCCGAAACCATCGCGCAGCTTCACGATCGCGTCGATGCCGTTGCCTTCATCGAGATGATAGTCGACCAGCAAGCCACTCGGCATCGCATCTGACGATTTGATGGCGGCAATCGCGCCTGACAGGCTTGACGCTTTCAATACTTGGCAACCCCAGCCGCTGAGCAGCGCATCCATGCCGTCGAGAATCTGCGGATCGTTGTCGATGCACAGCACCGTCATACCGGCGAGTTGCGCAGGGACCATCCGCGCGGGCCGGCGCTGCGCCGTCGCGGCACGCATCGATGCCGCAACCGGCACCTCGACCGAAAACATCGAGCCGCGGCCAGGCTCGGATTTCAATTGCACCGAATGATCGAGGATGCGCGCAATGCGTTCGACAATCGACAGACCGAGGCCGAGACCGCGCGCAACCTTTGCCCCATCCTGCAGGCGATGAAATTCACGAAAGATCGCACGCGTTTGCGATGACGGGATGCCAAGCCCGCTGTCATGCACTTCGATGCGCAATGTCCCGTTACTGGAGCGGCGGCAGCCGACCAGCACCCGCCCCTGCGGGGTATATTTGATCGCATTGGAAATCAGGTTCTGCAGCAGCCGTCGCAGCAACCGGCGATCGGACCTTATGGTCGCATCCGGCACAACGAAGGTCAGATCAAGGCCCTTCTCGCGCGCAAGTGGCCTGAACTCGACTTCAAGCTGCCGCATCATCTCGTCAACGCGGAAGGATCCGATTTCCGGCTTCATTGCGCCGGTATCGAGCCGCGAGATATCCAGCAAGGCACCGAGGATCTCTTCCACCGCATCGAGCGACGCATCGATATTGCCGACCAGACGTCCATCCTCACCGCCGCCCTGTCGCTCCACAAGCGAGGTCACGTAAAGGCGTGCCGCATTCAGCGGCTGCAGAATGTCGTGACTCGCAGCTGCCAGGAAACGCGTCTTGGAAATATTGGCCTCCTCCGCGTCGGCCTTGGCGCGCGCCAGTTCGGCATTCAGGAGCGTAAGTTCGGTTGTGCGCTCCGCCACGCGCCGCTCCAGCGCTTCTGCCGCTTCGAAGCTGAGCGTGACATCGGTGAATGTCGTGACGATGCCACCGCCCGGCATGTGATTGGCGCGCACATCGAGCACGAGGCCACGTTCGGAAAAGCGCTCGATGAAAGGCTCGGCCGCGACATACCGCGCCATGCGTTCGGCGACGAGACCGTCGATCTCACCCGGTCCGAATACACCACGTTCCGCATGCAGCCGCAGGATTTCTTCCAGCCGCGTGCCGATGCCGATCATGTCGCGCGGCAGATCGAGCACTTCACCGAATTGCCGGTTCCAGCAGACTAACTGGAATTCCTTGTCGAACACGGCAATGGCTTCGCTCACATGCTCGAGCGCGGTTTGCAGGATCTCACGATTATAGTGGATCGCCGCATTGGCATCGTCGAGCAGCTTCAGCGCGGCACGTGTGGACACTGTGCGCTTGCGGAGCAGCAGCGACAGGACAAGACGCGACGACGCCGCACCGATCGCCGAGGCCAGCAAATGTTCGGCATGTTGCAGAAGCTGGAAATCGGCCTGACTTCCCGGCGTCAGATCGATGCGTTTGGCGGCGGCAAAGCGCTCGAATGACGAGCGGGTCCGCTCCTCGCCGATATAGCGTGATACGCTCGCGGTCAGTTCATCAACGGTGACGACCGAACGCCACAGCCGGAAGCTCGGCGCAGGCGCTGCATCCGGCACGAACACATCTGCCTGCACGCGCTCGATCGCTTCCGGCGCCCGGCTCAGCGAGAAGCCGACATAAGCGATGATGTTGAGTGCGAGGCTCCAGAACACGCCATGCGGAAGCTGCGGCAGATCGAGGCCAAACAGCGCCTGCGGCCGCAGGAACCACAAGCCGAACGGCCCGTCTGTCAGCACGGTCGGACTGACGAGACCGCTGCCGGCCGCACTGGGAATGAGCAGCGTATAAGCCCAGGCCAGAATGCCGACCGTCATGCCGGCAATCGCGCCGCGCGCCGTCGCCTGCCGCCAGAACAATCCGCCGAAGAAAGCGGGCGCAAGCTGCGCCACCGCCGCAAATGAAAGAAGGCCGATCGCGGCGAGCTGAGCATCGCCGACCGACCGGTAATAGAGATAGGCAAACAGGAGAATAGCAAAGATCGCGATACGGCGAATGCGCAGCAGCAGGGCGCCGACATCGGCAGGTCCCGTCACGAGTGTCGATCGGCGCTGGAGGAAGAACGGCACCACGAGATCGTTCGAGACCATGATGGCGAGCGCGACCGATTCCACGATTACCATCGCCGTCGCGGCTGACAATCCGCCGATGAAGGCGGCGATCGTGAAGAAGGAAGCATTCACCGACAGCGGCAGCGCCAGCACGAACATGTCACTGTCCTGCCCGCTCGACGGAAATGTCAGAAGTCCGGCCAGCGCGATCGGTATGACAAAAAGATTGATCAACACGAGATAAAGCGGGAACAACCAGGCCACCCGCTTGATTTCGGCTTCAGAATGGTTCTCGACCACGGTGACATGGAATTGCCGCGGCAACAGGATGATCGCGACGAATGACAAGAGTGTCATCGCGATCACGGTCGAGAATGTCGGCGGCGTCGTCAGCACGGCCGCCGTATCCGGCCGATGCCACGCACGCGAGAACAGATCGGCCGGCCCGTCGAACATCCAGTAGGTGACGAACAGACCGACGGCGAGGAACGCCGCAAGCTTGACGATCGATTCGGTGGCGATCGCGAGCATCAGGCCATCCTGATGCTCGGTCGCATCGATATGGCGCGTACCGAACAGGATCGCGAAAGCCGCCATCGCCAGGGCCACCAGCAGCGCCGTATCGCCGATGGCCGTGGGCGTGAAATTTGGCGCGGCATGCACGAAGACAGTGCCGAACATCGCCGACACCGCCTTCAACTGAAGCGCGATATACGGGATAGAGCCGATAATCGCGATCAGTGCTACGAGAGCCGCAACGGATTGTTGCTTGCCGTAGCGCGCGGCGATGAAGTCGGCGATCGAGGTGATGTTCTGGCTCTTGGCCAGCCGCACAATGCGCAGCACCAGTGGCGTGAACAGCCCGATCATCACGACCGGGCCGATATAGATGGTCAGGAAGTCGAAGCCCGCCTTGGAGGCGAGACCGACCGATCCGAAGAAGGTCCAGGAGGTGCAATAGATCGCCAGGCAGAGCGGATAGATCAGCATGCGCGACCGGTCCGCCCGCGCAAATCGCCAGCGGCGATCGCCGTAGCTCGCCACGACGAACAGCAACCCGATATAGGCCAGTGCGATCGCGACAACGATCCAGGCCTGCAGCATCATGGCCGGCCCTTTCCTCGCCCGCGATCAGCAAAAGTGGATACTGGTTTTGCGTCCGATCGCGCGCTAACTTAGCAACATAATCTGCGCCCTAACCGACAAAACACCACAAATCGCGGTTTATGGCTACCGCCGACGGATTAAGGCGCTTTCGTGAACTACTCCCGGGCCTTATCGTTAAGGACCCAGGTTTCCGGTGCAGGAGAAATTGATGGCCATTTTGAAAGAATTTCAGGAGTTCGCGGTCAAGGGCAATGTGGTCGACCTCGCTATCGGCGTGATCATCGGCGCGGCCTTTGGCCGGATTGTCGAGTCGCTGGTCGGCGATATGATCATGCCGCTCTTCGGCGCTCTGGGCGGGCTGGATTTCTCCAATTACTTCATTGCCCTGTCGAAGGATGTCACCGCCAGCAACCTGGCCGATGCCAAGAAGCAGGGTGCCGTGCTGGCCTGGGGCAATTTCCTGACCGTTGCCATCAACTTCCTGATTATCGCCGGCGCCCTGTTCTTCGTCGTCAAGGGCATCAACATCCTGCGCCGCAAGATGGCCGCCGAACAACCGGCGAAGGCCGCCGAGCCGCCGCGTGAAGAAAAGTTGCTGGAGGAGATCCGGGACCTGCTGGCGAAGAAAAGCTAGCTTTCGCCCCTACACCGAAGTCCCGATGCCGCCCTCACCCGACCTGCTAACAGCTTTGCGTGCGCCGGCACGCGACGCACCGGAAAGCGGCATCGTCGACATCATGAATTACGGCCGCCGGCGCGGCGGCGTCATGCCTCTCTGGGCCGGCGAAGGCGATCTGCCGACGCCGGCCTTTATCACCGACGCCGCAGCGCAGGCGCTCGCCGCCGGCGAGACCTTCTACACCTGGCAGCGCGGCCTTCCCGAACTACGCGAGGAGCTGGCGCGCTATCACACCGCGCATTTCGGCCGCTCCTTCACGGCCGAGGAATTCTTCGTCACCGGCTCCGGCATGCAGTCAATCCAGATTGCACTCGCCATGACCGCGGGCGACGGCAGCGAGGTGATCATTCCGACACCCGCCTGGCCCAACGCGGCCGCGGCTGCGGGCATCGCCGGTGCTCGCCCCATCGAGGTGCCGCTGCAATTCGGCAATGCCGGCTGGACGCTCGACATCGAACGCATCGCCAGCGCCATCACTGACCGGACCCGCGCGCTTGTGATCGTGTCGCCATCCAACCCAACCGGCTGGACCGCTACGCACGACGAACTCACCCAGTTGCTCGCGCTCGCGCGCCAACACGGGCTCTGGATCATCGCCGACGAAATCTATTCGCGCTTCTGGTATGGCGACGGACCGCGCGCGCCATCCTTTTTCGATGTGATGGCGCCGGAGGATCGCATCCTGTTCGTCAATACATTTTCAAAGAACTGGGCGATGACCGGCTGGCGCATGGGCTGGATCGTTGCACATCCCTCGCTCGGACAGGTGATCGAGAATCTCATTCAATATTCGACGTCCGGCGTTGCGCAATTCATGCAGCGCGCCGGTGTCATTGCGCTGAGACAGGGAGAAGACTTCGCTGCCAGCCAGATCGCGCGGGCGCGCGAAAGCCGCGATATCGCCTGCGACATTCTCGGCCGCACCGGGCGCTGCCGCTTCGCTATTCCCCGGGGCGCCTTCTATCTGTTCTTTTCCGTCGATGGCGAGACCGATATGCCCACCCTCGCGCGCCGATTGGTCGATGAAGCGCGGGCTGGCCTCGCACCTGGCAGCGCCTTCGGCGGCGGTGGCGAACGTTTCCTGCGCTTGTGCTTTGCACGTGATCCAAAGCAGGTCGAGGAAGCGTGTACGCGGATTGCGACGGTGCTGCGTTAGGCCGCCGCTTTCTTCCCACCGCCTGCGAAGCGCCCGTAGAACGTCTCTCCCGTTGCGGCGAGATCGTGCAGCAAGGCATTTGGCCGGAAGCGCGAGCCGTATGTCTTTTCCAGCCGCTCGCACAAGGCGACGAAATTCTTCACGCCCATGAAGTCGATATAGGACAGTGTGCCGCCCGAGAATGGCGCAAAGCCGAAACCGAGAATCGAGCCGACATCGGCCTCGCGCACATCGGTCAGGACGCCTTCCTCGAAACAGCGCGCGGTCTCCAGCGCCTGGATTGCCAGCATCCGCTGCTTCAGTTCATCGACATCGATGGTGTCGGGATCGAGCGCCTTCATCTGCAATTCGACAAGGCCCGGCCACAACTTCTTTTGTCCCTTCTCGGGATAATCGTAGAAGCCCTTGCCGTTCTTGCGGCCAAGGCGTCCGTATTTCTCGACCATATCGGACAGCAGCACCTTCTGGCGTGCATCGACCGCATCCTTGCCGAGATCGGCTTCCGTAGCTCTCAGGATTTTCCAGGCCAGATCGACCGCCACTTCGTCGTTGAGCGACAGCGGACCCACCGGCATGCCGGCCATGCGGCCGACATTCTCGATCATCGCCGCCGGCACGCCTTCCATCAGCATCAGATGGCCTTCGCGGATATAAGTGCCGACCACGCGTGAGGTGTAGAAGCCGCGCGAGTCGTTGACGACGATCGGCGTCTTCCTGATCGTGCGCACGAAATCGAGCGCCATGGCCAGCGCGTCGTCGCCGGTCTGCTTGCCCATGATGATTTCGACCAGCATCATCTTCTCGACCGGCGAGAAGAAATGGATGCCGATGAAGCGCGACGGGTCTTTCGCCGTCTCCGCCAGCGAGGAGATCGGCAGCGTCGAGGTGTTGGAGCCGAAGATGACATCCGGCACCACGGCCTGCGCTTTCGCAATCGTCTCGGCCTTGACCTTGCGATCCTCGAACACCGCTTCGATGACGAGATCGCAGCCTTTCAGCGCCTCGTAATCGGCCGTCGGCGTGATGCGCGCGAGCAGCGCATCGCGCGCAGCGGCATTCGCACGTCCCTTGTTGATCTGGTCGGTCATCAGCTTGTGCGAATGCGCCTTGCCCTTGTCGGCCGATTCCTGATCGCGATCGATCAGCACCACATCGAGCCCGGCCTGCGCGCTGACATAAGCGATGCTGGCGCCCATGAAGCCGGCGCCAATAATGCCGATCTTCTGCAGCTTGGTCTGGGGGGCGTTGGCGGGACGGCGCGCGCCCTTGTTGAGTTCGCCCATGGAGACGAACAGCGTGCGGATCATTGCCGCCGCTTCCTTCGAACGCAGGATATGCGCGAAGTGACGCGACTCGACCTGCAACGCGAGATCGAACGGAAGCTGCAAGCCGTCGAACACCACCTGCAGAGCCGCGCGCGCAGCGGGATAATTGTCATAGGTTTCGCGGCGATAGATCGCGTTCGCCGGCATGAAGGTCATCATCCCCGCTTTCGACCAGACAAGGCCGCCCGGATTCTTGAAGCCCTTCACATCCCACGGTGCCTGCGCTTTGCCGCCGGCCTTGATCCAGTCCTTCGCCGCCGTGACAAGATCGGCGGCAGGAACGACGTTATCGATCAGCTTCATGCCCTTGGCGCGCGCCACCTTGAGCTGATCGCCCTTGAGCAGGTATTGCAGGGCATCGGCTGGCATCATCATGCGCGAGATGCGTGTCGTACCGCCCGCGCCGGGAAAAAGACCGATCTTGATTTCCGGCAGGCCCAGCCGGGTCTTGTCGTTGTCGGCGGCAACACGATGATGGCAGGCAAGCGCAAGTTCGAAACCGCCGCCGAGCGCCGTGCCATTGAGCGCCGCAACCCATGGCTTGCCGCAGGTTTCGATGCGCCGATAAAGCTGCGACAGCTTGCGGCTTTCCTCGAACAGCCGCTTGGCCGCAAACTCTTCGCCCTCCGAACTCACCATCTGAGCGAATGTCATCGACAAGTTGTTGAGCAGCGCGAGATCGGCGCCGGCACAGAAGGTGTCCTTGCCCGAGGTGATGACCACGCCCTTGATGCTCTCGTCGGCCGTCGTCTTCTCGACGATGCCGGACAAATCCAGGATCGTTGCAATGTCGATGACATTCATCGACCGGCCGGGCGCATCCCAGGTCACCAGCGCAATGCCGTCGTTGTCGGTTTCCAGCTTGAAGTTGGTCATGCGAACCCCGTTGCCTGTTGGCCGCGCTGAATGAATCAAACCCGCTCGATGATCGTCGCCG
>Ga0164243_10014567_pt1 | contig 10941 bp, 14 predicted proteins | sample OricompcompostOP_FD_108781 | JGI IMG/M metagenome (GOLD analysis project Ga0164243, IMG submission 108781) | Organic Plus compost microbial communities from Emeryville, California, USA - Original compost - Organic plus compost (OP) | ecosystem: Engineered > Solid waste > Mixed feedstock >...
GGCGTTGCGCGACCCTCCAGGTTCTCTCACACTTTAGTGGTGGGCCGCTTCGACTACAATGTCCACTGTCCTGCCGCTCTCCGCCTGTGTGCTGTTTATTCCTGGGCATAATAAACACAAGCAACCTGCTCTCTGGCCGGCTGTCGTTATCGGGTCGCTGGGAAAAGGGGTGTCGCCTGGCATCATCTGACTCGACTCAAGCGAGCCCAAGGCACCCGAAAAAATACGATATCTTCACCGTCTCATGCAACCCCTCCTGGCTCCGCGGGCTCGCGACGTCTTTCATCTCCTTCGTCTAGGTGTCATCACATCGTCAATTCTTTGCTTTATGCATTGACGACTCTTTTAATAGAACCATGATCATTAAGACTTCGGCAGTCGGTAGCAACGCGCCTGTTGGTCCTTTAAACTTGTCTCACGGCGTAAGCAACGTCGAACATTCCTCCGAACCGCTTCGTCTCCCGCACCACTCTCCAGGGTAACTCTGGAAAGGGAAACGTCGAGTGTCCATCACCGTCAGTTTGCCAATTCGAATGAAAAGACGGGCCACATCTGCTACCATAGACCCACGCCCTCTCTCAGCTCCGCCATCGCATTCCATACCATTTTGGATGTTTTTAGGAACCCAGCATACTTTTGCGCCTGCAGCCCTACAGGTACGCCCTTACTTTGTTCGAAGTGGCAGACGGGTAAGGTGGGATAAGCGTGGCTATCGCTATTTTTGCGACACATCGCCACGTTTCGAGGTTGCATGATGTTCTATTTCGACCCCTACTGCTAGACAGGCCTGGTGAATAAAGGGATGGAGTCGAATTCTCCTTGCCCTCGCCTTCACTTCGTCGCCTACCTCGTAGGCATATCCGCAACTGGATGGCGTTGATCTATCTCTGTGGAGCATAGCCTGTCCATTCTTAGATGAAGCTAAGTCGGCCCCGCCGTCCGGGTCAGAAACTGGAGATACTACTAAAAAAGGGGTTCGCCGGTGCCTGGAGGCTATTCATGGAACTTCGACTGAGGACGAAACCAATCCATCCTAAGATTGGAAATCGAGAGATATTTCTGGCATCATCTATCGACCAAGAGAGAAGAGGGCCGGAAAATGGGGGTCTAACATGGAGGGTTTACAGATTAACACCTTATCCCTCTCGGCTATGAGCTCAGACTCGAAGCTAATAATAATAGTAATTTACACGGGACGTTGAGAGGATCTAAATCGATCGTCGTGGACTATTGTACAGGCAGAACTGGTGATCAAGGCCTCCCGGTGGCTATTCAAAAAAAAAAAATACAGCACATCATGAGTTCTCCTTAGTGACCTTGCTGCGCCTCTCGAGCGGCCTTGCGCTCGGCCACACGCCTCTTGAAGCGGACCTCTGCCTTCCTCCTCTCTCCTCCGTCAACCTTCTGTCCGCGGCGGAACTCCCACATGCCCTCGACTATCGTGACTTGAGATAGGCCATTGCCAACGGGTGTCGCATAAGGTCCCGAAATCTTGTTTGCTCCCCTGACCCTGTAGTCTTCCACCTTGGCCTTCTGCTCCGTCGATACATCTGACAGGCTGCTTCCGGCAGGGACGTTGACGACGGTCTTCTTATCCGTCTTCAAGTCGTGGTGGACACCGAGGAACGCCTTCCCATCCTCGACATACTTGAAGTCTCCGCCGGGTCCAAACTTGCCCTCGCGATACCTCCTAAGCCAGTGGAGGAGGTATCTCCGCGTCCGGGCGGGCTCGATGCCAAGTTCCTTCAGTTGTGGTGAGGTGAGGGTGAACAGAGCTTCCCAGGACGGGAACTTGTCGGAGTACTGGCTGAGACTTCGACCGATTATGCGTAGGAAGGACTCGGGGTTCGGTACGATGGGGATGGGAGGCGGAATCGGTCGAGGAACAGACATTTTGGAGCTGTGGAGGCATCGCACTTGCCCTCCGCGGGGGAGAAGCGGCGCATTGGGCCTGAAAAGGCTAAGGGAAGAGAGGATTTGCCTTGGTCGCATGGTCATAATGAACTATGGATCAAAGGTTAGCTGTCTTGTTGGGCATAGTATTCAAAACGGATGTTGAGAGGCTTAGCTTACACCATGAATCTATACTTCTTCTATGGTCTCAATGTTTGAGGAGAGTAACTTGTAGAGCGACAGAAAGTGCTCTCTCGGTCTGTCCAGGCAACGTCAAGAAAATTTGGCGTGGTCGAAGCACTCAATCGAATCACCTTCAATTGGTGACATGAAATCTTGAAGCTTGAGATCGCGATTCCCTCCAATTTTTCCATGATTCAGCCATTGGCCGATTCCCTCGAGTAAAGTGGGACTTGGCAGTTAATTCACGTGACCACGCATGTTCGGCCATGGATTACCGATTTGACCGATGGTGGGGGCCACGTCCAGTCGCGTCACACAATACACCGTGCAAAGTGGCAAGGCTCGTCAGCCTCTCCTTCCCCTCCAGATGGAACCCTCAACTCAGCAACACAAGTGTTGCATATTTATTTCTCATTCCCTCCGATGCCACCTTGAATTTTCCATCCATCTTCATCCCACAGAGGCCTCTTCGAGCGGTTACCAAGCTCGACTGGCTCCTTATCTTCCAGACTCATCGCTGCGCCCTCCATCCCTTGCCCCTCGCCCCTCCATATGCACCCAGCCCCAGCTCAATGACTGGATACAGCGGGCAAACATCTTGAAGTTACAATGCCGGGTTTACCTCGAAGGCGGGGAAGGGGAGGACTCGCTATGAGAATACAGAATGGAACTTATTTTAAAATTGGAATTGATGGTACGCATGGCCGAGTCTGATATTGATGCTCAATCTACCGTTACTTACTCTCAATGATAGATTCATTCCCAATCGGCCTCATCGATCATCTCAACTCCCTGCCCCTTGAAGCCGATCGCGACGATCGGCCGTCCAAAAAGCCGCGACTCGACATTCCCGCCGTAGAGCCTCTCGTCATTGGCCGCGGAGACTTGACCGTATCGAGGAAGCAGCCAGACGCCGAAGACGCCAACCTCGACAACTTCTCACGATTCAATGTTGGTGAATACCTGACAGTGTCATTGTTTCCAGAGTCTAGATATCCGAAGGACGTGGTTTTCCTCGGATTGGCCTCTCGACCGAGATCGCCAGCAGGGTTCTTGGATGCGGGACTGGCTCTATCCAGCAGTTCCATCGGCCCCCAGGTTACGACGATTATCCGGGCAGCAGGCAACAATGGATTGAAGCGTTGCCAGGAAGCTGGATTCTCATCAGTCATCAACATCATAGTTTCGCGCTGTGATGACGTCCTCGATATTCATTTCTCGTTCGAGCTCCATTGGCAGCCGAGGAGTCAGTATCATGACCAATTGGGCCACCAGTCGTACCAGCTGATTCGGAACGTGATCAACACCTTCTTTCCTCCAGATGGAGAATCTTCCACAGATAGTGAGGAATGGTCACCATTGGACTTCTACGAAGCTGCATATGTCCCTTCTAAAGATGATCCTATCTCGGACTCTATCACTATTCCTGGAATGACATCCACCCTTTACCCCTTCCAAAGAAGGACGTTGCAATGGCTTCTGAGACGAGAGGGCATTGAATGGATAAAGACAGGTGATGATGCTTCAGGTATTGTGCAAGAGATTGATGAGGAATCACCTGGCTGCCTCCCTCTCTCGTTCCGGGAGGTGCATGATCTGAAAGGCACACCATGCTATCTTAGCAAGGTCTTCCACCTAATTTCCACTGATTTAGCCCAGTTCCGTGCTTCAGAGCAGCTTCTGAAAGGAGGCATCCTTGCAGAAGAGATGGGTCTCGGGAAAACTCTGGAGACGATTGGGCTTATACTACTTCATCCTCGGCCTGAAGGCGGTCCTGAGCCTAACTTCCTCGACCCAAACAACGTCAGCCCGATTAACGCGACGTTGATTGTGACTCCCGCGTCCCTTCGTAGACAATGGATGGACGAGCTCTCCCGACATGCACCCCATCTTCGGGTTATGCATTATTCTGGGTGTAAGACCAAGACCCGGGAGGAAGAAGTTGACCTTATCTGCGAGCTATCCGAGCAGGATATTGTAATCACTACATATTCTGTTCTCGCGACTGAACTCAACTATGTCTTGGAGCCTCCCGCCCGAGCCATGCGTCACGAGAGGAAGTATTACCGCACAAAATCTCCCCTGATGCAACTTTTGTGGTGGCGGGTTTGCTTGGATGAAGCACAGATGATAGAAAGCGGAGTCAGTCGCGCAGCGGAGGTCGCTAAACTTATCCCCCGAGTCAATGCCTGGGGTATAACAGGTACTCCTGTGAAGAACGCCGTCCAGGATCTACGAGGGTTGTTGATCTTCTTGCGCTACGAGCCGTTCAACTTCCTAACGGAATCATGGAAAGACCTCACTACAAGATATAAGCCCATCTTCCGACAGCTTTTCAACACACTGGCGCTCCGACATACGAAAGCTATGGTTCGGGACGAGATTAGGCTCCCTCGGCAGAACCGATATGTTATCACCATGCCCTTTGCGGCAGTGGAAGAGCAGCATTATCAATCCATGTTCAAGAAGATGATTGAGGAATGCCACCTTGATACGCAGGGTACGCCTCTAGTCCCAGAGTGGAAGTCAGAGGATTACCACGAGAAAATGAGCAGCTGGCTCAACAGACTCAGACAAGCGGCACTTCACCCGGAAGTTCTAATCCGGCGCCTATATGGTGGCACAAAGAATCGGCCCATGAGAACGGTTGACGAAGTCTTGGATGCCATGATAGAGCAGAACGAGAAAACTATCCTATCAGAGCAAAGGTCTTATCTCATGTCAATGCTTACCCGAGGCCAGCTGCTTGAGAATGGACCGCGCGTCAAAGAAGCGCTCGCCATTTGGGAGAAGGTGAGAGACGAGATAGGTCTCATGGTTGACGAGGCTCAAAAGAAACTTGATAACGCCGTTCGTGAAGCTACTAATGGCCGCGTGTCGGTGGACGGCGCCGATGGTTATGAATTGGAGAATGAAAGTTATAGGTACGATATACCTGCATCTGTGCCACTCACACTATCAAGGAACTATCCACTGACATCATTACAGCCAGGAGCATCAGAGCAACATATCCGAGCTGCGGCGGAGATTACGATCGGTCCTCGAGGTCCAGCACCGAGCAGTCTTCTTCTGCGCTGATGCGTATTTCCAGATTAAGGAGAATAAAGATTTTACCCAGCCTGACTCGGAAGAATATAAGAGGCTTCAACGTCTCGAGGACGAAGGCTACGAACAGGCTAAGTCAATTCGTAGAAAGATTTTGACTGAGGTGAGTAGACCTGGCTGCGTTTCACTCGTCGCAATTCTGTATATCTAACTTTCAAGCAGAGTTATCGGAAAACCGAAGCTTTGAGGAACCGCCTCTCCAACCGAGCGTCGGACCAATCCTTCACGACAATTCCGGAATTGGTCGTGAAAAGTGAGCGCGGTTTAGAGTCACGACCCTTGCTAGAACAGCTCGAGGAATTGTATGAGATGCTCAACCGGCAAGCCGACCAGCTGGACGAGTGGAGGGAGGAGGTGATCCAAATTTTGCTCCAGCCTTTGGTTGACGAAGAGTCTGAAGGCCCCGCTGAGCAAACAGGAGAGGAATTTGCAGATTCGACGAAGTTACAGGATAAGCTAGTAGCCTATGTCTCTGTCCTACGAGCAGCCATTGCGGATCGACAAGATGCGATTACGGGTCAAACCAACGAGCGTGTCCGTCATGAGATGCAAATGGAGACCGCAAACGCCCTAGACGGCACCGTATCACACGGGCCATTGTTCCTTCAGCTGCGGGAGATTCGTGATCGGCTCAAGCCGGACCCCGCTGTTGCGTCAATGCGCGGCATAATCAGCGCCCTACGCCAGGTCAAAAATCGGTATTTCAAAGATGACGCGAATGAACGGCAAGCCATGGAGGCCAAGATTGTGAATCTCCACATGCAGGCCATCCAGAAAGACTCAATGGCGCAAACTAAAGTCGCGACCAGTCTGGAATCGGAGTTGGAACTATTCACATCAACGATGAATGCTCGGGTGGAATACTATCGCCAACTTCAGGCGGTATCTGATAGTGTTATTCCGTATGAGGGCGAGAAGGATGAAGAGACTATGCGTAAGATGCGCGCCGCAGAAGAAAAACTTCAGCAGAAACTCGCCGCAGCCGAGTCGAAGCATAGATACCGTAAGTCCATTTTTTTCCCCCTCTCAACCACAAAACCCCTTTCACCCGGGCCCAGGGAACTAACGCGCGTTGGGATAAAGTCATTAATCTCAAGGAGACGGGCTCGAAGTCGAGCGAGCCTAGAATTTGCGTGATCTGCCAGACACCGTTCGTCGCCGGTGTACTGACGATTTGTGGTCACCAGTTCTGCAAGGAATGCATGATGCTCTGGTTCCGGGCACATAGAAACTGCCCGGTGTGCAAGCAACACCTCAAGCCTTCTAATCTTCACGACATTGTTTTGAAGCCACAGCAATTGCGGATCCACGCTGAAGATCTTGGCGGCAGAAGCGGCGAGGCCGGAAGCAGTAACTCAGGGTCAGGCAGCTCAAGGCATGGTGGGCAACCGTCGCAGTCGGTGATATACACCCAGTTCAGCCCAGAAAAATTGGATGCGATCAGGAACATTGACCTGGATGGACCATCCTTTACGACCAAAGTCGACAATCTAGTTCGGCATCTACTCTGGCTCCGACAGGTTGATCCGGGCTCCAAGTCAATCATCTATTCCTCGTAGGTCTAACAAGATGAAGAAGATCTCAGAAGTACTGATGCTAATGGCCGGTTACAGATTTTCCTATTTCCTCATCATTCTAGAGAACGCCTTCAAGCAACATCGGATCGGCTACACCTCAATCACAAAGCCGAATGGCATCAAGACATTCAAGGAAGATCCGAGCATCGAGGCGTTCGTTCTTTATGCGCGATCTCATTCGAGTGGATTGAATCTCGTCAACGCAAATCACGTTTTCCTGTGTGAGCCGCTGCTTAACACCGCCCTGGAACTCCAGGCTATTGCCCGAATCGATCGGATCGGTCAACAACAGGAGACGACGGTCTGGCTTTATCTCATCGATGGCACAGTTGAAGAGTCCATCTACAATCTGTCGCTGAGGCGCCGCATCGAACATCTCGGTCGCGTGACGAAAGGAAAGTCGCAAGAGACGACGGCAGAGCAGCTTGACATGGCAAACGCGCTGGAGATGGAACAGGCGCCGCAGTTGTCGCGCCTCATCCGCAAGGATGGCATCGGTGGTGAAGTGATTGACAAGCGTGATGTTTGGCAGTGCCTCTTTGGGCAGAACCCCGAGCCGTCACAGAGTGGTCCATCAACTCAAGGTGTGTGGTCTTCTACGTCCGGGGAGGTTGAGGAGAGTTAGGTAGCACAAGTGTGTTTGCGCTGCGATAAAGGGAATGGGATCTCTCTCCATAAGACGTCGAAACGTGCATACGTGCTATTCGTTTACAAGCACGGAGTGGTTATGACTGTGATGACTGTCAGTTGTTTATATAAAAGATACCATTTTCAAAACGTTTTCTGTCGGATGATGTATATATGAAATAAAGACGTCAAGGCTTATCATGAATGGTGTTATTGAACTTTGGACTTTGAGCCCCTCAAGCCCCAAATCACGACTTGACCAAGAATGCTGCGATACAAGAATCCTATCATTTGTACCGCTTCCGCTCTTTCCACTAACCATCGCCTCACAACTACTTCCCCGGGCAGGCATTAGCTGAATTAATAGCTTGGAAATGTCCGAAATTAACTGAATGCACATAGTTGACTGTGTATGACCAAAGAGACGACTTCAAATGTAGTACATCTGGGACTATAATATCGGCAAGACATGGCGAGGGTTGGCCAAGTTCATCATCTCCCATTGTTTCTATGTTTATTAGGGGAAACGGGGGCTTTTCCGCTGGCATTGTGACGGATTGTTGATCGAGGTGTTTTCTACTTCGTTGAAGAAGTTTCCCTCTCGACTATAAATTGTCTTTCAATAATTTGTTGAGGTAGGTCAAGTCGCTGTGGATTTGAAGATTGAGGCTGATTTTAAGAGTTCAATTGACTTGCCGAAAGTGGCTCTGGGCGGCGCCTTCTGGGTGCATCAATTTATGGGCGTCATCTCGAGAATGCTCTTTAGCAGCAACAACAACAACGAAAATAGCTATCATCCTCACATTCCCCTGTTCTCCACCATACTTTGCTCCGGCTGCCTCATCCTATGATGGCGCATGATAGTGTATCACCACAAACCTTTTCTGAAGAACGAACCTAGCCTAGTCACAGCTCTGTCACAAGATAGCCTAGCATCCGCAGATCTTAGCTTCAGCCTTACCTCTCATCTCGCCCTTTTCTCCATCGACTCTCCGGCCTCGACGAATTGTTGTGGCAAACCTGTTCCCGCGACCTCGACATACTTCTTCCCGCGATGTCGAGGTCCTTTATCTAGCCATTAATTCATACACGTTACCATAGCGCACTACAATTTCACCGTCGAGCCGTGCCACGTGTTCTGGAACCGAAGCCATGGCGAGCCGCGATCTCGTCCTCCGAGTTCAGCTCGCCTCGATGAAGGAATGGGGCGACTTTCTCGACAAATGCCTCTTTAAGCGCCTAAGCATTTCGAAATTTGAGTCCTTCGTACCCCATCTCCGATCCAAACACCCTCTCCCCCCCGACGCCATCGCCGACCTCCTCCTCCGCCCCCGCGCCGGCAACAACGACTGCCTCGATCCCCGAATTCCCCTCTATATCCAAGCCGTCCTCGAGCTTGAATATATCGACGCTCCGGCCATCCTAAAGGCCCTATACCGCTACTCCACATCTCATACACAATCACATAGCCACGTCCAGGACCTACCGCCCGTCCGATGGCGGAGTTCCTACTCCGCCGAGGAGGTCATGTTCTACCGTCTGACCAAGGCCGTGGTGCATGGCACCGGGATTAGGACGCCGAGCGACGCGCTGCGCATGATGGATATCGTGGCCAAGTGGATGGCGCTCTTCACGGCCGCCTTTGCGACCTTCGCTGCCGATGTCATGGGTCAACTAGAAAATGCCGGTCCGAGGGAGGAGATGGAGTCGGCGCGGGCGGCGTTCGTGGCGCTGCTTCTGAGCGTGTGCGAGAATCCCGTGTTGTTAAGGACAGTGGGTAGACCGATTGCAAAGAGTAAGTCTTTTGAAGACCGGTCATCTTCTAGCTTGCCGGGGTAAGCTGGTCGGACTGGAGAATAGGCCGCTAATCCTGTGTGTTCACAGAGGCGCGGAAAGCTATGCTAGACAGCCTTGTCAACTTCGTACCAACTCTGCAGATTGCGTCCATCGCTGAACGTTTGGAGCTCTTCCGATCGACGCTAGCTAGCTTTGAGCCCGCCGAGAAGCCAAAGGATGGGGGTCTAGAAGAGATGTTAGATTCCAGTGTTGGTTTGGACAGCGTCATACTACCAGAGCTACCTATCTCCAATTCTCGGGCGGGGCTATACATTTATCTCAACGCATGTGTAAGTGCGGAGGTCCTTGACGTCTCTTGTGAGGTACCGAGAGAGACTTACGTGCGTTTCGTTTCTAGTTTGTTGGGAGGCCGCTGCTCGATGACCACGCTTTATTTGCGTATCTTCATAACCGTTACCAGGGAGATGTACAAACTACAGCCGTCGACCTGATCCTAGCCTCCTTCGACGTGCTCGCGAACGCAGTCTTTAGAAACGATGGGCACAAAACAGCCCACCTCCTACGATCCTACCTAATCAACAAGCTCCCTCTTCTCCTAGTCGCTCTCGGCCATTCCCTGTTCCCGCCCACCACGCCTGAGTTCTGCATCACCGAAGCGCTGAGCCAGGTTGATACCAACACTTTTCCCACCCTATCATCCATGTTCGACGATAGCCGCAACAACAACCCGCTCACGGATAATGTGCGGGAGGAGTTTTGTTTCGCTTGTTGTCTGCATAACCTCATGCCCCAGTCTCATATTGAAACCCTTCTGGGGGAGAACAGTTATCAGACGTTACCCTCGGGTGGTCGCTATGTGAAGGATGATTTGGTGCGGGACTGTGCCGCGGATCCAGAGAAGATCCAGAGCTTGATAGGGGAGCTGGACAATATGGATGGAAATGTGGGCGCTGTGTGCCAGGCGTTAACAGAGGTAAGACCCCTTTTATTCACCCTCTAAGCTATCCGTTTCCGTTTATCTTTTTTTTCTTCATTACTCACAATGCTATGTGGATAGGTGCTCGGACGTCTTTGCGCAAATAAGGAGACTATGTCCTTGAAGACGCTCTGCAGCCAACTAGCTAGGAAGCCTCAGAGTCTAGATGTCATGCTTCTCTTTGCGAAACCTGCAACTATTCTCCAGCCCATCTGCGATCTTCTAGACAATTGGCGGTACGAAGAGGACCAAGGCGAATACCAGCCAGTCTACGAAGAATTCGGCTCCATCTTGCTTCTACTTCTCGCGTTCGCCTACAGATATAATCTGACGCCGGCCGATATCGGTATCAGGTCCCGAGACTCCTTTGTTGCGAAGCTCCTCACCCAGGGCCACCTTAGCAGGCCGTTGGGCGACCTCACGGAGCAGGAGAAGGGCCATCTCGATGGCTGGATTCACGGGCTCTTCGATACCGACGCGGGTGGTCTTGGAGACGAGCTCATGTCTTCCTGCCCACCTCAGGACTTTTACCTCCTCATACCTACGCTGTTCCTGAACATTGCGCTTGCCTTTGGGTCCGGGCGCCTTACCGAAGAGACCCTCAAGGGCGGTCTCGAGTGTAAGTGTCTACATTCGCGGCTAGAGAGTTGTTAGACTTCTGACTAACTTAGGAAATAGATCTCGTTGATACTTTCCTCCTTCCTTCTCTGGTCACGGCGATCCGGTTTTTGTCGGATTACCTTTGCAATGATCAGCAGGAAGAACAGAAGGCAATTATCAAGA
>Ga0164243_10014568_pt1 | contig 10939 bp, 12 predicted proteins | sample OricompcompostOP_FD_108781 | JGI IMG/M metagenome (GOLD analysis project Ga0164243, IMG submission 108781) | Organic Plus compost microbial communities from Emeryville, California, USA - Original compost - Organic plus compost (OP) | ecosystem: Engineered > Solid waste > Mixed feedstock >...
AGCGATCACGCTGAGCACGATCCGGGTCTTCTTCTCCACCGGGATCTGCGGGGGTCTTCCCATGTTCTGATTCTCCTTCAGGACCTACATAACGGCCCTGCCAAGAATCTTGACGCGCGACACACAAAGGCGCCCAGCTCTACGGCATCGCCGAGCCCCACCTGACCGACGGCTCGATACCCGTCCTCGTCGAAGGGCCCATGGACGCCATCGCCGTCACCCTCGCCACCGCCGGCGCCTACCTCGGCGTCGCACCACTGGGCACGTCCTTGACCGAGGACCAAGCCACCCAACTCGCGGGCCTGCACAAAGCTCCGATCATCGCGACCGACGGCGACATCGCCGGCCGCATCGCCGCCGAACGCGCCTACTGGCTCCTCACGCCCCACGGTCTCGACCCCCGCCACACCTCGTTCGCTGAAGGCCAGGACCCGGCCAGCATGCTGACCGACGACGGACCGACGCCGCTACGAGCAGCACTGCACCAAGCCGGACCCCTCGCGGCGACGCTGATCGAGGAACGCCTGGCCAACCTGCCCGCCAACGAGCAGCTCAGCGGCGCCGCACACATCATCGCCGCCCAACCGGCTGAGCACTGGGAGACCTCCATCGCTGCACTCACAAGCCGGCTGGACGCGTCTCCGGCGGCAGTCACGACAGCAGTCGCCGACGCCGCCGCGGACTGGAACCATGACCGAGGTCGGACCAGTCAAGACCACCTCACCGAAACCACCGCTACACGACGCCGCTTGACCGATGCCGCTATGGCACCAGCCGAGCGATGGGCACCACTGGCCACAGCGCTCAACGCCCGACTCCCGGGTCAGGACGACTGGCCAGCCACCGCCGCCATGTTCCAGCAGCTCCACGAGGCCGGTCACGACCTACCCGAACTCACCCATGCGCTCGTCACCGAGGTGCCGCTCGGCGAACGACCTGCTCAAGATCTTCGCTATCGCCTCGCTCAGCTACTGCCCGAACCGGCTCCGGTCGCGCAGGCTACGCCCAGTTCACCAGTACGAGGTGATGGCTTCCTGCGTCACGGCACCGTGACACGCATAAGCCGGCCCGAGAGCGGCCCCACACCGTGATGTGGTTTCGAGTCGGGTATCAGTAAATGGTCAAGATGCCCTGTTCGAGGATTTTGGCTGCGTTGTCGACGATCTGGCTCGCGTGCTCGATGGCCTTCTCGGCTTCGCGTTCGTCGGCAAAGTCGTCAGCGCTGGTCGGATAGTCCAACTCGTTGCGGCGACGCCGCAGGCCGCGGAACCGTGCAAATGGTGGACCGAACTGGGCATCCAGGACTCGTTCGATCGTGACGTGGTCAGTCGGTCGAAGATTCTGCTCGGCCAGCAAGGCGCTTCCAGCGTGCTTGGCTCCGTCATACGCCAGCACGTAGGCCGTGACCGGGTCACTGTGGAGGAGGCCGCGAGCCGAATCAATCAACTGCTGTGCCCGATCCATCAGCGCAGCCGTCCCAACATCAGCTCCCGCGACGCGCCGCAGATCCCCGCCCTCGATCAGTTCGTCGACCTCAGCGGCGCCACGCTGCCATGGACTCATGCTGCATCCCTCGCATCTGCACTCGCGACAACGATGTAGTCACTGCTCTTGATAGCCGCCACCAGAGCATCGCCTGCTTCCTCCCACGATGCCACTGACCGCAGGGTCGGATTGACATCGAGTCCGAGACGTTCCTGGGCCCGATCGGCCGCGTCGTAGACCTGCTCACGATCGGCAGCGCCGACCACCAGCACGTCAACATCTCCCGGCTCCGGACCCTCCGCACCCTCAAAGCGCTGCGCCCACGAGCCGTAGATGATCACCTGCTCGGCACCCTCAATCCCCGCGAACTCTTCTCCCACGACCACCTCTGGCCCGAACGACAGACTCATGAGCGTCGTCAACGCTGGCACCAACCTGCTGCTGGTGTTAGCGCGCAACAGCCGGTTGCGCCCCACCTGACGATCAGCCACGATGCCGGCCCGCACCAACCGCTCCACCTCCTGATGCAGCGTGCTCGGCGCAATCGCCAGCCGCTTGGCAAGCTCGCCCAGGGCGTATTCCTGCGACGGATGCAACAGCAGCCACGTCAACAGCCGCGCCTGATTCTGCGAACGCAGGATCGGCAGGAGCGCCGGCGGATCAATTCGCATAAACCGATCATATCATCGGTCTACACGAACTCATGGTGCGCTCGACCCCAGGGAGGCGAGGAGCCAGGTGCAGGTTCATCGCGAGATCCCCGTATTACGGCTGGATCGGGACACCTCGCGATGACGTTCCTGAGCCCTGCTAGTCGCGGCAAGCGCGGATTCCGGCGCAGCCGGCACTTCTACGGCAAGAACAGCTTGGATCCCCCGGCTGACAGCTTGGATGGCCAGGCCTCGCTCGACCAGCGGGAGGATCTCGGAGATCGTGTAGGCAGAGCGGCGTGCGTGTTCCACCGACGTCGAGGCGCGGCTGATCGCCAGTCGGGTCACCTGCGCCAACTCGTCACTGCTTGGTGAGGCCGACGTGACTGGCAGAAGTGCTGCCGCCGCGTCCGCGATGTCGAACTGAAGGTGGCGACTCTCGCGGGCAGCCTGCAGCACCACGGCCGTCATCGTGCGGGCATGGCCCGCATCGATTCGACCGGCCATGGCAGCGTCGAAAAACGCCGATTCAGCCGAGGCTAGCGGGTCACGAATGGCCTGAGCACCTGTACGCAGATTGTCTGTCAAGGACCGGCGCAGGTCCTCAGCGCGGTCGATCACCAGCAGGTTGTTGCTGCTCATATCGTTCATCAGCTCAAGGTCCAGCAGTTCGGACTGCAACGACAGCAAGCCGTTCTGCAGGCCCGTCAGGATCTCGGTCGCCTCGGCCACCTGAATGCGGGCTTCACGCTTGCCGGTCATCGCCACCTCCGTGGATCTACTCACCACCTGAGGCCGCTTGCGACCACGCCGGTGGCCAGAAAATCAGACGGACCTTGCGCACATCGCCGCTGTCGACGGCTCGGCTATCCCCAGAACCACCGCCAGCGCCGGTTATCCACAGATCCCGTGACCACTCCCCCATTCACGTCACTCCTGAGGAAGTGTCTACAAGGTTCGGCCGGCGTCCGAGCCAGCGCATGTGCGTTGGGCGGAGGCTGCTGAACGGAACTCAGAAGGGAACCCATCATGACTACGACAGACCTCGACATTCTGCTCACGCCCCAGGAACTGGCGGAGCGCTGGCACGTGTCACAAAAGACGCTGGCCAATCAGAGATCAAACGGCACTGGCGTCCCCTACATCAAGATCGGTGCCTCGGTGGGCTACCACCTTGATGATGTGACCGCGTACGAAATTCGTGTTGCCGCAGGGTGAGGTCATCATGCTAATCGGACACGGCAATGGCCGCGGTACAGCGCGACAAGGTGAATGGATCCAACTTGGTTGCCCCACGAGTGCTCCAGACAGACACGTGATCTCAGAGCCGGGTCACCCACGACCAGGACTAGGGGTGCTCTGAGATGGCTCGCCACGCGATGCCTCCATTCGAAGTGGACAAGATCAACATTGCCCGTCATCCCAAGGTGGCCAACTCATTTCGCGCACGGGCCCGCTACCGCCGCGAGGACGGCGGACCGTTGTTCGACGTGTACGGCACCGGAAAGTCAGAAGCGGCCGCTCGGCGAAATCTGCGGACCAATCTCGCAAAGGCGCGCGAGCAGCACCAGGGAGGCAGCGATCAGGTGAGCACCACCAGCACCGTCGAGCAGGTCGCCGCCGTGTGGCTGAGCGACAAGAGGGCGCAGCGTCCAGCTCTGTCCCAGCGAACGCTGGCCGAGTACACCAAGTGGGTCAACGCCTACATCACCGGGACATCCTATGGCCGGCTCAAGATCGGAGCGGCTGCCAACGTTGTCCGCGGCGAGCAGCACCTCCGGGATGTCGCCGACGGACGGCACAAGGCCACCAGCCGCGGCGGCGGAGAAGGAGCCATGAGGTCAGCCCGCAAGGTGCTGCACGGCATCACCGCCACCGCGCATCGCCATGGTGCAATTGCCCAGCCCACCCGGTTTCGTCTGCAAGGTCGCACCATCGGCGACGATCGGGAGCGAATCGACACCGAGCGAGCATTCACCCTCGATGAGTTGACCGCAGTGCAAGCAGTGGCCGACGTGCACGGCGCCGATATGGGCGATCTGGTGGCCTTCATGAGCGCGCTGGGACCTCGTGCCTCCGAAGCGCTGCACGGCGTCGCCTGGGAGGGGGTCGATCTCGACGTCGGAACCACAACGATCAATGGGACGAAGTCGAAGAACGCTGTCCGCACCGTGGCCATGCCACCGTGGCTGACCCAGCGGCTGCGCAAGCGGGCACGATTGCACGGCACCACGGGCCTGGTGTTCGGTGTGACCCGCTACTCAAGCAAGTTGGGCCAGCCTCGCGACCTCGCCAACGTCCTGACCACCATGCGCGAGGTGCTCGATGAGGCCGGGTGCCCATGGGCTGGATCGCACACGTTCCGGCGCACCTACGCCACGCTCGCCGATGAGGCCGGCGCAAGTCTGGGACAGATCGCCGCGGTACTCGGACAAGACCCCGTGACGACCTCGACCTACATCAAGACCCGTCCCGTCGCCACCGCCGTGGACGTACTTCAGAGCCAAAGTGGGGATTAAATGGGGATCGACCCCACACGCAAAACCGGCTCCGACGTGTCGATGCAGGTCAGAGCCGGTTTCTTGCTCCCCCATCTGGACTCGAACCAGAAACCTGCCGATTAACAGTCGGCTGCTCTGCCAATTGAGCTATAGGGGACGGGCGCCGAACGCACCGGCGCACGAGTGACGATCCTAGCAAGCCGACCCCGTAGGTGTCGCATCGCCTCCGCCTCGATCCGGCGCACCTTCGACTCGTTCAGGCCGAGGTGTTCGGCGACCGCCCGGCGGGACAGCGGCGAGGTCCCCGGCGCGAGTCCGTACCGCAGGCGCAGGACATCGGCGGGCAGCGGATCGAGGCCGGTCAGCCAGTGTTCGGCAGAACCTGGCTCGACGTCATCCGCGACGTCCTGCACCTCCGCGACGACCTGGTCACCGGCCCGACTCACCTCGGCCAGAACGGCTCCGCGCACCCAGTCCCAGGCATACGTCGAGAGCCGTACGCCTCGGTCCGGATCGAACCGTTCCACCGCCGTGATGAATGCGATCGTTCCGGCCTGTACCGCATCGCGCAGCAGCTCACCGCGGGCACCGAGCATCATCGCCTGCAGGACGACCGACCGCAGACCGGTCGTGATCAAGGTGTCACGGGCGTCCTGGTCGCCGTCGCGTGAGCGACGGCCGAGGTCGCGCTCTGTGGCCGGATCGAGAGGTCGCTGGTCGAGCGCGTGCTGAATGAAGTCGTCCATCCCTCCACGCTGACCGGTGACGACCGGCGGGACCAGACCCCACCTCAGGTCTGTGGAAAACCGAAAACGAGGTCAGAGGCTGGGGACACCGAGGATGCGACCGCGCGTCTCCCGGTGCTGTTGCTCCAGGGCGATCAGCTCACCGAAGACCGCCTGATACTGCTCGGACTCGCCGACCGGGTCGGTGCGTTGCAACCGCGACTTCACGTCGTCGATGCGTCGTTGCAAGGACAACACCTTGAGCCGTGCCAGCACCGAGGCGACGACGACATCGAGATTGGACTCCCCCGCACGCATCGGTTCGACGGCCGCGACCTCGAGGATCTTGCGGGTCGTGTCACCTTCGAGAGCGCCGACGACCCGGGGGAACCAGCCCGCGTCCGGCGCATCGGGCCAGCCCTGTTGCTGCAGATGGGTGAACAGGTGCTGCGCGATGGGATGCGTGAAGTCGGCAGCCTCCAGATCGGCCACGTGATGACGGGCGATGTGCGGGTACTGCGTGAGCGCCTTGAGGGCCTCGCGCTCGTCGGCGAACTGGGGACCGCCGAAGTTCGCGACGGGTGATTCCTGCGGTGCAGCCGGTGCCACGGTGACCGCCTGCTCCTGTTCGCGCGGGCGACGGTCGGACAGCTTCTTGTGCTCGGCACGCACCTGGGCCATGTCGACTCCGATGCGGCCGGCGATCTCGCGTAACAGCTCGTCGACCTTGGACTTGTCCCGGATCGATCTGGCCAGCGTGACCGCCTCGCGCACCGCATCGACCCGTTGATCACCGCGATCGAGGTCGTAGCGGCTCAGCATGTTGTCCAGCACGAACCGGTACAGCGGGATGCGCCCGTCGATCAGTGACCGCACCGCGTCGTCGCCGTCGGCCATGCGCAGGTCGCAGGGGTCCATGCCGCGTGGCTCGACCGCGACGTAGGTCTGGGACACGAACTGTTGGTCGCCCTGGAACGTCTTGAGCGCGGCTCGCTGGCCGGCTTCGTCACCATCGAACGTGAACACGACCTCGCCACGGAAGGCGTCGTGATCCAGCATCAAGCGCCGCAACACTCGCGCGTGACCCTCGCCGAACGCAGTGCCGCACGTGGCGACGGCGGTGGTGACGCCGGCCTCGTGACAGGCCATGACGTCGGTGTAGCCCTCGACCACGACCGCGCGGCTCTCGCCCGAGATGGACCGGCGCGCCAGGTCGATGCCGTACAGCACCTGGCTCTTCTTGTAGATCGGCGACTCCGACGTGTTGAGGTACTTGGCCTCGATGCGGTCGTCCTCGAAGATGCGGCGCGCGCCGAAGCCGACGATCTCGCCGGTCATCTCGCGGATGGGCCACAGCAGACGGCCACGGAACCGGTCGTACAGGCCGCGATCGTTGCGTCCCACCAAGCCGCCCGTGACCAGCTCGTCGGCGCTGAACCCCTTGTCGGTCAGGTGCGCGACCAGAGCCTCGCCGGAGCGGGGCGCGAACCCCATGCCGAACCGCTCGGCGGCGTCCTGGGTGAAGCCGCGTTCCTGGACGAACTGGCGCCCGGCCTGGGCATCCGGTGAACGGCCCAGGAAGTCGGCGTAGAACTCGCCCGCAACCCGGTGGGCCTCCAGCAGCCGGTTGCGCTGGTTGGGGTCGCGCCGTGGACCCGACGGACCTTCTTCGTAGCGCAGCACGATGCCGTACTTGCCGGCCAGTCGTTCCACGGCCTCGACGAACGACAGTCCTTCGATCTCCATCAGGAACCGGTAGACGTCGCCGCCCACGCCGCACCCGAAACAGTGGTACGTGCCGACCGACGGGCGCACGTTGAACGACGGCGTCTTCTCGTCGTGGAACGGGCACAGACCCTTACGCGCTCCGCCACCGGCGTTGCGGAGCGCGACGTACTGTTCGACGACCTCGTCGATGCGAGCGCGCTCACGGACGGCCTCGATGTCCTCCTGAACGATCCGGCCCGCCATGCGTCGAATCCTAGTCCAGCAGGCGAAGGCCCCAGGCGCGGGCGGAGACGTCGGTCAGGCTCGCGACCTGGTCGATCACGGCCCGCAGGCGACCGTTGTCGTCGGTGGCGGCGGCGTAGTCGGCGGCGAAGTCCGGTTCCAGGTCGCGGCCCTCGGTGCGGGACAGGACCGACACGAGCGCCTGCAGCAGTTCTCGCTGCCGGTCCTGTACCTCGGCGCGACGGTCGGTGCGCATCACGTAGTGCGCAGCGAGTGCCTTGAGGACCGTGATCTCGTCGCGCGTCGCCTCCGGAACCTCCAGATCGGCTTCGTACCGGACGAGCGGACCGGTCCCCCAGCGCTCGACCGTCGCGACGTGCGCTGCGGTCGCGAACCGGCCGATCAGCGTGCTGGTGAAGTTCTTCAGCTCGGCCCGGGCCCGGCGGCTGCCGTCGAACTCCCCCTCGGGCCAGTCATCGAGCCCGTGCAGCCGCTCCAGTGCCGTACCCAGGCGGTCGTCATCGGCGCCGTCGTCGTACCAGTCGCGGGCGACGTGGAACACCGCCGCCAGGTCCAGCGTGGCGATGTCGAGGGAGAAGAAGTCCCCGAACACGGCGTCCTCGACGTCGTGCACCGAATAGGCGATGTCATCGGACAGGTCCATGACCTGTGCCTCGATCGGGCGGCGCTGAGCATCGGAGCCGATCCGCAACCAGTCGTAGACGGCGCGGTCGTCGGGATAGACACCGAACTTGGGACCGCCGTCGGGCGCCTCTCCCCTGGCCCACGGATACTTGACACAGGCCGACAGCGTGGCACGCGTGAGGTTCAAGCCGACGCTATTGCCGTCGGTATCGAACGTCTTGGACTCCAAGCGGCACAACAGTCGCAGCGTCTGCGCATTGCCCTCGAAACCGCCGCACGCCTCGGCCGCCTGATCCAGTGCCGCCTCACCGTTGTGGCCGAACGGCGGATGGCCCAGATCGTGCGACAGCGCGGCCGAATCGACGATGTCCGGATCACAACCCAGTCCCTTGCCCAGTTCGCGGGCGACCTGGGCGACCTCCAGGGTGTGGGTCAGCCGGTTGCGGACGAAGTCGTCAGTGCCCGCGCCCATGACCTGGGTCTTGGCCGACAACCGTCGCAGCGCCGACGAGTGCACGATGCGGGCGCGGTCGCGCTCGAACGGCGTGCGCTGGGCACGCTTGCCCGGCTCAGCGACGAACCGCTCCCTGGCCTCGGGCCCGTACACGTGGTCAGTCATGTCGTGCCCGACGCTACTGGACTCAGAACTTGCCCTGCCGAGGACGTCGTTGGCACGTCGGGCACCAGTAGGACGAGCGGTTCATGAACGCATCGCGCCGGATCGGGGTGCCGCACCGTTCGCACGGCTCACCCTCCTGACCGTAGGCCTGCAGCGAACGGTCGAAGTAGCCACTGTTGCCGTTGACGTTGACGTACAGCGCATCGAATGACGTGCCGCCCTGCGCGAGCGCCTCACCCATCACGTCGACGACGTGTCCCAGCAGCATCGACACCTCACGACGGGTCAGGTGCCGCGTGTTGCGGGCATAGTGCAGCTTGGACCGCCACAACGACTCGTCGGCATAGATGTTTCCCACGCCCGAGATCAGCGTCTGGTCCAGCAACGCCCGCTTGACGCCGGTCTGGCGCTGACGGATGCGGCGATCGAACTCGGCGGCGTCGAACCGCGGGTCGAGCGGATCGCGAGCGATGTGCGCGATCTCGGCTGGTAGTTCAGCACCCGACTCGCTGAACGACATGCCGCCGAAGATGCGCTGATCGGCGAACCGCAACTGGGTGCCGTCGGACAGGTCCAGCGTGACCCGCTGATGACGCGTCGGCGGGGCATCGGGCGCACTGATCAGGAACTGTCCGCTCATGCCCAGATGGCACAGCACAGCGTCACCAGGCTCTCCAGGATGGGCGGCGAGTTGCAGCCACAGGTACTTGCCTCGGCGGGCCGCGCCGACGACCTCGCGGCCGGTCAGCTGTGCCGCGAAATCGGCCGGGCCGGGCAGGTGACGGCGGACGGATCGCACGTCCTGCACCGCGACCGACGAGATGGTGCGTCCGACGACATGGTCGACCAGTCCGAGCCGGACCACCTCGACCTCGGGCAGCTCGGGCACGTCAGTCCTGTGCGGACTCGAGGCGGGCCGAAATGGTGCGCCAGGCCTTCTCGGCCACCATCTGCTCGGCTTCCTTCTTCGACTTGCCTTTACCGCCGTCGAACGTCTCGTCGTTCAGGACCACCGAGGCGGTGAAGCGCTTGTCGTGATCGGGGCCGGTGCCTTCGAGCACGTACTGAGGGACACCCAGACCGTTGTTGGCTGACAGCTCCTGCAGCGACGTCTTCCAGTCCAGGCCCGCACCCAACTCGGCCGCATCGGCCATGACCGGGTCGAACACCCGGTGCACCACGTCGGCCGCACGGTCCATGCCGAACGCGACGTAGACCGCACCGATGATGGCCTCGACCGTGTCGGACAGGATCGACGCCTTGTCACGGCCACCGGTGATCTCCTCACCGCGCCCGAGCCGCAGGTGCTCACCGATGCCCAGATCGCGAGCCACGACCGCCAGCGACTTCGCACTCACGACAGCGGCCCGCAGCTTGGCCAGCTGGCCCTCGGGCAGATCGGGGTGGGCGTGGAACAACGTGTCGGTGACGACCACGCCGAGCACCGAGTCTCCGAGGAACTCCAGGCGCTCGTTGTTGGGAATCTGACCGTGCTCGTAGGCGAACGAACGATGCGTCAGGGCATGCTGAAGCAACTCGGTGTCCAGATCGGGGACACCGAGTTGCTCGCGGAGCCTGTCCAGCCCCGCAGCGTCGTCGGTCAGAGGACCTGACGACGATCGCCGCGAGCGCCGTACTGGCCGCACTCGCTGCACGCGTGGTGCGGACGCACCTTCGCGTCGCACGCCGGGTTCGCGCAGTCGACGACCTGGACGACCGTCGTCTTCCACTGCGAACGACGGTGGCGCGTGTTGCTGCGCGACATCTTCCGCTTGGGGACCGCCACGATGACTCCTAAGAACGTTCTGGGGACTGTTGATTTTCCAGCTGCTGCAGGGCCGACCACCGGGGATCGATCTGCGTGCCGTGCGTGTGCTCTGGATCGTCCGCGAGCCTCGCCCCACATTCGGGGCAGAGTCCCGGACATTCCGGACCACACCACGGGTCGTGCGGCAGTGTCTCCACCACCGCTTCCCTGACCAGGGGTTCGAGGTCGAGCAAGTCGTCCTCGAGGGCGTACTCCTCCTCCGTCGCATCCTCGAACAGGTACAGCTCCTGGAAATCGACCGTGACATCGTCCTCGATCGGGTCCAGGCACCGGACGCATTCACCAGTTGCGTGTGCCGAGGCCGTTCCTGTCACCAGGACACCGTCCATGACCGACTCGAACCGAAGATCGAGCTCGATCGTGGAACCCTCGGCCACTCCGTAGACGTCGTGGCCCACATCCTTCGGCGCTTGGACCGTCCGATGCTCGGTACGCTCGGTCCCCGGCTCTCGACCCCATCCTCGGGTCTCGACCACCCATGGTCCCGGTTGCACGTTGCTCATCCGTTCCAGGCGCGCGATTGATGCTGTCAGCCT
>Ga0164243_10014569_pt1 | contig 10939 bp, 11 predicted proteins | sample OricompcompostOP_FD_108781 | JGI IMG/M metagenome (GOLD analysis project Ga0164243, IMG submission 108781) | Organic Plus compost microbial communities from Emeryville, California, USA - Original compost - Organic plus compost (OP) | ecosystem: Engineered > Solid waste > Mixed feedstock >...
CCAGCGCGGGCCCGATCTTGGCCAGGTTGATCTGCGTCGGCACGTTCCAGGGCGTGATCGCGGCGACCACCCCCACCGGCTCGCGATGCACCGTGCGGCGGGTGCGGATGCCCATCGGCTCCGCGACACCGAGGTCGGTGCTGAACTCGTAGCCCTCCAGCAGGTCGGTGACCCAACGCAGTCCGTCGACCGGCACCTCGAAGCCCGCGGCCGCCATCATGAAGGTCGGCATGCCGACCTCGGCCGTGGTCAGCGCCTGGAACGTCTCGGCGTGGTCGAGCAGCGCCTGGTGGAGCTGCCGCAGGCAGCGCAGCCGCAGTCCGCGGTCGGTGGCCCAGCCACTCTCGTCGAAGGCCCGCCGCGCCGCGGCGATCGCGGCCTCCAGGTCGGCGGCGGTCGCGTCCGGCGCGACGCCGATCTCCTGCCCGGTAGCCGGGTTGAGGATCGGGTACGTCGCGCCGTCGGACGCCGCTGTCAGCTTGCCGTCGATGAGGAGCTGGGCGGGCGGGGGCAGGGGTGGGGTCATGGCTGGGTCTCGACAGGCTCGACCACCGGGTCCTGGGTGAGGAAATCGCCGCGCTCGACCGGAGGGGGCCAGACGGTCGAGGGCAGGTCCTCCAGTCTGTAGTGGCCCGGCTGCGAGGGTCCGTGGACCGACATCCGGTCGAGCAGGCCCTGCGGAGCCTTGCCCGAGGCGGCGATGGCGAGGAACGTGTGGGCCGTCGAGCCGAGGTCGAACCAGTCGCGCTGCCAGGTGAACTTCACCTGGCCGGCGTCCGGTCCCTCCTCGACGCGGCCGACGCCGAACCAGGAGCCGCCGATGCCGAGGATCTCGAACTCCTTGCCGGAATCGTCGTCGATGATCCCGGACTTCTGCTTCCAGAAGCCGCAGACCATGCCGGCCTCGGCATCGATCATGGTGGCCTGGTAGTCGTAGTGCCATCCCTCGAGCCCGGCCATCTCCTGGCCGATGGCGAGCTCTCGGATCTCCTCGCGCCCGATCGCCATGAAGTGCTCGTCGGGGGTGTACATCCACCCGTAGGTGGCGTCCTCGGCGTAGTGGTCGGCCATGATCCGCCAGTCGCCGATCCGCTCGGCCTCACGGTTGATCGCGAGCCAGGAGTCCCAGAACTCCTCGATCTCGCACCTGCTGAGCTTCCCCATCGTCCTACTCCTGTCGAAGTGCCAAGTTCTTCGTGTTGAGATGCCAAAATTTGGGGTCGAGTTGCCAAGAACTTCGGATCGAGAGGTCGGAAACTCGGGGTCGAGACGTCACTCCCGCAGGGTGAGCGCCATCGCCGGGCAGTACTTCACGGCCGTCGTCACCGCCTCCCGCAGCTCCTCCGGCGGCTCCGGGGCGAGGAGTACGACGACATCGGCGTCGGCGTCGAAGCCGAAGACGGTCGGCGCCTCGCCCTGGCACAGCTGGTGGCCTTGGCAGAGGTCGAGATCCGCCTCGACCCTCATCGCGACCGCCGGCGGTAGCGGACCCGGCACGGCTGCTCCAGCTGGATCACCATCTTGGAGGTGTCGTCGCGATAGGTGTCAGCGGGCTGGGCCATCTCGAAGGCGTAGTCACGCAGGATCACCGAGAAGATCGCCTTGAGCTGCATCATCGCGAAGGCGTTGCCGACGCAGCGGTGCTTGCCGGCTCCGAAGGGGATCCAGGTCCACCGGTTCTGCAGATCCTCCTGGCGCGGGTCGACGTAGCGGTCCGGATCGAAGAGATCGGGCGAGGGGAAGTCCTCCGCGATCCGGTTGGAGACCCGTGGAGTCGCGCCGACCATGGTGCCGGCCGGGACGGTGAAACCGCCGAGCTCGACCTCCTCCTTCGCCACGCGCAACAGCAGGACCAGCGGAGGATGCAGGCGCAGGGTCTCCTTCAACGCCGCCTCCAGGTGCGGGATCGAGCGCAACGCCTGGAAGGAGACCTCCAACCCGTCGGCATAGAGAGCGTCGAGCTCGGCCACCACCGACGTCATCACCGACGGGTTGCGCAGCAGCTCGATCAAGGTCCATGCCGCGGTGCCCGACGACGTGTGATGACCAGCGAACATCATCGAGATGAAGATGCCGGTGATCACGTCGGCGGAGTAGTACGCGGACCCGTCGGGATGCTTCAGCGAGATGAGGACGTCGAGCAGGTCGCGCTGCTCGCGAGGGATCGGCCCGCGCGCCACCCGCTTGTCGATGATTCCCTGCACCAGCGCGACCAGCCGCTCCCTGGCCGCGTCGCGGATCCGGAACGACTCGATGTCGGCGTAGGGGTCGACGTACGCGATCGCGTCGGTGCCGCGCTCGAGGTCGTGGTAGTGCTGGGCGAAGGAGGCGTCGAGCTCCTCGCGGAACGGCTTGCCGATCAGGCAGGCCGAGGTCGTGTAGATGGTGAGCTCGGCGAAGAAGTCGAGCAGGTCGATCTCGCCCTCCTCACCCCAGCCGGCGACCATCCGGTTGATCTCGGCTTCGATGGTGCTGGCGTGGCCGCGCATCATGTCGCCGCGCAGCGCCTGGTTCTTGAGCATCTCCTGGCGCTGCTCGGGGGTGGCGTCGAAGACGACGCCCTTGCCGAAGATCGGCGTCATGAACGGGTAGGCCTCTCCCTGGTCGAGCACCGAGTCGGGCGCTCGGAAGAACGCCTCGTTGGCCTCTGCCCCGCTGACCAGCACCACGTCGCGGTCGGCCAGGCGGAAGCGGCCGACGTCGCCGCATTCGGCGCGCACCCGGTGCAGCAGGCCGACCGGGTCATGGCGCAGATCCTCGAGGTGGCCGTGCTCGTGGCCGGGAAACTCGCTGGAGACCTCGGGGATGGCGGTCAGGTCGGGAGCGTGCGCGGTCATGACTCCTCCAGGGCGATCTCGGGCTGCACCTCGACCAGCGGCAGCATCGCGCCGCGCGGCATCCGCACCATCGAGGCGATGACGTCGGCGACGACGTCGGGCTTCATGAAGTGGCCGCTGCGGGTGAACCCGAGCCGGCTCCATCCCTCCAGCACGAGCGTGGTGTCGTCGGCGCCCCAGTCCATGCCCATCCCGGTCATGGTCGGCCCTGGGCGCACCACGCCGACTCGTACGCCGCTCCCCTCGGTCTCCAGGCGCAGCGATCGGGCGAACCCCTCGATCCCCCACTTCGTGGTGGCGTAGGAGGACATGAACGGCCGCACCTGGTCGGCGCAGTCGGAGGAGACCAGCACGACGTCGCCGCGGCGCCGCTCGACCATCGCCGGCACGAACGCCCGCACCAACCGATGCACCCCGACCACGTTGACCTCCACCTCGCGGGCGAACTGCTCGGGATCGGTCTCCACGATCAGCCCCGGCCGGAGTACGGCGGCGCTGCAGACGAGCGCCTCCACCTCGCCCAGGTCACGGGTCACCGCAGCGGTGAAGTCGGCGACGGAGTCGCCCGAGGCGGTGTCGAGGGGGTGGGCGATCGCCGTACCCCCGTCGGCGGTGATCTTCGCGGCGAGGTCGGCGCAGGCGTCGGCGCGGCGGGCGCCCAGTGCGACCGGGTGGCCGAGTCGGGCAAGCACGACGGCGGTGGCGGCGCCGATGCCGGAGGAGGCACCGGCGATCACGACGGGCCTGCGCTCGGGATGCGGCGGGAAGTGACTCATGCCCGGATCCCCTCGCGGAGCGAGACGCGCATCGGCAGCTGCGCGAAGCCACGCACGTTGGTGGAGTGCACGCGCACGCAGCGATCGTGGTCGACCTCGAGGTGACGCGCGCGGCGGACGAGCTCGTGGAGCACGATCCGCGCTTCGAGTCGGGCCAGGTTGGCCCCCAGGCAGTAGTGGCGCCCGCCGCCGAAGCTGGCGATCTGGGTGAGCTCGTCCTTGTCGCGGTGGATGTCGTAGCGGTCGGGGCGGGTGAAGACGCGCTCGTCGCGGTTGGCCGAGCCGAGCACCAGCATCACCTTGCTGCCGGCCGGGGCCACCACGCCGTCGAGCTCGTAGTCGTCCAGCAGGTGCCGGGCCAGCATCTGACTGGAGGTGTCGAAGCGCAGGGTCTCCTCGATCCACACGTTGACCAGGTCGGAGCCGGGTTCGAGGACCTGGGCCAGCTGGTCGGGGTGCCGGGTCAGGTGGAAGACCGCGTTGCCGAGCAGCTTGGTGGTGGTCTCGTTGCCGGCGACGACCATCAGGAAGAGGAAGGCGATGATCTCCTCGTCGTCCAGCCGGTCGCCGTCGACCTCGGCCTGGCACAGCGCGGAGGTGAGGTCGTCGAGCGGTCGGGCCCGACGCTCGGCGACCATGTCCTGGTAGTAGGCGACGAGGTGGAGCGAGGCCTCCATGCCGGCGACCGGCACATCGAACACGCCGTCCTCCCGATGCACCACGAGGTCGGCGAGCCGACGGATCTCGTCGCGGTCGGCTGCCGGCACACCCATCATCTCGGAGATGACGTCCATCGGCAGGCGACCTGCGACGTCGGCGATCCAGTCGAGCTCGCCGTCGAGCGAGGCGTCGAAGTAGTGGGCGGTGAGCTGCTCGACGCGCGGGGCGAGCTCCTGCACCCGTCGCGGCGTGAAGCCACGGGAGACCAGCTTGCGCAGCCGGGTCTGCCTCGGCGCGTCCATCGCGAGGAACGACATCACCTTGTAGGCGTCCGGGCGCCAGGCGCTGGCGTCGAGGGACACGCCCATCGCGTTGGAGAAGCGGGCGTCGTCGCGCAGCGCGGCGGTGACATCGGCGTGCCGGGTGATCGCCCAGAGGTCATGGGCGGGGTTGTGGTGCAGGGGCTCCCGCTCGCGCAGCCACGCGTAGACCGGGTAGGGGTCCGCCTGGAAGCCGTAGTCGTAGGGATCGAACCTCGAACCGTTCATGGCAGCTCCCTGAGGATCACGGCGGTCACCGCGTCGAGCCGATCGCGGAACTCCGGGTAGGTCATGAGGCCCATGCCGAGCTGCAGCAACGCTCCGGAGAAGGCGAGCAGCAGCGCGTCGAGCACCTCGGGTCGGTTGGCCTCGCCGAGCGCCGCGGCGAAGCGCCGGGCGAACTCCGCGCCGATCCGGAGCCGCAACCGCTCGACCTCGGGGTCGTCCCCGAGCAGCGCCGGGGTCACCGCGGCCGTGATCTCCGGTGCGTCGTGGAGCAGCGCGGCGAAGTGGTGCACGACCGCGCGCACCCGCTCGTACGCCGCCCCCTCCGTCACCTGGGGCGCGGGATGGTCGCTCAGGAGGCGGGCAAAGAGCTCGGCGAAGAGATGGTTGCGCGAAGCGAGGTAGGTGTAGGCCGTGGCCGGCGAGACGCCGGCGCGTTGAGCGACCGTGCGCACGGTGAGCGCCTCGCGGCCGACGGCCCGCAGCTCGGCCTCGCCTGCGACGAGCAGTCGCTCGTAGGTCTCCGCCTGCCGAGCGTTCAAGCCGCGCCGCGGCCCGCTGGACACCTGACTGGACATGTGTCCAGTCTGCGCCTGCCCCCCGCGCCATGGCAAGGGCTTCTGGGCATTTTTGATGGAACCATCGACGAGAAACCGCAGGATCTCTGGTTGGGTGGCGGCCATGGCCTTCTTCGTCACCCGCTTCGACTTCCGCTCCCCCGGCGCCTCACCCGAGCAGCGACAGGAGCTCTTCGCCCGTGTGGTGCGCCAGGCGGCGTACGTCGACGCGCACGGACACGACGTGCTGCTCCTGTCGGAGCACCACGCCTCCGAGGACGGCTACCTGCCCAGCCCGATGCTGGTCGCGAGCGCGTTCGCGGCCGTCACCGAGCGGATCGCGATGTCGGTCTCCGCGCTGCTGGCCAACCTCTACGATCCCGTGCGGCTCGCCGAGGAGGTCTCGGTGCTCGACCACCTCAGCAAGGGCCGGGTCAGCTACACCCTCGGCCTCGGCTACCGGCCTAGCGAGTACGCGCTCTTCGAGCGCGAGTGGCGCACCCGTGGCGCCGACATGGAGGGGCGGATCCAGCTGCTGCTGGCCGCATTGCGCGGCGAGGAGGTCGCTCGCGGCGGCATCCGTCAGCGGGTCGCGCCCGCGCCCTACTCCCAGCCGCACCCGACCTTCTTCTACGGCGGCGGCTCGCTCGCGGCGGCCCGGCGCGCCGGCCGCCTCGGACTGGGCTTCGCCCCGCAGACCGCGGACCCGCAGCTGCGTGCCGCCTACGAGCAGGCCTGCCGCGACGCCGGCCGGGAGCCGGGCTTCGTGCTCGCGCCGCCGAAGGACGGCCCGGCCGCTCTCTTCTGCGCCGAGGATCCCGAGCAGTTCTGGGAGCGGTACGGCGCCCACCTCCTCCACGACGCGACGGCCTATCAGGCGTGGCGCGACGAGGGCGGTCGCGATCCCGCCAGCGCCAGCCACGTCGCCGACGCCTCGACCACCGTCGAGGAGATGCGGGCCGCCGGCCGCTACGTCGTGCTCCATCCCGACGACCTCGTCGCCCGCCTGCAGGCCCGCGAGATCCGCGTGGTCACCAGTCACCCGGCCTGTGGCGGACTTCCGGAGGAGCCCTCGTGGGAGCACCTCCGCCTGCTGAGCGAGAAGGTGATCCCCGCCGTACGCCCCTGACGCCGAACCGCGGGTTCTGCCCCGCCGAACCGCGGGTTCTGCCCCGCCCGAACCGCGGATTCTGCGGCACAGAAGCTGCTGCCCCGCCCGGTGGGACTCCGCCGCCACCATCCGGCGGCGGCGCCTAATGTGCCAACGAGCCAACGAAGGGAACAGCCGATGAGCAACGAGCAGGTCTTCGACGTCGTCGTGGTGGGGTCCGGGGGTGGCGCTATGACCGCGGCCCACCTGGCCGCCAAGCACGGACTCTCCACGGTGGTCGTCGAGCGCACCGACAAGGTGGGCGGCACGTCGGCCTACTCCGGCGGTGCCTGCTGGCTGCCGGGCACCCAGGTGCAGCAGAGGTTCGGGATCGCCGACTCCACGGAATCGGCCCGCACCTACCTGGCCGCCCTGCTCGACGACCCGCAGACCGAGAAGGTCGAGGCGTTCCTCGCCGAGGCGCCGCGCCTGGTCGCCGAGCTGGAGTCCGACGACCTCATGGAGTTCGAGTTCACCCCCTTCCCCGAGTACTACGACCGCCCGGGCCGGGTCTCCGGCGGGCGCTCGATCCAGCCATCGGCCATCAAGCGCGACGAGCTGCCCGAGCAGGTCGACGCCCTGCTGCGTCCGCCGGTCGAGAAAGACCGCGCCGGCGAGCGCGGTCGCCGCACCCTGACCGGCGGCCAGGCGCTCATCGGCCGGCTGCTCGCCATGTTCGTGCGCGACGGCGGCACGGTGCTGACCGGTCACCAGATGACCGAGCTCGTCACCGACGGCGACCGGGTCACCGGCATCGTCGCCCAGACCGACTCCGGTCCGGTCACGATCAGCGCCCGCCGGGGCGTGATCCTGGCCAGCGGCGGCTACGAGGGCGATCAGGCGCGCCGCGACGCGCGCGCCGTACCCGGGTCGGCCGAGTGGACCATGGCACCGCAGGGCACCAATCAGGGCGAGCCGATCGACGCGGCCGCGGCCGTCGGTGCGGCGACCGCGCTGCTCAACGAGGGCTGGTACTGCCCCGGCCTTGCCCACCCCGACGGCTGGGGCAGCTTCACCCTCGGCTTCCGGTCGGGGCTCATGGTCGACCAGACCGGCAAGCGCTACGCCAACGAGTGCCTGCCCTACGACCGCTTCGGCCGCGAGATGGCCAAGGCCCCCGAGCGGATCCCGTCGTGGTACCTCTTCGACAACACCGAGGGTGGCCAGTTCCCGGCGATCGCGATGCCGCAGGGTGACCCGGCCGGCCATCTGGCCGCCGGCACCTGGGTGCAGGCCGACACCGTCGAGGAGCTCGCCGAGAAGCTCGGGATCCCCGCGATCACCGAGACGGTCAAGCGGTTCAACGGCTTCGCCGAGACTGGCGTCGACGAGGACTTCGGCCGCGGCGACGACGAGTTCGACACCAACTTCGTCTTCGTCGACAACGGCAAGAACAAGGCGCTGGTGCCGCTGGCCAACGCGCCGTTCTTCGCGGCGAAGTTCGTGCTCTCCGACCTCGGCACCAAGGGCGGCGTGGTCACCGACGCCTCCGCGCGCGCCCTCCGCGAGGACGGCTCGGCGATCCCCGGCCTCTACGCCACCTCCAACGCGACCGCGTCACTCTTCGGCGCCTACTACCCCGGCCCGGGCGCCCCGCTCGGCTCGGCCATGGTGTTCGGCTCCCTGGCGGTGCGCGACCTGCTGGGCTGATCCGGTCAGCAGGCGCGATCACCGACGACGCGCCGGGCCAGGTCGCACCAGGCCTCGGCGATCCGCTCGACCGCGACGCCGTCCCGGACCTGCTGGCGCACGATGAACGTGTCGAGCGAGGCGAGCAACGCGTCGGCGAGCAGCGGCAGGTCGCCCTCGACGCCGCATTCGGCCAGCAGGTGCCGCACGTGGATCGCGGTGAACGCCCAGGCCGGGCGGGAGCGACCCGTGCCGCCGGAGGCCGCCTCGATCAGGTCGGCGTGCCGGAGGTTGAGCTCGAGTCGCGAGCGCCCGAAGGCCAGCAGTCGGTCGTACGCCGGCGCTCCGGGCCCCAGCGGCGGCGCGCCGGAGATCACCTCGGCCTGCCAGGCCATCTCGGACTGGTTGAGCACCTCGCCCATCAGGCCCTGACGGCTGCCGAACCGCCGGAAGACGGTGCCCTTGCCGACGCCGGCCGCCTCGGCGACGGACTCCATCGTCACCGCAGCGGCGCCCTCCTGGGCCACGAGGCAGAGGGCAGCCTGCAGCACCGCGTCACGGTTGCGCGCGGCATCGCGACGTGGCGGCGGCGGATCGTTGAGCAGCGGGAGCTCGGCGGGAGGCATGGCCGCTCCAGCCTAGCCAGCCGGCCGCTCAACGGGGCGGCTTCGGGACTCCTCGATGACCGTGCATCCGCCCCCGCGGCCGCAACGTGACGCACGCCACGGAATCAAAGCGGACCCTGGTCCGTTTGCCCCATCGGACTATCCCCCACTCCGAGGAGCCCCCGTATGTCGGACATCCGTATCGCCACCCTCGTCGGCAGCCTCCGCGCCGACTCCGTGAACCGCAAGCTTGCCGAAGCGCTGCGCGACAACGCGCCCGAGGGCGTCAGCGTCGAGATCATCGAGGGCCTGGCCGAGGTGCCCTTCTACAACGAGGACCTCGACGGCGACACCGCTCCGGAGACCGCCACCCTGCTGCGCAAGCAGGTCGCCGAGGCCGACCGCGTCCTCGTCGTCACCCCCGAGTACAACGGCACCATGCCGGCCGTGCTCAACAACGCCATCGACTGGCTCTCCCGCCCCTACGGCGCCGGCGCCATCGTCGGCAAGCCGCTCGCGGTCGTCGGCACCACCCCCACGCCGTACGGCGGCAAGTGGGCTCACGAGGACACCGTGCGCTCCACCCGCATCGCCGGCGCGAAGGTGCTCGAGGACGTCGTCGTCTCCCAGCCCGCCGTCGAGGTCGACCCGCTGACCGACGCCGGCGTGCAGGCCAAGCTGGCCGACGCGCTCAAGGCCCTGGTCGAGCACACCGACGAGGCCTGATCTCGTCCCTCGAGTGGGTCAGGCCCGCAGGGCCTCGTCGATCGGCACGTCGCCGTTGTTGAACTCGATCGTCCGACCGATGGTCGAGGGGTCGGCGAGGGCCGCTGCCACCACGGCGGCCACGTCGGCCCGACTCACCTGACTCTTCGTCGTCGTCGGCGCGACCGCGATCCGGCCCGTCGGCGGGTCGAGGGTGAGGGCACTCGGACCGAGCACGGTCCACTCCAGGCCGCTGGCGCGCAGGTGCGCGTCGGCGGCCGCCTTCGCCTCGGCGTAATGGAAGAAGGGCTCGGACTCCGGCACGCCGTGGTCGGGCCCGGCGCCGAAGTAGGAGACCATCACGAAGCGCTGGGCGCCGGCCGCCTCCGCCGCGTCGACGGTGCGGATCGCGGCGTCTCGGTCGACCGCGTAGGTGCGCTCCGGATCGCCGCCGCCCGCGCCCGCCGACCAGATCACCGCGTCGTATCCGCGTAGCAGCTCGGTGAGCGCCGCGGTGTCGAGCCGCTCGACGTCGGCCACGAGCGCCTCCGCCCCGGTGTCCGCCACCTCCTCGGCGTGGTCGGGGTTGCGGATCACCGCGGTGACCTCGTCACCGCGCTCCACGAGCAGCGGTTCGAGCAGCAGGGCGACCTTGCCGTGGCCGCCGATCACGAGAATGCGAGACATGCTCACCACGCTAGCCACCGCCTCAACCCACCGCGGACAGGTCAGGAGCCGGCGACGTACGCCGCGGGGGTGGTGCCGCGCCACCTGCGGAAGGCGACGATGAAGCTCGACGCCTCCGCGTAGCCCAGGCGCAGGGCGACGTCCTCGACCGACAGCAGGCCGGTGCCGAGCAGCTGCACCGCCAGGGTCTCGCGGACCTCGTCCAGCAGCGCCTGGTAGCTGGTGCCCTCGGCCGCGAGGCGACGGCGCAGGCTCCGCTCCCCCAGGCCGAGCGCAGCGGCCACGCCGGCCATCGGAGCACCGGCATGCAGCTGCTGGGCGACGACGACCCGCACCTCCTGGGCGGTCCCCGTGCGCTGTCGGCGCCGCGACACCAGGTCGGCGCACATCGACTCGGTCAGCGCGTGACCGGTGCCGCCGCCGGGCAGACGAGCGTCGAGGAGGCCGGCGTCGAAGGCGAGGCTGTTGCTGCGCTCGCCGAAGTCGGGCTCGATGCCCAGCACGGCCCGGTGTCGTGCGGTGGACGAGGGCACCCGCGCCCGCAGGGTGACGCGACTGGGGGTCAGACCGCCCGGGCGCAGCTGGTCGAGCACCTTCCACACCGCGGTCAGGTCGCGCTCGACCAGGAAGCCGGCCACGTCGTCGGGCAGCGCGGAGTCGTCGAAGTCGACGACCACCAGCTCTCCCTCTACCCGCGGCGCCGGGATAGCGAAGGTGTGACTGAGGTCGATGAACCGCAGCGCGAGGTTGGCCGCCTCCGCGAGCGTGCGGCTGCTCAACAGCGCGAA
>Ga0164243_10014570_pt1 | contig 10938 bp, 7 predicted proteins | sample OricompcompostOP_FD_108781 | JGI IMG/M metagenome (GOLD analysis project Ga0164243, IMG submission 108781) | Organic Plus compost microbial communities from Emeryville, California, USA - Original compost - Organic plus compost (OP) | ecosystem: Engineered > Solid waste > Mixed feedstock >...
CGCTCGGCCAGGGTCTCGACGTGGCCGAACATCATGGTGGCCGTGGAGATGCCGCCGAGCTCATGCCAGACGCGGTGGACGTTTAGCCAGTCGTCGGTCAGCACATTGCCGCGGGTGATCGCCTTGCGGACGCGGTCGACGCGGATCTCGCCGCCGCCACCGGGGAGGCTGCCCAGCCCGGCGTCCTTCAGGCGGCGGAGGATCTCGGCCAGCGGCAGGCGGAACTTCTTGTGGAAGAAGTGGATCTCGGGCGGGCTGAACCCGTGGACGTTCACCCCGGGGAAGTGCGCCTTGATGTCGCGCAGCAGGTCTTCGTACCACTCCAGCGGCAGGTCGGGGTGGAGCCCGCCCTGCATCAAAATCTGGTCGCCGCCGAGTTCGACCGTCTCGCGGATCTTCTCCAGGAGCACGTCGCGGTCGAGGACGTAGGCGTCGGTCGCCCCGACCTTGCGGTAGAACGCGCAGAAGTCGCAGACGGCGGCGCAGACGTTGGTGTAGTTAATGTTGCGGTCGATGTTGTAGGTGCGGTACGGCTCGGGGTGGAGCCGCTTGCAGACGGCGTCGGCCGCCCGGCCCAGGGAGAGGAGGTCGGCCTCGCGGAGCAGCGTGAGCCCGTCGTCGGGGCTCAGTCGCTCCCCCTCAACGGCGCGCCGCAAGATCGCGTCGACGGTGGAAGACAAGGTGGACTCCTTCGGGGGCGAGGCCGAGGCGGGCCGCCATCCGGGCGAACCGCCGCAGCCCGTCCAGTTCGGGCTCGCCCAGGTCGTACGACAGGACGTTCGTCAGGTAATCGTAACAAGTCTCGACGTCGAGGCCGAGCCTCGGGCCGTGTTCGGCCGCCAGGTCGCGGGCCTGGGCCAAGCCCGCGGCCCGGCACCGGGCCAGCGCGTCGGGCAGGGGGCCGAGGTCGACCCCCGGGCGGACGACCCAGAGGGCGAACACGAACGGCAGGCCGGTCAACGCCCTCCAGGCCGCCGCGAGGTCGACGACCTCGTGGAACCCCTCGGGGCCGACGGTCATCGCCCGGTCTCCGATCACGAGCACGGCGTCGGCCGTGCTCTCCTCGACCGGCACACCCAGCGGCAGCGGCTCGATCCGGCCGGGCCGGACCCCGTGCGCGGCGTCGAGCCAGACCCGCGTCAGCGCCTGGCTCGTCCGCGACCCGGCGTCGAGCGCCAGGCGGTCGATCCGGCCGAGCGGCACGCGGCTGAACAGCTTGACGCTCCGCACCGCCCCCCGCGCCGCGATCGCGAAACCGGGGAGGATCTCGTACCCGGTCGACGCCCCGCGGAGGTATTCGACCGACGGGATCAAGGCGACGTCGAGCGAGCCCTCACCCAGCCGGTCGGCCAGGCGGCTCGGCACGTCCATCTCCAGGCTCACGCCCGGCGCGAACTCCGCCAGGCGGTGGTACAGGGGCTTCGCGTTCAGGTAACTGACGGCCCCCACTCGTAGCGGCGCGGGCATCCCTCGACCCCTTTACGCGACCCCGCCCGGATTGTCTCCCCTCGGGCGCCGACCGTCGTCGCTCTAGATCGGACTTTCAGATCCGTTTGAAATTATAGACGGAGGCGCGCCGACAGCAAGGTCGATCGACCCGGCGGCCGGGCAGGGGGGAGGCCGGCGGGGTCAGAACTCCATCTTCTGAAACGCTTTGATCCCGATCCGCAGGGGGACGATCGTCCCCACGACGCCGATCACGAGGCTGACCAGGATCGCGACCGTCAGCCAGAACCGGAACCGTTCGGGGGAGAGGACGATCGAGCTGATCTGGCTCGCCTCGAACCCGGCGAAGTAGAGGTGGCAGGGGAGCGCCAGGGACGTGACGATCGAGAAGATGAAGACGAGGCTGACGAGGAGGTTGAGCGTCCCGCCGAACCCGGCGGCGATCTTCGACGGGTCGCTCTCCTTGAGGTTCGGCAGCCGCGCCCCCAGGCCGACGCTGATCCCGGAGAGGCCGAAGCAGAGCACGGCCACCATCCCGACGTGCAGCGCGATCATGGCCGGACTCATCCGGAGCATTAAGTCGCTGAGGATCACGAGGAACTCGGTCGCCACGAGCGAGATCCCCGAGGCGAACATGAACTTGCCCCAGAGGATCGCCTCGCGCCGCAAGGGGAGCAGGCCGAGCACCCAGAAGTTCCGCCCCTCCAGCGAGAGCATCGGGAAGATGAACCGGCTGGTGAACGTCGAGAGGATCAGCGCCGTCACCCCCAGGTTCAAAAAGCTGACGAGGTTCCGCCAGTACGGGCTCTGGACGTCGTAGCTGAGCCGACGGATGTTCATGAAGTAGAACGCCAGCAGGCCGAAGAAGATGAGGAACTGCGACCACTGCGCCGGGTCGCGGCGGAAGGTCCGCAGGTCCTTCAGGATCAGCAGGCGGATCGGCCGCGGGATGAAGAAGAAGGCGCGGTGGAAGGCGGCGTCGAGCCCGTACCAGGCGGCCCGCCGGCGCGACGACCGCTCCCCTTGAACCCGGCTGTAGCCCGACCGGTACAGGTCGCGCGCGACGACCGCCGCGAGCAGGTAGGCGACCCCCGCGTTGGCCGTCAGGACGCGCAAATAGAACCAGGCGGTCGGCCAGTCGTCCTTGGCGGCGGCGATCAGGCCGGCGGAGGTCCAGCGGCTCGGCCAGAGCGGGTTCTGGCTCCATTCGAGTTTGAGCAACAGGCCGCCGAGCCAGTCGCTCGACATCACCTCGCCGGGCGACCGGAGGAGCCGGACCGCGAACCAGGCCCCCACGCCCATGAGCGCGACGAGCGCCGCCCCGAGCACCGCCTTCTGCCGGCCCGGGAAGATGTTGGCCACGAGGATCGCGGCGACCGCCCCGAGGCTCCCGGTCAGCAGCACGAACGCCATCAGGTAGACGAGGAAGACCGCGTAGAAGGCCGCCGGCGCGTCGACCGTGATCCCGAACGCCACCATCATCGGGCTCCCCAGGAGCAGGAAGCCCCAACTAGAGAACCCGACCGCCTCGAAGAACTTGTACGCGAACACGCGGTCGGCCGAGGCGGGCGTGGTCAGCAGGAACGCCGCCTCGCGCGACTGGAAGAGGCCCGTGTAGGTCAAGATCCCCGTCGAGAAGAAGAGCATCACCAGCAGAGACAGGAAGAACATGCTGAAGATGTATTCGACGATCGTGTTCACGAGGTCGACGTAGATCCCGATGAACCGGAACCCGTTGAAGAAGAGGCCGAACAGCCCCGCCCAGAACACGGCGCTGCAGAACACGATCATCCCGAACCGGAGCCGCGACCCCGAGAGGGTCGACCGGACGATGTTCCGCGAGAGCCGCCAGCGGAGCCGCCGGAAGGCCAGCGCGGCCTGGGGGGAGCGTCCTCGTCCGTTCGCGGACCCGTTCGGGGAGGGGTGCGTCATGGGGTCTGGTCCGCCTCCGCGGAAACGGCCGGGGCGGCGACCGGGGCCGCCGACGAGGCCGGGTCGGGCCGAACCGCCGAAGGGCGGAGCCCGCCGGTGAGCTTGAGGAAGAGGTCTTCGAGCGGCCCGTGCGACTGGAGCCGCTCGCGCAGGTCGGCCAGCGTGCCGTGCATCAGCATCCGGCCGTGGTCGACGATCCCGATCGTGTCGGCCAGTTCCTCGGCGATCGAGAGCAGGTGGGTCGACATCAGCACGGCCACGCCCGAGCGGGCCTGCGCGACGAACAGGTCTTTGACGATCCGGGCGCTGCGGGGGTCGAGGCCGACCAGCGGCTCGTCGACGACAAGCACCTTCGGCTCGTGCACCAGGGCCGCGGCGAAGACGACGCGCTGCTTCATCCCCTGCGAATAGCTCTCGCAAAGCTCGTCGATGAAGTCGCCCAGTTCGAACGTCTCGATCAGTTCGGCGGTCCGCATGGCGGCGGTCCGCGGTTCGAGGCCGTACATCTCGACGACGAAGCGGAGGAACTCGCGGCCGGTCAGCTTCTCGTAAAGGTAGGGCTGGTCGGGGACGTAGGCGAGGAGTTGGCGGGCCTCGGTGCTCGACGCCGGGAAGCCGCCCACGCGGACGAGCCCCGAGCTCGGCGTGAGCAGGCCGCAGACCATCTTGATCGTGGTCGTCTTGCCCGCCCCGTTCGGCCCGAGGAAGGCGAAGAGTTCCCCCGCGCGGACCCGCAGGTCGAGGTCGTCGACGGCCCGCTTCGCCCCGAACAGCTTCGTCACCCCGCGCAGTTCGATCATCGGCCAATCACCTCGGGGGCCCGGTCGGTCGGGGAGACGGGGACGGGGTTGGGAACGGGCGACGGGAGGAGGCGGTCGGGGAGGCGCTCCAGGACGAGGCGGAGCATCGGCAGCACGACCTCCTGGCGGAGCACCAGGCCGTCGGGGCGGACCCACGTCCGGGCCGTCACGGCGTTCGACCTGTGCACCACCTCCAGCGTGGAGACCGGGCTCTTGTCCCAGTGGATCACGACCTTGCGCTTGACCTCGGCCCGGACCGTCTCGACGCGGCCCGAGAGGGGGCTCGCCACCTTCTCGTCCCAGCGCTGGCCGACGGCGAGCCCGGGGAGGCGGTCGAGCGGGCCGAACTGGCTCTGCACGACCCCCCGCGCCTGGTAGTCGAACGACATGGTCCGGTTCAAAATCGGCAGGGGGCCGCGGGAAACGACCTCCATGGCACGGTTTTTGAGGCGACCGTCAATGCACCAAAGGCCCCCCGACTGGCCCGCCAGCCGGACCTCGGCGTGGAACGACCGGAGGTTGCCCGAGAGGTCGACGTGGTACGCACTCACGAACTCGATTTTCTCGTCGGCGACCGCGCCGGCCTGCGGCCCCCCCTTCAGCAGGCCGGCGAGCAGCCGGCCGGAGTCGAAGTCCACCGTGCTGGTCATCTCGATCGACCCGTCGGCCGCCCGGCGCGACGCGGTGACCGCCTGGCCGACCGGCCGCCGCGAGGCGGGGTCGTCCGGGTCGTCGACGACGAGGATGTTCCAGCGGGCCGGCGCCGCGTCCTCGCCGGCGGTCGCGATCGTCCGCAGGTCGGGGGGCGCGCCGACGCTCAGTTCGGGGAGCAGGTCGCGCGTGACCAGGCCCACGGCGGCGACGATCCAGTACACCAGGATGGCCACGCAGACGAGGCGAGAGGGCATGGTGCGGGGGTTCCCCGAGACGTTGATCCTAACACTATAGGGTTCCCACAGGGGGCCGAACAAGCCTGGGGTCCGCCGTTCCGCCCCGCCCGCCGGAGGCCTCGGTTCGGGTTGACGCCCCGGGGGGACCGTCGTATCCTGACCGATGGATTCACACGTCTACGGCGACAGCAACTCGTGAACCGGCCCCACGATCTTGTGCCGGTGTCCTCGTCCCGGCCGGGTTCCCCCGGCGTCTTCTTCCGTCCGCCCCTTCCCCCCTCGGCAAGGGAGTAGGTCGTCTCATGCGCAAACCGAGCAAGCGCGTGCTCGTTATCGCCACGACCGTGGTCGCGGCCCTGGCGGCCGCCCCCGCCCTGGCCTGGCTCTCGCTGACCCACACCCCGACCTTCTACCGGACGATGGTCATGGTCCCCCCCGAGCGCCGGGAGGCGGAGGCCAAGCGGTTCGTCGCGCAGAGTTTGCAACTCCGTAACGACATCGTCAACGAGCCGACCTGGGAGGCCGTCTTCAGCGACGACGAGGTCAACGCCTGGCTCGCCGGCGACCTCGTGACCTACTTCGCCGACCAACTCCCGCCGGGCGTCCACGAGCCCCGGGTCATGTTCGAGATGGACCGCGTCACCCTCGCCTTCGGGCTCGACCAGGGGCCGGTCCGCTCGGTCGTCTGGGTGGTCGCCCGCCCCCGCGTCCCCGAGCCGAACGTGCTCGAACTGACGCTGGAGAAGATCCGCGCGGGGATGCTGCCGGTCCCCGCCGAGCAGATCCTCGACCGGATCACCGCCCACGCCCGCGGCCGGGGGCTCGACGTCACCTGGAAGCGCGACGACGACGAGAAGCTCCCCGTGGCCGTGATCCGCTACACGCCCCACGAAGGCCGCGACGACGTGAAGCTCGAACGCCTCTTCATCCGCAAGGGCGAGATCCGCCTCGCCGGCCGCTCCGACCGCGACCGCGGCGCCGTCGGGTCGCCGACCCTCCCGTCGCGCCGGGTGCTTCAGTCGAAGTTCCCGAAGCGGCAGATCCAGGCGGACGACGCCGAGCCGACCGCCGACGGCGAGCCGGTCCCGCCCGAGCCGGCGACCGCCCTGCGCAACTCGACCACCCCGGCGAGTTGAGCCCCCGCCAGCCGGGCGCGCACGAGGTCGTCGGTCCAAATTAAGGGTTCGTATTCCCCGCGGTCGACCCGGCGGACCGTCCCCCGGTCGTGGGGGACGTCCCCCTCGTAGTCGAGGTACGCCGCCCGGTGGTCCGCCAGCGCCCGCGCGGGCAGGTCGCGGCCGGCGACGACCGGCTCGTCGACCGCCCAGGTCCGCAGCGCCCCTCCGGGTGAGCGCTCCAGCATCAGGTCCCAGTGGACCCCGTTCCAGCGGTGTTCGAGCAGGGCGAACCGCGGCATCGGCCCCGTCCCGAAGGGGGGGCGGCGGCCGACGGCGAGAATCGCGCGCCGGCCGCCGTCGACCCGACTCAGATGAACTCGTTGATCAGGTTTTCCAGCATCTCTTGCCGGCCGCTGGCGTTCCGGGCGGCCTCGCCTTTCGGGAGGATGTACGCCTCCAGGTCGGCGAACGACGCCTGGCCCGACTCGACCCGACGGCCGAGTTCGCTGTCCCAACTCTTGTAGCGTTCCTTGACGAAGCCGGAGAGGCGGCCGTCGTCGATGATCGCCTGGGCGGTCTTCAGGCCGCGGGCGAAGGTGTCCATGCCGCCGATGTGGGCGTAGAACAGGTCGAGCGGCTCGAAGCTCTCGCGCCGGACCTTGGCGTCGAAGTTCACGCCGCCGGTGGTGAAGCCCCCCATGCCGAGCACGACGAGCATGCACTGGGTGGTCAGGTAGACGCTCGTCGGGAACTGGTCGGTGTCCCAGCCGAGCAGGGGGTCGCCCGTGTTGGCGTCGATCGACCCGAGCGCGCCGGCGCCGACGGCGGCCTCCAGCTCGTGCATCATCTCGTGGCCGGCGAGCGTGGCGTGGTTCGTCTCCAGGTTGAGCTTGAAGTGGGGGAGCAGGTCGTACGTCCGGAGGAAGTTCAAACAGGCGGCGGCGTCGGAGTCGTACTGGTGCTTGGTGGGTTCTTTGGGCTTGGGCTCGATGTAGAAGGGGCCGGCGAAGCCGATCTGCTTCTTGTAGTCGACCGCCATGTGGAGGAACCGCGCGAGGTGGTCGAGTTCGCGCTTCATGTCGGTGTTCAGGAGGGTGGAGTACCCTTCGCGGCCCCCCCAGAAGGTGTAGCCGGCGCCGCCGAGGTCGTGGGTCACTTCCATCGCCTTCTTGACCTGCGCGGCGGCGAAGGCGAAGGCGTCGAGGTTGGGGCTGGTGGCGGCCCCGTGCATGTAGCGGGGGTTGCTGAAGAGGTTGGCGGTCCCCCAGAGGAGCTTCACGCCGGTCCGGGCCTGCTCGTCCTTCAGGACCTTGACGACCTCGTCGAGGTTGGCGTGGCTCTCCTTGAGGGTCTTCCCCTCGGGGGCGACGTCGCGGTCGTGGAAGGCGTAGAAGGGGGCGCCTAATTTTTCGAAGAACTCGAAGGCCACCAACGCCTTGCGCTGGGCGTTGGCGACCGAGTTGGAGCCGTCGTCCCAGGGGCGGAGGGCGGTGCCGGGGCCGAACGGGTCGGAGAGCGGGTTACTGAACGTGTGCCAGTAGACGACGGAGAAGCGGAGGTGCTCCTTCATGGTCCGCCCGCCGACGACCTCGTCCGGGTTGTAGTGCTTGAACTCCAGCGGGTTGCGCGACTTGGGGCCGCCGTACTGGATCTTGGGGACGTCGGGGAAGAACTCGGACATCGGAAGGGTCCCGTCCACGTGTTTTCAGCCGTTGCGTCGTTCGGGGGGCACTGAGGCCAACAGTCTAAGAGCGGCCCGGACGGGCGACAACCCCTTGTCCCGGCCGCGCGCGGGCCGGCGGCCGGAGTTGCGACGGTCCGGGCCGGGCGGATAGGATGGGTCGGTCCGGGGTCGACCCGGCCGAAACCGGGCACCCGGCCCCGCCCAGACACGCCCGACCCGAACGCACCCGCCAACGCCCCAGCCCAGGCCCACAGGCAGACCTTCGTCGATGCGATTCCACCCCTCGTCTCGAACGGGACCCCGCCCCCGGGGTCGTTTCGCGCCGCCGGCGGCCCTCGCTCTCGCGCTCGCGTTCGCGCCCGCGGCGCGGCCGGCGCACGCCTACCCGCCCCCGGCCGCCGCGAACCCCGGGCCGGCGGCACCCGCCGCGGCGACCGACGCCGCCCGCGCCACGGCCTCGTTCCGGACGCCGGCCGGGTTGACGCTGAAGGTCGAGCCGTTCGCCGCCGAGCCGCTCGTGGCCAACCCGGTCGCCTTCGGGTTCGACGAGAAGGGGCGGGCCTACGTCGTCGAGACGTTCCGGCACAGCCACGGCGTGACCGACAACCGCAACCACATGAACTGGCTCGACGCCGACCTCGCCAGCCGGACCGTGGCCGACCGCGAGGCGATGTTCCGTAAATACCTCGGCAAGGAGGCCGAGACCTACGCCACGGCCGCCGACCGCCTCCGGCTCGTCGAGGACCGCGACGGCGACGGCAAGGCCGACCACGCCGAGGTCTTCGCCGGCGGGTTCGACGGGCTGGCCGCCGGCCTCGCCGCCGGGGTCCTCGCCCGCAAGGGGGACGTCTACTTCACCTGCATCCCCGACCTCTGGCTCCTCCGCGACGACGACGGCGACGGCAAGGCCGACGTCCGCCGGTCGCTCCACCACGGCTACGGCGTCCACGTCGCCTTCCTCGGCCACGACCTCCACGGCCTCACCTTCGGACCCGACGGCAAGCTCTACTTCAGCGTCGGCGACCGCGGCCTGAACGTCACCACCGCCGACGGCCGGAACCTCTGCGCCCCCGACACCGGCTCGGTCCTCCGCTGCGACCCCGACGGCTCCCGCCTGGAGCTCTTCGCCACCGGCCTGCGCAACCCGCAGGAACTCGCCTTCGACGACGCCGGCAACCTGTTCACCGTCGACAACAACTCCGACAGCGGCGACAAGGCCCGACTCGTCTACCTGATGGAAGGGGGCGACAGCGGCTGGCGCGTCGGCTACCAGTACCTCGAACGCCCCGTCAGCCGCGGCCCCTGGAACGACGAAAAACTCTGGCACCCCCGCTTCGACGGCCAGGCCGCCGACATCGTCCCGCCCCTGGCCAACCTCTCCGACGGCCCTTCGGGGCTCGTCTACAACCCCGGCGCGACCCGGCTCCCCGCGAAGTACCGCGGCCACTTCTTCCTGGCCGACTTCCGCGGCGCGGCCAACCTCAGCGGCGTCCGCGCCTTCACCGTCCGCCCCGACGGCGCCGGGTTCGCCCTGGCCGACTCCGAACAGTTCCTCTGGGGCCTCCAGGCCACCGACGTCGACTTCGGCCCCGACGGCGCCCTTTACGTCAGCGACTGGGTCGAGGGCTGGGAGATCACCGGCAAGGGGCGGCTCTACAAGGTCTTCGACCCCTCCCTGAAGGGCGACGCCGCGGCCCCGGCCGCCGAGGTCAAGCGGCTCCTCGCCGAAGGCTTCGACCGCCGCCCGGCCGCCGAACTCGCCCGGCTCCTCGGGCACGCCGACCGCCGGGTCCGCCAGGAGGCCCAGTTCGCCCTCGCCGCCCTCGGCCGCAACGCCCTCGCTACGCTCCGGCCAGTCGCCGCCGACCGCGCGGCGGGGCGGCACGCCCGCCTGCACGCACTCTGGGGGCTCGGCCAGATCGCCCGCGTCGAGCCCGCCGCCCTCGACGACCTCCGCACGCTCACCGCCGACCCCGAGCCGTCGGTCCGCGCCCAGGCCGCGAAGGCCCTGGGCGACGCCCGCGACCTGAGGGCCGCGGCCCCCTTGATCGCCCTGCTGCGCGACGGGAGCCCGTACGTCCGCTCGCTCGCGGCGACCGCCCTCGGCAAGCTCGGCCGCCGCGACGCCGTCGGCCCCTTGCTCCAGGTCCTCCGCGAGAACGGCGACCGCGACCCGTTCCTCCGCCACGCCGCCGTGACCGGCCTGGCCGGCTCGGGCGACGCGCCGGCGCTCGCCGCGGCGGCGACCGACCCCAACAAGTCGGCCCGGCTCGGCGCCCTGCTGGCCCTCCGACGGCTTAAGAGCCCCGACGTCGCCCGGTTCCTCGCCGACGCCGACCCGTCGGTCGTGACCGAGGCCGCCCGCGCCGCGTACGACGAGCCGGTCGAGGCCGCCCTGCCGGCCCTCGCCGCGCTGGTGAACCGCCCCGGCCTCCCGCTGCCGGCGCTCCGCCGGGCGGTCCAGGCCGCCGCCCGCGTCGGGGGCGGCGACGCCGCCCGCGCCCTCGCCCGCGTGGCGTCGCGGAGCGACCTGGCCGAGTCGTACCGGGTAGAGGCGATCGACGCCCTCGCCGGCTGGCCGACCTCGATCGGACGCGACCGGATCGACGGCCTCTGGCGGCCGTCGCGGCCCTGGCCGGCCGACGAGGCGGCCTCGGTCCTCGCGCCGGTCTTGCCGGGCCTTCTGAACACCGCTCCCGAGCCGGTCCGACTGGCGCTGCTCCGCGCCGCGGGTCCGCTCCCGCTCGCCGGCGCCGCCCCGACGCTCCTCGCCCTGGCCGCCGACGCCTCGCGGCCGGCCGAGACCCGCGCCGAGGCCCTCCGGGCGCTCGACCGCCTGGGCGACCCCGGCCTCGCCGGCGCGGTCGCGTCGGCGGCGAAGGACCGCGAGCCGTCGGTCCGGATCGAGGCCCGCCGGCTCCTGGCCAAGCTGAGCCCCGAACAGGCGCTGCCGATCCTCACCGACGCCGTGGAGAACGGCCCGGTCCGCGAGCGGCAGGGGGCGTTCGCCGCCCTCGGCGCGATGCCCCCCGGCGGGGCCGACGCCCTCCTCACGCGCTGGCTCGACC
>Ga0164243_10014574_pt1 | contig 10935 bp, 4 predicted proteins | sample OricompcompostOP_FD_108781 | JGI IMG/M metagenome (GOLD analysis project Ga0164243, IMG submission 108781) | Organic Plus compost microbial communities from Emeryville, California, USA - Original compost - Organic plus compost (OP) | ecosystem: Engineered > Solid waste > Mixed feedstock >...
CCGATCGCGATGTTGTTGTCGCCGCTGACCTGCGCACCGGTGCCGCCCACGAAGTTCGCATCGCCGTCGACGGCGTGCCCGCCGCCGAGCACGGTGTTGTTGGCGCCCTCGTCAACAACGGTGATGCCATAGCCGAACACGCTGTTGTCAGCGCCGGCTTGCGTCAGGTTGTTGTCATGCCCGACTGCCGTGTTGCCACCGCTGGCGCCGGTATCGTTCCGTGCACCGATGGACACATCGTCGTCGCCACCTGCTTTCGACAGGACGCCCATTGCGGTGGAGCCTTCGCCGTTTGCCTCGGCCAAAACGCCGACACTGGTCGACCATTGCGCCGTCGCCTTCGCGGCTATGCCGACGGCCGTCGATTCAAAGCCGGTTGCCTCGGCATCAGCACCTATCGCCGTGGCGCTCTCGTGAGCGAGAGCGCCAACGCCGTCGCCATCGAAGTCACCGCCGATTGCGGTGGCGTAGTCCCCGTTGGCGAACGCCCCGTAACCGACCGCCGTCCCGTTCTCGCCGTTCGCCTCCGATTCGGCACCCAGAGCCGTCGAGCCCCCTCCGGTCGCGCTTGCGTTTGTTCCGAGCGCGGTGTCATTTGCGTTTTGTGCAACTGCCCCGTTGCCAATGGCGATTGCATCTTCATGACCGGTAAAGGCTGCGGTTCCGTCACCGGTGCCGTCGATGAAACCGCCGCCAATCGTAATGCCGTCTACGTTGGTGGCCTGAAGCTGGTTACCGCTTATGAGACCCTCGGAGATGACATCGCCCGTTACGCCGAGAGCGCCGTCGATCAAAGAGTTGCCGGTCACATCGATGCCGCCGTTGGAAACCGTGACGGTTCCAATGAACTCCTGATCGCACTGAGGAAGATCCCTTGCCAGCTCATCAACGTCAAAGCTGTACGAATAAATCTGAGCGCCGATTGCTAAAGCTTCCGCGATGCCGGTGGGATCGACGGCTCCTGCGGCCTCCGCCGCCAAACCCGCGGCATTCGCAGCGACTTTAGCCGTATCATATTGCTGACTGCATTGCCCAAGGCCAGGCGCGGCATATTGAGTGTCGGAGGGGGTGACAACCGTGACACCAGGAAGCGGCGGTGCGTCAGCGGCCAGAACTAATCCGGATGTCGCGCCAAATAAAGTTCCGGTCAGAGCCAAGACGCTGACGGTTCTATAGAATACATACGAATAAGCCCGGCGCGAAGCCGACCGAACAACCAACGTCATTTTACGCAACTCCACCAACGCAAAACGCAACAAACACGTGGCGAGTAGTCTGCGGAGGAATTCGCCGTGACGCAGCGATTACGCGCTCGCGCTCTGCTCCCCCCGGAACACCCGCCGCACGTCCAGAAGCAATCCCGGCCGGCCTTGGCGCGAGAAACCCTCGAAGCGACTCAGCTCCGAGCGGCCCCAACCATCACGCCAAAGCGATCGGTCAGCTCCTGAGAAGTGCTTAAAAAGATGTTAACGGCCTGTTCATAAATGTCGTCACAATTTCGTCAGCAGCCGTTATGTTCTCGGCACAATGTTGCCAAAGTGCACCGGCCACTGATTGATTCCTTTGGACATTTCCAAATTGAAGCGGCCGCATTATCGCCTTTATCTAAAGGCCGATGGCGGCACGCGCTCTCAAAAAACAAAAATCAACTTGGTGACGAGGCTGTCACGCAATGTCCTTCGCCCGCATCATTTCGCGGGCGCTTTTGCCCCGCCCGCCTTGGCCCCTGCCTCGGGCGCCGGCTGCGTGCCGAGATCGATCCCGAACAGCATCCATTCGCCTTCGACGTTCTCGAACAGGAAGTCGAAGGTCACGAGCTGTGGGCGCGTCTCGAAAAAGCCGGTGAGCCGCAGCATTCCATCTTGCAAGTCCGGCACGCGGGTCAGCTTCGGCGTGAAGAAGAAAATTGGCGACAGGTCGAACTTCGACTCTCTCAGGTCCTTGAAGATTAGCGCCAGCTCCTTGGCGCCGTTCGCCTTCTGAAAGCCGGGCGAGCCGAGGTCGCGCAGCACCGTGTAGTTCCCGGTCTTGTTGGCGTGGTTCACGGCGATGATCATCGAGCGGATCATCATGTTGAGCTTGAACTGGTCCGGGATCTCAGGCTTCGCCGGAGCGCTTTTGGTCCCATCCTTCGCGGCTTTGCCGCCGGCCTCGCCCTTATCCGCAGGCGCGGCCGACTTGATCGACGCTGCACCCTTGTCCTTGGGTTCCGCTGCCGCAGCCCCGGAAAGTAAGCACGCCAATAGGATAAGCTGCAGGACAGCGACAAGCCCGGCGCGAACAGAGCGGCCGCGCTCTGCAGGCCTAGCTCCGGCGCTTTCCCCTCGCCAATGCATCACGTCCATGCCATCTCCCTCATTCCGGTTTCGCGAACCGTATGAGAGCAGGTCCAAATCGACAAGAAGTACGATCCTTGATGCCCCTCGTGCGACGGGCAATCGACTCTGCCATCGCCAAGCACCGCTCGACTGAATCTGACTGGATCACGTAAGTCCGCTTCGGACGTAAGCCCCACCGCCTCAGGCGTCATCACCCGATGTCGCCCGCCCTCTGCTACAGCCTGGCCGCCGTGCGGAACACCAGCCAGTCCACCACCTGGACGGCCGCAACTTTATTGGAACAAAACGCCGGTGCCGCGCTTAAACCCGTAGCAACCGCAGGAGGTTCGCCATGCACAGCTTGAATGTGATCACCCTGCTTTTGATCATCCTGGGCGGCATCAACTGGCTGCTGGTGGGATTGGGCCAGTTCGACTTGGTTGCGGCCATTTTCGGCGGCCAAGGCTCGGCAGCAGCGCGTGTCGTCTACACGTTGATCGGACTCTCGGCGCTCTGGCAGCTGATGCCCCTCGTGCAGTCGTTCTCGCACGATGAGGCTCACGTTCAGCGCCATTAGCCCAGGCGTTCAGGGCCAGATAGAAGCCGCGCTCGGCATCGGTCACCGTCGAATGCCGAGCGGCGGCGGTTGCGCCCCGGGGGACCCGGCCGGCGCCTCATCCGCACTGCCTGCCTCAGCCGCCCGCCAACTGCATCAGAACGCCTGCGACGGCGCCGATGAACAGTAGGAGACACGCGGTCGTTTGAATGAAGAAGCCTGGCAAGCGCTTCTCCACTGCCTTGCTGTAGCCGGCGAAATACACCGCACGCCCCGCGATCCAGACGAGCCCGAGAACGGCGGCGCCAACATCGCTCACATAGAGCGCGAAGAGCCACAGCGACACCAGGAAGATGGGCAACCATTCGAGCGTGTTGGCCTGCACCCGGAACACGCGCTCGAAGTCGGGATTGCCGCTCGTCGCAGGAAGCTTCACGCCGAATTTGCTGTGGGCCGCCGCGACCCTCGTCGCGACAAAGAAGTAGAACGCGACGGCGAGCAAGGTAACGAGCGCGGTGTAATGCGGCATGGCTGTTTCCTGCTGACGCGGCGAGATCAGGTGGAACGGCGCTGGCCCGGCAGAGGCCCGTTTGCAAGCTGGCGATCCCGGCAGAACTACAACAAATTAGCACGCCCAACTACTTAGCGGATGGTGGGACTACCTCCCGTCCCACCTCTTCATACGAGCTGGACCACTGCGGTGGCAACGCAGGATTGGACCGCCTATTTCCAGAGCAAATCCGGTGACCGGCGTCCGCAAGGCGGCCTGGACGCATTGGTCTGGGAAGCGCCTACTATTGTCGCAGCTTTCCATACGCCTCCTTGAAGCCGCTCAGTGCGATCGGTACCCGCACCTCCTCCTTCTGCAAATTGCGGAAGGCCACGGTCATCGTCTTCCCTGACTGCAGCTCTTTGAGATATGCCTCGTCGATCGGCAGCCCGGCATAGCAGCCCCGCTGATCGCACGTCTGCACCTCCTGCTTCTTGCTCCCCTTGCCGTCGACGTCGAGCGTCACCCCGTCGGGCAGAAACAGCCCGTGCGGCAGGTGCAGCATCATCGCGGCAGTTTTCGACTCCGGCGGAATGCGCACGGTGACGGCGAGAAGCAGCTGTCCGGTCTTCTGCACAACGAGGCGCTGGCTCGCTTCGCACGCGACCTGGCCGCCCGTGGAAGCGCAATTGACAATCCACGGAACGGTTGGCGCCTCGGGCGCAGCCTGAGCTGCTACAGCTTTGTCGGCGGGTGCCGTCGGCGATGACTTCGCCTTCTCTTGCGCGCCGGCCGCGCCGCTCAGCGCGATGATCCCCACGATGTACGCCGCAACCGAAACCGCTCTCGACATATCTACTCCCCTACGCACACGAATACCGGACTGCCCGTGTCGCGATATTGGAGAGCCGTGTCAATGTTCTGAGGCGCGGGCCTTGTCGCAGATATGTCACGATAGCGACTCAAGCGAACCGGCAAGAGTGATTTTCGTGCACAAAATCCGTGCACGTTGTTCCCATTCGCGAATCAGGCACGTACAAAAGTGGCGGGGTTGGCGGGGCAGCGCTGTGTTGAGCGCTGAGAGGTGTCGCGTTGCCTCGGCTTCGGGCAGCGCGAGGCTACCGGAGCAACAGTCAGAGTCAGCGTACGGTAGCTTACATAATGTTGCGTTGCGTTTTCGGTATTACCCCGAAGTCCATGAGCATTGTCTCCAGCCTGCGCGCAGAGCGCACCGGAGACATCGCGGCGAGCGCCGTCATGACGCTTATCGCCTTCGCGGCCCCTGCTTTTCCAGCATTCGCGCAAGCTACCAACGCGACCTGCAGCATCGGCGGCTCGACGGCCACCTGCGCCGGCGTTCCTACCGGCGGCATCAGCTACAATGATGCCGGTATCAGCTCCGTCATCGTCAACGCCCCCGTCGGGGATCCCGTCAACATCTCAACGACCGGCGTCTTCGTTCGTGACCACGGCAGCTTCGGCGGCGACGGCACCGACATCGAGCTGAGCGGCCACTACATCGACAACGTCAACAACGAGGACGGCAGCGAAGGTCCCGACGGCATTCCCGATGATGCCAATAATGACGGCCTGCCCGACATCGACATCAATGGCGACGGCCTCCTCGATGTCGACGTCGACGGCGATGACATCCCCGATGTCGACCTCGACGGCGACGGCATCGCTGACCTCGACGCCACCGATGGCACCAATGCCAGCGCGGCCGGCGCGGTTAACCTGACCAACGCCGCGAGCTTCACCGCCAGCGGCCACGGCCTCGTTGCCGAAGCTGAAGGCGGCAAGGGTGGTAAGGGCGGCACCAAGACCATTCTCGGCCTCTACACCAAGGGCAAGAAGGGCGGCAACGGCAGCGACGGCGGCTCGGTCGTCGTCACCAACTCCGGCGAGATCGCCACTCAAGGCAACGCTCATTACGGCGTCCTTGCCACCAGCGAGGGTGGCAACGGTGGCAACGGCGGCGGCGCCGGCGGCCTCGTTTCCGAGCCAGGCGCTGGCGGCAACGGCGGCGACGGCGGCCAGGTCTTCGTCGATCTGCGATCATCCTCGCGTATCACGACCACTGGCAACGACAGCCACGGCGTGCTGGCGCAGAGCCGCGGCGGCGATGGCGGCGAGGGTGGCGACTCCGACGGTGCCGTCGCACTCGGCAGCAAGGGCGGCAACGGCGGCAAGGGCGGTGAGGTCACCGTCAACAACGCCGGAGCCATCACCACGAGTGGCGACGCCTCATACGGCATCTTCGCGCACAGCTATGGCGCCGGCGCCGGCGATGGCTCGGATTCCGGCGGCATCTACGCCATTGGCGGCAACGGCGGCAGCTTCGCCGACGGCAGCGCCGTCACCGTCACCAACAGCGGGACCATCATCACCAGCGGCGCCGGATCGTTCGGCATCCTCGCGCAATCGGTCGGCGGCGGCGGCGGCGACGGCGGTAGCTCGGGTGGCGTCTTCTCCACCGGCGGCCGTGCCGGCTCCGGTGGCCAGGGCGCCGCAGTCACGGTCACGCAGGGCAATCACGGCCGCATCGCCACGACCGGCGATCGCGCCACAGCGCTCGTCGCCCAATCCATCGGCGGCGGTGGCGGCAACGGCGGTAACGCGACGTCGGTCTCGCCGTCCCAGGCCGTCTCCGTGGGTGGTTCCGGTGGGCCCGGCGGCGACGGCGGCACCGTCACCGTCACCGCTGGCGGCGTTCTGACCACGGCCGGCCACGAGGCGGGCGCCATCCTCGCCCAATCGGTCGGTGGGGGCGGCGGCAACGGTGGCCGCGCCATTGCGGCGGGCGTCAACCTCGGGACGGGCACCAACGCCTCCGTGGCCGTGGGCGGCTCGGGCGGCGAGGGCGGCGACGGCGGTATCGTCAATCTTACGTCCAACGCCCAAATCGCCACCGCAGGCGACCGTTCCAGCGGCATCATCGCGCAATCGATCGGCGGCGGCGGGGGCAACGGCGGCATGGCGATTGCCGCGTCCGTCAGCGCCGGCGCCAGCGCCAATGTCGGCATCGGCGGCTCGGGCGGCGATGGCGGCTCGGGCTTGAGCGTCACAGTAGATGTCGCGGGCGGCTCCATCCTGACCGAAGGCACGAGCTCCTACGGCATCTTCGCCCAATCGGTCGGCGGCGGCGGCGGCTCCGGCGGCCTGTCCGTCGCGGCGGGGGCCGCGGTCAGCGGCACTCTCAACGTCGCCCTCGGCGGCCACGGCGGCGATGGCGGCAAGGGCGGCGCCGTCGATCTTTCCAACGCCGCAGCAATCGAGACGCTCGGCGACGGCTCGTACGGCATCCTGGCGCAGAGCGTCGGCGGCGGCGGCGGCGAGGGCGGCATGTCGGTCGCGGCCGGCCTCAGCACCACCGCCTCGATCGGCGTGTCCGTTGGCGGCAGCGGCGGCAGCGGCAACGACGGCGGCCCCGTCGATGTCGACAACTCCGGCCTCATCATCACCCGCGGCGCCCAGGCCTACGGCATCCTCGCCCAATCGGTCGGCGGCGGCGGCGGTGCCGGCGGCAATGCCATCGCTGCCAGCGGCTCGGGCGGAGTCGTGGCGGGTAGTGTCGCCCTGGGCTTCGGCGGCTCCGGCGGGGGCGGCGGCAAGGGCGGTGCCGTCACCCTCGACAACACGGGTCATGTCGCGACGCTGGGCGCCGGCTCCAGCGCTCTCATCGCACAGTCGGTCGGCGGCTCGGGCGGCGCCGGTGGCATCGCCGTCGCCGGCACGCTCAACGCCTCCCTCGGCAGCGGCGGCGCTGTCAGCGTCGGCCTCGGCGGCAACGGTGGCGACGGCGGCACGGCCGGCGCCGTCACCCTCGACAACAGCGGCAATCTCTGGACCGAAGGCGATGGCGCCTCGGGCATCGTCGCGCAGTCCCTTGGTGGCGCGGGCGGCATCGCCGGCATCTCGGTTGCCGGCGCCCTCAACGTCAGCGGCGGCAGCGGCGGCTCTGCCGGAGTATCGCTGGGCGGCTCCGGCGGCGACGGCGGCACCGCCGGCATCGTCAGCGTCGATAACGACGGCATGATCGTCACCCACGGCGCCGACGCCTACGGCATCCTCGCCCAGTCGATCGGCGGATCTGGCGGCGTCGGTGGCCTCTCCGTTGCCGGCGCCCTGAATGCCGCTTCCAGCGCCGGCGGAGCCGCCGGTGTCAGCCTCGGCGGAGCTGGCGGCGAAGGCGGCCGAGGCGGCAGCGTCACCGCCACCAATAATGCCGTGATCGTCACACAAGGCGCCCGCGCCATTGGCGTCGCGGCGCAGTCGATCGGCGGAGACGGCGGCGCCGGCGGCCTCTCGGTTGGCGCAGACGGGAGCCTCTCGGGCAGCGCACGCACCGGCTCGGCGTCTGTCTCTCTCGGCGGCTCAGGCGGAGACGGCGGCACGGGAGGGGCCGTCAGCCTCGTCAACAATGCCGACATTTTCTCCATCGGCCTGGCCGAGGATCCGGCGAGCGGCGAGCGCATCAACACTGACGCCTACGGCCTGCTCGCACAGTCAGTCGGCGGCTCGGGCGGCGTTGGCGGCCTCGGCGGCGCGGCGGCGATCGCCATCGGCGGCACCGGCTCGGCGTCGGCCAGCGTCGCCGTCGGCGGTGACGGCGGTGACGGCGGCGTCGGCGGCGCGGTCGACCTCGCCAACCTCGGCAACATCTTCACCACGACGGACCGCTCGCACGGTATCCTCGCGCAGTCGGTGGGCGGCAACGGCGGCGCTGGCGGCGCCTCCCTCAACCTCTCCTTTGCCTTCACCGCCTCTGGGACCGGCGGCGCGGCCGGCGCCTCGGTCGGTGGCAGCGGCGGCGATGGCGGCGCCTCGGACCGCGTCGCCATCGACAGCGTCGGCGACATCGTGACCACCGGCGACATGGCCTACGGCATCCTCGCGCAATCGATTGGCGGCAACGGCGGCGCCGGCGGCTTTTCGATCAATGCTTCCGGCAGCGTCACGCGCGCGACCAGTGGCTCCATCGGCATCTCGCTCGGGGGCGAGGGTGGCAACGGCGGCAGGGCCGGCGATGTCGTCGTCGGGGCCGATCAGGCCATCGACGGCATCATCGCCACGCGTGGCGCGCACTCGGCCGCCATCGTCGCCCAGTCGATCGGCGGCAGCGGCGGCGCCGGCGGCTTCTCCGGCAACCTCAACGGCTCGGTCAACGCCACCACGGGCAGCCGCAGTCTGGCGCCTTCCGTCACCATCGGCGGCTCCGGCGGCGGCGGCGGCCACGCCGGCGCCGTCAACGTCGCGACGGCAAGCTCGGCAATCATCAGCACCACCGGCGACTTCGCCTACGGCATCCTCGCCCAGTCGATCGGCGGCTCCGGCGGCAACGGCGGCGGCGCCCTCGGCCTCGCGCTCGGCGGCGGGGACTCGGTCAACGTCTCGCTGGCGCTCGGCGGCGCCGGCGGCAGCGGCGCCATCGGCGATGCCGTCACCGTCGTCAACGACGGCATCATCATCACCGGCGACCCCGATGAGGCGCAGGCCGGTCAGAATGCCCATGGCATTCTGGCCCAGTCGATCGGAGGCAGCGGCGGCGCCGGCGGCTTCTCGGGCTCCTTCACCTTCGGCACGACCAACTCCAATATGCTGTCGGTGTCGGTCGGGGGCTTCGGCGGCACCGGCAATGACGCCGGCCATGTCGATGTCACCAACAACGGCGACGTCGTCGTGTTCGGTGAGCACGCCGTCGGCATCCTGGCGCAATCGATCGGCGGCGGCGGCGGCGCCGGCGGCGACAGCGGCGCCTACTCCGGCGGGGTCGGCCCGCAGACCCAGAGCCTGGCGCTCAGCGTCGGCGGCTTCGGCGGCGTCGGCGGCGACGGCGACAAGGCCGGCGTGACCAACATAGGCACTGTCACGACTTTCGGCACCGGCGGCCACGCCATCCAGGCGCAGTCGATCGGCGGCGGCGGCGGCAAGGGTGGCGCCTCGGAAGCTGCCACCGCGGCCCTCAACGCGGCGCTCTCGGGCACCTACTCGCTGGCACTCGGCGGCTTCGGCGGCGCCGGGGGCGATGGCGACACGGTCACCGTCACCAACGCCGGCGAGATCGTCACCGCCTCACACGGCGCCTATGGCGTCTATGCCCAGAGCGTCGGCGGCGGCGGTGGCGACGGCGGCGACAGCCGCGGCTACTCGCTTCTGCAGCACGATGCCAGCACCCAGGTGACGCCGGGCAAGCAGCTCACCATTGCGGTCGGCGGCTTTGCCGGCGCCGGCGGTAACGGCGGCGATGTCGACGTCGACAATTCCGCCTCCATCGTCACCCTCGGCAACGGCTCCATCGGCATCTTCGGCCAGTCTATTGGCGGCGGCGGCGGCGCCGGTGGCAGCTCGTCGGTCAGCGCCAGGGAGATCAGGACGGCGTTCGAGGCCGACGGCGCGGTCAGGAAGAAATTCCGCAGCCAGAAGTACAAGCTGGCGGTCGGCGGCTTCGGCGGCGCCGGCGGCGATGCCGGCACCGTCGACATCAGCAATGCCGGCTCCATCGGCACCGTGGGCGACAGCGCCACGGCCATCTACGCCCAGAGCGTCGGCGGCGGCGGCGGCTTTGGCGGCAGCTCCGGCACGGCCCTCTCCGGCGACATTTCCATCGGCGGCTTCGGCGGCGGCGCCGGCGACGGCGGCAAGGTCATCGTCTCCAACACCGGCCTCATCGTCACCGAGGGCAATCTCGCAAACGGCATATTCGCGCAGTCGGTCGGCGGCGGCGGCGGCGACGGCGGCTCGGCCGACCTTGGCAGCGCGAGCCCCGAGTTCCGTAACGAGTTCATCCAAGCCATCCGCGAAAAGGGCTTCAAGTCCGCCGTCAAGGACACGCAGGAAACCAGCGTCAGGCCGCATTACGGCATCTCCGTCGGCGGTCTCGGCGGCGCCGCCGGCGACGGCGACACCGTCACCGTCTGCAACGGCCAGGCCTACGACGCGGCGAGCGGGACCTGCTCGGGCCCGGTCACCGAGGCGGCCATCGTCACCATGGGCACGGCCGCGCACGGCATCTTCGCCCAAAGCATCGGCGGCGGCGGTGGCGTCGGCGGCAGCGCCTACATGGCCAACGTCGGCAAGACCGCCATTGGCGGCCTCGGCGGCGCGGCGGGCGACGGCGGCGACGTGAGCGTCGTCCAGCGCGGCGACATCACCGCCCTGGGCCAGGGCTCCTACGGCATCTTCGCGCAGTCGGTCGGCGGCGGCGGCGGCGTTGCAGGGGACATCACCTACGGCGTCGAGAAGACCGGCGTCGATGAGACCCGTGCCGTGCGCGACTCCTCGGCCAACAAGTTCGACGGCGAAGGTATCGACCTCGACGGCGACGGCACTCTGACTGACGAGGAGAAGGCCGAGACCGAGGGCCTCTTCGCCGACGTGCTCGACGACAACGGCCTGCCGATCTCGGATGAGGCCGTGGCGAGCTTCACCAGCGCCTTCGAAAATCTTCCCGAAGCGATCAAGAACGAGATCCTGAGCGGCTTGCCCGCCGAGATCCGTCCGCTCATCACCAACGGCGACGACTACCTCGAGTACGTCAAAGCGCATCTGCAGGCTTCCGCCGAGGACCC
>Ga0164243_10014575_pt1 | contig 10933 bp, 14 predicted proteins | sample OricompcompostOP_FD_108781 | JGI IMG/M metagenome (GOLD analysis project Ga0164243, IMG submission 108781) | Organic Plus compost microbial communities from Emeryville, California, USA - Original compost - Organic plus compost (OP) | ecosystem: Engineered > Solid waste > Mixed feedstock >...
GATCATCGAGCCCGGCTGGAAAGTGTACCAGGGCATGATCGTAGGCATTCACACCCGCGACAACGACCTCGAGGTCAACGTCCTGAAGGGCAAGAAGCTGACCAATATCCGCACCACGTCAAAGGACGAGGCGGTGCGGCTGACGCCGCCCATTCGCATGACGCTGGAGCGGGCGCTGGCCTGGATCCAGGACGACGAGCTGGTCGAGGTGACGCCGAAGTCGATCCGGCTGCGCAAGCGCCTGCTCGATCCGAACGATCGTAAGCGCGAAGAGCGGGCGCGCGAAGCGGAGAAGGTGTAAGAGGCGCCGCGCGGGGCGGCGCCTCTCTCCCTAACGTCAGTGCCGATCGCCGGCCAGTCCGTTGCCGCGTAGCGGCTCGGTGCGCATGTTGCCGAGGGTCGTCACGGTCTCCGGCGCCGGGCGCTCGCTTTCCTTGCCCGGCTCGTGCCCATGCTCGGCGGCATCCTGCGCCGGCTGTGTCTTGACCTCGGCGAACGCATCCTCGGCCATCCGCTCGACCTTGTCGGCGTGTTCGCTCGCCATCTCGGCCGCTTGGCGTTTCATCGCGTCGCTGGTTTCACCCATCAGCCGGTCTTCGGCCTCGGTCCGCGGCAGGAAAGCGCCAAGGGCCGCGCCGATCGCCAAGCCGATGCCGCCCAGCACGAGCGGCTGATCGCGACACAGATCGACGAAGCTGCGGGACATCGACGCCGCATGGTGACTCATGGCGGAAGCGGAGTCGCCGGCGGTGCCGACCGCGTTGCTGGCGAAGTCGCGAGTGCGACGATAGCCTTCGCTCAATCCCTCGCTCACCGCCGAGGCGGCACTTTCACCAGCGCCGCGCAGGCTTTCGCCGGCCGCACTCATGCTGTCGCCCATGCGAGAGGCGGCGTCGCTGGCCGCCGTTCCCATGCTGCTGGCCCGCTCCTTCATGCCGTCGGTCCACCCGCTGTCATGACCGTCGCCGGCCCAGCTGGCGTTGCCCTCGCTCCAACGGTTTGCAGTACTCGCCTTGGCGAGACCGTTGCCGGACGCGGCGCTGCCGTTTCGGGCGCTCGAGACCATCAGCCAAGCGATGCCGGCGCCAACCAGCGTCACCGGCAGCGGATTGTGCCGGACCTGGCGGCCGAGATTGCGGACGAAGTCGCCCACCGCCCCGTCGCGGGCATAGTCCATCAATTGGTCCGCGACCTGGCCGGGCGTGGCCCGCGTCCGCAACTCGTCGAGCGTGCTCGCCAGTCGGGCGCGATCGCGTTCCGCTTGCCGTTCAAGCAGCTCGCTGGAATGTGTCATTTTGATCCCTCGTCATCTGGTTCTTGGCGACTTCGGCGTCGCGTTGGAGTTGCTCGATCGTCCGGTTCGGCATCAGTTCATCGGCCTTCATGCGGCTGCGGCCGATCAGGAGCAGGATCAGGCCGAGCAGCAGCACGCCACCGCCGACGATCAACGCCGACCAGTGCGCCGCGATGCCCTGAGCCGTCAGGGCTGCGACGGCCGCGTCGAGGAGGACGACGAGCGCCGGGATCATCAGCACCGCGCCGGCAATGATGAATCCCAGACCCGATACGGCCTGGCTGATCTTCTCGGATACTTCCGTGCGCGCGAGTTGCGCTTCGGTGCGCAGCAGCCCGGTCATCTGGCCGATCAGGTCGACGAAGATGTCCGGGATCGATCGATGCGTAGAGTGTGTGGACATGGTCATGAGCGGGCCTCACAGGTGATGCTGGCCGGTGCCGCGGTACGGCGCATCGGCGGAGCTCTTGAGGAAGCGCGACAGGGCGAAACCGGCGACGACGGCGCCACCGAAGAAGGTGGCGGGCTGCGTGCGGGCGAAGCGCCCGAAGGACTGCATCAGGTCGTCGAGACTGCGTTCACGCAGCGCCTGCGAGGCGCGCTCGATGCTGGCGGCGGCGTCGTGCGCAAAGCGCGCGGCCTGCGGAAGCTGCGCTTCCAACTCGTCCGCCGCCTTGTGCATGGCCTCCGCCATGCCGCCCACTTGATCGGCGCCAGCCTTCTTGCCTTCCTCGGCCAGGTTCCGTGCGTCCTCGCGCAGCGGTTCAGCGATACGGCCGGCCTTGTCCTTCAACATCGTCCCCGCCTCGGCCGCCTTGTCGCGCAACGTGTCCGCGGTGGTGCCGGGCTTGTCGCTGCCGAAGGCCGATGGCGATGTCGTAGCGGCACGCTGCATCGCCACGTCGTCGCGGCTGCCCATGCCTGTTTGCTTGTCGGTGAAGTCGCCCATGATTGCCTCCAAATTCGTCGGGCGCGTTCGGCGTCCGTCGCACGCCGCCGCGGTTGTCTTGTGGTTTCGAGAGCAACGGATCACAGGCTCAACAGCCCGCTGACGCTCCGGTTCCGGCCGGCGGCAAGAATGTGACGGTCGCGGCGGCAATCAGCGCAGGTTTTTCAGGAAGGCGTCGACCAGCGGAGCCCATAGTCCGACCGCGTCGGAAGCTTCCACGAGCCGGTGACCTTCCTCGCCGTGAGCCGGAAGGAGGCGGTAATCGACACGGCCGCCGGCGAGCCTGAAAGCGGCCGCCATGCGGCGGGAGAGGTCGGGGCCGAAGTAGGTGTCATTCTCGGCATAGAGCCAGAGCGTCGGGACGCGTGCGGTCCGGCCGAACTCGGCCGCGGTGGCGACCAGGCGATCGGGCGCGCAATTGCGGTTCGGCTGTTCGAGCGAACGGCCGCCGCGGCCGCCGGCGAAGTTAATTACGGCACGCAGGCCGGCTGGGTTGCTGCTGGCGAGCGCGAGCGCGCCCCAGGCGCCGGCCGACTGGCCGACGACAATGACACCGTCTCGGCGGATGAAGGGCTGATGCGTCATGTAGTCGATGGCGGCGGCGATGCTTTCCGCCGTGGCAAGACCCGCTGCACGATAGTCAGCCGTGTCGCAACCGCCCTGGCTCTCGAGGTAAGGGCCGCCGGTGGCGCCGTGCCCCGGACGTTGCGGCACCACGACCGCGTGATTGCGGGCGACAAAGAAGGCGGCGAGGTGCAGATAGAGCGGCGTCGGCTGCGCGGCGCGCTCGGCCATGTCCTGGCTCGAGCCGTGGTTGACGACGACGAGCGGAAACGGTCCGGGTCCGGGCGGACGGAAGAGCGTCGCCCGCATCAGCACCCGGTTGGCGGGACCGGGCAGGAGCCAAGCCTGCCGTCGCCACGGCGCGCCTTCCGGCCCCTGCGGGCCGGTGCGGAGTACCGGCGTGGTGAGGCGGGTCTGTGCAGCGGCGGAGCCGCCGCCGAGCACGAGCGCCAGCAGGGCGGCGAGAACGAGACCGTGAAATGTCGTCCGGCTGCGCGTCACCCTTCGCACGTCCCCGGCGCACCACGCCCGCTGCGGCCGATTGGCCACAAGGCCGTGCACATCATTAACTGTTCATTAACGAAACTCTTGAAGCGCGCACGGCGGCTTGGTTCAATCCCGCCATGAGTACGGTGCTGATCGAAATCCGGCGCGCGAAGCCGGCCGATGCCGCGGCGGTGGCGGACACGCACGATGAGGCGTGGCGCACGGCCTATCAGGGCATCATTCCGGGTGCGGAGCTGGACAAGATGATCAGCCGGCGCGGGCCGGCTTGGTGGGACGGCGCGATTCGCAAGGGAAGCCGCGTTTCGCTCCTGTGTTTCGGCGACCGGGTGGCGGGCTACGCCAATTACGGACGCAACCGCGCCCGCAGCCTGTTCTATGACGGCGAAATCTACGAGCTCTATCTGCGGCCCGAGTTCCAGGGGCTCGGCTTCGGCCGGCGGCTGTTCACCGCCGCGCGGCGTGACCTGGTGCAGAGCGGAATGAAGAGCCTCGTGATCTGGGCCTTGTCCGACAACGAGCCGGCGGTCGCGTTCTACCGGGCCATGGGAGGCCGGGCGGTCGCCCGGTCGTCGGAGCGATTCGGCACCCGTTCGCTGGACAAGGTCGCTTTCGCCTGGCCGGTCTGAGGCCGGGTTAACCCGCGCCGCGGGTTCCCACCGGAGTCGATCATGGGGCTGGCGCGCGGCCGCTTGGCGGCGCGCGGGAAGATGCGGGTCCCTGCGCGTGACGGATTGTGCGACGCAATAGAAAGCTCTAGGAAGGCGGCGCAAAGGAGCCCGCCCATGCGTATCGATGCCGTGCCGATCGGCAAAAATCCCCCTCACGAAGTGAACGTCATCGTCGAAGTCCCCGTCGGCGGGGAACCGATCAAGTACGAACTGGACAAGGCCGCCGGCACGCTGGTCGTGGACCGGTTTCTCTACACCGCGATGCGGTATCCGGGAAATTACGGCTTCATTCCGCACACGCTGTCGGACGATGGCGATCCCTGCGACGTGCTGATCGCCAATACGCGTGCGATCATCCCCGGCGCGGTCATGAGCGTGCGGCCCGTCGGCGTGCTGTTCATGGAAGACGAAGCGGGGCACGACGAGAAGATTCTCGCGGTTCCCGCGCCGAAGCTGACCCAACGCTACGATCGGGTTCACAACTACACCGATCTGCCCGACATCACGCTGCATCAGATCCAGCACTTCTTCGAGCACTACAAGGACCTGGAGCCCAACAAGTGGGTGAAGGTGGTGCGGTGGGGCGACGCCGCCGAGGCGCAGAAGCTGATCCTGGAAGCGATCGCGCGCGGTAAGGCGGCGGCCTGACGATCGGCAGGCCGGCGGTCACAGAGCCGCCGGCAGGCCCCGGCGCGCACAAGCGGCGCGCAGCGTGTTAACCAGCAGGCAAGCGATGGTCATCGGGCCGACCCCGCCGGGTACGGGCGTGATCGCGCCCGCCACCGTCGCCGCCTCGGCAAAGGCGACGTCGCCGACCAAACGGGCGCCACCATTGCCGTCGCCGACGCGATTGATGCCGACATCGATCACCGTCGCGCCCGGCCGAATCCAATCCTCGCGCACCATTTCTGGCCGTCCGACCGCGGCGAAGAGAAGATCGGCGCGGCGGCACAGGGCGGGCAAGTCGCGCGTCTTCGAATGAGCGACGGTGACGGTCGCATTCTCGGCCAGCAGCAGCTGCGCCAGCGGCTTGCCGACGATATTGGACCGGCCGATCACCACCGCGTCGAGGCCGCTGAGCGACGGGTGCACGCTCTTGGCCAGGATGATGCACCCGAGCGGCGTGCACGGGACGAGCGCGGGCAACCCGACCGCGAGACGCCCGGCATTCATCGGATGGAAGCCGTCGACGTCCTTGGCAGGATCGACGGCGGCGATGACCGCCTGCTCGTCGATGTGCTCCGGCAGCGGCAATTGCACCAGAATGCCATGGACTGCCGGATCGCCATTCAGCCGCGCGATCAGGCCGAGCAGATCGCCCTGGGACACGTCCGCCGGCAGACGATGCGCGAAGGAGCGCATGCCCGCCTCGACCGTCTGCCGCTCCTTGCTGCGGACATAGACGCCGCTGGCGGGATTGTCGCCGACGAGAACGACGGCAAGGCCCGGCGTCAGCGCGTGCTGCTGCTGCAGCCGCCGTACCTCGGCGCCGATCTTGGCGCGCAGGTCGGCCGCGATGGCCTTGCCGTCGATGATGCGCGGCTTCATGTGCGGTCTCCGCTGATTCGGGCGAGCGCGGCCGCGAGCGCCGCGCCGTCGCCGTCGATGTGAATGCGTTTCACCCGCGCGGTGGCGCCACCGACGAGGACGACGGCCCGGCGCGGCACGTCGAGGGCGCGCGCCAACAAGGCCAGCAACGCGTCGTTCGCGGCGCCTTCGCTCGGCAGGGCGCGGACGCGGGCTTTGAGGACGGCAGTGCCGTCCGAAAGATGCTCCGTGCCGTCGATCTGATCACGGCCGCCCTTGGGCGTCAGCCTGACGGTGACGATGACACCGTCGGCGACGATCGACCACGGCTCGGTCCGCGCCACGGATCAGAACACGTACGGGTAGATGTAACGGATGATGATGTTCTGGATCAGGAACACGAGCAGGATCAGGATCACCGGCGAAATGTCGATGCCGCCGAGGTTGGGCAGAATCGACCGGATCGGCCGCAGCACCGGCTCCGTGATCCGGTAGAGGAAGTCGCCGATCGTGGCGACGACCTGATTGCGGGTGTTGACCACGTTGAAGGCCACCAGCCACGACAGCACCGCCGCCGCGATCAACAGCCAAACGTAGAGTTGCAGGGCGAGCAGGATGACGTCGAGCAGGGCGCGCATGGGGGGATTCGCTGTATGTGGCCGAGGCGAAGATGTAGCGGCCCTAACGCGGCGGAACAAGCCGCGAATGGCCGAGGGACGGCTCGGCGAGCGCAGATCGCGGCCGCGCTTGACAGCCTCAGACCCGTGCCTTAGACCGCCCGCACTCGCCTGGAATGCGCGATGCGGCCTTCGGCCGCCGCAATCGGCGGGGCCGTAGCTCAGTTGGGAGAGCGCCGCAATCGCACTGCGGAGGTCAGGGGTTCAAATCCCCTCGGCTCCACCAGTTCCTGCCCTCAGCGCTGCGGCAGGCTGGCGAGAAACCCTCGAAAATCGTCGGCTCAGAGCGCGACCGGACGCAGTTCCTGCGCCTCGGGCGTGACCGGGCAGCCGATCCAGCGATCGAGGAACGATTCGAGCCAGGTGCGCACGAAGTAATCGTGCACGGCGCGGTCCTGGAAATGCGACAGGCGCGCCTTGGCGCCGGGCAGGATCAACCGCGCATGGCCGCGGGTGGTCCACCGACACATCATGGCGTGGGTGACTTCCGGGTGGAACTGGATGCCGTAGGCGGTATCGCCGTAACGGAAAGCCTGGACCGGGAAGTCGTCGCCTTCGGCGAGAACGGTGCCCCCGGACGGAAGGTCGAAACCCTCCCGGTGCCATTGATAGACATGGTCCGGCCACGCGGCGCACAGCTTGAGCCCGGCCTCGGTGGCGCGGATCGGGTAGTAGCCGATCTCAACCTGGCCCTTGTCATGGGCGTAGACGCGGGTGCCGAGCTGGCGCGCCATTAGTTGTGCGCCGAGGCAAATCCCCAGAAACGGCTTGTTCTCGCGGAGGGGGACGGCGATCCAGTCGATTTCGCGGCGCAGAAAGTCGTCCGAATCATTGGCACTCATCGGCCCGCCAAAGATGACCGCGCCGGCATGGTCGGCCATCGTGGCGGGTAGCGGATCGCCGAAGCGCGGCCGGCGGACGTCGAGGGTGAAGCCGCGCCGCACCAGCGCCTGGCCCACCCGGCCGGGTGTGGAATGTTCCTGGTGCAGAACGATCAGAATCGGAGCGGACATCGGCCCCTGTGCGCTGCGAGGCATCGCCCAGTCGTACCCGAACCACCTTGAATTTCAAGGTTGTGGCGACGACCGCTTGGGCCAGCGCGGGCCGGTGACCGGTGCCTTGCGCTGGCTCTGCATGCGGTGCAGCACCGAAAGCAGCAAAGCGCGCGGCACAAGGCGCGGCAAGAAGGCCGCGACCCGGTTGTGGAAGCCGGGAATGGCGACGCGCCGGCCGCGCATGAGCGCCTCGTATCCCTCGGCCGCCACGCGGCCGGCGGAGCGGGCAAGGAAGCGCGGAAAGTGGTCCGCGGCCATGCCGGCGCGGGACTGGAACTCGGTGCTGACGGGGCCCGGGCAGAGCACGGTGACCCGCACCCCATCGGCGGTCAGTTCGCGGTGCAGTGCTTCGCTGAAGGACAGCACGTAGGCCTTGGTGGCGTAGTACACCGCCATGCCCGGGCCGGGCATGAAGGCGGCGACCGAGGCCACGTTGAGAATGCCGCCCTTGTTGCGCTTGAGGCTCTCGATCCAGCGCAGCGACAGATCCGTCAGCGTGCGGATGTTAAGGTCGACGATCGCCAGCTGCTCGTTTCGGTCGAGTTCGGCTGCCTGCCCGACCAGGCCGAAACCGGCATTGTTCACAACATAGGCCGGCTCCAGGCCGCGGGCTGCCAGCTCATGGCCGATGCGGGCGGCCGCATCGACGCGGCCGAGGTCGACGGCGATGGTCTGCGGCCGCTCATGGCCGGCGGCGGCGATCTCGTCCGCCAGCTGGGCCAGCTGGATCTCGCGCCGGGCGACGAGAACCAGTGCGTGGCCGTGTTCGGCAAAAACACGGGCCAACGCCGCCCCGATCCCCGACGAGGCGCCGGTGATCAGCGTGACAGGCTGCATCGCCATGCGGATTCGCTCCAGGGCCGCGCCGATACGCCAGGCGCCGCGCGGCATCCACTTCTTGTCCTACGGACTATGTTCCTTAGCGCGGCGGCTTCCCGCGCGCTACTGACTTCCCGCGCCTTCCCCGTCCTGACCGCCGGAATCATGCTGGGCAGCGACCTGGCGGCGCAACTCGATGCGGTCGCGGGACGAGATGCCGAGCAGGTCGGCAACGCGCCAGACCACGTTGTCCTCGAACTCGTTCACTTTGCCGTCGGCATAGATGATCTCCCACATCATCGCCACGATGCGGCGGCGGCCGTCTTCGTCCAGGGCCCGGTTGAGCAGGCTGGTGAAGGTGTACATGTCGACGGCGTCGCGGTCGCGCAGGGTGGCCGCGTCGATCAGTTCCCGGGTGGAGTCGTCGTCAAGATTGAACGTGTTCTTCAGCAGGCGGAACAGCGTGCCCTGTTCGGCCTCGGTGACCTTGCCGTCCACGGCCGTGACATGAATCAGCAGCGCCGCGGCTGCGAGCCGGTAATCGTTGTCGGCGAACCGGTCCTGGGGCTTCCCTTCGCCCGTGAGTTCGGCAAAAAAGTCCTGCAACAGCTTGAGCATCGGCCCTCATCGGCATGGCGGTTCGGCCGCGCACCATAGCCCGGCTGACGGTACGAGGCGAGTTGCGGCGAACGGGCCCGGCGGCCGCGACAGCCGGGTTCGTCCTGGGCTAGAGAGTGCCGGCAGCCACGGATCCACACCATGACCTTCCTGCCCACAGCCGAGGTGATGCTGGCCTTCACGGCCGCCTCGTTCGTCCTGATCTTCACCCCGGGGCCGGACATGACGCTGTTCATCGGCCAGACGCTGACCGGCGGACGCCGGCGCGGCTTTGCGGCCATGTTCGGCGCATTTACCGGCCTCGTGCTGCACAGCCTCCTGGCCGCGTTCGGCCTCTCGGCCCTGCTGGCCGCTTCGGCTGTCGCGTTCACGGCCGTGAAGATCGCCGGCGCGGCCTATCTGCTGTGGCTGGCTATGCAGGCGCTGCGGCATGGCTCGGCGCTGACCTTGCCGGCGCGAAGCGGGCCGCTGCAGCCGGTGTCGCGGGTGTTCCTGACCGGTCTCGGCGTGAACCTGCTGAACCCGAAGATCGTGATGTTCTTCCTCACCTTCCTGCCGCAGTTCGTGTCCGCGAACGATCCGCAGGCGGGGGCGAAGCTGCTGTTCCTCGGGCTCTATTTCATCGCGCTCGGCCTGCCGGTCTGCGCGCTGCTGATCGTGATGGCCGATCGCTTCACTGCCGCGCTGCGCCGTTCGCCGCGGATCATGCGCGCGGTGGACTGGCTGTTCGCCGGTTTGATGGGCGCCTTTGCCGTGCGGCTGCTGCTGGCCCGCAACGGCTGACGTCTTCGTTCAGACCGTCGCTTCGCCGCGCCACCCGCCGGCGTTGCGGCCCGCCAGCGCCCAATAGACAAAACCGGCGACGATCCCAGCGGCCGCGACCAGCTGCAATTCGCTGCGGGCGACCGCATCGCCCCAGGCGAGCGGATCGGCGATGCCTTCGAAACCATAAAGCGAGAGCACGGCCACCGCCGCCCCGGCGGCCGCATAGAACAGCGCCGAACGCAGGCGCAGCGCCTCCGCCACGACGACCACGAGCAGGGTGGGAATCAAGGCGAAGCCGGAGATCAGGACGGCGCTCACGACCACGACCGCGGACAGGCCGCCGTCGAATTCCGGGCCGGCGAAGTCACGCCATTCCGGCAGCAGCAGACCGAGCGCGAGAACGAGCCCCGCGGCAAGGCTCGCCGCCAAGAAGCCGAAGAAGATCACAACGAGGCGAACGAGCAGCGACATCGGTGCGGGCTTTTCATGCAGCGACGCCGCAGCGGCCGCGCGGCGTGATTCAGTCGGTCATGGCCATGGCGCGCAAAGCCATGCGCTCGCGGGCGGACAGCTTCTCGGTGGCGCTCTTGAGCTGGCCGCAGGCGGCGAGAATGTCGCGGCCGCGCGGCGTGCGCACCGGCGACGCATAGCCCGCGTTGAACACCACCTCGGAGAACTTCTCGATCTGTTCCCAGTCGGAGCACTCGTACTTGGTGCCCGGCCATGGGTTGAACGGAATGAGGTTGATCTTGGCAGGAATGCCCTTGAGCAGCCGCACCAGTTCCTTGGCGTCGGCCAGCGAATCGTTGACACCCTTCAGCATCACGTATTCGAACGTGATGCGCCGGGCATTGCTGAGGCCGGGATAGGTCCGGCACGCCGCGAGCAGTTCGGCGATGGGGTATTTGCGATTGAGCGGCACCAGCACGTCGCGCAATTCGTCGCGCACGGCGTGCAGCGACACGGCGAGCATGACGCCGGTGTCGGCGCCGCAGCGGGTGATGTTCGGCACCACGCCCGAGGTCGATAGCGTGATCTTGCGCTTGGAAATGCCGATGCCTTCGCCATCGGCCATGATCAGCATCGCGTCGCGCACGTTCTCGTAATTATAGAGCGGTTCGCCCATGCCCATCATGACGATGTTGGAGACGAAGCGGCCGCCGTCGGTGGGAACGATCGCGCCGGCGAGCGGCGCGCGCTCGATCCAGTCGCCGAGCCGGTCGCGCGCGACCATGATCTGGCCGACGATCTCGCCGGGCGTGAGATTGCGCACCAGCCGCTGGGTGCCGGTGTGGCAGAACGAGCAGGTGAGGGTGCAGCCGACCTGGCTCGACACGCACAGGGTGCCGCGGTCGGCCTCGGGGATGTAGACGCACTCGACCTCGTGCGGACGCTCGCCCGGCTGCTCGCCGGGCAGGCGCACCAGCCACTTGCGGGTGCCGTCGACGGAGACCTGCTCGGCCACGAGCTCGGGGCGATCGAGCGTGTAA
>Ga0164243_10014576_pt1 | contig 10933 bp, 10 predicted proteins | sample OricompcompostOP_FD_108781 | JGI IMG/M metagenome (GOLD analysis project Ga0164243, IMG submission 108781) | Organic Plus compost microbial communities from Emeryville, California, USA - Original compost - Organic plus compost (OP) | ecosystem: Engineered > Solid waste > Mixed feedstock >...
GGTCCAGGCCTCGAGGACCGCGGACCCCGTGCGTGCGACGAACCACCCGGTCGCGCTCGACACGGCCATCGCCGCGACCTGGAGGACACCCGCACCGCCGACGACCGTGAGCCGTGCGACCGGGTCCGCCAGCCGTCCGTACACGGCGACGATCGCCCCCAGCGCGGCGAACCCGGCGAGCTCGCGGTGGCCGAGCGAGGCGAGGAGCGCGAGCGAGGCGAGCACCGTGAGGCCCGCGCGCACGGCGACGCCGAGGTCGGCGCGCCCGTTCCCCGGGTTGACGGTGACCGTCGCCTGCCAGGTGCGGCGCAGGTGGTGCCGCGCGGATGTGGGGCCGGAAGCGGGGGAGGCGGGGTCCGAGACGGGGTCGGTGGGGCGCGTGGGGGTGAGAGTCATCGCCACCAGTCTACCGTTTCTTTCGCAGATAGTTCACTAGTGAAGGAACAAGCGACCGTATCCTTGGTCACATGGAGGTTCGCGAGGACGGTCACCACGACTACGTCGACCGGTTGCGCGCCCAGTGGGCCGAGCGGATCCCCGGGCTCGACACCTCGTCGGCGGAGGTCGTCGCGCGCGTCCTGCGCATCGCCGCGCTCGTCGGGCACGCGAACGACCGCGCGCTCGAGGACGAGGGCCTCAACCGGGGGGAGTTCGAGCTGCTCGCGGCGCTGCGCCGCGCCGACCGGCCGTTGCGCGCGCGTGAGATCACGACGGTCACCGAGAGCCCCGGGGCGTCGATCACCAAGCGCCTCGACCGGCTCGAACGGGCCGGGCTCGTCGAGCGGACCGTCCCCGAGCGAGACCGCCGGGGCGTGCTCGTCGCGCTGACGCCCGCGGGAGTCGCGCTCGTCGACCGCCTCTTCCCGGAGCAGATCGCCCGCGAGACGTCGGCCGTCTCGGCCCTCTCCGACGCCGACCGGGAACGCCTCGGCGGCCTGCTGGCCACGGTGCTGCGCACGCTCGACCCGACGCCGTACTGACGCGCGACGCGACATCCGGCGACCGAGACGGCCGCCGCGGCCAGCTCCCGTCGGGTGCCCCGGCGCCGGCGCCCCCGACGGCCCGGCCGGCGCCCCCGACGGCCCGGCCACACCCGATGCACCCCCTGCGCGCCCGCGAGAGCAGACGACGCGCCGCTCGAGCCGCGCAGCCCTGCGGCCCGCAGCACCCCGGGCCAAGGCGACCCGGAGTACGAGGAAGGGGTGGGGCGTTCGTCTCCCGGTCGTGGTGGGTCTGGCGGGAGGCCCGAGGAACGAGGGCCGGATGGAAGACCGGGAGACGAACGCCCCACCCCTTCCGGAGGTGAGACGGTGCGACGTCAGCCCTGCGGCGGACGCGTCATCGACAGCACGTCGAGCGCCGCGTCGAGCTGCTCGAGTGTCACCTCGCCCCGCTCCACGAACCCGAGGTCGATGACGGCCTGTCGCACGGTGACTCCCGCGGCGACGGCGTGCTTGGCGACCTTCGCGGCGGCCTCGTACCCGATGACGCGGTTGAGGGGCGTGACGATCGACGGCGACGACTCGGCGTAGGCGCGGGCCTTGTCGACGTTGGCCTCGAGCCCGGCGACGGTCTTGTCGGCGAGGACGCGGGACGCGTTGGTGAGGAGGCGGAGCGACTCGAGGACGCCCTGCGCGATGACGGGGATCTGGACGTTGAGCTCGAACGACCCGCTGGCCCCGGCCCAGGCGACGGTGGCGTCGTTCCCGACGACGCGGGCGGCGACCATGAGGACGGCCTCGGGGATGACGGGGTTGACCTTGCCGGGCATGATCGACGACCCGGGCTGTAGGTCGGGGATCGCGAGCTCGCCGAGGCCGGTGTTGGGGCCGGAGCCCATCCAGCGCAGGTCGTTGCAGATCTTGGTGAGGCTGACGGCGATGGTGCGCAGCGCGCCGGACAGCTCGACGAGCCCGTCGCGGGCGCCCTGGGCCTCGAAGTGGTCGCGGGCCTCGGTGAGGGGCAGGTCGGTGTCCTCGCGCAGGAGGGCGATGACGCGCTGGGGGAACCCGGCGGGGGTGTTGATGCCGGTGCCGACGGCGGTCCCGCCGAGGGGCACCTCGGCGACGCGGGGGAGCGCGGACTCGACGCGCTCGATGCCATAGCGGATCGCGGCGGCGTAGCCGCCGAACTCCTGGCCGAGCGTGACGGGGGTCGCGTCCATGAGGTGGGTGCGGCCGGACTTCACGACGCCGGCCCAGAGGTCGCGCTTGGCCTCGAGGGCCTCGGCGAGGTGGGCGAGCGCGGGGACGAGGTCGCGGACGACGCCGGCGGTCGCGGCGACGTGGACCGAGGTCGGGAAGACGTCGTTGGACGACTGCGACGCGTTGACGTGGTCGTTGGGGTGGACGTCCTTGCCGAGGCTGCGCGTCGCGAGGGTCGCGAGGACCTCGTTGGTGTTCATGTTCGACGACGTGCCGGAGCCCGTCTGGTAGACGTCGACGGGGAAGTCGCCGTCGTGCACGCCGGAGGCGACGGCGTCGGCGGCCGCGACGATCGCGTCCGCGACGTGCTGGTCGAGGACGCCGAGCTCGGCGTTGGCCCGGGCGGCGGCCTTCTTGATGCGGGCGAGCGCCTCGATGTGCGAGCGCTCGAGGGGGGTGCCGGAGATGGGGAAGTTCTCGACGGCGCGCTGGGTCTGGGCCCGGTAGAGGGCGGCCGCGGGGACGCGCACCTCGCCCATCGTGTCGTGCTCGATGCGGTACTCGGCGGTACCCGTGCTGTCGCCCTCGACTGCGGTCGGTGAAGAAGTCATGCTCCCTATCGTGCCGCAGCCCGCGGGGTGCCTCGGTGCTCGCGCCGGGCGCACGTGACCGGCGTCACACCGAACTATGTCTCACGGGCGGCGTTCGCGCTGCCGCAGCGCCTCGTAGAGGACGACGGCGGTCGCGCTGGCCATGTTGAGCGAGCTCGCGGCGCTCGCCCGCATGGGGATCCGCGCGACGACGTCGCACGCGTCCCTCCACTGCGCGCTCAGCCCGCGGGTCTCGTTGCCCGTCACGACGAGCGTGGGCAGCGTGAGGTCGACGTCGGCGAGCTCGACGTCGCCGCCCTCGTCGGTGCCCACGACCTGCAGCGGCGCCCCGGTGTCGAGCCGGTCGACGACGACCCCCGCGGACGGCGCGGTCACGACCGGCACCGCGAACACCGAGCCGGTGCTCGCGCGCACGGACTTGGGGTCGTAGGGGTCCGCGGCGTGCCCGGTCACGACGACGCCGTGGCCGCCGAACGCGTCGACGGACCGCGCGACCGTGCCCACGTTGCCCGGGCTGGTCGGCCGGTCGAGGGCGACCGCGAGCAGCGGGGCGCCGTCGTCGGCGGCGCGGGCGGGGAGGCGGGCGAGGTCGTCGTCGGGGAGTGCGACCACGGCCAGCACCTCGGGCGCGGCGTCGTCCTTGCCGCCGAGCTCGCGCAGGAGCTCGGGGGCGACCGCGAAGCGGGGGGCGCGGACGCGCGCGGTGAGCTCGCTCGCCCAGGCGGACAGCGTGCGGTCGCCGTCGACGAGCCACTCGCGCACGGGCAGGCCCGCCTCGACCGCGAGGGTCAGCGGGCGCACGCCCTGCACGAGGACGTGCCCCGCGCGGTGCCGCTTGGTGCTGTTGGTCAGCAGCGTCTCCCACTGCTGGAAGGTCGCGTTGCGGACCGTGACCCGGCGCATCAGGCGACCGGGGCCTCTCCGACCTCGCCCTCGACCTCGACCAGCCGGGCCTCGCCGTCGCGCAGGTCGTACTCGACGCCCACGATCGCGCAGCGGCCCTCGTCGACGGCCTTGCGGAGCGCGGCCGAGTAGGCCGGCAGCGTGGTGACGGTGTGCCGGACGTGCTCGCGCAGCAGGACCGTCTCGTCCATGGCGGCGAAGGCCTCGGGGCCCTGGGCGGTGAGCCCGACGATCGACGGGATCACGCCGTCGGTGACCGCGCGGACGAAGCCGGACGGCTCCTCGCCGGTGCGCAGGGTCCGGGCGGCGGCGCCGACCGCGCCGCACGAGCTGTGGCCGAGCACGACCACGAGGCTCGCGCCGAGGATGTCGACGCCGAACTCGATCGAGCCGAGGACCGCCGGGTCGACGACGTGGCCGGCGTTGCGGACCACGAACAGGTCGCCGAGACCCTGGTCGAAGATCAGCTCGGACGCGACGCGCGAGTCGGAGCAGCCGAAGACCACGGCGAACGGGTGCTGGGCCAGCGCGGTCTCGTGCCGCCTGGTCGTGTCCTGCGAGGGGTGCGCCATCTCGTCCCGGACGAACCGGGCATTGCCTTCACGAAGAGCGGACCAGGACTCGGTGGGGGTGCGCATGCCCCCCATCTTCCCGCACGGACCGCCTCGGGTGCGGCGACGTCTCACCGGGTGTACCTCTGGAGGTGGACCGGACCGTACCGACCAGGGCGACGAGGCCGCGCTCGGGGGGAGTGGTGAGGGTGCACAGCTGGCGGAGCCGCCGACGGTGGCTGGCGATGGCCGTCACGGCCGGCCTGGTCGCGCCGCTCGCGGCCTGCGCGTCGTCGGGGTCGGGGGTGCCGACCCTGAACTGGTACATCAACCCGGACAACGGGGGCCAGGCGAAGATCGCGCAGCAGTGCACCGAGGCGTCGGGCGGGAAGTACAAGGTCACGACGCAGCTCCTGCCGCGCGACGCCGCGTCGCAGCGCGAGCAGCTCGCCCGCCGCCTCGCGGCGCACGACTCGTCGATCGACCTCATGAGCCTCGACCCCGTGTTCGTCGCGGAGCAGGCCGAGGCGGGCTTCCTGGCCCCGGTGCCCGACGACGTCGCGAAGGCGACCACGCAGGACGTCGCCAAGGGCGCGGTCGACTCGGCGACGTGGCGCGGCAAGATCGTGGCCATCCCGTTCTGGTCCAACACGCAGCTGCTCTGGTACCGCAAGTCCGTCGCGAAGGCGGCGGGGCTGGACATGAGCAAGCCCGTGACGTGGGACCAGCTGATCGACGCCGCGAAGAAGGAGAACAAGTACCTCGCGGTGCAGGGCATCAAGGCCGAGTCGCTCACCGTGTGGATCAACGCGCTCATCGAGTCCGCGGGCGGGCACATCATCACCAACCCGGAGGCGCCGGCCACGGATACGAAGCTCGGGCTCGACACCCCCGAGGGCAAGGCCGCCGCGACGATCATGTCGACGATCGGGACGTCCGGCGTCGGCGGCCCCGGGCTGCCCAGCGAGGACGAGCCCGCGTCCCTCACGCTCTTCCAGGGGGACAAGGGGTCCTTCATGGTCAACTGGCCGTTCGTCTGGACGTCGACCCAGACCGCGGTCCAGTCCAAGGCCCTGGACAAGTCCGTGCTCGACGACATCGGCTGGGCCGAGTACCCGCAGACGACGGAGGGCAAGCAGGCGCGGCCCCCGTACGGCGGGATCAACCTCGGCGTCGGGGCGTTCGGCAAGCACGTCGACCTGGCGTTCGAGGCCGCGCAGTGCATCGTCTCGCCCGAGCACCAGGCGCAGTACTTCGTGTCCGACGGCAACCCGGCCGCGAGCCTCAAGGCCTACGACGACCCGAAGGTGCAGAACGCGTACCCGATGTACGCGCTCATCCGGAAGTCGCTCGAGGACGCCGCGCCGCGCCCGAAGTCGCCGTTCTACAACCAGGTGTCCACCGGGCTCCAGCAGACCTGGTACCCGGTGAGCCGGATCGACCCGGCGACGACACCGCGCACGTCCTCCGACTTCATCACCGCCGTGCTGCGAGGGGACCGACTGCTATGACCGCCGCCACCGTTCCGGCCCGCACGCCCGACACCCCGGACGTGCCGCCGGCCTCCAGGCACCGGAAGGCCAAGGCGAGCGACCGTGCCAAGGCCGAGGCGCGCCTCGGCTGGTACCTGGCCGGGCCGGCGTTCGTCGTCATGCTCGCCGTGACGGCGTACCCGATCCTCCAGGCCGTCTACGACTCGCTGTTCCGGTACCAGCTCACCGCCCCCGACGACCGCGCGTTCATCGGGCTGCGGAACTACTGGGTGATCCTGAGCGACCCCGTCTGGTGGTCCGACTTCTGGACGACGATCCTCATCACCGTCATCACCGTGATCATCGAGCTGATCCTCGGCTTCGCGCTCGCGCTGATCATGCACCGGGCGATCCGCGGGCTGCGCGGAGCGCTGCGCACCGTCATCCTCGTGCCCTACGGCATCATCACCGTCGTCTCCGCGTTCGCGTGGTTCTACGCGTTCGACATCACGTCCGGGTACGTCAACCACTGGTTCGACTGGGTGCCCGGCATCAGTCCCGACCTCAACTGGTTCGCGGCGCGGGGCACGTCGCTGTTCGTCATCATCGCGTCCGAGGTCTGGAAGACCACACCGTTCATCAGCTTGCTGTTGCTCGCCGGGCTGGCCCAGGTGCCGGGCGACCTCGAGGAGGCGGCCGAGGTCGACGGCGCGACCGCGTGGCAGCGCCTGTCGCGCGTCATCATCCCGAACATGAAGGCCGCGATCATGGTCGCGGTCCTGTTCCGCGCGCTCGACGCGTTCCGCATCTTCGACAACGTCTTCATCATGACGAAGGGCGCGAACGGCACCGAGGTGCTGTCCCTGCTCGCCTACCGACAATCCATCAGCCAGCTCCAGATCGGCCTCGGGGCCGCGGTCTCGGTGCTGCTCTTCCTGTGCGTCGTCCTGATCTGCTTCATCGCGATCAAGCTCTTCAAGGTCGACCTGGCCGGGGCGAGGGGGGAGTCCTGATGCGCGCCGCACTCACCGCTCGGCAGCGGTTCTGGTGGACGGTGATCGCCGTCGTCGTGATCGTGTTCGCGCTCTTCCCGGTCGCGTCGATCGTCGCGACGAGCTTCAAGTCGTCGTCCGAGATCAACTCCGGCACGTTCCTCCCGCCCCACTGGAGCACCGAGAACTACGAGCAGATCCTGTCGTCCGGCGGCAGCGCCCAGACGCTGTTCCTCTCGGCGCTGCGGAACTCGATCGGCATCTCGCTCATCTCGACCCTCATCGCGGTCGTCCTCGCGACCCTCGCGGCCTACGCGATCGCCCGGCTCGACTTCCCCGGCAAGCGGCTCATCCTCACGACGGCGCTCGCGGTCTCGATCTTCCCGGTCGTCTCGATCGTCACGCCGCTGTTCAACCTGTGGCGGAACATCGGCCTGTACGACACGTGGCTCGGGCTGATCATCCCGTACCTGTCCCTCACGCTGCCGATCTCGATCTGGACCCTGGCCGCTTTCTTCCGGCAGATCCCCTGGGAGCTCGAGCAGGCCGCCGAGGTCGACGGCGCGACGCCCTGGCAGGCGTTCCGCAAGGCGATCGTGCCGCTCGCCGCGCCGGGCGTGTTCACGACCGCACTGATCGCGTTCTTCATCGCCTGGAACGACTTCGTGTACGGCATCTCGCTCACGTCGACGGACCGCGCCCGGCCCGTGCCCGCCGCGCTCGCGTTCTTCACGGGCGCGTCGTACTTCGACCAGCCGACGGGCGCGATCTCGGCGGCCGCCGTCGTGGTGACGGTCCCCGTCGTGATCCTCGTCGTCCTCTTCCAGCGCCAGATCGTGTCCGGCCTGACCCAGGGGGCGGTGAAGGGATGACCGCCCCGACCGACCGCCCGACCACCCGCTCGCGCACCCGAGGAGTCCGCTGATGGCATCCATCGACGTCAAGAACATCGTCAAGGAGTACGGCGACGGCTTCCTCGCGGTGAAGGGGATCAGCCTCGACATCGCCGACGGCGAGTTCATGATCCTGGTCGGGCCCTCCGGGTGCGGGAAGTCGACGCTGCTGCGGATGATCGTCGGCCTCGAGGACATCACGGACGGCGAGCTCCTCATCGGCGGCGAGCGCATGAACGAGAAGGCCCCGCGCGACCGCAACCTCGCGATGGTGTTCCAGAACTACGCGCTCTACCCGCACCTCACGGTGCGCGAGAACATCGCGTTCCCGCTCCGGCTGCACCGCGGCGAGTTCAGCGAGGAGGAGATCCGGACGCGCGTCGAGCGCGCCGCCGACATGCTCGAGCTCAACGACCACCTCGACCGCAAGCCCGCGAACCTGTCGGGCGGCCAGCGGCAGCGCGTCGCGATGGGCCGCGCGATCGTGCGCAACGCCCAGGCGTTCCTGTTCGACGAGCCGCTGTCCAACCTCGACGCCAAGCTGCGCGGGCAGATGCGCACCGAGATCGCGCGGCTGCAGCGCTCGCTCGCGACGACCACCGTCTACGTCACGCACGACCAGACCGAGGCGATGACGCTCGGCGACCGTGTCGCGGTGCTCTCGGCGGGCGAGCTCCAGCAGGTCGCGAGCCCGCGGGCCCTCTACGAGCAGCCGGTCAACCTCTTCGTCGCGGGCTTCATCGGGTCGCCGCCCATGAACTTCCTGCCCGGCGAGCTCGGCGGCGGGAAGATCCGGCTCCCGTTCGGCGAGTTCGACCTGCCCGACCGGATCGCGAAGGCGGCGGGCGACCGGTCGCTCGTGATCGTCGGGATCCGGCCCGAGGCCTTCGAGGACGCGAGGCTGACGCAGCCGCGCGACGGCGCGTTCCAGTTCGAGGCGGGCGTCGACGTCACCGAGTGGCTCGGCTCGGAGCTGTACGCCTACGTCCCGTTCCAGACCCACGAGGCCGTCGAGGCGAAGCTCGCCGAGCTCGAGCGCCAGCTCGACTCCGAGGCGCTGCGCACCCAGTTCGTCGTCAACCTCGACTCGGCGTCGCGGGTGCGCGACGGCGACACCGCGTCCCTGTGGTTCGACCCCGCGAAGATGCTCGTCTTCGACCCCGAGTCGACCGTGAACCTCACGTACGACGAGGCCGAGGCGACCCGGCTCGACGAGGAGAACGAGGCCGACCGCAAGGCGTCGATCGAGCGTGCCCGGGCCCGCGCCTCGAAGGAGGGCGCGGCCGCGTAGGCCGCGCCTCCTCCGACGCGTCCGGTCAGAGCTCGGTCGCCTCGAGCTCCGCACGACGCGGCGGGTTCGCGCCCGCGCGCGAGACCGTGATCGCGGCGACGTGGACGCAGCGCGACAGGACGCGCTCGACGGCGTCGCCCGGGATCGCGCGCAGCGCCGGGCGGTTGGCCGCGCCCAGCAGGCCCTCGTGCCACAGGCCGTCGATGAGCGCGCCCATGAACGAGTCGCCCGCCCCGACGGTGTCGACGACCTCGACGCGCTGCGCGGGCACCCCCGTGACCCCCTGCGCCGACACGGCGACCGCGCCCTCGCCGCCCAGCGTCACGACGACGAGTGCCGGACCCTGCGCGAGCCAGCCGCGCGCGACGTCGACCGGGTCGCGGCCGGGCACGAGCCAGGCGAGGTCCTCGTCCGAGACCTTGACGACGTCCGACCGGCCGACGAGCTCCTCGACCCGCGGCGCGACGTCGGCCGCGGAGCCCATGAGCGACGGCCGCAGGTTCGGGTCGTAGGTGACGGTCGCGTGCGCGCGGTGCGCGTCCAGGACCGACACGACGCCCGTCGCACCGGGCTCGAGGACGGCGCCGATCGAGCCGGTGTGCACGACCACGGCCTGCGCGGGGTCGAGGGTGACCGACGGGATCGCCCACTCGAGCTCGAACTCGTACGTCGCGGAGCCGGTGTCGGACAGCCGCGCCGTCGCGACGGAGGTGCGCGCGGCGCCGTCGGACCCGTCCACGACGCTCACGTCCGACCCGCGCAGCCACGACCGGATCCGGTCGCCGTAGGCGTCGGTGCCGAACGAGGTGAGCAGCCGCGCCGGGCGACCGAGCCGGCCGAGCGTGAGCGCGACGTTGGCCGGGCTGCCCCCGGGGTGCACGTCGACCGTGCCGTCCGCGCGGTGCACGACGTCGATGAGGGCCTCGCCGACGACGAGCGCGTCGCCCGCCACCGCGCGCGTCACAGCGACGCCTCCTCGTCCTCGTCGCTCTCGCCGGCGTCGTCCGCCTGGCTCGCGCCGCGCGCGGCCTCGAGGCGCTCGCGGGCGCCGTCGAGCCACTGCTGGCAGCGGTCCGCGAGGGCCTCGCCGCGCTCCCAGAGCGCGAGGGACTCCTCGAGGGTGGCGGCGCCGGCCTCGAGCCGGGAGACGACGTCGACGAGCTGGTCACGGGCCTCTTCGTAGCTCAAGGCCGTGACAGCGTTGTCAACTGAGGGTCTGGGTGCTGCGGTGCTCACGCGTGCGATCCTTCCACACGATCGGTCTTCTTCGGGCGGTCCGTCCGCGGGGTGGTCGAGGACTCGGTGGCGGGCGCGGCGGCCACCTCGGCCGCGAGCTCGCCGCCCGCGACCCGCACGCGGAGCGCGTCTCCCGGGGCGACGTCGCCCGGCGCGCGGACGACCCCGCCGGACGGGCCCTGCACGACCGCGTAGCCCCGCTCGAGGGTCGCGGCGGGGGAGAGCGCGCGCACCTGCGCGGCGAGCCGGCCGACCTCGCCCGCGCCGCGCACGAGCGCCGCGTCGAGCGCCCGCCGGCCGGACGCGCGGAGCCGCTCGACCTCCACCTCGCGGACCTCGACCATCGTCTCGGGGCGAGCGAGGACCGGACGGGAGCGGATCGCGGCGAGGCGCTCGTCCTCGTGCCCGAGCCTCGCCCGCACCGCGCCGCGCAGCCTCAGGCGCGCCTGCTGGAGGCGCTGCCGCTCCTCGCGGACGTCCGGGACGATCCGCTTCGCGGCGTCCGTCGGGGTGGACGCGCGGTAGTCGGCGACCAGGTCGAGCAGCGGCGCATCGGTCTCGTGGCCGATCGCGCTCACGAGCGGCGTCCGGCACGCGGCCGCGGCCCGGACGAGCGTCTCGTTGCTGAACGGCAGCAGGTCCTCGACCGCGCCGCCGCCGCGCGCCACGACGATGACGTCGACGTCGGGCCGCGCGTCGAGCTCCGCGATCGCGGCCGTGACCTGGGGCACCGCGCCCTGGCCCTGCACCGCGACCTCGCGGATCTCGAACCGGACCTGGGGCCAGCGGGCGCGCGCGTTCACGACGACGTCGTGCTCGGCCTTCGACTCGCGCCCGCAC
>Ga0164243_10014577_pt1 | contig 10932 bp, 8 predicted proteins | sample OricompcompostOP_FD_108781 | JGI IMG/M metagenome (GOLD analysis project Ga0164243, IMG submission 108781) | Organic Plus compost microbial communities from Emeryville, California, USA - Original compost - Organic plus compost (OP) | ecosystem: Engineered > Solid waste > Mixed feedstock >...
CCGATGCTGGAGCGACTGGAAGGTTCCGATTGGTCGGTCGAACTGAACCCGGGTGCCCAGATAATCACGCGTGATCTCGAAGGCCCGCTCCATCACGCCGAGCAGATAGGCGCCGATCGCCAGCGTTATCTCCTCGCCCGCCGCATCGAAACTTCCCTGCAGCATCTCTGCGGATGCGGACTCGAAGGTGACCTCGCCATATGTTCCGCCGTCCTGGAGCTGCCGGGCGGCGATCGCGACACCGGCCCCATCGGCAGGGACCAGCACCGGACCGGTGCTCGCCGTCACCAGATAAGCGGTCGCCGACGCCGCAGCCGGAACATAGCATTTTCGGCCTGATACACGGCCGTCCTCCGACACCGTCGCCAGCGCTTCTGCGAAGCCTCCGCGCCGTTCGTTGACGGCCGGCAGCACGATCGCCTCGCCCGCGATCTGGGCGGTCCGGGCCGCGTCGGGGAGCAACGGCGCGATGCAGATCGCTTCGATCAGCGGTTCGGCCACCAAGCCCCGCCCGAGCTGCTCGGCGAGCGCGCACAGCTCGATCGTTCCGAACCCGATCCCCCCCTGCTCCTCGGCAACGCGCAAGCCGAGCCAGCCCAGCTCGGCCGTCTCGTGCCAGTTGCCGGCATCGATCGATTCCGATGCGCCGCGCCGCTGCCGAACGCGCGCGAGCCGGTCGGGACCCGAAAGAAATGCTGCGCTGTCGGCGATCAATCGCGCATTTTCGGCTCGCACCGCGCGCTGTTCGCGAACGACCTCGTTCACGGTTATATTCATCGCCTGGAATCCCGATCGAGGACGATGAGCGCGTCCACCGCGAGCAGCCCGCGCGGCGATGCGATCAACGGATTGACGTCGACTTCCGCGACGATGTCCCGATGATCGCTCAGAAATTGGGACACGCCGGCGATGATCGCCGCAAAATGCCCGATGTCGACCGGAGCGCTGTTCCGAAAGCCTTTGAGCAGGTCATGCCCGCGAAGACGGGAGACGAGGGCTTCGGCCGTGGCCGCCGAAATCGGCGCGAGCGCGGTCACGGTATCGCGCAGGAGTTCGACGAGCACGCCGCCGAGGCCGAAGACGACGATCGGCCCGAATTGCGGATCGACGCGGCCGCCGACGACAAGCTCCAGTCCGGACGACACCATGGCCTGGACGACGACGCCATTCAGCCGCGGTCGCGGCGACATGGCTTCTGCCTTGGCGAGGATGTCCGCATAGGCGGCCTCCGCCGCGCCGATGTCCGGCAGGTTCAAATGCACCATGCCCGACTCGGTCTTGTGAGGAATGTCGGGGCTTTCCACCTTCATGACCAGCGGAAAGCCGATCTCGGCCGTCACGGCACGCAATTCATCGAGCGAGTTTACCAGGCGCTCTGGGACCGGTGGAACCCCGTAGCGGGCGAGCAGGGATTTGGCCTGCGCCTCGCCGATCGTCCTCGCGGCGGAGTCTGCCAGTGCGGCGGAGACCACGGCGCGATCCGGATTGAGCACGACCTCGACGGTCCCGGCGGTTTCGGCCGCGCGCCGCGCGGCGCGCGCCTGCCAGCGCGCGATCGCGCCGAAGCAGCGCGACATCGAGCGGAACAGAATGACGTCGGCATTGCGCTCGGCTTCGCTCGATCCCGGACCTTCCAGCCAGCCATTCACCCAGACCGTGCAGAAGGGCTTGCCGTATCGACGCGCCAGAGCCCCCATCGCCGCCATTCGCGGCGTCGCCGCATCATAGGCGAGCGGATGAGGGTAAATGAGAGCCCCTACGGCCGGATCGCGCAATATGGCTTCGGCGCATGCGTTGAGCGCGATCGGGTCGTTCAGCACTTGGGCGGTCAGGTCGCACGGATTGCGCGGCGAGCCGAAGTCCGGGACGTTTGCCGCGAGCACGGCTTCGGTTTCGGGGGCGAGATCGGGCAGCGGCACACCCTCCTCCTCCGCCTTGTCCGCCGCGATGATGCCAGCCCCGCCCGAAGTCGATACGATCGCTGTGCCCGCGGCCAGGGGTCCTCGCGGCGCCTTCGCGAAGAACATCGCGGTCTCGATCAGATCCTCGTGCGAATCGACCTGCACCGCGCCGGCCGCCTCGAATGCCGCGCGATAGACCGAATTCTCCCCCGCCAGCGAACCGGTATGGGACATCGCAGCGGCGGCGCCTTTCGCACCGGTGGCCATCTTGTAGACGATCAGCGGCTTATCGTTACTCCAGGCGAGCCGGGCGGCATCGAGGAAGCGCCGGGGGTCGGCCAGCCCTTCGAACACGCAGGCGATTGCCGCGCAATCCTCGTCCTCGGCCAGATAGGCCACCATGTCCGCAACGTCGACATCGCACATATTGCCGGCCGTCAGGGTGTGCGAGATGGCCGTGCCATGCTCCATGACCTGCGCGAGCGCGGTTCCCATCGCACCCGACTGGCTGACGATCCCGACGGCCGGCTGCGCGGGCGCTGGGGTCGGTGCGCCGGGCGAGAAGGAAAGCTTGACGCCGCGCACATAGTTGAACAGCCCGATACAGTTGGGGCCGACCAATCTGGTCGATGTGCCCCGCACCATCTGGACCAACCGCCGCTGGGCATCGACATCTTCGGGCTTGCCCGTCTCGGCATAGCCCGCCGCGAAGATCACGACGCCGCCAACGCCGAGCCGGACGCACTCGGCCACGCTCATTTCGACGTTGTCCGAACTGGTGACCAGCACGACGCAGTCCGGCACCTCGCCGATCGCCTCGATGGAGGCGAAACAGGGCGCGTCGCCGATCGACTCATAGCGCGGATTCACATGAAAGAGCCGCCCGGTATAGCCCGACAGATTATCGGCTACGCGTGATCCGAACGACCCGGCACGCGGCGACGAGCCGACGATCGCGATGCTTGCTGGGTCGAACAGGCGGCTCAGTTCCGCGCGCCGATATAATTGCCGCGGCGAGCCAGATTGCATCGCGTCCAAATCGCTCTCCTTCATGTCGAGATTGCGCATCTCTTATAATGGTCCTACCAATATCGCGCCGATAGTCCAGCCCCTGTCATGGGCTGATATCGGGATCGGATTGGGCAATATGATTGCGGTCTGGGAACAATAGGGGCGTGGCCTTGGCCGAAAAAGCGACCTAGGTCCCGGGCGCAGGACGACTACGACGCGTCCGTGCAGCGCAACTGGGAGTTAGACCACGTGGCCGAAGCAACCGAGGAAACGTTTGTCCGCCCGCTCGACGGAGTGCGCGTGCTCGACCTCTCGACCTATCTTGCCGGCCCCTTCGCGGCGAAGACACTCTCCGACCTGGGGGCGGACGTCATCAAGGTCGAACCGCCGACGGGCGATCCCTATCGGGCGGTCGGCCCGCAACGGGATGACTCGGGCATATATTGGGCAAACGGCAACAGCGGAAAGCGCAGCGTGGTCATCGACCTCAAGACGCCGGAAGGTCTCGCGCGCCTCAAGCGGCTGCTCGCCGATGCCGACATCATGATCGAAAATTGGCGCCCGAGCGTCGCCGCCAAGCTCGGCCTGCCGCAGGAGGAAGTCGCCCGCGAGTTCCCCAGGCTCGTGCGGCTGTCGATCACCGGCTACGGACCTGACGGTCCGCTGGTCACCGAACCCGTCTACGACGCCTTGATCCAGGGGCGGACGGGCCTGCTCGCGTTCGAGGCGGCGGACGGCGTCCCCCGCGCGACCAACCACTTCCTCGCCGACAAGGTGGGGGCTGCCTATGCCGGCCAGATGGCGCTGGTCGGGCTCATTGCCCGGGACAAGACCGGCAAGGGTGTCCATCTGCAGAGCTCGATGCTCGACATTCTCAGCTTCTACAATTTTCCCGACATGATGCAGCACCGGACCTATGTGGACGACACCAGGGACTGGACGATTCCGCCCCAGGTCGTGGTGCCGACGCGCGATGGCCACATCGTCGTGTCGCCCGTGACCGGGAAGCAACTGAGCGCGACGCTGGGCGTGCTCGGCAAAAGCGAATGGAAGGAAGAGTTCAAGCAGATCGCGGACGGCCGCGAACGATCGCAGCTCTTCTTCGAGCGGATAGCCGAGCCGCTTCGCGAGAAGACTACCGCCGAATGGCTTCCGCTGTTTCAGGAGGCCGGAGTCCCCGTCGCACCGGTCAACGATCCCACCACCCAACTGAGCGAGCCGCAGGTTGCGCACAACGCGATCTATTCGGAGCTCGACACCCCGCGCGGACGCGTGCGCGCGCCGCGTTATCCGATGACGATCGACGGCCACCGGCTCACCACGCGAAGCTATGCGCCCAGACTGGGCGAGCACGACGCCGAACTGCCGTGACCGCGCCTGCAGGCGAGCAGGCTGCGATACCGGCGGTCTATATGCGCGGCGGCACCAGCCGCGCGCTTGTGTTTCACGCTCGCGACCTTCCCGCCGGGCGCGACGGATGGGCGCCCCTGTTTTGTGGCGCACTCGGCAGCCCCGATCCCGGCGAACGCCAACTCGACGGCCTCGGCGGCGGCATCTCTTCGCTCTCCAAGGTTGCGATTGTCGGATCGCCGAGCGTTGCGGACGCCGATGTGGACTATACCTTCGCGCAGGTTTCGGTCTCCGGCACCAACGTCAGCTATCGCGGCAACTGCGGGAACATCTCGGCGGCGATCGGTCCCTTTGCGGTCGATGAAGGGCTGGTGCCCGCACGCGACGGCGAAGCCCTGGTGCGCATCCACAATACCAATACGGGCAAGATGATTCACGCCCGCTTCGGCGTCGTGGGCGGCAAGGCGCAGGTTTCCGGCGATTTTTCGCTGCAGGGGGTGGCGGGAACCGGCGCGCCGATCTTCCTCGACTTCATCGAGCCGGGCGGCGCGGCGACGGGACGGCTGCTCCCAACCGGATCTGCCCAGGAGGTGCTCGACGTACCCGGTGTCGGCGCGGTCGCAGTCTCGCTCGTCGATGCGGCAAACCCGACAGTGTTCGTCGCGGCGGAATCGCTGGGCCTCGGCGGCGACGAGGCTCCCGCGGCGATCGGCGCCGCACCGGGACTGCTGACGCGGCTCGATGCGTTGCGCGTCGCCGCGGCGGTCGCGATGGGGGTCGCGGGCGATGAACGCGAAGCGCGCGAGGAGGTCCCCAATCTTCCCCTCGTCGCCCTCTTGTCCACATCGCAAGGCATCGAGGCCGACATCACCGTGCGAATGATCTCGGCCGGACAGCCGCACAGGGCGACGCCGCTGACCGCCGCGATGTGCGTCGCAGTCGCAGCGCGCATTCCCGACACGCTGGTCGCGCGCATCATGGGCGACGGCGTCGGCGCCGGCGATCCCGTTCGCATCGCCCATCCGACGGGCATACTGCCGGTCGAGGCAGTCCTTTCCGTCCGGAACGGGCAGCCTCATGCCGAGCGCGCCACCGTCATTCGCACCGCGCGGCGGCTGATGGAAGGGCGCGTTCTGGTGCCGGTACGATAAACGTCTCGACCCATAGTCGAGACAGTGGTTGACCTGCGCGACCCCACCCGAATATTGGTCCAACCAATAAAAAGGCGCGCTGCGCCGGATGGGATGACGATGCTCGAACAGGTGACCAAGGCGCCGCTCACGATCTACGAGGAACATTTGGCCAAGGGCGAGCTCGCCTATCAGCACAGCCTCGCGGCGGATCGGCCGTTTTTCTTTCCACGCGTCGTTTGCCCCTATTCGGGCACCGACCGGTATGAGTGGCGCGTAAGCGGGGGTCTGGGAACCATATATTCGCGCACGCGGCTCTACCCCCGCGACGCCGAATCCTACGCGGTCGTCCTGGTCGACCTGGACGAGGGATTCAGGATGATGAGCCGCGTCGTCGACGCACCGGCCGACGCAGTCGAAATCGGCGCACGCGTGCGTCTTGCGGTGCGCCCGGGCGAACAGGGCGAGCCGGCACCCTTCTTCGTTCTGGAGGCAGCCTGATGAGCGTGCATCCGCTTCAACGCGGTGGCGTCGCGATCGTCGGCGCTGCGGAATCGGACCTGGGGCAGGTCGCACCCGGACTGACGCCGGTCGATCTGATGGCACAGGCTGCCGCCCGCGCGCTCGACGACGCCGGGATCGCGCTTTCCGAAGTCGACGGCTTGTTCGCATCGGGCGTGCAGACCCGGATGGCATCGGTCGCACTCGCCGAATATCTCAAGATCAACCCGCGCTATCAGGACTCCTCGTTCAACGGCGGATCGGTTTTCGAGACCATGGTCGCGCATGCGGCGGCAGCGATCCAGGCTGGCCTCTGCAGCGTCGCGCTGATCGCGTATGGCAGCACCCAGCGATCAGCCTCGATGTCCGGCAGCGGACCGGCGCGCCTTGTCGGAATCCGCGGATATGATCCATTCATCACGCCGTTCGGGCCCAAAATGCCGATGGGCGCCTATGCGATGGCGGCGGAGCGGCACATGTACGAATTCGGCACCACGCGCGAGCATCTGGCGCATGTCGCGGTCTCTGCGCGGCAATGGGCGCTCAAGAACCCGGTTGCCTGGGAAAAGGAGCCGCTTACCGTCGAGCAGGCGCTCGCCGCCCGCATCATCAGTTCGCCCTTCAGCGCCCGCGATTGCTGCCTCGTGACCGACGGCGGGGGAGCGGTCGTCCTGGTCGCTGCGGACCGCGCGCGATCGATGCCCAAGCCGCCCGCCTTCGTTCTCGGCGTGGGCGATGCCGTGTCGCATTACGAGATTCACTCGATGCCCGATCTGACGACGACGGCCACCGTCGAGTCCTCCCAGGCCGCGTTCGCAATGGCGGGGATCACGCCGGCCGACGTCGACGTAGTCGAGCTCTATGATGCATTCAGCATCAACACGATCCTGTTCCTCGAGGACATGGGCTTTTGCGAAAAGGGACAAGGCGGACCGTTCGTGGCCTCGGGCGCCATCGCGCCCGGCGGCAGCCTGCCGGTCAACACCAATGGCGGCGGCCTGTCCTACGGGCATCCCGGCATGTACGGGCTGCAGCTTCTCGTCGAGGCGGTCCGCCAGCTTCGGGGCGAATGCGGCGAACGCCAGATCGACGATTGCGAGATCGCCGTCGTCCACGGCAATGGCGGCACGCTATCGAGCCAGAGCACGGTCGTGCTCGGCAGCGCCGCGACACTCTGAGGGAACCAAAACATGTCCGAAAAAATGCTCGATGGTAAGGTCGCGATCGTCACCGGCGCGGGACAGGGTATCGGCCGCGAGGTCGCGCTCGCCATGGCGGCGCACGGCGCCAAGATCGTGGTCAACGACATCGGGGTCGGCCTCGATGGCAACGCGACGGGCGACGACCCGGCGACGAAGGTCGTCGCGGAGATCGAGGCAGCCGGCGGTCAGGCCATCGCCAGCCATGGGTCGGTCTCCGATTGGGACAGCGCGAGCGCCACGATCCGCGCCGCCGTCGAGACTTTCGGCAAGGTCGATATTCTCGTGAACAATGCCGGGATCATCCGCGACGGCATGGTGCACAAGATGGCCCCGAAGGACTTCGACGACGTGATCGACGTCCATCTGCGCGGAAGCTTCTACATGAGCCGCGCCGCCGCCGAGCATTTCCGCGCGCAGAACAGCGGCTGCTTCATCCACATGACGTCCACCGCCGGGCTCATCGGCAATATCGGCCAGGCGAACTACATGTCCGCCAAGATGGGTATCGTAGGCCTGTCGCGATCGCTCGCGCAGGACATGCAGCGCTTCAACGTCCGCTCGAACTGCATCGCGCCGTTCGCCAAGACGCGAATGACAGAAAGCGTCAATGCGCCCGAGGACCAGAAGGCGGCGCGCGCCGCCCGCATCGCCGGATGGCGCCCTGAAGCCGTCGCGACGCTGGCGGTCACGCTCGCCAGCGATGCGAGCAGCGAGATCAGCGGCCAGATTTTCGGCGCGCGCGGGGGCGAGGTCTTCGTGTTCAGCCAGCCGCGCCCCATCCGCTCGGTGCACAAGGACGGCGGCTGGACGCCCGAGGGGCTGTCAAAGGTTCTTCCGAAATTCGGGCCGGTCTACGCACCGCTCAGCGAGATTGCGATGACCTGGGATTCGGTCGACTGACGGCAGCGGACGCGGCACTGGAAAGGACGAGCGCAGTGGGCATTCTCGAGGGCATCCGCGTGATCGACTTCACGCACATGATCGCCGGCCCGCTGTCGACGATGGTGCTTGCGGACCTGGGCGCGGACGTCATCAAGATCGAGCCGCCCGAGGGCGAGACCGCGCGGCATCTCGGCGATCCCTACTGGACCGATCAGACTGACTATTTCATCGCGCTCAACCGCAACAAGCGCAGCGTGGTCCTCGACCTGAAATCCCCGTCGGGCATCGATGCCGTGCGTGCGCTCATCGCCGACGCCGATATCGTGGTGGAGAATTTCCGGGCGGGCACCGCCGACAAGCTGGGGCTGGGCTATGACGCGCTCGCGGAACTCAATCCACGATTGATCTATTGCTCGATCAGCGGCTTCGGTCCCGATGGTCCCTATGCCGACCGGCCGGCGGTCGACCCGATCGTCCAGGCGCTGTCGGGCATCATGCAGTTGACCGGCACGGAGACCAGCGGCCCGCTCAAGACCGGCTTTCCGCTCGGCGATTATGTCACGCCGCTCTTCGGCGCGATTGGAATGCTCGCCGCGCTGATCGAGCGCGAAAAGACCGGCAAGGGCCAGCGCATCGATGTCTCGATGCTCGATGCCACCGTATTCTCGATGATCCCGCGCGAAGGCGGTTATTTCGCGAAAGGGCTTCATCCGATCCGCCGCGGCAACGGCCATACCCAGCTGATGCCGGCGAACACCTATCACACCGCGGACGGGCGGCAGATCATGCTGTTCTGCCACAATCCCAAATTCTGGCAGGCGCTGATCGACGTGCTGGGCGACGAGGGGCTGCGAACCGACCCGCGCTTCGCCACCAACGCGGCCCGGATCGCCGCCCGCGACGAGCTGGAGGCCCGGATCGGCGCGGCGTTTCTCGAGCATCCGCTGTCCTATTGGCTGCCCAGGATCGAGCGGTTCGGCGCATCGGCCGCGCCCGTGCGCACTTTCGACGAGGTCTTCGCCGATCCCGAGATATTGCGGCATGTGGTGGCAACCGTCGATCATCCGACCGCGGGCGAGGTCAGCCTGCTCAAGACCCCGATCCGCTTCTCCGAAACCCCGGTGACCATCCGCGCCGCGCCGCCGCTTCTCGGCCAGCATAACGACGAAGTGCTGGGAGCCGATCGGCCAGGGGAGGCGCTCAGTCGGCCCGATTGAGATAGACCCGGAGCGTCGTGCGCAGATAGTCGTCGATCTCGCGCACCGCCGCCTCGGTGTCGCGGGCGGTCAGATATTCGATCATCCGCGCGCGTGACTTGAGCACATATTCATTGGGCATGACCCCGATCGCCCGCACGAACTCCATCGTTATGTCGGCAAGGACGTTGGTCAGCAGGATCAGCACCGGGTTCTTCGATGCCGTGGCGAGCAACCGGTGGAAATCCAGGCTGTGCCGAACGCGCAGCGTCAGGTTGCCGGCCGCGGTCTCCGCCAGGGATTTTTCGTAATTGTCACGCAATGCCTGGAGATCGTCCTCGTCGGCGCGCTCGCAGGCCAGACGGACGACTTCACGGCCGATCACCAGCCGCGCCTCGATCAGATCCGAAGCCTTGGTAGTGCCTAAGCTCACCAGATCGGTGAGCGCCGTCTTGATCACCTGGGCGCCGTTGCTCGCGACATAAGCGCCACCGTTGACGCCGGGTCGCTGATTCAGAAGCCCGGCATGCTCGAGCGCTCTCAGCGCCTCGCGCACGGTGTTGCGGCTGACGCCGAGCGCAGCCGCGAGATCGCGTTCGGGCGGCAGGCGATCACCCACGCGAAGATTGCCATCGGCGATCTGTCGCCGAATCTGCGCAGCGACCTCCTCGAATGATCGGCGACCGGCGATGGGCTGGAACAATGTGGAGCGATCCGTCGCAGACGCGTCAGCCATCGGCCCTCTCCATATCGCGCAGGGCCTTGCGATTGAGCTTGCCTGCCGGGGTTTTCGGCAATTCGGGCACGGACGCGACGATGCGGGGATATTCGTGCTTTCCAAGCGACGTGCGCGCGACCTCCTGTATTTCCGTGGAGAAATGCTCGTCCCACGAGCGATCGGAAACGATGAAAGCCTTCACAACCTGGCCCCGCACCGCATCGGGAACGCCGATCGCGGCAACCTCGCGAATATCGGGGTGGCGCAAGATGGCATTCTCGATCTCCACCGCGCTCAACGTCCAACCCGCCGAAATGATGACATCGTCCGCGCGCCCCGCATGATAGAAATACCCGTCCTCGTCGACATAGCCGAGATCACGGGTCGGTAGCCAGGATTCGCGCCGCCAGACCTTGATCTCGCCGATCTCGCCCGGCGCGGTCGGCGCGCCGTCCGGCCGCTGCACCTCTATCCTGACCCCGGGCGCCGGCAGGCCCAGCGAGCCCGGCTTGTCGAGGACGTCATCGGCTTCGGGATAGTGAAAGAGGATCGCGCCGACCTCGGTCGATCCGTATATGCTGCACACCCGGACGCCGAACTCGGCCTTCAGAAATGCCTCGGTTTCGCTGTCGATAGGCTCGCCGGCAAAGGAAAGTTTTTCGATCGCATAGGGCCGGTGCCGGGCGATCGCGCCCGAATTGCGTATCATCCGATAGTGTGTGGCGGCTGCGGAAAGGTTGGTGACGCCATAGTCGTGCAACGCCCTTAGCAGCCTCTCGGCATCGAACTTGCCCGCGAAGGTGCCCGTCGTGATCCCGAGCGCGAGCGGCGCGATCGTACCTTGCCACAGCCCGTGGCCCCAACCGGGCGAGGACGGGCAAAAGACGCAATCGCCGGGCCTGAGACCCACACCGTAGAGCCCCGGCAGCATCGTGATGACGAGCGAGCGGTGCGTCATTCTGACCGCCTCGGGCATCTGCCGCGTGGTCCCTGACGTATATTGATAGATCGCCACATCGCCCGGGGCGGTGGTGGTCGCGA
>Ga0164243_10014579_pt1 | contig 10932 bp, 9 predicted proteins | sample OricompcompostOP_FD_108781 | JGI IMG/M metagenome (GOLD analysis project Ga0164243, IMG submission 108781) | Organic Plus compost microbial communities from Emeryville, California, USA - Original compost - Organic plus compost (OP) | ecosystem: Engineered > Solid waste > Mixed feedstock >...
CGCATCGACAACGGTGTAGCCGCGCACGGCGGCGTCTTCCTTGTGCGCTGAATCGATCCAGGTCGCCGGCAAGCCGAAAGTCGGCTCGGTGGTGTGGATGCCGGGCAGGTTCACCTGACCGCCGGCCGGATCCATCACCATCGATTGCGCCGGCCACAGCTTGCCGCTGCCGGCCTCCACTTCCTTGATCTTGATGACGTAGGTGTTGGCGTCGCTCTGCACGTTGTCGAGAATGCGAACCGCGGGCATAACAAAGCCCATCTCGATCGCCAGCGCACGGCGCAGCGCCTTGATCTGTTCGGTCAGTCTGTCGCTGCCATCGGGCGAATTGACGAGCGGCAACAAGGCGTAACCCAGTTCGATCTTCAGATCGTCAATTTTCAGCGCGGTCGAAATCGGCTCTTCGGCGGCCGGCGCATTCGCGCTCATCGCCGCGGTGATATCCTGCGTCGCTGCGACCAGCGCTTCCGCCTTATGCTTCTTGCCAAGATGCCAGGCCAGCGCGCTGGCGCCGCCGCCAAGAACGAGAAACGGCAGCATCGGGATGCCGGGCATCAGCGCGAGCAGGAGCATAACCCCGCCGGCCATGCCGAGCGCCTTCGGATAATGCGAGAATTGCTTCACCAGCGCCTTGTCGGCGGCGCCGGACACGCCGGACTTCGACACGAGGAGGCCGGCTGCGGTCGACACGATCAGCGCCGGCACCTGGGTGACAAGTCCGTCGCCCACCGTCAGCATGGTATAGCTTTTTGCCGCTTCCATGAACGGCATGGATTGCTGCGCGACGCCGATGATGATGCCGCCGATGACGTTGATAAACACGATCAGCAGGCCGGCGACGGCATCGCCGCGCACGAATTTCGAGGCGCCGTCCATCGCGCCGAAAAACCCGCTCTCGTCCTCCAGCTCCTGACGGCGCTTCTTGGCCTGCGCCTCGTCGATCAGGCCGGCCGACAGATCGGCATCGATCGCCATCTGCTTGCCTGGCATGGCGTCGAGGTGGAAGCGCGCCGCCACTTCGGCGATGCGGCCAGAGCCTTTGGTGATGACGACGAAATTGACGATGATCAGGATCGTGAAGACGATAATGCCGATGACAAAATTGCCGCCGATGACGAAATGGCCAAAGGCTTCAATGACATGGCCGGCAGCAGCGGTGCCTTCATGGCCGTGGGATAAAATCAGTCGGGTCGAGGCAAGATTGAGCGACAGCCGCAGCATGGTGGCGATCAGCAGCACGGTCGGGAAGGCCGAGAATTCCAGCGGCGCCTGAATGAACAGCGCCGTCATCAGGATCAGCACCGAGGCCGTGATCGAGACCGCGAGAAAGATGTCGAGCGCCATCGGCGGCAAGGGCAGGATCAGGACGACCAGGATCGTCATGACGCCGATCGCCATCAACAGGTCGCCGCGCTTGGCCAGAGCCGCAATATCGCGGAAGGCGGGCAGGGCCAAACGGCCGCCCGTCGAAGACGTCGCTGCAATATCGGACATAAAAAACCTGAATGAGATTCCCCAACCCCTAGGTAATATTTGCCCAGTGTATGGTTAGTAAAAGGTTAACAGGGGTGCTTTGGCACCAGTCAGGCGTTAAGAGTTTCAGCCGGTGTGGCAAGGGGAATAGTTATGCTCGAAGAACAGCTGATGCCCGGCGATCTAGAAGCCGCGAATACCTTGCTCGCGCGGGTCTTTGCGCCCTGGGTGCTCGATCTTCCGATGCGGGTCGAGGAAGTCGCGGGGCCGGGCGATGCCAAGGGCGCCGGCGCGGTCCTGCGGCTGTCCTTCTCCGACCGGCTGTGCCGTGACGGCGGGGTGATCTGCGGGCAGGCGCTGATGACGCTCGCCGATACGGCGATGGTATTCGCGGTGTCGGCAGCATCCGGCCGCTACCGGCCGATGACCACTGTCGACCAGACCACCCATTTCCTCAAACCCGCCTCGCAGGCCGACGTGCTGGCCGATGCCCGGATCATCCGGCTCGGCAAGACCATGGCCTTCGGCCAGGTGACGCTGTCGAGCGCGGCCGACCACAAGCCGGTGGCGATGGTGTCGAGCGCCTATGCGCTGTTGTGAGCGGCCGCAGTATCGCAGACTGTCAATCAGTCGACCTTGGCACCGGCAGCGCGAACGATGTCGCCCCACCGCTTGTACTCACTCTCCATGAAGGTCCTGAGGTCGTCCGGAGAGCCCGGAACAGCCTTGGCTCCGCGTTCGAGCAGCGCTTTTTGCAGTTGAGAATCGGAGAGGGCGCTTGTCGCGGCCTCATTGACCCGCGCTATGGCGGCGGCTGGCGAGCCTTTTGGCATCAGCAGTGCATCCCATGCCGTCAATGAAAAGCCGTCGACTCCAGCTTCGGCCATGGTCGGAATCTCAGGATCCTGCCAGCGTGTGGGAGACGTGACCGCCAGCCCCTTCAGCGTATTCGCGCGCACATGTTGCATCGCGTTCGGCATGACTTCGATCATCACATGCGCCAGACCGCTGATCATGTCGGTCATCGCCTGCGCGCCGCCGCGATAGTGAACAATCAGCCAATCAACACCGAACTGCTGCTTGAACAGTTCCGCTGCAAGGTGCGAGGTTGTCCCGCTTCCAGCGGTCGCCGCATTCAATTTACCTGGATTTGCCCTGGCGTATGCAATCAACTCCTTCAACGAGTTGACCGGCACTGACGGGTTAACCACCACGACAAGCGCGATCTCGGTCAGGCGTGAAACCGGTTCGAAATCGCGAAATGGATCGAAGCCCGCGGACTTGTACAAGGCGTGATTGATCGCAAGCGTGCCGTTTGTTCCATACAGAAGATTGTAGCCATCCGGATCGCTCTTCGCCGCAGCCGTCGAACCGATATTGCCGCCAGCACCCGCCCGATTATCGATGATGAATTGCTGACCGAGAGTCTCTGCCATCTTGGCTGTCACCAGTCTGGCCATGACATCGCCGCCGCCGCCGGCCGGAAACGGCACCGTGAGCTTCAACATTTTGTTCGGGTATGGTTGTGCAAAGGCGCCGCTCGGAATTGCTCCGATGGCCGGCAGCGCAGCCAGCGTGCCAAGCGCACGCCGACGGCTGATCAGCGTCAGTTTGTTCATGGGTCAACACCGTATGTGTCAATGATCGTGGCCGCAGCAATTGCCCGGCAGCGTATGGGCATGAACGCCGCTGTGATTGCAGCATCCGCCCTTCCACCATTCGGCGCCGTGTCCGTGACAATATTTGTCGTCGGCACCGACCATCTTCATGAACATCGGATGATAGTTGCGGCACACCTCAAGTTCGGTCTTCACCCAGTGCAACGGATCCTTCGCGTAGTGATCCCAATAATCGCCTTCCATATTGATGCCCGGAACGGCCGGATTCCATGACTCGTCGAGCCAGAGTTCGGGGTCGCCATACTTCGCGCAGAGTCTGCGAATCTGCGGATCGTCGAGCGCCAGCAACCGGCCGTTCTCGATGACGTTTTCATTGTCTCCCGCGCCGCGCTCGACCGTGTACGTCGGAAAATAAAGATGCACATGCCAGTGACCGACAAGGTGTCCCATGCGCGCGGCCTGCCGCTCCGCCATCGACGAGATGATTGTGCCGAAGCCGATATGAATCACGCCGGAGCGAACCCGCTCATACAGGCAATTGACGAAGCCGGAGGGGAAGTCCTTGCGCGGGCGATGAATATGCGGATTGGTGCCGATCGAGGCTTCCCACCACCACATAATGCCTTTGCCCGGGAATGTCGGATATTGCAGATGCTTGGTGCGATCCATGACGTCGCGAAGCTTGTCGCCGAACAATCCGCCCGCGTTAATCTGTGTGACGCGGGAATTCTCGATAACGAGCTGCGTCCAATCCACTGGCGCGATGTGATTGGTGGTTCCTGCAACGACGCCGCATCCATCTTCCTTCGACGGATGGAACATCCACGGCCTGCCCGTGATGTGGCCGGGCAAATATGTCCTGCCGAACTGCTCATTGTTGGTCCACGTCGCCGACGTGAGATCCGGATTGTAAAACTCCCGCCGACTGTCGAAATATTCGGCATGGTTGGTGAATGACAGATCGGTCCCTTCAGGATCAGTGATCCTGACGCGCTTCGCAGTGCGGATGCGGTCCCAGGTCCATCGGTCGATCGCATTGATGACCTCGATCGGCATCGCGTGAGCCGGCGATGCAAGAATTTCCGGCGTGATGAATGGCATCCGCTGAATCTTGATGATGCGCTCGGCCAGCACCGGACCGCCATAGCCCATCAAGATTTTGTCGTACTGGGCTTTCTTTTCCTCCTCTTCCCACATGTCCATCCATTCGGCCAATTCCTTGGTGCGGAAGAGGTAGTAGTCGACTTCGTCCGATCCGACCCATTGCTTGATCGGGCCGCGATCGATCATCTTGATCTCGTATTTGACCTTGTACTTTTCGAGGATTTTCTTGCAGGCCTCGATGACAAGATCACTGTGCCAGTTGTCGACACGCAGCAGAACGCGCTCACCGGGCTTGAGGTCCCAGCAGGCATTGAGGCCGTTGTTGTAAGGCCTGCGCGCGACATGCTCGAGATACGGCAACAGTTGATCGGATTTGCTGATCTCCACAAACGGCGGACAGCGTGGCGGACGAACGCCGATCAGCGGGGGCGCCTTGTATCTCGGCGCCATGGCTTTTGCCAACGTGACCGGATCCGGACGGTCCTGCATCGTTTCCTCCGTGTTGTCGTTGTTCTTTGAGTGAAAATTGTGTACAAAAACTCGCGAGAGTCAACGATGGCGGCCGTGAAAGCGCGTAAGCTAAGAATTTTGGACACAAAATCTCAGGAGGGTCGCATTGCCGACCCGACGAGCGATCGCCTCGTGGCGGTGTTGCGCGCCGATATCCTTGCCGGCCGTTTTGTGCAGGACAGTCGCGTCGCCGAGGAAGCGATCGCGCGCGAGCGCGGGGTGTCACGAACGCCGGTACGTCACGCTCTGCGCGCATTGGAACAGGAGGGGCTGCTCCATCGCCTGCCTCGCCGGGGTTACAGGGTGCGGTCCTACACGATGAGCGAGATCGCGGACGCCATCGAAGTTCGGGGCGAACTCGAGGCTATGGCGGCTCGTATCCATGCCGAGGCTGGGTGGCTCGGAGGAACCAGAAGGACGCTCGTCGCTCTCAACGAGGAAGGGACCGCTCTAGTCACGCGCCAGGCCCTGACAAGCGAGGTCAGGATGCGCTGGGCTGCCCTTAATCTTGAATTTCACGATGCGCTTGTCGTCGGCACCGGGAATATCGGGCTCATCCACGCTTATCAGCACCTCAAGCGTATTCCCCTGGTATCGCCACGCGCCATGGTGTTCGAGAAGACCATCGGCAGTCAAACGCGCACACAACTGGTTGCAGCCCAGGCAGATCATGATCGTTTGATTGTTGCGATCGATGCCCGAAAAGGTCAGCGCGCGAGTGAGATCATGCGGGACCACGCGATCAAGTCGGGGGACGCAAAGCGAAAAAACGTCGATGGGATTTTGAGTCAGAAGCTCGTCGTTGGCGATCTTGGGGTTGCGCTGCTGAAGGCCGGGTGAGTGTGAGCCCCTATGCGCTGTTGGAGCGGCTCCGGCGACGGCGGCGGCTAGATCTGGTTCGGATTGGATTGCGCAAACCAGCGCGACAGGAAGGTCACGAAGGCACGGGTCTTGCGCGAGGTGGTGATGGCGCGCGGATAGACTGCCTGTAGCGGCCGCTGCGGCAGCCGGTATTGCGGCAGCACCGGCATCAGCGTGCCGGCGGCAAGGTCAGCGGCGACGCAATAGCGCGGCAGGATGGCGATGCCGAGCGAACGCAATGCCGCCTTGCGCAGAACCAAAGCGCTGTTTGACAACAGCGGCCCTTCCACCTTGATCGAGCGGCGGACCTGATTGCGGCTGAATTGCCAGACGCTGTTGTTAGCATCGAGATTGAGATGAGCGAGGCAGGCATGCTGCTTGAGATCGGCCGGCGTCTTCGGCGCGCCGCTGCGCTTGAGATAGCCGGGCGAGGCGCACAGAATCCATTCCAGCATGGTGATCTTGCGCGCCATCAATGCTGAATCGCGGATGGTGGCGATGCACAGCGCAAGGTCGTAACCCTTTTCCATGAATTCGTAGGGGCGGAAGGAAAAGTCTTCCAGCACCAGCGAGACGCGGATGCGCGGTTCGGCCTCCGCAAAATCGAGGATGGCGTCGGCAAGGTTCATGGTGCCGAGCGATTTCGGCGCGACGATCTTCAGCGTTTCGGTTGGCCGCTCCTGATCGCCGGTGAAAGACCGTTCGCCGCTTTCCAGTTCATTGAGGATGCGCTCGCAGAAGCTCAGATAGGCATTGGCCTCGTCGGTCGGTACCACATTGCGGGTCGAACGATTGAGCAGGCGAATGCCGAGATGGTGCTCCAGATCGATGATGTGGCGCGACACCAAAGCGCGCGACACGCCGAGCTGACGCGCCGCCACGGTGAAGCTGCCGGAGCGCATCACCCGCACGAAGCTTTGCATGGTGCGCAGGCGATCCATTTCCCCTCATCGTGCTGCGGCGCGATTGTCGACGATTATGCACCACTATAATGCAGAACAAGCGCTTTATTGGTCAGCCTGTCAATCTAAGCTTGCCGCCAAACGACAGCGCATGACAACACGCGAAAAAAACGGGAGGCGAGGATGGCCGATCAGATCGCAGAACTGGACCGCGCGCAGCCGGCATCAGGCCCGCAGCATGAGCCGCCGTTCCGCGCCGAGCATATCGGCAGTCTGCTGCGGCCCAAGGACTTGCTGGAAGCCCGGGCGCGCTTTGCGCGCGGCGAGATCGAACAGGCCGAACTGACGGCGACCGAGGACAAGGCCATTCGCGACGCCATCGCGCTACAGAAGCAGCTGGGCTTTCGCTTCGTCACCGATGGCGAATTTCGCCGCCGCTCCTATCACAGCTTTTTCTATCAGCAGCTGGGCGACATCACCATTGACGTGGTCGGCGGCGAGCCGATCAGCGGCGCCGACAATAACGAAGCCGGCCGTCGCGGCGCGCAGCCGCTGGCGCAGATCAAGAGCCGGCTGCAATGGACGCATCCGATCAATGTCGATGACTACAAGTTTCTCGCCGCCAACAGCGACCTGATGCCGAAGATCACCATACCCGGACCCTGCGCGTTGCATTTTCGCGGGGGCAATCAGGCGGTGATGGCGCATGCCTATCGCGACATGGACCTGTTCTGGAGCGATACGGTCGAGGCCTTCACCAAAGAGCTGAATGCGCTGGCGGCCGCCGGTTGCCGCTATGTGCAGATCGATGAGACCGCCTTTGCCAAATTCGGCGATCCGGAGGTGCAGGAGACGCTGGCCGCGCGCGGCGACGACTGGGATGCGCTGATCGATACTTATATCGATGTCACCAACCGGGTGCTGCGGGCCGCGCCGAAAGAGTTGCGCATCGGCATGCATCTGTGCCGCGGCAATCGCGGCGGCCAATGGCACGCGCAGGGCAGCTACGATTCGGTCGCCGAGCGGCTGTTCAACGCGCTCGATATTCCATTCTACTTCCTTGAATATGACACACCGCGCGCCGGCACGTTTACACCGCTGCGCTTCGTGCCGCAGGGCAAGATGGTGATCCTCGGACTGATCTCGTCGAAAATTCCGATGATCGAACATGCCGACATGGTACGTGCCCGCGTGGAAGACGCCACGCGCTATGTCGACCTTGATCGCATCGGCATCAGCCCGCAATGCGGCTTTGCCAGTGTCGATACCGGCAATCCGGTGACGCCGGCCATTCAGGCCGAGAAGCTGCAACTGGTCGTCGATATGGCGAAGGATCTGTGGGGGAGGGCGTAGAGCGTATTCAGGCGCGTTGAAGGTTTGAAGCCATCAGCAAGATGGCGCGAACGATAACCTTGGGAGGAGTCCGTGATCCGCTTGTCGACGATCGCTGTTGTCGTTCTCGCGCTGCTGTCACAGCACGCGTCAGCCGATGATTATCCATCGCGTCCCGTGCGGCTGATCGCAACGGCCGGGCCGGGCGGCAACCCCGACGTGCTCGCGCGCCTGCTGGCGCAGAAACTGTCCGACAGTCTTGGCAAGGCGTTCGTGGTCGAGAATGTGCCAGGGGCCGGTGGTGTGCTCGCCGCAAAGATGGTGATGGCGACACCGCCCGATGGCTATGTGCTGATGCTGGGCGATTCCGGCGGGCTCGCCATTAATGTCGCGCTCAATCCGGACAGCGGTTATCAGCCGCTTCGGGATTTCACGCCGATCACCGCGCTGGCGACCGTGCCGACTGTGCTGGTGGTCAATAATTCGGTGCCGGCCAAGACGCTGGATGAATTCGTCAAGCTGGCGAAGGCGCAGCCGGGCAAGCTGACCTATGGCTCGGCCGGCTATGGGTCGATCCATCATCTGACCATGGCGCTGTTCGAGGAACAGGCTGGCGTGCAGCTGCTGCATGTGCCCTATCGCGGCGGGACGGCGCTGGTGAATGGTTTGCTGACCGGCGAGATCCATGCCGGCTGGTCCGGCATTCCCAATGTGATGGCGCTGATCGAGCGCGGCACGCTGAAGCCGCTTTGCGTCAGCATTCTCAAGCGTTCGCCATCGCTGCCGAACGTGCCGACCTGCGATGAGCTCGGTTACAAGAATTTCGATATTGCCACCATGATCGGTTTGCAGGCATCGGCGGGCTTGCCGGAGCCGGTGGTCCAGCGGCTGCAGGCGGCGGTGGCGAAGGCGCTACGCGAGCCGGACGTGGCCGGGCGAATGCTCGCGCTCGGCATCGAGCTGCAGGAAAACGGCACCGCGGCCTATCGGCAATTCATGCAGGATGATCTGACGAAATATACAGCGGCGGTGAAGCGGCTGAATTTGAGTGCTGCGAAGGCGCAGTGAGTTCAGGTGGGTGTGTTGTGCTTGCTACCAAACCCACACTCCGCTCATCCCGGCGCAGGCCGGGATCCAGAATGTCGCCGCGAGACCGGTGCCTCTGACTCTGGATCCCGGCCTGCGCCGGGATGAGCGGATAGAATTATTCCGCAACTCTTTATCAATGCGCGGTGATCCCAAATGGGGCTACCGCTTGATCTCCGTCTTATACAGCGTCGGCCAGTCATCCGGCGGTACGCCATTGCATTCCGACATCATGCTGACGCCGGCGAGCTGAAAGGTCTTGCCGTCCCAAACCCAGTCTTCGACGCTGCCGCAATCGCCGATGCCGCGACCCTTGCTGAAGCTCGACAGCGTCAGCGTGTCCTTGTTGAAATCGGCATTGATCAGGCCATTGCTGGGCCCGTCTTGCGCCGCGTCGCCGATCTTGATCGGCCATTTGAACGACACCGGCTGCGCTGCTTGCGGATTGGCGGCGGGACCGACCATATAGACCGACTGGAAATTATACGCGCCGCTGCTGTCCGGGCATGAAAACTCATACAGCAACTGGCCGCCGCCAAGCGGATACATATTGTCGAGCTTGGATTTCTTGTCGTCATCGCCGCACAAGGCGCGGCCCTTGTTGGCGAGCGCAGCCGGCGGCTTGGCCGGCGCTGTCTCATTCGATGGCCTAGTGGCGACGATCACCGGCGGTTTCGGCAAGGGCGGAATGGTGGAGGCCGATTTGTCGCCGCGCTTGATCATCGCCGTCGTTGTGCCGACGCGCTTTTGCTGATCGTCGATCCACAGCAATGCCGCGACCGCGCCGGACATGGAGATCGACAGCTTCGGCGTATCGAGCTTCTGGCCGGGTTCGGCCTGGAAGGTGACGACGATCGCCTTGGCGCTGCGGATGGAGGCGAGCAGCGGCTCGGCGGAGGCATTGTCGATCAGCACCGTGCGGCGATAGTCATTGCCTTCGCCTTCCTTGGCGCCGGAGATGGCGCCCTGCGGCAGGCCGGGCAAAGCCGGATCGAAGGCGGCGCGATAGCTTGCCGCGCCCTGCGGATCGACCGACAGCGTGATCCTGATCGGCGCTTCGGCGGCGCCGCCGCGCTCGACACGCAGATAGGCACCATAGCCATCGGGATTGAAACCATAGGCCGAGCAGTTGCGCAGGTTATCGCAGGCCGCGACCCAGTCCTTGAAGGTCTTGATGTCGGAGGCAATTGCGGGCGTGGTCGCCAGCGTTACCGCAGCAAGGACAGAAAAGCGGAAGGCCGTCGGCATGTTATTCACCTGCTTCGCATCTGCTGCACTGCGCAGCGTCTCAAATCTATCATACGAGCGCGGGAAAGACATGTCGTCCGTTGTCGTCAAGCGGCAATGGGTCAATGCGCGTTACATGCATTCGGTGCAAATTGTCATAAAGATGAGGAAATAAAGCGCCGCCGCGCGATGGCTCCCATTTCAGCGCGTCACCGAGCGCATCGGCATCGACATGCAACAGCACGAGATCGTGCTGGCCGGCGAAGTGCTTCGCCGCTGTCTCGGCAACCTGTTCGGCGGTGGAGAAATGGATATAGCCGTCCTGAAGATCGACCGCCGCGCCCTTGAACACGCCACTCTCTTCGGCCTCGCGCCACAGCGAGGCCGGCAGGATCTTGTAGATCACCATTGGCATTTCTTTTGTTGTCGCGCTTTCTTCACGCGAACCGGTACCCACTTCGCTTGAAAACGCTCCGTTAACCCGCCATCCGCACGTCGCCGCCATGCGGAGCCGGAACGAGCACGCCGTCGCCGGCATATTCGTTCAGCTTGTTGCGCAGGGTGCGGATCGAGATGCCGAGGATGTTGGCGGCATGGGTGCGATTGCCGAGGCAATGCTTGAGCGTATCGAGGATGAGATCGCGCTCCACTTCGGCGACGGTGCGGCCGACAAAGCTGCGCGTCACCTGTTCGGCCGCCGCAGCGGCATGCATCGCGACGCTCGATGACGGCGCGGAATCCAGCCGCTGGCCATCCGGTGTCATCAATGCATCGGCGCCGATCTCGACGCCGCTGGTCAGCAGCACCGCGCGATGCAG
>Ga0164243_10014580_pt1 | contig 10931 bp, 8 predicted proteins | sample OricompcompostOP_FD_108781 | JGI IMG/M metagenome (GOLD analysis project Ga0164243, IMG submission 108781) | Organic Plus compost microbial communities from Emeryville, California, USA - Original compost - Organic plus compost (OP) | ecosystem: Engineered > Solid waste > Mixed feedstock >...
GACGGACCGCCCGACGACCTGCCGAACGGTGCGCACCGCGGCCCCCACCGCCTCCAGCCGTACGGAGAAGGGGAGTTGGCCGGCCCCGGCGCGGCCTCGCCGGCGGCGGCGGAGGACCCGGGCTCGGACGCGGCTGCGGACGGCGGCCCGGCTGCGGCGGGGTCTGCGGGAACGGGCGCCGCCGAAGACGCCGCCGGCCACCGCCCGTACGCCGAAATCGCCCACCCCGACATCGCCACCGACGACAGCCTCGACCCCCGGCACCGCGAAGTCGCCGCCCGGCTCGGCTACGCCGCCAGCTACGCCGTGCTCCTCGGCGCCGCGGACGCGCCCCGGCTCGGCGGCGCCGTCTGGTTCTTCGACGAGGCCACCGAACCCACCGCGCAGCAGCGGGATCTGCTGGCCCGCTACCTCCGCTGCGCCAGCGAGCACATCGCCCGGCAGCTCGAACTCGCCCGTACCCGCGAGGAGATGGCCGCCCTGCGGGACGGGCTGCTGCCGCGCCGGCTGCCGCGCATCCCCGGCGTGGCCCTCGCGGCGCGGCACTGCACCGGGCCGCGCGGCGGCGGCGACTGGTACGACGCGCTGCCGCTGCCGGAAGGGGCGTGCGGGCTGGCCGTCGGCGGCGTCACCGGCGGCGGCCCGGGCGCGGTCGCGGCGATGGGCCAACTCCGCGCGTCCATGCGGGCGTACGCGGTGATGGAGGGCGAGGATCCGGTCGCGGTGCTGTCCGATCTGGAGCTGCTGCTGCGGCTGACCGAGCCGGCGCGTTCGGCGACCGCGCTCTTCGCGTACGTGGAGCCGTCGGTGCGCCGGGTGCTGCTGGCCGGCGCGGGACACTGCCCGCCGTTGATCGTGGGTCCGCAGCGCACGGAGTACGTGGAGACGACGCTGTCCGCGCCGCTGGGGATGCTCGCCTGCTGGGAGGCGCCGAGCGTCGAACTGACGCTGCGCGCGGGCGAAACGCTCCTGCTCTACAGCGACGGTCTGCTGCACCGCACCGGCGAGGACACCGACCGGGCCTTCGCGCGGCTGCACGCTGCGGCGGCCGCCGCACCGGCCGCGGTGCGCGACGCCCCGGAGGGCCCGGAGCCGCTGGTCGAGCACGTGCTGCGTACGGTGCTGGGCGAGGGCCGAGCCGACCGGCGGGACAGCAGGGAGGACGTCGTGCTGCTGGCCGCCCGGCTCTGAGGCCGCGCGCACCCCGACGGACCGGCAGCCGCCCGCCACCAGCCACCGACCGCGACCACCGACCACCGACCACCGACCGCCGGCCGCCGGCTCAGTTCAGCCGGCCGCCCCCGGACCGGCTGCCGTTGGCTCGCCAACTCCCCCGCCCCGTCCGGGCGTTCGGGCGCACATCGGCCGCGGCCACCCACCGCCACCGGGCCGTCGCGCCCGGTCATGCGGCGCGAACTCACAGCGGAACGTCTCCCGGCCCGCCGACCCCGCCCATACGATGGACAGCGGTCGAACAACCACGCCCGGACCCTCGGCGGGCCCGCGTCCGGGCGGGAGAAGGAGGCGGACGTGGCGGAGCGGAACGGCGAGCAGCCGGTCAAGCAGCGGAAGAACGGCCTGTATCCGCAGGTCTCCGAGGAGCTGGCGGAGAACATGCGCACCGGCTGGGCCGACACCGAGCTGCGCGGCCTGTCTCCCATCCCGCAGCACGAGCGGACCGCGGAGCGCCGCGCCCGGCTGTCCGCCCGCTTCCCCGGCGAGCGGCTGGTGATTCCGGCCGGGAATCTCAAGACCCGCTCCAACGACACCGAGTACCGGTTCCGCGCCTCCGTCGAGTACGCCTACCTCACCGGCGACCAGACCGAGGACGGCGTGCTCGTCCTGGAGCCCGACGAGAGCGCGGGCGGACACGACGCGACGCTCTACCTGCTGCCCCGATCCGACCGGGAGAACGGCGAGTTCTGGCTCGACGGGCAGGGCGAGCTGTGGGTCGGCCGCCGGCACAGCCTCAGCGAGGCGCAGCAGCTGTACGGCGTGCCGTGCGCCGACGTCCGTACGATCGCCGGCGAGCTGCGGGACGCGAGCGGTCCGGTGCGCGTCGTGCGCGGCTACGACGCCGCGGTCGAGGCCGCGCTGGCGGACAAGGTGACCGCCGAGCGCGACGCCGAGTTGCAGCACTTCCTGTCCGAACAGCGGCTGGTCAAGGACGAGTTCGAGATCGGCCAGCTGGAGGCGGCGTGCGCGTCCACGGTGCGCGGCTTCGAGGACGTCGTGCGGTCGCTGGACAAGGCGGAGGCCACCTCCGAGCGGTACATCGAGGGCACGTTCTTCCTGCGCGCCCGCGTCGAGGGCAACGACGTCGGCTACGGCTCGATCTGCGCGGCCGGGCCGCACGCCACGACGCTGCACTGGGTGCGCAACGACGGCCCGGTGCGCTCCGGCGACCTGCTGCTGCTCGACGCCGGCGTGGAGACGCACACGCTCTACACCGCCGACGTGACCCGCACCCTGCCGATCGGCGGCCGGTTCACCGACCTTCAGCGGAAGGTGTACGACGCGGTGTACGAGGCGCAGGAGGCCGGCATCGCGGCGGTGCGCCCGGGCGCCAAGTACCTCGACTTCCACAACGCGGCGCAGCGCGTGCTCGCCACGAAACTCGTCGAGTGGGGGCTGCTGGAGGGCCCGGTGGAGCGGGTGCTGGAGCTGGGTCTGCAGCGCCGCTGGACGCTGCACGGCACCGGCCACATGCTCGGCCTCGACGTGCACGACTGCGCGACGGCGCGGCGCGAGACGTACGCCGACGGCACGCTGGAGCCGGGCATGTGCCTCACGGTCGAGCCGGGCCTGTACTTCCAGCCGGACGATCTGACGGTGCCGGAGGAGTACCGCGGGATCGGGGTGCGGATCGAGGACGACATCCTGGTGACCGAGGACGGCTGCCGGAACCTGTCCGCGTCGGCCGCGGGCGGGCTGCCGCGTACGAGCGCGGACGTCGAGGCGTGGATGGCGTCTCTCAGAGGGTGAGCGTGCGGGTGCCGGCGGGCCGCGCGGCCGAGTCCGGGCGAGGGGCGGGCGTTCTGGAACAGCGCCCGGAACACCATCCGGAACACCGGGTGCGGGAGCGCCGCCCGTATGACCACAGAGAACGTCTCAGGGCACAACTGAAGGAAAAGAGCACAGAGTTGGCCACCGCCTCCAGCAGTTTCCGGCCCGGGCTGCTGTCCGCGCTGCCCTTCCTCGCGATGGGCACGGTCGCGGTGGTCGACGTCGCCGTGGGTCCCGGTGCCGGCGTGCTGCCGATGATGGCGCTGGGGCCCGCGTTCGCCGCGCTCACCGGGGACGTACGGCGCAACGCGCTCATCGGCGGGCTGGCCTTCGGGCTGTCGCTGCTGCTGAGTCTCTACAACCACGAGGTCGGCGACCGGCCCGGGGACACGACGCTGATCTCGGTCGCGGGCGTCGCGATCGCCGGGGTGGCGGCGACGGAGCTGCGCCGGCGCCGTGAGGCCGAGTTGGCGAGCGTCCGCTCGATCGCGGAGACCGCGCAGCGGGTGCTGCTGCGGCCGGTGCCGCGCAGCGCGGGCCATCTGCGGGTGGCCGTGTCGTACACGTCGGCGGTGGCGGAGGCGCGCATCGGCGGCGACCTGTACGAGGTGGTGACGTCGCCGGCTGGGGTGCGGGTGCTGGTCGGCGACGTGCAGGGCAAGGGCCTGGAGGCGGTGGAGACGGCGGCCGTGGTGCTGGGCGCGTTCCGGGAGGCCGCGTACGACGAGGAGTCGCTGTCCGCGGTCGGGGAACGCCTCGAACGGGCCCTGGACCGGCACCTGTTGGGCGAGAAGTTCGTGACGGCGGTGCTGGCGGAGGTGAAGGAGCGGGACCGGGCGACGCTGCTGAACTACGGCCATCCCGCGCCGCTGGTGATCCGCCCGGACGGCACGGTGCACTACGCCGAACCGCCGGAGCGCGCGCTTCCGCTGGGGCTCGGGCTGCACGGCGCTCCGGTGCCGGCGCCGCACCGGGTGTCGTTCGTGCCGGGCGACCAACTGCTGTTCTACACGGACGGGGTGAGCGAGGCCCGCGATCGCACGGGCCGGTTCTATCCGCTCGACGAGCGCGGTGCGCTGCTCGCGGACGCGGATCCGGAGTCGGCGCTGGCGGCGGTCCGCCGGGACCTCGCCGAGCACGTGGGGGCTCCGCCGCACGACGACGCGGCGATGCTGCTGCTGCGCTACCGCGACGGGTGAGCCGGGCGCGCGGGCTCACCCGCCCCGCTCTGCCGGCCGGGGCCTCAACTCCCGTGCGGGCGGGCTTCGTTGGAGGCCCCCCGCTCAGCCCACTTCGAGGAGTGCGCCGTCCTCGGCTCTGCGCCACTTGAGGGCCTTGTCGAAGGTGATGACGCCGCCGCACCCGTACCGGTCGCGTACGCGCACGTGGTCCGCGAGCGCTTCGATGAGCAACAGGCCCCGGCCGTTCTCCGCGTCGAGGGGGCGGCGGGCGGTGCGTGCGGAGCGGTCGCCGGTCGCACGGACGGAGCCGGGGCGGGCGGGTGCCGAGTCGGCGGGCGCGGAGCCGACCGCGGGGTCGGCGGGCGCGGCCGTCGCCGGAGCGTGCGTGCGGCCGAAGCCGGGCCCGCTGTCGGCGACTTCGACCCGGCAGCGGTCGCCGTCGAGGTGGACGGTGACGCGGTAGGCGTCGGAGCGGTCGCCGGTGCCGTGCTCGACCGCGTTGGCGCACGCCTCGGTCAGCGCCAGCGACAGCTCGTACGAGGTCTCCTTCTCGACGCCGGCCGTGTCCATCGCACCGAGCAGCAGCCGGCGGGCGAGCGGCACGCTGGAGGGCTCGCGCCGCAGCCGGAGACACCACCACATGCTCATTGCTCCACCCTCCGCCCGGCCGGGGCCTCGACGGTCGGGCCCCGGGCCCGCCCCGGCCGTAGGGGTACGCATTGCCTGGTTGCCGGTGCCGTACGCACGCGGCCGCGGGCACGCCGCACGTTCGGAGGAAGCGGGGGCGGTGCGCGGGCGGCGGGCGGCCGGGCCGTGCGGCATCCGCAATGTACGGGCCCGGGCGGATGTGGGGTGAGCGGCCGGTGAGAGGATGCAGTCGCCATGACTGCCGGGGCGGATCTGAGACTGCTGCGGGCCGCGGTGTTCACCGCGGTCTGCGTCACGTTGTCCGCCGCCGGGCACGCGCTGGCCGGCGGGCCCGCGATGCCGCCGTGGACGCTGGGCGCCGGCTGCGCCGTGGTGTTCGCGGTGGCGGCTCCGCTGGCCGGCCGCGAGCGTTCGCTGCCGGGCATCGTCGCGCTGCTCGCCGCCGGACAGGTCGCGCTGCACTCGCTGTTCGCGTGCGGTGGTGCGGCGGGCGGAGCGCGCCGCGGGATGGCGGCCATGCCGGGGATGCACGGGATGCCGGGCGGTGCAGGGGCCGGTGCCGCCGGGTCCGGTGCTGCCGCCGGTTCCGGGTCCGGGGCCGGACAGGGTTCCGGGCTGCGGGAGTTGGCCGGACGGCTGCTGTGCGACGGCGGTGCCGGGCACCGGCTCACCACCGCCGAAGCCCGCCGCGTGCTCGCGCACTCGGGGCTCTCCCCGCACCAACTCGCCGCGCACGGCGGCCCGTCCGGCGCCGCCCGCGGGTCCGTACACGCCGTCGCGCAGAGCGCCCACGCCGCCCACTCCGCCGCTGCCGGGCCGGGCGCGGGGCCGCTGGACTGTCTGCGGAGCGCCGCGCACGCCGCCCTGTCGCTGCTGAACGGCCCGATGCTGCTGGGGCATCTGCTGGCCGCGCTGGTGCTGGGCTGGCTGCTGCGCCGGGGCGAGGCCGCGCTGTGGCGGCTGGTGCGGCTGTCGGCGCGCTCGGCGCGTACGGCCTGGTCGTCGGCGCCGGAGGCGGCGGCCCGGCTGGCTCCGGTACGTGCGCTGCGTACGGCCGTCGCCTGGGTCGCCGCGCTGGGCGCGGGGCTACTGCCGGAGGCTCCGCCGCGGGCCGTGCCGGGCCGCGCGCGGGAGAAGACCGTGCAACGGCCGGTGCTGCTGCGGCACTCGGTGCGGCGGCGCGGTCCGCCGCTGATGTGCGTGGGGGCACCGCCGCGGTGCCTGCGCGCGGCTTACTGACGCACGGCGTTCTCGAAGGGACGGAACGGCGGCGTGCGTCGGCCGCGTCGCGACCGCGCACCCCGCGACCCCGCGCTCCCGCCCGACCGCGGCCCGACCGCCGTCGCCCTTCCGCCATCGCCGGCACCGCTTTCCGTCGTCGGCCTACGGGCCGTGCCCGCGCCCGGTCGCCGAGGCTCAAGACCGTTGCGTACCGCGCGAGTTGACGCGCGGCGTGCGCGGCGTGCGTGGCGTACGCGGCGTACGCGCCGGTCGAGCCGTCGGCCGGCCGGTGCGGCACAGGCGTGCCGAAGCCGGAAGCCCGGGGAGACCGGAAGGGCGGTGCGCCGGGTCCGCGGTCCTCGTTCTCCGTTTCCGTGTTCCGTCCCGTCCGACGTCAGGAGCACAACTCCCATGCAGAACAGTTCCCTTCGCGCCCGCACCCGGGCTCGGGTCCGAGCGGGCGCCGGCGGCGGCGACCGCGCCGGAGTCCGTGGAACCCGCGGGCCCCGGCGTACGGCGGCCGTCGGCGTGGTCGCCGCGGGCACCGTCGTACTGTGCGCGGGCCCGGCGTTCGCGCATGTGAAGGTCGATCCGGAGCAGGCCCGGCAGGGCGGTTCCGGCGTCGTGAACTTCACGGTGCCGAACGAGCGGGACGGCGCCGCCACCACGAAGCTGGAGGTCACCTTCCCCGCCGACCATCCGCTCGCGTACGTCACGCCGCAGCCCGTGCCCGGCTGGACGGAGAAAGTACACAAGACCAGGCTGGACAAGCCGATCCGCGCGCACGGCGAGAAGATCACCGAGGCGGTTACGAAGATCACCTGGAGTGGCGGGCGGATCGAGCCGGACCGCTTCCAGCAGTTCCCCGTCTCGCTGGGCCCGTTGCCGCACGACACCGGGCGGCTGGTGTTCAAGGCGCTGCAGACGTACGACAAAGGGCCGGTCGCGCGCTGGATCGAGGAGCCGAAGAAGGGCGAACCGGAGCCGGAGAATCCGGCGCCCACGCTCAAGCTGACCCCGGCCGGGCCCGGTTCCGGGGAGAGCGGCGCGGGCGGCAACGGCGCCGCTCATCCGGCCGGTTCGTCCGCGTCCGCCTCCTCGGGCGGCGGCGGTGCGACCGACACCACGGCCCGGGTGCTCGGCGGCGCGGGCATCGTCGTCGGCGTGGCCGGAGCCGCCTTCGGCGTGCTGGCCGCGCGCCGCCGGACGAGCTGACAGCCGCGCAGGGCGCGAACGGCGGCCGTACGTACGGGAGTCGGCACCCGCTGCCCCGTACGTACGGCCGCCCCGCCCGGCCCCCGACCCTCACCGGACACCCCACCCGGCATGTCACCGGAACAATCCGAAAGAGTCCGAAAGAGCCAGTGCAGATGCGTAGACGAAAGAACACGACCAGCGGCCGCCGGAGCGGCGCCGCGCTCGCCGTCGCCGGAGCGGCCACGCTCGCCCTCGCCCTCACGGCGTGCGGCGGCGACGGCGCCGGCGGCGGAGGCACGGAGCACGGCAGCGTCTCGGACGCCTCCGGAGCCCGCCACAAGAAGGGCGGCACGGTCCTCGACCAGCCCTTCGACAAGCCGGACTTGAGGCTGACCGACGCGCACGGCGAGAAGTACGACCTGCGCGACGAGACGAAGGGGAAGCCGACCCTGCTGTACTTCGGCTACACCCACTGTCCGGACATCTGCCCGCTGACGATGAGCAACATCGCCGTGGCCAAGGCCCGGCTGCCGAAGGACGAACAGCGCAAGCTGCGCGTCGTGTTCGTCACCACCGACCCGAAGCGGGACACCCCGAAGCAGCTGCGCACGTGGCTGCGCTCGCAGGACCCGTCGTTCGCGGGTCTCACCGGCGACTTCAAGAAGATCCAGGCGGGCGCGCGCAGCGTCGGCGTGAGCATCCTGCCGTCGCGCAAGAAGAAGAACGGCGACATCGTCTCGACGCACGGCTCCCAACTGCTCGCGTTCTCACCGAAGGACGACAAGGCGCACGTCGTCTACACCGAGGGGAACACCAAGCCGGGGATCCTGCGCAGGGAACTGCCGAAGATCATCGAGGGAGGGAACCCGTGAGCGCGCGCGGGCGCGCCCGCGCCCCGCTCGCGCTGTGCCTCGCCGCGGCGCTCGGCGCACTGGGCGTCACCGCGTGCGGCGCCTCCGGCTCGGGCTCCGATTCCGGCTCGGGCGCGAACGGCGGTGACCACGACGGCGGTTCGGCGGCGAAGCTGTCCGTGCACGGCGCGTACGTGCCGCAGCCGGTGGACGCGAGCATGGCCGCCGGCTACTTCACGGTGCACAACTCCGGCGGCAGAGCAGCCGAGTTGACGTCGGTCAGCAGCGGGCTCGCGCACCACGTCCAGCTGCACACGACGACGAAGAAGCGGCAGATGGAGCGGGCACACGCGCTCAAGGTGCCCGCGCACGGGGAGCTGCGGCTCGCGCGCGGCGGCAGCCACCTCATGTTCATGGGGCTGCGGAAGAAGCCCGTCGAGGGGTCGACGGTGACGGTGACGCTGCACTTCTCGGGGCACCGGGACGTGCGGGTGCCGATGCCGGTCCGGTCGACGACGTACGTGCCGCCGGAGAAGCACACCGGGGGACACGGCACGTGACACGACAGGCGACCCGTCAGGTGACCCGTCAGGCGGCGGGCGGGCCCAGGACGCGTCCCGGCCGGCGCCCGGTGCGCGGGCGGCCGTCCGTGCTGCTCGGCGCGCCGGTGTGCGTATTGCTGGCGCTGTTCGCGGTGCTCGGCGGTGCGGCGCCGGCGGCCGCGCACGCGGCGCTCACCGGCAGTACGCCCGCGGACGGTTCGGTGGTGCACAGCGCCCCGCACCGCGTCACGCTGGCCTTCTCCGAGGGCGTCTCGATGTCCGCCGGTGCGATCCGGGTGCTCGACCCGGCCGGCGGGCGGGCCGACACAGGTCGGGTGTACGCGCCGCGGGGCGACGCCGCAGGCGGAAGCGGCGGCGGGAGCGTACGTGCGGTACGGCTCAAGTCCGGGCTCCGGAAAGGCACTTACACGGTCGCCTGGCACGCCGTGTCCGCGGACACCCACCCCGTCTCCGGCGCGTTCACCTTCTCCGTCGGCGCCCCGTCCAAGACCTCGGCGCAGCTGCCGCGGCAGGACGAGGGCGCCGGCGGCGGCCCGGTGGGGGCGGCGTACGGCGTGGGCCGGTACGCCGCGTACGCGGGGCTCGTGCTGCTCGTGGGCGGCAGCGCGTTCGTGCTGGCCTGCTGGCCGGGCGGCGCCCGGGTGCGGGCCGTCCAACGCCTCGTCGTCGCGGGCTGGTTGACGCTGGCCGCCTCGACCCTGCTGTTGCTGCTGCTGCGCCACTCCTACACCGGCTCGGGCCGCCCGTCGGACGTGCTCGACCTCGGCGGGCTCAAGGCCGCGCTGACCACCAAGCCGGGTGCCGCGCTGCTGTCGCGGCTGCTGCTGACCGGGGCGGGGGCGCTGTTCGTGGCGGCGCTGTTCGGTACGGCGGCCTCCCGTACGGAGAAGTCCGGTACGGAGAAGTCCGGTAAGCGGGGCCGGTTGCTCGGGCTCGCCGGCGGCGGCGCCGTGCTCGCCGCGGGGCTCGCCGCGACCTGGTCGCTGGCCGAACACCCGTCCACGGGGCTCCAGTCGGGGCTCGCGATCCCGCTCGACATGGTGCATCTGCTGACCGCGTCCGTCTGGGCGGGCGGCCTCACCGCGCTGCTGACCTCGCTGCACGCCGCGCCCGCCGCGCTGCCCGCGCCGTCCGTACGGCGCTTCTCGCGCATCGCGTTCGGCAGCGTGCTCGTGCTGGCCGGGACGGGCGTCTACCAGGCGTGGCGGCAGGTCGGCTACTGGAGCGCCCTGACCGGCACGTCCTACGGCCGACTGCTGCTCGCCAAGCTGGCGTTGGTGGTGCTGCTGCTCGCGGCGGCCGGCACGTCGCGGCGCTGGACGGGCCGGCTGTCCGGCACGGGAGAGCGGGCGGCGGTGCCCGGGCCCCGTACGGAATCCGAGGCCGAGGCCGAGGCCGAGTCCGAGCCCGGCCCGGAATCCGAGCCCGAGGCCGAGGCCGAGCCCGGCCCCGACCCGGAGCCCGGCTCCGGCGAGGGTTCCGGCTCCGGCGAGGGTTCCGGACCCTCCGGAAAGCACGGGCCACCGGAGGCCGCGCCCGGTTCGGTGCGCGCCGCTCAACTCGCCCGGCAGCGCGCCGCGTTCGAGGCGGCACGCCGCAAGAAGGCGCGGGACGCGGAGCCGGCCCGCGCCCGTCTGCGCCGTTCCGTGCTGGCGGAGGCGGCGGTCGCGGTCGCGGTGCTCGCCGTGACCTCCGCGCTCACCGACACCGAACCCGCCCGTACCGCGCACGAGGCCGCGCGCTCCGCTTCCGGTTCCGTGCCCGCGCCGCACCAGAGGAGCGGCCCGGCCCGGCTGGCGGTCCCGTTCGACACGGGCGGCCCGCACGGCAAGGGCACCGCCGTACTCCGCATCGACCCCGGCCGCGCCGGGCGCAACACGCTGCGGCTGCGCACAACGGCCCCCGGCGGCAAGCCACTTGACTGCCCCGAGGTACGGGTCGCGTTCCGGCTGCCCGCGAAGCGGCTCGGTCCGCTGCGGGTGCCGCTCCGCGCGGCGCCGGGCGAGCGCGGCGCGTGGCGGGCGCACGGCGTCCAGTTGCCGATGCCGGGCCGCTGGCGGGCGTCGGTGACCGTACGTACCTCCGACATCGACGAGGTGACCGAGCACCGGCAGGTGACCATCGGCTGACCGCGGCCGACTCGCCCCGGCACACGGCCCGTTCGAGCGGGCTGCTACGTACGTACGGGGAAGACCACGAGGCCGGCGAAACGAAAACCGGCGAGAACCGGCGAAGGCCAGCGAACCGGCGAAGACCGGCGAGGA
>Ga0164243_10014581_pt1 | contig 10931 bp, 7 predicted proteins | sample OricompcompostOP_FD_108781 | JGI IMG/M metagenome (GOLD analysis project Ga0164243, IMG submission 108781) | Organic Plus compost microbial communities from Emeryville, California, USA - Original compost - Organic plus compost (OP) | ecosystem: Engineered > Solid waste > Mixed feedstock >...
GTATCCGCGCTTCAATAGGATGCCGGCTGTCGCCGCTCGACGTGCGGCGCGGCTTGATCGACCGCCGGCGCCATCCACGGGAAATCGAGCGTCGGCTGGTTGACGTGGCGCTTCATCGCCAGCGTCAGCGTCGCGCCGCAGCCTGGCGCCAGCCGGACGGTGAAGGCGCGCGCGCCGACCGCGCGGCGCTGCTGGCCGTCGGACACCGTCAGGATCTGATGTTCGCCATAGGCGCCGCCCTGCACCGTCACCGTTCGGAACGCGGTGGGGCTGACGTTGACCAGCGTCACCGTCGTCCTGTCGTCGGTCATCCGCTCGACGAGCGCGGCGACGTCGCGCGGCACGCCCGGTCGCCCGGCGACCGGATCGAAATAGCGCAGCCGGGCGAACTGCGCGGCCCCGCCGGAGGTGGGTGCGCTTGGCGCCCAGCGGCGCGCACCGATATGGATGCCGCCCTGCATCAGCTCCACCAGCGCGATCACGCTCGCCGGGTTCTGGTTCATCACCGTGTCGGCGAAGCGCGTATCGGGCGTGGTCTGGTCGGCGCGCAGTTCGGCCGCGGCGGTCTTGATCCGCGCCAGCGAGGCGGACAGCGCCTCGACCGGATAGGAGGGGTTGTTCCCGTCGAGGAACGACAGCCACGGATGGCTCTCGCCGCGCGCGCGGTCGGCCGGGTTCATCGACAGGAAGTAGATGCCCAGCATGCCCGTATCGTATTTGCCCGGCGCATAGCTGCGCCAGCCGTCGTCGCCGTACATGCGCGGCGTCGAGAATTTCCCGCCGATCGTCTTGCCTTGGGCGTTGATACGATCCGCCTGCCGTCGCCAGACGTCGAGATATTTGTCGTCGCCGGTCAGCAGGTAGGCGTTCATGAACGCGATGACCGAAAACGGCACGCGATTGCGGTCCTGCCGCTTGCCGGTCTGGGGGACGATCGGACTGAAGTTCCAGCCATAGACGCCGCCGTACCATTTGCCGCCGGCCTCGCCGCCGATCGTGCCGTCATAGCCGATGTTGCTCGGCAGGATGTCGTTGTTGCGCCGCGCGCGATCGGCCCAGGCATCGACATATTCCAGCAGCCAGTCGCGATATTTCGCCTCGTGCGACAGCATGTAGGCGTTGAGCGCCAGCGTCGTCGCTTCGAGGTTGAGCGGGTTGTCGCCGGTCGTGTCGGTATAGTCCTTGAAGTGCGCGAGCATCTGTTCGTAGCTGTCCTCGCCATGGACCAGCGCGCTGCGCGGGATGCGGCTGATGTCGACCGGATCGCCCGTCCAGTCGAGCGCGGTGGCCTTGCGCATCAGCGGCCCAAGGCTGCCGTTGAACATACTGCGGATGATCTTATGCTCGGGGTCGTAATTGGGCGCGGTCGGATCTTCGCCAGTGTAGAAACCGGCGAATCGACGCACGCGGTCGCGATACGTCTTGTCGTAAGGGTCGCCGAGCCCCATCAGGTTGAAGACGGACAGCCCTTCGCCATTGTGCTGCCAGTCCATCATCACCGGAAATTCGCGGAAATACATACCGTTTCGCGCGAACGGCACCTCGGTCGTATGGGCTGCGGTATATTGGCGGACGTGGCCCTCATAGGCGCGGTGAACCATCTCGCGAATGCGCTCCGAGCCGCCGAGCGCATAGAGAATCGGCCAGTCGTTGACGTTCTCGATCGCATCATCTGGACCGTCGTCGCCGCCCCAGCGCTCGATGCAGGTGAAATAGCCGCGGCCGTTGAAATAGCGCGCGAAGAACGCCTCGCAGGCCGAGGTATGAGCATCGAGCAGCTCGCGTTCGAGGAGCGCCCATTGCGGCGGCGCCATCGGCGCGTCGATCTCCAGCGTCGGTGCGTCGAGCATCCGCCCGATCACCGGGCCTGCCGCCGTCCAGGCGAGCGCCGTCGAGGAGCCGAGCAGGAAGTTCCGTCGCGAGGTGATCACGTTGGCGTTCCTTCCATGGGCTGGGCGGGACCTTGCGCGCGCTCGAACGGCGCTGCCGCCGCTTCCGGCGCAAGCTCGAGCCGCTCGATCTTTCCGGTGATGACGAAATAGGCGAGCACGGCGAGCACGCAGTGCGCGCCGACGAACACCAGCGCGCCGTCGAACGATCCGGTCGCGCCGACGATGTAGCCGATCACGATCGGCGTCACGATTCCGGCGGCGTTGCCGCACATGTTGAAGATGCCGCCGGTGACGCCGACCAGCGCCTTGGGCGAGGTGTCTGACACCACCGCCCAGCCGAGCGAGGCGACGCCCTTGCCGAAGAAGGCGATGGTCATCAGCACGACGACCAGCCATTGCGATTCGGCGTAGTTGCAGCCGATGATCGCCAGCGCCAGGATCATGCCGAACAGCAGCGGCGCCTTGCGCGCGAACGTGACCGAGCCGGTCTTCCTGAGCAGGATATCGGAGACGATCCCGCCCAGCACGCCGCCGCCAAACCCGAACAGCGCGGGCACCGCGGCGACGAAGCCCGCCTGCAGGATCGACATGTGCCGCTCGTCGACCAGATAGATCGGGAACCAGGTCGCGAAGAAATAGGTCAGCACGTTGATGCAATACTGGCCGACGAATACGCCGATCAGCATTCGGCTGGAGATGATCTGGCGGACATTGTGCCAGGTGAAGCCGCCCCCGCGCTTGGCCTCCGCCTCCTCGATGTTCACCAGCGCGCCGCCGCGGGTGATATAGTCGAGCTCGGCTGCATTGATCGTCGGGTGCCGCCGCGGATCGCGCACGAAGGCAAGAAAGATCACCGCTGCGACGAGACCCAGCCCGCCCATCACGAAGAACAGCACCGGCCAGTGGAAACTGTGGAGCAACCAGCCCATCAGCGGCGCGAAGGCGACCAGCGAGAAATATTGCGCCGAATTGAACACCGCCGACGCGGTGCCGCGCTCCGACGTCGGGAACCAGGTGGCGACGATCCGCGCGTTGCCGGGAAAGCAGGGCGCCTCGGCAAAGCCCATCAGGAACCGCGTCAGGAACAGCGCCGCGACGATCGCGCCGCCGACCAGCAGGCTGGTCATGCCCTGCAAGATGGTGAAGCTCGACCAGCAGATCAGCGCCGTCGCATAGACCCGCTTCGAGCCGAACCGATCGAGCAGCACGCCGCCGGGAATCTGGAACAGGACATAGGCGAAGGCAAAGGACGACAGGATGTATCCCATCGTCACCGGCGACAGGCCGAGCTCGTCGGTGATCGCCGGCGCCGCCATCGAGATCGTCGCGCGGTCGGCGTAGCAGATCGACGTGATGACAAAGAGGATTGCCAGCACGACGTAGCGCACGATCGACCGCCGCGCCGATGCCGGATCGTTGCTCGTCGTCATCGCTGGCCCCTCCTGACGCCGCTCGCCGCGCTTGTTCGCGGTCGAACATGGGACCCCGGCCACCGGGGTCGTCGGCAATCGCGGAACCCCTCGCCGAGGCCCCATGTCGGGATAGGTCGTCAGTGCGGCGGGGTCTAAGACTTATCGCCTATCGATCGATCCATCCTCGGTATCGCGGCGCCGCTCAACGGCGTGTGCATCATGCCCTGGGCCGTTCGGCGTCGAGCAGCGCCAGCATCGGCGCGAGTGCCGGATTGTCGTTTTCGACGCCCCAGGCAGCGTAGAGTTCGACCGGATTTTCCGGCCTTGTGTCGACGGAACGGAACACCACGTCGTCGAGGTGAAGGCTCACCGCGGCCTCCGGCACCAGCGCGGCGCCGAGCCCGGCGCGGACCAGCCCGAGCATCGAATGGATCTGGCTGAGATACTGGACGTGCATCGGTCCAACGCCCTGCGTGTCGAACATGCCGGTCAGCATGTCGTGGAAATATTTGGCCCCCTCGGGCGAATACATGATGAACGGCTGCTGGTCGAAATCGGCGAGCGACAGCACCCCCCTGGCGATCCGCGGATCGCCCGAGGGCAAGGCGGCGACAAGCCGCTCGGTCATCAGGTGCATCGTGGCGAATTCCGATCGGTCGATCGGCGGACGCAGCAGGCCGATATCGATTCCGCCGCTCAGCAGCCCCTCGATCTGGTCGCCGCTCACCATCTCCTTCAGGCGGATGGTGATGTTGGGCAGTCGCGACCGGCACAAAGTCAGGAAATGGGGGAGAAAGCTGTAGCCTGATGCGGCGGTGAAGCCGAGCGTGATCATCCCGGCCTCGCCCGACGCGCTGCGCCGCGTGGCCAGCGCCGCGCTCTCGGCGAGCCGCAGGATGCGTCGTGCTTCGAGCAGGAACACCCGCCCCGGCGGCGTCAGCCGGACGCTGCGGCTGCTTCGCTCGAACAACCGCACGCCCAGGACGTGCTCGAGCAACTGGATCTGCCGGCTGAGCGGCGGCTGCGTCATGTTGAGCCGCGCCGCGGCGCGTCCGAAGTGGAGCTCGTCGGCCGCCGCGACGAAGCATCGCAACTGCCTCAACTCGAACATATGGCCGCTCGACATGACGCGACCTTAGGGGGCCGGCGGCGACTTGGGTAGGACCTCATCCGCCGCCCCTCGCGATGCCGGTTACGCGGACCGCTGCTCGGCGAACGGGCGCGCGTTCTCGATCAGCCGCGACAGCGTCGCCATCTCGGCCTCATCGAGATCGGTCAGCGGCGCGCGCACCGGCCCGGCCGGCCGGCCGATCGCCCGCATCCCCGCCTTGACGATCGAAACCGAATAGCCCGGCGTCGTGTTGCGCAACCGGATATACGGCAGGACGAACTCCTTGAGGCCCCTCATGATCGCCCCGCGATCCACCGCGCGCACCGCGGCGTAGAAGGACAGCGCCCATTCCGGCATGAAGTTGAAGATCGCCGAGGAATAGGTCGTGACGCCGATCTGGTCATAGGCGAGCGCATAGGTCTCCGCCGTCGGCAGGCCGCCGATATAGGTCAGGCGGTCACCCATCCGCGCGTAGATGCGCATCAGCAATTCGATGTCGCCGTGGCCATCCTTGAAGCCGACGAGGTTGGGATTGCGCTCGCACAAGGTGGCGATCGAATCCTCGTTGAGCACGCCATTGTCGCGATTATAGACGATCACGCCCAGCCGGGTCGCCCTGCACACCGCATCGACATGCGCGATCAGCCCTTGCTGGCTGGAATTGACCAGATAGGGGGGCAGTAGCAGCACGCCGTCCGCGCCGGCGCGCTCGGCGGCGACCGCCAGTTCGATCGCAGTCGCGGTGCCGTAACCGCAGCCCGAGATCACGGGCAGCCGCCCGTCCGCCACCTCGACCGCGGCGCGCACCACCGAGGGCACTTCCGAGGGCGCAAGCGAAAAAAACTCACCGGTCCCGCCGGCGGCGAACAGGCCGGCGAGCGGGCGTTCGAGCAGCCAGGCGCAATGCTCGCGATAGCCGGTCTCGTCGAAACGAAGGCCTTCGTCGAAATGAGTCACGGGAAACGAGAGCAGCCCCGTCGCCAGTCGCTGCGCCATTTCTGAAGGCGTCATCATCGTCATCGATTGCTCCTCGTATCGACCTCGGGGCGCCGGAGACCCGCGCACCTTCCGTCGGGTGAGGAAGACGCACAACGACCCACGCCGCGCCGCTCTGTTGCCGAGGCGCTACCTGCCGGTTCCGGCGGGGTCTAAGCCAATCATGCTATCGATCAATTCGAATTATGTTTTGATCGGGCAATCAAAGGGGAAATGACGCCGTCGCGCACTCGCTGAAGCCCGAGTCCCCCCTATTTCGATATCATCGTTGCATCGGTCGATAGATGAATTGACTTAGACCTGACCCCAACGCGCCGATAGCGTTTCGATCGGACCACCAGCGCATGCCGGTGTCCCAAATCCGGCTCGGGGCGCCGCCTCGGACCTGCTCCATGAGAGCGCCGGCGCGCGCCTTCCCGTGCGCGCGACCGGATCCATGAGGACAACAGGGGAGGGATCATGATCAGCTCCAATGCCCGTCTTGCGATCGGCGCATCGCCGTTCGCGCTTGCGTTCGCGATGTTCGCCGGCGCGTCTCCCGCATCGGCGCAGGCCGCCGCGCAGCAGGCGCCGTCATCCGCGCCCGTCGTGCTGCCCGACGACCCGGCGCAGGACCAGGGTGGAGCGCTGCCCAACGACATCATCGTCACCGGCACCAGCATCCGCGGCGTCCAGCCGGTCGGCGCCAACCTGATCTCGGTCGGCCCGCAGGACATCGCCGCAACCGGCGCGCAGAACCTCAACCAGGTGCTGCAGACCGTCCCAGCGCTGACCGGCATGGGCAATGGCGGCGACGCCTCGCACAGCCAGCCACAGATCCATCAACTCGGCGGCAGCGCCAGCACCACCACGCTGATCCTGATCGACGGCCACCGTACCGCCCCGGGCGGCACCAACCACACCAATGTCGATCCCAGCCTGATCCCGATCAACATGATCGAGCGTATCGAGGTGCTGCCCGAGGGCGCCTCGTCGGTCTATGGCTCGGACGCGGTCGCGGGCGTGGTCAATTTCATCACCCGGACGCGCTACGACGGAGTGCAGCTCGGTGGGCAGGTCGGCTTCCGCGACGGCTCCCACACCTGGCAGGCGACCGCGCTCGCCGGCAAGACGTGGGACACCGGCTCGATCATCGCCGGCTATGCCCATATCGACGCGGATTCGCTGGCCGCGGTCGATCGCCCCTACACCAACCCCGACCATAGCGCGCGGGGCGGGAAGAATTTCAGTAACTTCAACTGCTTTCCTGCCACGCTGCAACCCGGCGGCAGCGGCCCGATTTTCCTCGACGCGACGTCGGGCAAGGCGGTCGCCAACAGCTCGGCCAATGCGCCGTGCAGCGGCTGGGCCTATGGCGACCTGTTGCCCCACCATGTCCGCGACAGCGTGATGGTGAAGGGCAGGATGGACCTGACCGATCGGCTCAAGCTCGGCGTCGATTTCGTTTACAGCTCGAACCGGACCAGCGGCGCCACCTCGCGCGGCACGCTCACCGCGACCGCGTTCGGGACCGGCGCGCAGGCCAATCCCTTCTACCTCACGCCGGTGGGCTATAGCGGCACCGCGACCAAGGAAACGGTGCGCTGGCTGGCCGATGACATGTTCGGACCCGGTGCGAAGAACCTGACCGGCGACGACAGCTATTATGCCGACGGCACGCTGGAATACGATATCGACGGCAATTTCGCGGCCAACCTGCTGGTGCTTGCGGCGCACGACGACAGTTACAAGAAGTCGGTCGGCACGATCAACCAGAGCGTCGCCAACCTCTATCTGAACGGCACCACCAACAGCGCCGGGAATCCAACGCTGCCGTCGATCCCCGGCTATGACGGGATCATCACCAACCTGCCGCTGACCCCGGCCAATGCGCTCGACGTGTGGCGCAGCGGGGCCGACAATCTGACGCCGGAGTCGGTGCGCGAGGCGCTGCTCGAAAACGACAATCTGACGCGCCAGGTGTTCACGGTGAACCAGGTGCGGCTCGGTACCGACGGCAAGCTGTTCTCGCTTCCGGCGGGGCAGGTCGGCATCGCGTTCGGCGGCGAATATCTGCGTACCCGGCTCTATGAGCTGCTCGTCGCGGGCAACAACGCCGGCTCGGCGCAGGTCGGGTCGAACCAGCGCCAGCTGACCTTCACGCGCAACGTCGAATCGCTCTACGGCGAGATCCAGATCCCGGTGGTCGGCCCCGACATGCACGTCCCGCTGATGCGCTCGCTCCAGGTCAACGTCTCGGGTCGCTACGACCATTACAGCGACTTCGGCGACACCACCAATCCCAAGGTCGCGGTCGATTGGGAGCTGGGCGCAGGGTTCAAGCTGCGCGGCAACGTCTCGACCTCGTTCGTCGCGCCGCCGCTCGACATCGTCGGCGATCAGTACGGCGTCTATGTCAATTCGCGTTTCAACAGCTTCACCAACAATATCGACGTGCCTGTGGCGCTGTTCCCCGATCTGCCCAAGATGGGCATCCCCGGCTGCACCGCGCAGTCGAAGACCTGCAATATCTCCTCATTGCAGGGGCTGCGCGTCAACACCGGCGATCACAATGCCGGCCCGCAAAAGGGCAGCGGTTATTCGTTCGGGCTCGATTTCCACCCCGATTTCCTGCCCGCGCTGCGCGGCCAGGTGACGTTCTGGCATTCGCGGATCAAGGGCGCGGTGACGGGTCCGCAGATCGACTTCGTGGTCCATACCAAGTCGCTCGCGCACCTGCTGACCTTCTACCCCGGCGGCGCGACCCCCGAGCAGATCGCCGCAGCGACCGCGCACATCCCGCAGGTCAGCGCGCTGCCGACGGTGACGGGCTACATCCTGCAGGTGATCAACTCGAACTATCTGAACCTCGACGTTGACGGCATCGACGCCAACGTCAGCTACGCGATCGAGACGACGGGCGCCGGCACGTTCACGATCGGCGATTCGCTGACCTATTTCACCAAGTTCAAGCAGTCCTATGGCGACGGCACCTGGTACAGCGTGCTCAACACGACCGGATCGAACGGCGTGTTCCCGTCGGTCCAGTTCCAGATGCGCGGCAATCTCGGCTGGCAGTGGGGCGGGCTCGATGCCAATCTGTTCCTTAACTACATCGGCGCCTATCGCAACTGGTCGGGCAGCGCGACCAACCCGGTGACGCTCGACGACAATGGCAACCCGACCGGCGGCGGCGATCGCGTGTCGCCCAACCTGACGATCGACGCCAATATCGCCTATACCTTCTCCGGCGGATGGCTCGACGGGAAGCAGGTGTCGCTCAACGTCCGCAACCTGTTCGATCGCAAGCCGCCTTTCTACAACACGTCGAGCGGCTATGACGATTATGTCGCCAACGTGATCGGCCGGGAGATCACGTTGGGGCTCCGGCTCAAGTTCTGATCCCTTCACCTTGCCGAGCCGGGGCCGCCTTCCTCTCTCCCGGCTCGGTTCCGGCGGCGTCGGACTCCGGCCGACGCCGCCGGCGCCTTGTCCAAGGGTAGCTCCATGACCGATCAGCAGTTTCCCCGGCCGAGCGGAGGCGACCGCATCACCGCCGTCCGCGTGTCGCTCGTCACGCTGCCGCTCGACCGACCGATCAGCGACGCCAAGGTGCTGACCGGGCGGCAGAAGCCGCTGACCGAAGTGGCGATGCTGTTTGCCGAGATCGAGAGCGCAGAGGGGCACCACGGGCTCGGCTTCAGCTATTCGAAGCGCGCCGGGGGGCCGGGCCTCTATGCCCATGCCCGCGAAATCGCCGGCGTCCTGATCGGCGAGGATCCGAACGACATCGCCCGACTGTGGACCCGGCTCGTTTGGGCGGGCGCGTCGGTCGGACGCAGCGGCCTCGCCACGCAGGCGATCGCCGCGTTCGACATCGCCTTGTGGGACATGAAGGCGCGCCGCGCCGCGCTGCCGCTCGCCAAGTTGATCGGCGCGCATCGCGAGTCCGTCGCCTGCTACAATACCTCGGGCGGATTCCTGTCGAGCCCGATCGAGGAAGTGCTCGACAATATCGACGTGGCGCGCGAGCGAGGTATCGGCGGCATCAAGATCAAGGTCGGGCAGCCCGACCGCGCAGCGGACATGCGCCGGCTGGAGGCGGTCCGGCGCCATATCGGCGCCATGCCGCTGATGGTCGACGCCAACCAGCAATGGGACCGCACGACGGCGCTGCGCATCGGCCGCGACATCGAGGCGTTCGATCTCGTCTGGATCGAGGAGCCGCTCGACGCCTATGACGTCGCCGGCCATGCCCATCTCGCCGCCGCGCTCGATACGCCGATCGCCTCGGGGGAGATGCTGACCAGCATCGCCGAGCACCGCGATCTCATCGTCGGCCAGGCTGTCGACATCATCCAGCCGGACGCCCCGCGCGTCGGCGGCATCACCAATTTCCTCCGGATCATGGCGATGGGCGAGCAGCACATGCTTGGCCTCGCCCCGCATTTCGCGATGGAGATTCACGTCCATCTGGCGGCAGCCTATGCGATCGAGCCATGGGTCGAACATTTCACCTGGCTCGAACCGCTGTTCGAGGAACGGCTTGCGATCGAGCAGGGCCGGATGCTGGTGCCCGGTCGGCCGGGACTCGGCCTTACGCTCAGCGAACAGGCCCGCCACTGGATCGTGGCAAGCGACACGACAACCAGCTGATGGTCAGACGTCATCACGGCACGATGTCGATGAATAACCCCGCTTGTATCGCACGGTTTCGGGCAACGGCGAGCACCCTGCTCAATGAGTCAGGACTGGCATCCCGACGCTATCGAGCGAGCGCTGGCGCACCGCGATCAGAACCAGGTCCAGCTGCCTGCCACCGGGCGCGCGCACTGGGCTGAGCGGGTGAAAATGGCGCAATGGTGGTCCGACGGCCTCGACCGGCTGCGAGGCGGAGCAGAGACTGCTCGAGCGGAATCCCGCCGTGCGGGCTGAACTGCGAAGACGGGTTCCTGCCAGGAATTTTGGCATGTCAAACGGCGCGCAACCGGGACCCCAATCGGCGCCGAAGAGGGACCTTTCGGGATTGAGCGGATGGTTGTGGGACAGGAGCAGCATCGCGCATTGCATGCGCTCTTTATCGGCCTGTGACGCTTGGGTCATCGCATTCAGACAAGGGCGTCGACAGCGCTCCGTTTCTTTCATCTGACGGGCCATTAAGTGAAGCGCTATTCCGCTCCATTCCTCTCTATGAAGCGGAATTCCGCTTCAAACCGGCGGTCGAGCGCGCGCTCGAGACGTGGCCGAAGGCGGCACCTGAGCTGCTTGGCAAGACCTGGGCGTCGACGCTCATCACCCGACATCCAAACGCTGCATGTGCAAAAATACGCTCAACGCCGGATTGCGGCGCGTACGGAGCTCGCGGATGCCTCACGTTCTCATTTTGTACTTTCCTACAACGTACCAAATAGGTTATATGCGACTTGAACGGGAGTCGCATTATGCATTTGGATGCCGCCATGATCACAGCGCTCGCCACGCTGGTAAGCAGTATTTCGGGACTAATCTGGACACTTCGCCGCAAGAAAGGCTGACGCTTAA
>Ga0164243_10014583_pt1 | contig 10931 bp, 10 predicted proteins | sample OricompcompostOP_FD_108781 | JGI IMG/M metagenome (GOLD analysis project Ga0164243, IMG submission 108781) | Organic Plus compost microbial communities from Emeryville, California, USA - Original compost - Organic plus compost (OP) | ecosystem: Engineered > Solid waste > Mixed feedstock >...
AGACCACTCCACGGAGATGCAGCGCCGCAAGCGCTCAGGACGCTGCGGTGCAGCGAGCCACAGCGGTAGGCTGCCGAACCGGCAGATCACTGCCGCCGAACCCTGACAAGACCACATCGAAGCCCACGTGCCCACCGGTTTTACTCTCGGGTGCCCACTGCCCCTATGAGGGGTCGCAACGGGCGCTGTGTACCGGGCTCAGCTCACGCGCGTCCGAGGTGCCCACTGCCCCTATGAGGGGTCGCAACCCTCGGCCGCCGAGCCTTTCCACCGCGGCGGCCACCGGTGCGTGCCCACTGCCGCTACGAGGGGTCGCAACGCAGGCGGGCCTCGGACGGCCCGCGGCGGCGGTTCGTGCCCACTGCCCCTACGAGGGGTCGCAACGCGTGTACCAGGCTTCCGACGGGACCTCGCCCGTGGCGGTGCCCACTGCCCCTACGAGGGGTCGCAACGCCGCGTGCAGCCACGCGGCCAGCACGTCGCAGGGTGCCCACCGCCTCTACGAGGGTCGCAACACAGCGCCGCGTTCGACGACAAGCAGATCGCGCAGGTGCCCACCGCCCCTACGAGGGGTCGCAACGACAACACCGGGATGGCCCATGACCCGAACTGGGTCGCGTGCCCACTGCCCCTAAGAGGGGTCGCAACACAGCGCGTGGTTGGTGAGCTGGGTGATCAGCCGCTCGCAGGTGCCCACTGCCCCTACGAGGGATCGCAACTCGGGCACGGTGCGCACCAGCAGCGACATCCGGTGTGCCCACTGCCCCTACGAGGGGTCGCAACATGGACTTGTCCCAGCTGCGCAGCCGCGGGGACCAGACCGGGGCCCACCGTCCCTATGAGGGGTCGCAACACCTCGATGCCGCCCCCGTCGTGATGATCAGGCGGGTTAATGGCTATGCACGAAGTCGCGGGGTTGGTAGCGGTCGGCTGCTTCGAGTAGAGAAGTGCCGGTGGGGAGCCGCAGTCGCGGCTCCCCACCGGCACTTGAAGGGTCGAGCAGATCACTCGTCGGATCTCGACGTCGTAGTCCAGGAAGGGCACGAACTCGCTCCAGGTGTTCTCCCAGAGCCGCACGATCGCCGGATATCGCTGGCCCCAGGATGCGGCGAACTCGGTGAAGCGTTCGGTGGCCGCGGCCTCCGAGGGTGCGGTGTAGACCGGTTTGAGGTCACGGGCCATCGCGTCCCAGTACTTGCGTGAGGCATACCGGAAGGTGTTGCGAATCAGGTGGATCACGCAGGTCTGCACGATCGCCTGTTCCCAGACCGTGGTGATCGCTTCGGGCAGGCCCTTGAGCCCGTCGCAGACCACGATGCACACGTCGGCGACACCACGGTTTTTGATCTCGGTCAGCACGGCCAGCCAGAACTTGGCCCCCTCGGCGCCGTCACCGGACCACAGCCCGAGGATGTCGCGTTCGCCGCCCACGGTGACCCCGATGGCTACGTAGACCGGCCGGTTGGTGACCTGCCCGTCTCGGACCTTCACGTGAATCGCGTCGATGAACACCACCGGATACACGCGGTCGAGTGGGCGGTTGCACCATTCGGTCATCTCCTCGATCACCTTGTCGGTGATCCGCGAGATCGTGTCCTTCGAGACCGTCGCGCCGTAGACGTCGTGGAAGTGCGCTGCGATTTCTCCCGTGGTCAGGCCCTTGGCTGACAGCGACAGGACGATCTCGTCGGTCCCGGACAGCCGGCGCTGACGCTTTTTGACGATCTGCGGATCGAAGGAGGCATCGGTGTCCCGAGGCACCTCGATCTCGACCGGACCGATCTCGGTGAGCACCGTTTTCGAACGGGTGCCGTTGCGCGAGTTGCCACTCCCGCGACCTGCCGCTTCGTGCTTGTCGTAACCGAGGTGCTCGGTCATCTCCGCATCCAGCGCGGTCTCGAGCACGTTTCTGGTCAGCTGGTTGAGCAGCCCGTTCGGCCCGACCAGCTCCACACCCTGCTGTTTGGCTTGCTCCAGCAACTGCTCGGCCAACCGCTGCTGATCCAGCTCATCAGTCACAGGCTCCAGTGTTTCGGTCATCATCGATCCTTCCCGCCAAGCACGCTGCTCGGCGTGTCAGACCAAGACCAGACCCACCGTTAATCAGACAGCCCCACACGCGATCGAACAGGCGTGCCATCGTCAGTTCACCTCGTGCGTGTTCAGCGGTGGCCACGAGATAGTGACACGGCTGTGACGCTTGTTGATGACTACCTTTGCGGAGGTATCCAGCACGGCGTCTGTTCCTGCGTTGTCCTGGTCAACGGTGATGACGGGCTTGGGATCGCGCCGGTGCGCACGGTCCCAGATGCGGATCTGCTCGCTCATGTTCATGGCTGCGTCGTGGCCGTGAGGACCAAAGCCTCGCGAGCCCAACTCGAAGGTGTCCTCACCGCGGCGGGTGCTGATCAGGTAGGCGAAGGAGTCGCCGTGATCGTCGACGAACGCGGTGGGAAACCACCGGCTGTTCGCGTCAGAGAGCGCTGGACCATCCGCGGTAGTCGGGTCGTAGTCGTTGGCCGTGAGCAGGCAGAAGCCGGGCAATACCGTCGCCAACCACAGTTGCAATGTGTCGAACGCTTCCATGCCGGCCACGGTCACCCCGGACCATGCATCGATGCCGTCGGTGCTGAGAGCGCCAGCCAGCAGGTCGGGGTTGATAGGGATGTTGTCGTCGTCAAACCGCAGGCCGATCTGATCGCCGTGTAGGGGCACGATCAGCTCCTGATGTGCTCCGCGGCCTTGGATCTTGACGAACCCGCAGAGTTCGGCCGAGTGACTGACCAGCCGCCCAGCCTCGCGTTGCAACGCTACGGAACATGTCAGCCCTCGCATCCTCAGCGGGACGACGAGGCGACCGCGCTCGGCTAGCCGCTTAGTCAGTTCCGGTGGAATATCCCAGAATCCGACCGTCACCAGGATGGCGTCGAAGGGGCCTGTGCCCGGGAGGCCATGCTCGGCGTCACCGCAGGCCACCCGCACGCGTGAGTAGCCGGCTGCGTCGAGGAACCTATGCGCACGATCGGTGATCTCAGGATCGATATCCATCGTGGTCACGCTGCCGGTCTTGCCGACCAGCTCGGCCATCATGGCCGCATTGACCCCGCCCGAGCCGACCTCCAGGACGTGCATCCCAGGCTGAATGTTGGCCTGTTCAAGCATGAACGCCTGGATCTGTGGTGCAGAGATCGAGCTGGTAGGGGCTCCGTGCTCGTCGTATTTGGTCTTCACCGCAGTCGTCGGCGCGTAGACCTCGTGCAGCGGGACGCCGGGCGCGAAGACATGGCGGCCCACCTGAGCGAACGCCGTGGCGACACGATCGGAGCGAATCGCGTTCATCCGCCACAACTCATCGATCATTGCGGCGCGCAACACCTCTGGATGATCTTGGTCCGGCTCGGCACCCCTGGTGACGCAGCTCTGTTGTGTGCTCCTGTCCTCTCCCGGAACTGTGGTCACCCGACTACTGTCCAATCGCTCGACGTGCCTCTTCCTGGTTTGCGGCAGACATCGTGGTCTCCGTCGTCTGCGCTGCGTGCGCCACTATCCACCCAGGCCCCGACAGGTTTGGATGAACCGGAAGCTTCGAGCGCCGATCACGCACTGTCGGGGGTAGGTACATGATGTGCGTATGTCGGTAGCGGAACTGCGGACGCACTTGGCGAACTTGGCCGCGCAACTTCCCGCGTCTCAACTCTCCGCCGCCCGCCGGGACCTTGACGTCTCCGTGGCTGGCCTGGCCGAAGCATGGCGCGGCAGCGATCACCCCTCAGCCCGGGAAGCGCAGGCGGCGGCGTCCGCCGCGGCAAACCACCTCGCCGACATCATCGCTGCCCTGGAATGCGTGGCTGAGGACATCTCTGCGTACACCGAAGGTCTATGAGCAGTGTCGACGCTTACCGAGACCATTGCGAAACTCCGCGCAGCCCTCGGTGTGATGCCCGAGAGTGCAGTTCAACAGGCGCACGAACAGCTAGCCGATGATCTTGTTCCGCAGCTCGCAACGTTGACCGCGGGGATCAGTCAGGATAGCCGCCTGGCTGCGGCATACACCCGCATCGCGGAATTGTCGGCTGAGCTGGAACAGGTCCGGAGCCTCCTGCAGGTCGTGCGGCGACACACCGAGGGGTGGATCAGCGAACACGGTGGCGCTCCTCCGGCCTCCGCGCCACCGTCCCCGTCGGCAGCATCGTCCAGTGGTAGAGGGCGAACGGTCGCGCAGCGCGTCGCCGCCCATCGCGCCCGGTTGGAACATTCCTGGCCCTACGGCAAGCCTCTCCAGGGGTGGCGGCTAGCGGGCAGCAGCGGTACGGGCGATCAGGAACTGACTAGCGGCACCAAACTGGCATCCGGACAGACCGATCCTGCATACACGGCCGCGGTCGAACGCGCTCGCGCACTCGGGCTCGCACGCGGAGGCTTCGTGCCCGACATCGCCCGACACATCGAGATCAAAGAAGCCTCCACGATGCCCTCAGGCGAGACACGCACGATCGTGATCGGCAAGGACCCCTGCGGTATCGACCCGGCGACCAACGTCAGTTGCCACCGGTTCCTTCGCTACTTCCTCCCATCCGGTGCCACACTCGTCGTCTACGGTCCCCGCGGGGAGCCGTATCGCTACGAAGGGAAGCGCACGTCGTGACGATCCAAGCCCAGTACTGGGTCCACGAACCCGGCCAGCCGCCAGCGGAGCGCGTCACCGAGCTGGCCACGCCCGAGCATGTCCGCGAGTTCGTGACGCTGCTGTCCAGCGAAACGGTCAGTGATGCCCTGCTCACCCACAACCAGCGTCCGCGGCTGGAGACGCTGATCCCGGACGAGGACGATCCCGAGGCGTTCCTGACCGTGCCGGACCACTCCGTGATCATCGGCGTTCACGGTGACCGCGGCGCGCTCTCGTACCAGGGCAACGACGGCCACGGCACCGAGCCGGTCCACCTCTACAGCCACGGAGACAGCCCCGAGCAACCAGTCATCTACGAGACCGACGAGTTTCCCCCACGCTGCGAGGTCCCCAGCGACTCGCTTGTTGAGGCGCTGGTGGAGTTCCTGCAGACCGCCACGCGTCCCCTCACGTTGGGCTGGCAACCCGCACGCGACTCCGCCCCCCAATGATCCCTTCGCGAAGCGGGTGCCGCCGGGTGTCGATCGAACGGATGTGCGAACATCGCGATTCGAGCGAATTGCAAGCGACCGGGGAGGTTTCGTGGCGGTCAAGATCGTGCACATCACACGGTCGCAAGAAGTGCGGTTTGGTGATCGGACTACGGCCGAGCACTACGCCGCTCAGTACGGCGGGCTTGAGGCTTGGCGGGTGGTGCCGGTCCCTGGCGGACATCTGCCCGACGGGTGCCAAGCAGGCAGCCGGGAGTCCCACCGCCGTTGATCTTGCGATGACGCTCGACTCATCCCGGACGGTGCCGGACCGCACGCTCATCAACACGTGTCCGAGGGTCCGGCACCGTACCGCGGGGACGGTGCTCCTTCCACCGCCGCCAGCACCGTTCCGGGTTGGCGATGCTGGCGGATGTGGTGGGTGAGGGCGCGGGCTCGTGTCGAGCCGATGCTGAGTTTCCGGCGGAGTGTGTCGGCTGAGATCGGGCGCTGGCAGAGGTTCCAGTGTTCGGCGTCGAGCCGGTATGCCTATTCGCGCAGTGGATCATCGTCCGCTCCGTGCGGTGGCTCCGAGTCAGCTTCGGCACTGTTGGTTCTGTGAGCAGGCACGTTGTTCACTACCGTGCGCAGCGCTGGCGCCCCTCAGGCTCTTCGGAAGTGTCCAGTGCTGAACTGGCGTCGCCTGGGGCCGTCAGGGACGGTTGAGGGGGTGCGGGCTCGCCGGACTCATGAACGTCCTCCCGTACCGTCTCCGCGCGGCGCCGCTTGATCGCTTGGTTGAGGAGTTCGACCGAGAGCAGCAGCGCGAGGGGTGGGCAGGCGGCGACGGCGATGGAGAAGGCGTTCAGCTCGGGTGCGGAGGCGATGTTGGCGCACAGCGACAACCCGATCCCGAGGGCGAACGACAGCCACGCCTTCCACTGCCCGGTGGCGCAATGACGGTGGCCCGCCTTCCACAGCTCGATCGTGGCCATCGTCAAGCGAAGTCGGCCCGGAGCGCCCTGCCGGTGTTGCCATCGGTGGGTTTCTCCGGGCCGCTTCCCGAACCCGGCGTGCCTGTTACCAGGCACCGGGCTCTCCACACGTCCCAGTGGGCGCTGGGTGTTTCATGCCGTGCTCGGCCAGGGTGAGGGGATCTTGCCTCCCCGGTAGGAGTAGTAGACGATCTTCACTCCTGCCGGGTTGAACAGAGTCCTCTCGCTGGTGGCGGGCCACCATCCGTCGCAGGTGTGCTGGCGGCGGAGTTTCTTCCAGTTGGTGCGCCGGTGTTTGCGGCGGAGCCTTCGAAAGACCTGCTTCCAGTCGTAGGCGCGCAGGTAGCGGAAGGTCGCCTTCGACGAACCATGCCTGAAATAGGCGGTCCAGCCCCGCAGCACCGAATTGAGCCGGCGCAGCAGGTCATCGAGCGATTGTCTGAGATCCTGCCTGCACAACGTCTTGATCTTGGCCGTGATCGCGCGCAGCGCTTTCTTGGCCGGGTAGAGGTAGACGAAGTGCTTGCTGGTGCCTCGTTTCCGGTGACGCTGGATGCGCCAGCCCAGGAAATCCAGTCCTTCGCTTTTCTCTGAACCAGAGTGCACGCGCACTGCAGGTGCAGCGATCGATCGGGAGCGGGGCTGGATGTGGAGGGAGTGTTGGTCATCGGTGGTCACCTGCCCGGGGCTGGCCCTGGGTGTCGCGGATCGGGACGCCACGCTCGTGCAGGGGAAGTGCTGTTCACGTGCGCCTGTGCCCAGTGGATACGATGTGGTCATGGGATTTCGGCGACCCAACCCTGTGCTGTGGGTGTACTACCAGTACGGAGGCAAGCTCTCGGCAGAGTATCGCGACTGGGTTTTGCATGATGCGACGTGTAAGACGTGGGTGCTGCGGGCTCTAATCCGCAGTCTCATTCAGATCGCGCCCATCGCTGTTGGTCTGTTCGTCGTGCTCGGTCTGCTTGGCGGGCAGTGGCCGCTGGCGGCGGGCTCTCTACTCCTCGGTGTCCTGGTTGTCGTCCGGATCTCGCTAACAAGTTCGACCGACAGTGTTGACAACCGGCTTGTGAAGTACGGCTTCCCGCCGGGCCATGGATCGGCCGTCCGGAATCAAAAGGACGAGGCAGCTAAGGAACGGTATCGCGCCATCTGGCGGAATAACGACGACTGACGGTGCCGTCGCGAGACGTGAGCTGAGACTCGACCTGGGGTTCTGCCAGTGGAGGAGAAGCGCCCCTCCCCACCTGTGACACTTGCATGGGGAGAGGCGCCTGCCTTGATGCACTACTTCGTGGCGTCTACGGAACCAGAGATGGCCGCTCGCCCAGCCTCAAGCCGCGCGACGGGAACGCGGAACGGAGAGCACGAGACGTAATCCAGTTCGGTGTCGTGGAAGAAGTGTACGGAGTCGGGATCACCGCCGTGCTCACCGCACACGCCGAGCTTGATTCCTGGCTTCGTGGCGCGGCCTTCTTGGGCGGCGATCTGAATGAGCCGGCCCACCCCTTTCCGGTCGATCGACTCGAACGGCGAGACGGCGAAGACCCCGGCCTCCAAGTATTTGGAGAAAAACCCGGTTTCCACGTCGTCTCGGGAGAAGCCCCACGCGGTCTGGGTGAGGTCGTTGGTGCCAAATGAGAAGAAGTCGGCCTCTTCCGCGATCTCTGCGGCGGTCAGGGCTGCGCGCGGCAGCTCGATCATTGTCCCGATCGTGTACTTCACCGTCACACCTGTGGACTCGCATACCTTGTGCGCAACCGTCTCGCACTCGTCCCTGACCAGTTGAAGCTCCTGGACCGTGCCGACCAACGGGATCATGATCTCGACGTGTGGATCGCCGCCGTCTCGCTGGCGCTGTGCCGCTGCTTCGAGAATGGCCTTGACCTGCATGGCGAATAGGCCGGGCACGACAATGCCCAGTCGTGCGCCTCGCAGGCCCAGCATCGGGTTCTGCTCGTGGAGCCGGCGAACGGCCGCCAGCAGATTCCTGTCCTCCTCGTGGTCCTTACCACGTTCTTCGGCAATCGCGACGCGAACCGACAGCTCGGTCAGGTCCGGCAAGAACTCGTGCAGCGGGGGATCGAGTAGTCGGATGGTGACCGGGAACCCGTCCATAGCGGTGAAGATCCCGGCGAAGTCGCGCCGCTGGAGTGGCAGCAGGGCGTCGAGCGCCTCCTGGCGCTCCTGGTCGGCGTTCGCCAGGATGAGGCGCTCGATGAGAGATCGGCGTTCGCCGAGGAACATGTGCTCGGTGCGGCACAGTCCGATGCCGGTAGCGCCGAAGCACCGGGCACGCTGAGCGTCCTCTTCAGTGTCGGCGTTCGCGCGCACACCCAAACGACGTCGTGCATCGGCGTGGGAGATGATGCGATCGACCGAGCGGACCAAGGGGTCGACGTCGGCACCGGGCTGGACAGAGCCATTCAGGTACTGCATGACGGGCGAGGCAACAACCGGGACTTCGCCCATGAACACTTGCCCGGTGGAGCCGTCGATCGACAGCACGTCGCCTTCGGCCACGACCGTCCCTTCGGGCGAGGTGATGCGGCGTTGCTGGACGTCGATGTCAAGCTGTTCCGCGCCGCACACGCAGGTTTTGCCCGTCCCTCGTGCCACGACGGCGGCGTGGCTGGTCTTGCCACCGCGGCTGGTGAGGATGCCTTCCGCGGCGATCATGCCGTCGAGGTCGTCCGGGTTGGTCTCGCGTCTGGCGAGGATGACCTTTTCGCCTGCTCTGGCGAGGTCAACTGCGGTGGTGGTATCGAAGACGACTTTGCCGGTCGCGGCTCCTGGTGAGGCGTTCACGCCAGAGGAAAGGAGCCTGCGCTCGGCGGTGTTGTCGAAGCGCGGGAACATGAGCTGTGCCAGCTGAGCGCCGGTGACTCGCCGGAGTGCTTCGTCCTCGTCGATGAGTCCCTCGTCGAGCAGTTGTTCGGCGATCGTGAACGCTGCGGCGGCGGTGCGCTTCCCGATACGAGTTTGCAGCATCCACAGTTTGCCGCGCTCGATGGTGAACTCAATGTCGCACAAGTCCCTGTAGTGCCGCTCCAGGGTCTCCATGATCTGCAGCAGCTGGGCGTAGGACTCCTTGTCGATGTGTTCGAGCTCCGTCAACGGCAGGGTGTTGCGGATGCCGGCGACAACGTCTTCACCCTGGGCATTGGGTAGGAAGTCGCCGTAGATTCCTTGTGCGCCCGAGCTGGGGTCTCGTGTGAAGGCCACACCGGTGCTGGAGTCGTCGCCGAGGTTGCCGAAGACCATAGCGACGATGTTCACGGCGGTTCCCAGATCGCTGGGGATGCGTTCCCGGCGGCGGTACAGGACCGATCGCGGCGAATTCCACGAGTCAAAGACCGCGTTCACCGCAAGGCGGAGCTGCTCCTGTGGCTCTTGCGGAAACTCCCGGCCAGCGTGCTCGCGTGTGATCGTTTTGAACACCTCAACGAGGTGTTGGAGGTCCCGAGCATCCAGGTCGAGATCGTTCTCGGTGCCCTTGTCACGCTTGAGGTGCTCGTGGGCCTCATCGAACTGCCCGTTGTCCACCCCGAGAACGGTGGTGCCGAACATCTGCAGCAGCCGACGGTAGGTGTCCCACGCGAAGCGATCATTGCCGGACTGCTGGGCGAGCCCTTGCACCGACTCGTCGTTGAGGCCGATGTTGAGCACTGTGTCCATCATGCCCGGCATGGAGAACTTCGCGCCCGAACGTGCCGAAACGAGCAGGGGATCTGTCCTGTCGCCGAGCTTCTTCCCTGTCGACTCCTCCAGTTTGGAAAGGTGGTGGTGCAGTTGCTCGGGAAGGTCAGCGGGAAGCGAGCCCGAGGTGAGATAGGCACGGCATGCTTCGGTCGTGATGGTGAAGCCAGGGGGCACCGGAAGTCCCAGCTTGGTCATCTCGGCGAGGTTGGCACCCTTGCCGCCGAGAAGATCCTTGAGGTCTTTGTCGCCCTCGGTGAAGTCGTAGATGTACTTGGCCATCGTCGCCATCCTGTTCGCTCTCGAAGCCTGGCGCGGGTGCAGGGATCTCGCCATCCGGCCTGATCAAGAAGTGCGTTGCGGTAGCCGACCCCGAGTCGGCTACCGCAACGGGGACCGTGGGCCCCAAGTGTCGCTATGCGAGCCGACGCTTAAGCGCTTCCAACTCGTCGCGCATCGATGTCGGCAACGCCGGACCGATGGTGTCGAACCACTCCTCGATCAGCGGGATCTCGGCCTTCCACTCCTCGACATCCACGTTGAGCGCAATGTCGACGTCCACACGCGGCGTGTCGAGCCCGCTGAGGTCGATCTGCTCGGACGACGGCACCCGCCCGATCGGCGTGTCGGCGGCGGCGGCGTTGCCCTCGATCCGGTCCACGATCCACTTAAGCACGCGGGAGTTCTCCCCGAAGCCCGGCCACACGATCTTCTTGCCGGACTCGTCGCGGCGGAACCAGTTGACGTAAAAGATCTTCGGCAGCTTGGAGGCGTCGGCGTCCCTGCCGATGTTCGCCCAGTGCTGCAGGTAGTCGCCGGCGTGGTAGCCGATGAACGGCAGCATGGCCATCGGGTCGCGCCGCACCACACCGACCTGCCCGGTTGCCGCCGCCGTGGTCTCCGACGACATCGTGGAGCCCATGAACACGCCGTGGTTCCAATTGAACGACTCGGTGACCAGCGGGATGGTGGAGGCACGCCGGCCACCGAAGAGGATCGCCGAGATCGGCACGCCCCGCGGGTCGTCCCACTCCGGCGCCAGGATCGGGCACTGCGACATCGGCGTGCAGTAGCGGGAGTTCGGGTGCGCGGCCTTCTCGTCGGAATCCGGGGTCCAGTCGCGGCCCTTCCAGTCGGTCA
>Ga0164243_10014584_pt1 | contig 10930 bp, 9 predicted proteins | sample OricompcompostOP_FD_108781 | JGI IMG/M metagenome (GOLD analysis project Ga0164243, IMG submission 108781) | Organic Plus compost microbial communities from Emeryville, California, USA - Original compost - Organic plus compost (OP) | ecosystem: Engineered > Solid waste > Mixed feedstock >...
GGACGACCTCGGGGTCGGCCCGCGCGACGTCGTCCCAGGTGACCCGCCGCGACCGCCCGCCGCGGCGCCCGACCCGCTCGTCCCCGCCGGCCAGGGCGAGGATCTCGGGGTTCCAGTGGCCCGAGTCGAACGGCGGGTCGAACCACTCCAGGAGCACGACCGGCCGCGCCGGTCGCCCGCCCCGCCGCCGTGAGACCTCGACGGCGGTCGCCTCGAACGAGGCCACCAGGGCGTCGGCCTCGTCGCGGGCGCCGAGCAGGTCGCCGACCCGGCGGAACATGGCGTGGACCCCCGCCAGGTCGGTCGGGTTGACGCTCTCGACGTGCGGCGGGCCGGGCAAGGAGGCTGCCTTTCGGCGCACGGTCGCCTCGTTCACCGCGCAGACGTCGCACTGCTCCTGGGTCAGGACCAGGTCGGGGCGGAGGCGTTCGAGGAGGTCGCCGTCGAGGTCGTAGAGCGAGCCCCCCTGCGCCGCGACCGCCGCGTCGATCTCGGCGCTGGTGGACGACGCGGGGATGCGGCTCCGCGTCAGGTGCGGGAGCGTTTCGACCCCCGGCGGGAAGTCGCATTCGTGGGTGACGCCCACGAGGTCGTCCCCGCGGCCGAGCGCGCAGACCAACTCGGTGAGCGACGGCAGCAGGCTGACGATCCTCATGGGCGGCGGCCCTATTGGAAAGAAAAGCCGCTCAGGCCGGGGGCGCAACCTCGGTGGTCGGGCCGACGGAGACGACCGTCATCGGCAGGAGCGGCCACTGTTCGAGGAGGCGGCGGACGTCGGCCGGGGTGACGCGGCCGAAGGCGTCGAGTTCGCTCTCGACCGACTGGTATTCGCGGCGGTAGGTCCAGTGGAACCCGAGCGAGGCGAGCCGCCCCATCGGCCGCTCGCTCCGGAGCACCGAGCGGGAGAGGACCTTGTTCTTGGCCTGGTTCAACTCGTCGTCGGTGACGCCGCGGGCGGTCACCTCGCGGTAGACCTCGGCGATCCGGCCGAGGTTGGCCTGGGTCTCTTCGGGGGCGCAGCTCAGGAAGGTGAACAGGGCGCCGGCCTGGTTGTAGTCCTGGTACGAGAGTTCGGCCCCGTCGGCGTGGCCGGGGTCGACCAGGGCCCAGTAGAGGTGCGACCCGGTGTGGTCGCCGATGACGGTCGCCAGGAGCTGCGCGGCGTAGCGGTCGGCGCTCTCCAGGGGGGGGCCGTCGGCGACGCCGATTACGGTCTGCTGCTGGTCTTCTTCGCGGAGCAAGGCCTGGAACCGCCCGGTCCCCCGCGGCGGGACCGCCTCGCGGCTCGTATCGACCCCCGTCCAGCCGCCGCAGTGCTTCTTGGCGAGGTCGACGAGGCCGTCCCAGTCGGCCTTGCCGGCGAACGCGAGCACGATGTTCGAGGGGCTGTACTTGCGGGCAAAATAGTCGCGCATCTGCCCGATCTTCAGCCCCTCGATCGACTCGACCGTGCCGAGGATGCTCTGCCCGAGCGGGTGCGGGCCGAAGTGGAGCGCCTTGGCCGCGTCGTAGGCGACGGACATCGGGTTGTCTTGATACATCTTGATTTCTTCGATGATCACCTTCTTCTCGGTCTCGAAGTCGTCCTCGCGGAGCGACGGGCGGAGGATGTCGGCCAGGACTTCGAACGCCCGGGGGAGGTATTCGGGGAGGGCGGTGACGTGGTAGAAGGTGTCTTCCTCGGACGTCTGCGCGTTGTGCTTGGCGCCGACCCGGTCGAAGTCGCGGTTGACGGCCAGGGCGTCGCGGCGGGGCGTCCCCTTGAACACCATGTGTTCCAGGAAGTGGGAGACCCCGGCCACCTCCGCCGATTCGTCGCGGCTCCCCGCCTTGACGAAGAAGCCCGAGGCGACCGAATGCGCCCGGTCGTTGACCTCGGCGATGACCTGGAGGCCGTTGTCCAGAACGGTGTGGTGGAAGCGCATCGGTCGGGCCTCGGGGCGGTTGAGACGGATAAGAAAATGATTCGGTCCGCGGGCGGGACGGCCGGGCGCGGAGACGTCGGGGCCTTACCCCCCTTCCCCGCACGGCCCGGCGTCGCCCCGGGGCTTTACCGCGGGAACTTCAGCGCGTTCGGGCCGAGGGTCAGGATCGTCATCGCGTCCAGGTCTTGCCGGGCCGCGTATTCGCCGACGGATTCGGGGGTCAGGGCGTCGAGCGCCGAGGAGATCTCGTCGAGCGAGCGGACGCGGTTGAGGTAGAACCAGTCGGAGGCGAGCGAGCCGGAGCGGCTCATGCTCGACTCCTGCTGCATGATGAGCGAACTCTTGAGCCCGGCCCGCATCGTCTCCAACTCCTCGGGGTCGACCCCGCCGCGGGCGAGCCGGTCGATCTCGGCGGAGGTGACGTCGAGGGTCTCCTGGGCGCGGTCGACGGAGGTGCCGGCGTAGCAGAGGACGGCGGCGCGGTCGAGTTGGCTCTCGTAGCTGGCGTAGACCGAGTAGCAGAGCCCGCGCTTCTCGCGGACCTCGGTGAAGAGGCGGGCGGAGGAGTAGCCGCCGAGGATCGCGGCGGCGGCCCGGGCGCGGTAGTAATCCGGGCTGGCGACGGGGGCCGAGGGGTACGCCAGGGCGATCTGGATCTGCTGGGTTTCGCGGAGGATGTGGTCGCGGGCCGGGCCGGTCTCCTTCGCCGCGACGGCCGGCTCGGGCTGCGGGGCCCAGTCGCCGAAGAGGCGGCCGACGGCGTCGCGGAGGGAGGGCCAGTCGACCGCCCCGGCGACGCCGAGGATCGCGCCGTTGGGGCGATAAGTCCGGCTGAAGAAGGCGCGGAGGTCGTCGGGGGTGAGGGCGGTGACCCCTTCGGTGGAGCCGGGCGAGGGGCGGCCCCAGGGGTCGGGGAAGTGGCGCTTGCGCAGCTCGTAGATGACCTTCGTGCCGGGGTCGTCTTCCAGGCTGCGGAGGTTCTGGAGCGCCAGGGCCCGGATCGGCTCGACCTCCTCGTCGTCGAGGGCCGGGCGGAGGACGACGTCGGCGAAGATCTCCAGCGCGGGGATCAGGTTCGTGCCGAGGGTGGCGGCGGCGACGCTGGTGTGGAGGGTCTGGGCGCTCTCGCCGTGGTTGATCCCGAGGTTGTCGAGGGCCGGGAGGAGTTCGAAGCTGTCGCGCCCGCCGGCCCCGCGGGTGACCCACTCGGCGAGCATCGTGGCGGCCCCGGCCTTATCGGGGGGCTCGTACGCCGCCCCCGCGGGGAGGAGCAGCGTGAACGCCGCCGAGCGGACGCCCGGCATCGACTCGGCCACGAGCACCAGGCCGTTGGGATACGTGTGCTGCTGGATCAGCCCGGTTTCGGCGGCGTTGAGCGGCACGGCGACCCTCTCAAGGGGTAGGAGGTGGACGATGGACGGCGGTCCGCGAGGCCGGTCGTCGGCCGCGGCGCCCGACGGGGGCGAGGCCCGCGAGGCCGGCCGGTCCGCGCCGGCGACGACCGCCGACGCCCCCGACCGGCCCCGTCTTGATACTGTACTGTCCCCTCTCGGCCGCCGGCTGTCTACTCCGGTCCTACCCGTCGACCGCCTTGTAGAGGGTCTTCGCCCGCCGGAAGCCGACGGTCCGGTAGAGCCGGACGGCCCCCGAGTTCTCGGCGGTGACTTCCAGATAGGCCCGCCGGAGCCCGGCCTGGTAGAACCCGTCGAGCGCCCGGCCGATGAGCGCCCGGCCGAGCCCGAGCCCGCGGTAGGCCGGGACGACGCCGAGGTTCTGGATCGCGCCGATCGGCCCCCGGTCCATCACCCCCTGCACCGTCCCGACGTAGCCGTCCGGGCCGGCGATCAGCCAGGTCGCGCCGGGGAGGAACCCCGGCTTGCGGCGGATCTCCCGCATCAGACGCTGGCAGCCGTAGCGGTCGCCCAGGCAGGGGAAGACGCAGGAGTCGATCTCGTCGCGGAAGCTGAGGTATTTGACCTCCGCGTGGCGGTCGACCAGCGTCTCGTCCCAGGCGACCCAGGAGAACGGCTCGGGGAGTTCCGGGCCCGGCGCAGGGAGGCCGCCGTCGAGGTCGATCTCCATGCGGAACCGCTTGTAGTACGTGATCGCCATTGCGTCTTGGCGGTCCGAACGCGGCCGGCGGCGCGCCGCCGGCGACGCGGACCCGGTCTCGACACGACCCGGAAGGAGACCGACGCCGGCCCAACGCGCCCGGGGAATCGCGATCATTTTAAGCCGGCCCTCCCTCGACGGTCAACGCGCCCTCGTCGGCCGTTGCGTCGATCCGTCCGCCGTCTTAAATCGGCTCGGAGGGGACGAGGGCCGTGGGGGGCGGGGTCGGCGACCGGGCCGCCTCGGCCGCGGCCCCGGCGCGGTCGGGGCGGGCGATCAGCATCGGGACGTTGAGGCCGTGCCGGACCTTGTCCACGGTCTGGCCGAGCAGCAGGTCGCGCACCAGGCCGTGGCCGTGGGAGCCGACGACCAGCAGGTCGACCGGGTGCTTCTTGATGTGCCCGACGAGTTGACCGGCCCGGTCGGGGCCGTGGAGCAAGACCGGCTGGGCCTCGTAGCCGAGGTCGCGCAGCGCCCGGGCGACCTCGTTGAGGTAGCGGCGGTCGGCCCCGGTCTCCCGGTCGGCGGTCTCGCCGCCGTAGATCCGCGTCATCGGCGTGTCGACGACGTGGAGGAGCACCAGGCGGGTCCGGCCCGGCCGGGCGAGACTGAGGGCGCGGTTGAGGATCTCGGTGTCGGCCTGGTCGTGCTCCAGGGCGACGCCGACGGTGTCGAGCGGCCGGGGGCGCAGGGCATCGACCCAGTCGAGCTGGACGCTCGGCGCGGGGGTCCACGGCGGGGCCGGCTTCACCCAGGGCTTGATGGTCACCCAGACCAGGAGCGCCGCCACGGCCCCCGTCACCCCGTACAGGCCCGCGCCGGCGAGCCACGACAGCGGCACCGGGCCGACGCGGACCCCCGAGTCGGCCGCGAGGTTCACCCACTCGACGACCTTGTCGACCACGAGCTTGCCGTTCAGGCCCACGATCACCGCGGCCGTCAGCCAGGCCAAGACCTGGCCCCACCAGGGGGTCGCGAACACCCCCATGTTCTTCCGGTTCGAGGTGAAGTGGATCAGGGGGATCACCGCGAACGACAGTTGCAGGCTCAGGATCACCTGGCTGAGCACCAGCAGTTGCTGGGTCGAGCCTTCGCCCGTCGTCGCGATCACCACGACCGCCGGCACGAGCGCGACCAGGCGGGTGATCAGCCGGCGCAGCCAGGGGGCGATCCGCAAATGGAGGTAGCCCTCCATCACGATCTGGCCGGCGAGCGTCCCGGTGAGCGTCGAACTCTGTCCGGCGCAGAGCAGCGCGACCCCGAAGAGGATCGGCGCGGCCGAGCCCAGGAACGACGGCAGGAGCCGGTACGCCTCCTCAATGCTCGCCACCGCAACCCCGCGGCGGTGGAAGACCGCCGCGCTGAGGACGAGGATCGCCGCGTTGACGAAGAACGCGGCGTTGAGCGCGATCGCCGAGTCGACCAGGTTGAACCGGCAGGCGGTCGCCTTGCTCGCCTCGTCGGGTCCGATCCGCCGCGACTGCACGAGGGCCGAGTGCAGGTAGAGGTTGTGCGGCATGACCGTCGCCCCGAGGATGCCGATGGCGACGAAGAGCGCCCCGGGGGGGAGGCCCGGCCGGAACCCGGCGAGGATGCCGACCGCGTCGGGCTTGGCCATGAAGATCTGGAGCAGGAAGCAGGCGCCGATCGTCGCCACCAGGGCGAGGATCACGGCCTCCATCGTCCGCATCCCCCACCGCTGGAGCCACAACAGCACGAACGTGTCGAGCGTCGTGACCAGACAGCCCCACAGGAGCGGTATGCCGAACAGGAGCTTCAGCGCGATGATCGTGCCGAGCACCTCGGCCAGGTCGGTCGCCGCGATCGCGACCTCGGCGAGCACCCAGAGGACGGCGTTTACCTTCGGCGAATACTCCTCCCGGCACGCCTGCGCCAGGTCGTGGCCGGTCACCACGCCGAGCCGCGCCGCCAGGGTCTGGAGGAGCACGGCCATCAGGTTCGACATCACGAGGACCCAGATCAGCGCGTAGCCGAACCGGGCCCCCCCCTCCAGGTCGGTCGCCCAGTTGCCCGGGTCCATGTACCCGACGCTAACCAGATACGCCGGCCCGAGGAACGCGAAGAGCCGCCGCAACGGGTTCCGGTGTTTCGACACCGCGACCGTGCCGTGCACCTCCTCCAGCGACCGCCGGTCGTTGCCCGTCCCTTCGACGAACGCCATCTGCCCCTCCTGGGACGTGACCCCGGTCGACCCCTCGTACCCGGTCGTTCCCGTTTTCCCGTCCGCCAAGTTTCATTCCCAAGACACCATAACCTCTGGTTGTGTACAACGGCAACCCGGTTTAAATTCGTTAGAATAATTTTTTTAGGGTGACCAAAAATCGGTAGCGTTTGGTGGGAACCGGACCGGAGGACTGGCGACGTCTTGAAACACAACGCGCCCGACCCCATTCCGTTGCGCAGAATGGAGGGGTGTCTTGGCGGCGTGCCTCGGGTGTGTGCGTTGAGGCCGTGGGGCCCGAAACGACGTGGGGAGGTGTGCGGATGGTCGGACGAGTTCTCGGGGCGCTTCTGGTCGGTCTGGCGGGGGCGGCGTGGGCGAACCCGGCCGAGGCACAGGTTGCCGCGATGCCGACCGTCCCCGGTTCCGAAGCCGAGACGGGGAAGGGGTTTTTCGCGGCCCCGGGGAACTACGGCATGAGCTTCGGCACGCCCTCATACGGGTCGGTCCGGACGTACTCCTCGTTCTCGTCCCCTTACGGCGGGGGTTACGCCTACGGCTATTCCCCGTACGCCCTGCTTCCGGGGCGTTACGGGGCGGGCTTGTGGCAGCCCGGCGTGGCCCAAGGGCCGCTCGACAACGTGGGGGCCCACTCGTACCGCACCTTCCCCGTCCCCTACACCCGTGGGACGACGGCCGTGACCCCGCCCGTCGGCTTCTACGCCCCGGCCTTTGGACCGCCCGTTATCCCGGGACAGCGTTGAAATCCGCACCACACGGTTGATCGTTCCGTCCCGCCGCTCGGGCCCGATCCGCTCGGGCCCTCCCCCCGCCCATTTCCCCTCGCCAGGGAGGCCGTGATCGGCTAAGATCCGCGTCCGCGACGGCCAGCCCGAGGGAACGGGCTATGCCGCCGCGCGTGCGTGCAGGGGAAGGCTCGGCCCGGGGACAGCCCGACGCCGCCTCCCCCGCCGGCAAGGACGCCAACGCCTATGAAACTGCGCGACCCCCGCCTGATCCGTGTCGTGGCGTTCGTCGCCGCCGTCGTGGTGCGGGTCTGGATGGCGACGGTACGGCTCCGGGTGGTGAACCGCGACGCGGCCGAACACCCGGCGGACGCCGACCGCGAACGATTTATTTATGCGTTCTGGCACGAGTCGCTGCTCGTCCCGGTGAAATTCCGGGCGCGGGTGCGGGTGCTCATCAGCAAGCACGCCGACGGCGAACTGATCGCCCAGGTCTGCCGACACCTGGGTTTCGGGGTCGTTCGGGGCTCGACGACCCGTGGCGGCGGCGAAGCGCTGGTCGAGTTGTGGGATTGCAGCCGGCGGTCACATTTGGTATTCACGCCCGATGGTCCCCGCGGCCCTAGGCGGCGCGTACAGCCGGGTTTAATCATCCTGGCCGCCCGCTCGGGCCTGCCCGTCGTCCCGGTCGGCATCGCCTTCGGCCGGGCCTGGCGGGCACGGAGCTGGGACCGCTTCGCCGTACCAAAACCATTCAGCCGCTGCGTTTGCGTCGCCGGGAAGGCGATCCGTATCCCGCCCGAGGTCGACCGCGACGGTCTGGAACGCTACCGCAGGCTCGTCGAAGAGCAGATGCTGGACGCCACCGAGGAGGCCGAACGCCTGGCCCTCGGCGGCCTCCGCGGCCGGCACCGCGTCCGCCGTGTGCCGGCCGGTTCCGAACCCGCCGAACGCTCCGCAGACGCCCCGCACTGACCCGGGCCGCGGGATTCGGCGGGCCGACCGCGACGGACCCATTTGGTTGGAACGAGGAGGGGAACCCCGGATGGACCGACAGGAACTGCGACGGGTCTTGACCGAACTGCTTGAGGAGACGACCGGCGAGTCTCGGCCGGAGGTCGACGAGGGCATGGACCTCCAGGAGGGCCTGGGGCTCGACTCGGTGGACATCTTCAGCCTGATCGTCGAAATCCAGAACAAGTTCCGGGTCAAGATCGCCAGCGAGGAGCTGGTGTCGGTCGCCACCGTGGGCGACCTGCTCGACGTGCTCCAGGCCAAGCTCGCCGCCTCGGCGGGCTGAGCGGGGCGCGGGCGGGTTGTTGCCGGGACGATCGACCGCCTCTATTCCGTGCCTTGTTGAGTGGAAAGGGTTCCCCGTGAGCGCCACCGCCCCCTACCGATCCGAGGCCGTGCCGAGCACCCCGACGGGCTGCGCCGTGGAGGCGTACGGGGTGGTCAAGGTCGCGGCCGAGGAGATCGCCGCGCTGCGGAAGGCGCCGGGGCCGCTGGGCGGCCGGACGATCCCGCCGTCGCTGCTGAAGCACGCCGACCACCAGACGGTGCTGGCCCTCGCGGCCGTGCTCCGGGCGGTCGACGACGCGGGCTGGCAAGACCGCTCGTTCGCCGACTGGGGCCTGATCGCGGCCCCCCGGTTCCTCGGGCGGATCCTCGTGGCGGCGGCGATGGAGCGGTTCAAGGGGCGGGGCGTCCCCGGGATGTCGCCCCTGATCATCCCGACCCTCTCGCTGCACGCCGTGGCCGGCTCGCTGAGCCTGGCGCTGAAGATCCACGGGTTCAACTACGGCGTCGGCGGCGGCCACGGCCACCTCGGCGAGGCGCTGCTGACCGGCCTGGCCGCGCGCGACGACAACGGCGTGCCCGGTGTCTGGGTCGTGGCCACGCAGTTCAGCCCCGAGCCGGTGCCCGACGTGTCGGGCCACGCCACGAACGCGAGCTTCGGCTACGGCGTGGCGCTGGCGCTGTCGTCGTCCCCGACGGCCGCGGCGCGGTCGCGGCTGAACCTGCGGGTGGTGCCCACGTCCGCCCTGGAGGCCGAGGCCGGCGACGACGACCGCGACGTGGCCGGGAACGACCCCCCGTCGGGCCTGGTCGCGCTGGGCGGGTTCTTGAACCGGTCCCCGGTCTCGCACCGCCCGAGGCGCTGGTATTGCCCGCTCCCCGGCGGCGGCGCGGTCGCGCTCGACGACGACCCGGCGCGCGGGGCGGCGGCCGGCGGCTCGACCCGGGTCGTGAAGGCCGGTTGAGCCGGCCGGGGGTCGGTCGGGTCGCGCACGGGGCAGGCGGTCACACAGGAAGGAAAGGCGGCGCCATGGCCGGCCGGGATGACGACGCGGTCTGGATCACCGGGGTGGGGCTGGCGACCACCCTCGGGCGGTCGTACGACGAACTCGCCGCGAACCTGATGGCGGGGAAGTCCGGGGTCGGCCCGGTGACCCACTTCGACCCCTCCGAGCAGCCCTGCCAGGTCGCCGCGTGCCTCGGCCCGATGTCCGCCCCCGAAGGCTGGGACCCCGCCGAATACGCGCGGCTCGGCCCTTGGGAACAGGTGCTCATCTGGACCGCCGTGAACGCCCTGCGCGACGCCGGCTACTGGGAGCGCCGGTCCGACCTGCGGATCGGCCTCGTGCTCGGCATCGGCGGCGAGTGGGTCTTGACCTGGGAAGGCGGCATGCAGCGCGGCGACGACCGGGTTTTCGACCCCGAGCGCGACCACACCTGCCTGACCACCTTCACCCGCGAGTCCCTCGGCCTGACCGGGCCGTCGGCGACCGTGGCCGCCGCCTGCGCGAGCGGCAACGTGGCCCTGGCCCAGGCCCGGCGCTGGGTGCAACGGGGCTGGGTCGACGTCTGCCTCGCCGGCGCCTGCGACCGCTCGATCACCCCGATGGGGATGGCCGGCTTCGGCAACCTCGGCGCCTTGACGAAGCGGAACGACGCCCCCGAGGCCGCCTCCCGCCCCTTTGATCGCGGGCGCGACGGCTTCGTGATGGGCGAAGGCGGGGCGGTGTTCGTCCTCGAACGGGCCGACCGCGCCCGCCGACGCGGGGCGCGCGCCTACGGCGAGGTCGCCGGCGTCGGGGCGACGAGCGACGCCTTCCACATGGTCATCCCCAGTTCCGACCCGGCCCCGTGCGTCCGCGCGATGCGCTCGGCCCTGGCCGACGCCGGCGTCGACCCCGACACGCTCGACTACGTGAACGCCCACGCCACGAGCACGCCGGTCGGCGACGCCTTCGAGGCCCGCGCCCTCCGCGAAGTGCTCGGCGGCGCCGCCCGGACCGTCCCGGTCAGTTCGACCAAGAGCATGACGGGCCACCTCCTCAGCGCCACCTCGGCGGTCGAGGCCCTGGCCTGCCTCGCCGCGTTCGACCGCCAGGCCGTCCCCCCCACGATCAACCTCGACGACCCCGACCCCGAGTGCGACCTCTGCCACGTCGCCCACGAGGCGCGCCCGCACCGGGTGGAGACCGCCCTCTCCAACTCCTTCGGGTTCGGCGGCAGCAACATCTGCGTCGTCTTCCGGCGCGTGGCCTGAACGCGCGTCGGCCCGGCGGGCGGACGCCGCCGGTGGGGACGTTGACGGTCGGGCGGGGCGTCCTTAGAGTGAGGGGTACCGCCCCCTTCCCGTTTGCCGTCGAGGCGCCGCGAGACCGCCCGCCACCCCGCACCTAAGGACCGCCCCGGATGACCTTCCCGCCGATCGCCCGAGTCCGCCAGTCGATCCCCCAGCCGCAGGTCGAGGACGTGCCGGGGACCGTCCGGAGGCTGATCCTCGAAAGCCGGCTCCGCGACCGGGTGCCGAAGGGGGGGACGGTCGCCGTCGGCGTCGGCAGCCGGGGGATCACCGTGATCCCGACGGTGGCCAAGGCGGCGGTCGACACGCTCAAGGAGATGGGCTACAAGCCCTTCATCGTCGCCGCGATGGGGAGCCACGGCGGCGCGAC
>Ga0164243_10014585_pt1 | contig 10930 bp, 8 predicted proteins | sample OricompcompostOP_FD_108781 | JGI IMG/M metagenome (GOLD analysis project Ga0164243, IMG submission 108781) | Organic Plus compost microbial communities from Emeryville, California, USA - Original compost - Organic plus compost (OP) | ecosystem: Engineered > Solid waste > Mixed feedstock >...
ATGGAAGGTCTCCTTCTCCGAACCCTGTTTGTTAAGACGATAACGGCCGACGAATGTCGCAAGTGCCGGATTGTCGCGCGAGCGGCCGACATCGCCCGCGGGCTTTGCTGCAGCAGGCGCAGCCACCGCCGGCGCCTTGGCCACGGCCGGGGCATTGCCGATCTCTTCATAGAGCTGCTTCAGCATACGGGCGGTTTCCTTGCCGCCGGGCACGCAGAGATTCAGCCGCGCTTCCGACTTGTCGAAAATCTTGTCGGCATAGTCGTTGCAGTTATAGCCGCACTGGCCACAATCCTGCTGCGCCATCGCCGCCATCATGCGCCTGCGCAACGGGCGGCCTTCGGCGAGCGCCATGCGCTCGGCCATCGGCATTGACTGGTCGTGCCACGGCGCTTCGCCATCGTCGCCATCGCCCGGCGCTTGCGGCATCAGCGCGGCATTCTGCTCCGGCGACAGGGCGGTGACACCGGCACCATCGAGCGACACGAGGCCCGCGAAGAAGCCGTTCAGCCAGGCGCGCTGCTCGTCGGAGAATGGTGCCGTCTCGGGAACGAGGTTGACGATGGGCTGTGGCGAGACGCTGGTCATTCCACCGACTCCGCATTGAACAGGCCCTTCAGCGCGTCGACCTCGTGCCGTCGCGAAAAGGCGATGAAGGTTTCGTCCGCCGAGGCGCGATGCGCGAGATAGCCTTTCAGCATCCGTTCGATGACTTTCGGCGCAGTCTCGGAGTTCACGTCGCGATAGATCTCGCGGCCGATGGCTGCATCCGGGCCGTAGCCGCCGCCGACATGAATGTGGAAGCCATCGACGGTGTCGCCGTCGTCATTGATTGCGACGCGCGCACCGATCAGACCGATATCGCCGATGTAATGCTGGGCGCAGGAATGATGGCAGCCGGTAAGATGGATGTTGACCGGGGTATCGAGCTGCACACGCTCCTCGCACCACTCCGCGATTTCTTCCGCGCTTTCCTTGGTGTGAGCGGCGGCGAAGCGGCAACCGGTCGCGCCGGTGCAGGCGACAAGGCCGGCGCGAACGGAGGTCGCCTTGGTCGACAGACCGAGCGCGGCAATGTCCGCTTCCACTTGCGCGATCTTGTCGGTCGGCACACCGGAGATCAGCAGGTTCTGCCAGACGGTGAGACGGATATCGCCGTCGCCGCATTCGCGGGCCACCTTGGCGATGCCGCGCATCTGCTCCACGGTCATCTTGCCCACCGGCAGCACGATACCGATCCAGTGCAGTCCCTCCTGCTTCTGCGGATGCACGCCGATATGCGCCATGCGATCGAAGGTGGGGCGCTCGGCAATCGCCTCTGCCGGCACGCGCACCAGCGTACGGCCGAGCTTTTCCTCGACGGCGGTCAGGAACTTGTCGAAGCCCCAGTCATCGAGAACGTATTTCAGCCGCGCCTTGTTGCGGTTGGTGCGGTCCCCATGCTCGATGAAGACGCGCACGATGGCGTCGGAGAGTGGTGTCGCCTCGTTCGGCTTCAGGATGACGCCGGTATCGCGCGCAAAATCCTTGTGGCCGGTGATGCCGCCGAGCGTCAGCCGGAAATAGATGCCCGGCTCGACGCCGAAACCGTCCTTCACCGCAACGGCCTGGAAACCGATATCGTTGGTGTCCTCCAGCACCGCGATCTTGCCGGCGCCGTCGAAGGCGACATTGAACTTGCGCGGCAGGCCGTAAAGCGAGCGGTCGTTGAGGATGTGATAATGCCACTCGTGCGCATAGGAGCGCGTGTCGAGCAATTCCTGCGGGTCGATACCGGCCGTCGGCGTTCCGGTGACGTTGCGGATATTGTCCGCGCCAGAGCCGCGCGAACACAGGCCGATGTCCTGGATGGTCTCAACGACGTTGGTCGCGTTCTTCGGCTCGATCTCGCGCAACTGAAGATTGGCGCGCGTTGTCACATGCGAATACGGCGCGGCATATTTCTCGGCGATGTCGGCAAGCCCCAAGAGCTGCCAGTGCGAGAGAATGCCGTTGGCGATGCGCAGGCGGCACATATACGAGGTCTGCGCCGGCGCGACATAGAACAGGCCAAAATAGCGCCAGCGGAAATTGTCGGCGGGTTTCGGCGCTTCGTTGCTCTCGGCCTGCTCGCGCAGCTTTCCATAGGCATCGAAGGGATGCAGCTCGCGCTTGAACTTTTCCTGATCGGCGAGCTTGCCGCCCGCCGCAATCGTGCGATCCTGCGCCTTGATATGGATCGCGTCGGGGCCGGTCGGCTCGCCCTTCCCGCCGCCATTCACGCCGCGCGACGTGCGTGCCGCGGTGAGGCCGGAAACGAAGCCTTCGAGATACCGCTTCTGATCGGGAGTGAAATCGCCGGACATATCAGGCCGCCATGTCCAAATTGTTTTTGTTCGGGTTATTCTTGCGGTCGGCAAACGCGCGACCAAACGCGAGTTCGTTGCGGAATCTGTCGGTGGGGACACCGGAGCGGATCAGGTCGAGATACCAGAGGCCGTCGGCCGTATCGCCGAACAGCACCGCGCCGACCAGCTTGTCGTTGGCAATGACCAGCTTCTTGTAGATGCCAAGGCCACGATCGCGCAGATAGATCTGCTCGGTGCCGGGCGCGCCGAGAAAATCGCCGGCGGAGAAGACATTGACACCCGTCACCTTCAGATTGGTCGCCGGAATGCTGCCGACATAGGACGCCTTGCCGCCCGACAGATTGGCGGCCAGCACCGCCGCCTGCTCATAGGCCGGCTCCACCAAACCAACACAGCGGCCATCATTCTCTGCGCATTCGCCGATGGCATAGATGCCGGCGATATCGGTCTGCATCTGCGCATCGACGACGATGCCACGATTGATCGAGACCCCGGCCGAACGCGCCAGCGCAACATTGGGCGAAATGCCCGCTGACATGACGACGATATCGGCGGGAATCGAACGTCCATCCTTCAGATCGACACGCGTCACATGCCGATCACCGACGAACTGCGCGGTTTCCGCATTCAGCAGAACATCGATGCCCTTGGCCTCGACTTCAGCCTTGAGCATGCCTGCGGCTTCGGCATCGAGCTGGCGCTCCATCAGCCGGTCCATCAGGTGAATGACAGTGACCTTGGCACCGGCCTTGGCAAGACCATAGGCCGCCTCAAGGCCGAGCAGACCGCCGCCGATCACCACCGCATTGCAGGCCTTCGAACCAGCCTGTTTCAGCGCCTCGACGTCGCGCATATCGCGGAAGGTCATCACGCCGGCCAGTTCGCGACCGGGAATGGGCAGCACGATCGGCCGCGAGCCGGTGGCGAAGACGAGTTTCGAATAAGGAATGGTCGCGCCGCTGGCGAGCTTCACCCGCCGGATCGCATGATCGACCGCTATCGCCGCGTGGCCATAGAGGACGGTGACGCCGCGATCGCGCCACCATTTTTTGGATTTCAGTTCGATATCGTCCTGCGCGACATCATTGGCGAGAACGGACGAGAGCAAAACGCGGTTATAGGCAAGCTGCGGCTCCTCGCCGATCACGGCGATGGCATAGCGGCCGAGCGCGCGAGAGGAGAGCTTCTCCACCAGCTTCGCCGCGGCCATGCCGTTGCCGATGATGACGAGGGACTCGCTCATGGCGTTGCCTATTCCGCTGCGTTGGTTTGCGGATAGGCTTCGCTGATCATGAAGCCCGACAATGTGGTGTAAGCCTGCGTCCAGGCGTCGGCGACGTCCTTGGTCCAGTGATCGCCAAGACCCTTCTCCAGCGTCCACAACAAGGCACCACCGACCACCGGATAATGCTCGGGCCTTGCGCCATATGACACATGCCGTTTGGCGAGCGCGCTGGCCGCGGGCAGGATCGTATCCAGCTTGTCGAGGCCATTCACGACAACGGCCAGCGTCGCCATCAGCTTTTTCTTCTGCTCCGTGATGTCATCCGGAAACAGCGAGCGGACCGACGGCGCGACCTCGAACAGACGATCGTAGAACAGCGTCGCCGCCTGCGGCGCGATCGGCGCCACTTTCGCAAAGCTGTCCTGTACGAGCTTGACCTGATCCGGTGTCACGACGCTCTCCCTGGCTGATGGATGGCTGGGGACTTCACCTCTTACGCGGCTTCGACGAAGCGATGCCGCTCGTAGAGGAATTCGAGCACACGCTGACGGCATTTCAGGTAGGCCTGATTGCCGGCCAGCTCGAGCCGCTTGCGCGGCCGCGCCAGCGGCACCTCGAGGATTTCGCCGATGCGCGCCGCCGGTCCGTTGGTCATCATCACGATGCGATCGGACAGCAGAACGGCTTCGTCGACGTCATGCGTGATCATCATCACGGTGTTGCCGAGCTTCTGGTGGATCGCCATGACCGAGTCCTGCAGATGCGCCCGCGTCAGCGCGTCGAGCGCGCCGAACGGCTCATCGAGCAGCAGCACCTTCGGCTCCATGGCCAGCGCGCGGGCGATGCCGACGCGCTGCTTCATGCCGCCCGAGACTTCGCCGGGCCGCTTGTCCTTGGCATGCGTCATCTGCACGAGATCGAGATTGTGCAACGTCCATTCGTGGCGCTCGGCGCGCGACTTGGTGCCGGAGAACACCTTGTTCACCGCAAGGCTGACATTGTCGTAGACGGTCAGCCATGGCAGCAACGAATGGTTCTGGAACACGACGGCCCGGTCCGGCCCCGGCGAGTTGACTTCACGGTCTTCAAGCAGAACCCCGCCCTTGGTGGCGTCGATCAGGCCGGCCACGATGTTGAGCAAGGTGGACTTGCCGCAGCCGGAGTGACCGATGATGGAGACGAATTCGCCCTGCTCGACCGTGAGATCGATATCTTTGAGGACGATTGTCTCCTGCGAGCCGCGCTTGAATGTTTTCTCGACGCCCTCGATCTGGAGATAAGATCGCGTCATCACTGTTTTTCTCCGGAAATGACGGTTACGACCAAGCTCCGCTCATTCCCGCGAAGGCGGGAATCCAGAGCCACAAGACGCACCGTCTGCTTGACTCTGGGTCCCCGCCTGCGCGGGGACGAGCGGTATGAAAAGGAAACACGTTGCATGGCTCAATTCGCCGCGGTGCCGCGGGTGACGATGGTTGCGATGAGCGCGACGATGCGATCGAGGATGAAGCCGACCAGTCCGATATAGACCAGCGCCACCACGATGTCGGAGAGACGCGACGAGTTCCAGGCATCCCAGATGAAGAAGCCGATGCCGACGCCGCCGGTGAGCATCTCCGCCGCAACGATCGCGAGCCACGACAGGCCGATGCCGATGCGGAGCCCGGTGAAGATGTAGGGTGCCGCCGACGGGATCATGATCTTCCAGAAGAACTCCAGATGATTGAGCTGCAGCACGCGGGCGACGTTGCGGTAATCCTGCGGGATGTTGCGGATGCCGACGGCGGTGTTGATGATGATCGGCCAGACCGAGGTGATGAAGATCACGAAGATCGCGGAAGGCTGGCTGTCACGGAAGGCCGCAAGCGAGATCGGCAGCCACGCCAGCGGCGAGATCGTCCGCAGCACCTGGAAGATCGGATCGAGACCGCGCATCGCCCAGACCGACTGGCCGATGATGGTGCCGAGCACGACACCGATCACGGCAGCAAAGCCGTAGCCGATGGCGACACGCTGCAGCGATGTCAGCACGCGCCAGCCAAGGCCGATATCCTGCGGTCCCGCGACGAAGAACGGATCGACGATCAGATCGTAGGCTTCGCTCCATATCTTGGTCGGCGATGGCAGCGTTGCGCCCGGCTTCATGCACAGGATCTGCCAGACGGTCAGGATCAGCGCGATCATGATCAGCGGCGGCAACACTGTTGCGGCCACATCGCGAAGCCCCGGCAACAATTTTGTCTGCACGAAACTCGGCCTGGACGGCTTGATGCGCAAAACCGCCGCGCTCGGCACCGTCGCCGTGATGCTTTGCTCAGGTTTAAGAACAGGCATGTTCATTCGATATCTCCGCGGAGGAAGAGCGGAGCCGCGCAGGCGCGGCTCCGATGGATCACACTTCAACGCGCTTGATGGTGAGGCTCTTCAGGTACTCGCCGGGCTTTTCGGGATCGAAAACTTTGCCGTCGAAGAAGGTCTCCTTGCCGCGCGAGGTCGAGGTCGGGATGTCTGATACCGACAATTGCTTGGCGGCTTCGCGCCACAGGTCTTCGCGGTTGACCTTGTCGACCATCGCCTTGATGTCGGTCGTCGGTTCGAATTTGCCCCAGCGGATGTCCTCGGTGACGAACCAGGCATCATGGCTCTTGAACGGGTAGGACGCGTGGTCCTGCCAGAACTTCATGAACTGCTTGGTGCCCTTCTCGACGCGGCCGTTGCCGTAATTGATGTCGCCGTTGGCACGACCGATGATATCGGCGACCGGCACATTGAACCATTGCCGCTTGCCGACGATCGTCGACATTTCCTGCCGGTTCTCCGGCTTGTCGCACCATTGCTGCGCTTCCATCACCGCCATCAGCAGCGCCTTGGCGGCATTCGGATATTTGTCGACCCAGGAGGCGCGCATGCCGAGCGCCTTTTCCGGATGCTTGGCCCAGATCTCGCCGGTCGAGCAGGCCGAGAAACCGATATTCTGGTTGACGAGCTGTTCGCCCCATGGCTCGCCGACGCAGAAGGCATCCATGTTGCCGACCTTCATGTTCGCCACCATCTGCGGCGGCGGCACGACGATGGTCGACACGTCCTTGTCGGGATCGATGCCGCCGGCAGCGACCCAGTAGCGGATCCACAGATCGTGCGTACCGCCGGGGAAGGTCATCGCGATCTTGACCTCCTTGCCGGCGGCCTTCTTCTTCTCGAAGGCGGCCTTCAGCGGCGAGGCATCGGTCGTGACCTTGAGGTCCTTGTATTCGTTGGCGACGGAAATCGCCTGTGCATCGAGATTGAGACGCGCGAGGATATACATCGGCGTCGGCACGTTGTTCTGCGTCACCTTGCCGGCCGAGATGAGGTACGGCATCGGCGTCAGGATATGCGCGCCATCGATGCCGTTATTCTCCGACCCGAGCACCATGTTGTCGCGCGTCGCGCCCCACGACGCCTGCTTGGAGACTTCGACATCGGGCATGCCGTATTTGGCGAAGATGCCCTTCTCCTTGGCGATCACCAGCGGCGAGGCATCCATCAACGCGATGTAACCGAGCACAGCCTTTGTGGTTTCGGGCGCGGCCGCATGCGCGAATGGAACGCCGAACGGAAATTGCGTCTTGACCGCGCCGAGCAATGCCGCGGTGCCGGCCGTTCCCTTCAGCAGGGTGCGGCGAGAGATGGAAAATGTCTTTCGTCCGGTGTCACGTTCGTTGGCCATTCGAATCCTGTCCTCTGGTTGGCCCCGGCGCGGGTCCACTTCGGCCGCCAAAAACAAAAAAGCCGCAGTCCTTCAGGGCGCGCCCGCGGGTGGGCGGCTCTTGAGACAGCGGCGTTGCTTATGGTCGACCCGTCGTTGGATCGTATGTTGGCGCCCGTCGTCACCGGCGCCGTCACCTTCTCCTTTTCAAGCTTTGTGCCACTTTTGCTTCAGAGCGATTCTAAAGCTGTTTCAAAGCGATAGGCGTCTGCACAGGAAACATGCAGCCGCCAAACCTGCTGAAGATTCCTGCAGTCGGCTCTTATGCTGCCAATCTATTGTGCACTGCGAAAAATAATGCTGGGCTCAGCGGCGGCGGATTTTCCAGCCGTCCAGATGGGCGGCGATGTTGTCGGGATCGAAGGCCGGCCCGGTGAAAGCACCCACCCGATCGGCGGGTTCGGACGCCGGCAAATCGGGACTGCCGGCGATGATCTCGTCGTACAGATCCGGCCGGAATGTCGCCTTCGCCTCCGCCAGCCCTTCGGCCGACAGCAGCGCCTGTCCCCACCGCACCATCTGCGCATAAAGCCAGGCCGCCTGCGCGGCATCGGGCCGGGCGGCCCCCTTGCGGCCGACCATCAGATAGCGGTCGCTCGACCGATACGTGCCATCCGGCGAAATCTTCAGACGGCCATCGAGCGTGCGGCGGATCACTTCGGGCGCAACGGCAATCCGCTCCGGCGCCGACAGAATGCGCGCGACGTCCTCGCGATTGTTTTCGTCTTCGACAAAATCAGCAGCCCGGCCATGCGCGCGCACGAGTTTGCGGAAGACGTCCGGATTGTCCTCCGCCCAGCGTGCGCGCACAGCCAGCACCTTCTCGGCGGCGCGTTCGAGGATTTCCGACACGAAATGCAGGATGTGGCCGATGCCGAGATCGACCGCGACCGAATTCCACGGGGCGCCGACACAGAAAGCATCGACATGCTTGTTGGCAAGACTTTCGACCATGTAAGGCGGCGGCAACACGATCAACCGCACATCCTGATCGGGATCGACGCCGCCCGCCGCCATCCAGAAGCGAAGCTGATAATTGTGCGTGGAATACGGGAAGGTCATGCCGAAGGTGAGCGGCTCCTTGCCACGCGCCTTGCGCTCCATAACCACCCGCGCGAGCGCACGTGCGGACACCATCGGATTGGCCAGATCGCCGTCGGCAGCATCCTTCAATGCGCTGAACAATTCCGGCGACACTGTAATGGCATTGCCGTTCAGACCAAGACCGAATGCGGTGATCGTCGGCACCTTGACGTGACCAAGGCCCAGACTCGATGCGATCGCGACCGGCGCCAGCAAATGCGCCGCATCGAACAAACCGATATTCAGCTTGTCACGGACATTCGACCAGGAGACCTCACGCACTAATTCAACATCCAGTCCCTCCGCCGCCGTGAAGCCCTTGTCGACCGCGACGATCAGCGCAGTGGCATCGACCAGCGGAATGAAGCCGATTCGGAGACGTTTATCGCGGATCATTTGAACATCTCCGCGGCAGTAATCACCGACTGCGCGATCTCAGCGATCTTCTTGTTCTCGTTCATGGCCGTCTTCCGCAGCAAGGCATAAGCTTCTTCTTCGGTGATCGATTTCGCCTTCATCAGGATGCCCTTGGCGCGATCGATCACCTTGCGCTCCTCAAGCGCGGACTTGGTGCGATCGAGTTCCTCCTGCAGACGCGCGAAGGCGTTGAAACGCGAGATGCAGGTATCGAGGATGTGCTTGATGCGCTCTTTCTTGAGGCCGTCAACGATGTAGGAGGCGACACCGGCATCGACCGAGGCCTGGATCGAGGCCGTGTCGCTCTGGTCCACGAACATCGCGATCGGCCGCTTGACGATGCGGCTGACCTGAAACATCTGCTCGAGGACGTCGCGGCTGGGATTTTCCAGATCGATCAGGATGACGTCGGGGTCGATCGCGTAGATGCGCGCTAAAAGATTGGTCATCTCCGCGATGCGCGTGACATCCGTAAAGCCGGCCTCGCGCAGCCCCTCCTCAAGGATGGCCGAGCGCACCGGGCTTTCATCCACGATGACAATTTTGACGTTCAGGTCCATTCCGGCCGTCGGTCGGCTGGCCTGCTTGTCTGGCCGAGAATCCTTGGTCAACAGATACCCACTCGCATGTCGTCAGCGATGAAAAAAGAAGCAGGAATCAGGCCACTTCGGTGCCCAGCATCCTCATCCACATACGGTGTCGCGCATTTGCACCCCGGCAGGACGCCACCTAAGGTGATCCCACGACAAGATAGCATTTGAGCCAATGACCGAGACTGTCAGCGATATCCTGGCCGCGCACCGATCCGGCAAAATGACTCCGGAACAGACGATCCGGCGCAGCTACGAGCGGATCCGCGCCTATGGCGACCCCGCTGTCTTCATCACGCTGCGCGACGAAGCCGCGGCACTTGCCGAAGCCCGCGCCCTGACGGCGGATGGCCCGGCCGGCAAGCCGCTCTTCGGCGTACCGGTTGCGATCAAGGATAACATCGATGTGGCCGGTCTACCCACGACGGCCGCCTGCCCCGCTTACTCTTTTATGCCGAAGGCGGATGCCACGGCGGTGGCCCGCCTGCGCGCCGCCGGTGCCATTATTATCGGCAAGACCAATCTCGACCAGTTCGCCACTGGTCTTGTCGGTGTCCGTTCGCCTTATGGCGTGCCGCGCAATCCTTTCAATCCGGAATTGATTCCGGGCGGTTCGAGTTCCGGTTCGGCCGTGGCGGTTTCCGCCGGTATCGTGCCGATTGCGCTTGGAACGGATACCGCCGGCTCCGGCCGCGTTCCGGCGGGCCTTAACAATATTGTCGGGCTGAAACCAAGCCTTGGCCTGATCTCGACCACCGGCGTACTGCCGGCATGCCGCACGCTCGATTGCGTGTCGATCTTCGCGCTGAATACGGACGACGCCTTTACCGTGCTCTCGGTGCTTGCTGCGCCGGATGAGACCGATCCCTATTCGCGCTCTCGCTCGCTTGGCGCCATCGGCACGCCATCGCCGGCCTTGCGCATTGCCGTGCCGACGGAGAGCGGCCGGCACTTTTTCGGTGACCGTCAGAGCGAAACATCGTTTACCACCGCCATCTCCCTGTTGCGCAACATGGGCGCGGAGATTGTCGAGATCGATGTGGCACCGCTGCTGGAAGCCGCACGGCTGCTTTACGAAGGGCCATGGGTGGCCGAACGCTATGCCGCCGTCGGTGACTTCATCGCCCAGCATTTCGACGAGACGCATCCGGTCACGCGCAACATCATTCTCGGCGGCGCCAAGCCTTCGGCCACGGATGCCTTCCGCGCCTTCTACCGGCTCGCCGAATTGAAACGAATCGGGCACGGCCTGATGTCACGCTACGATGCGCTGATGGTGCCGACAGCGCCCGCCGCCTATACCGTGGCGCAGCTCGAAGCCGATCCTGTGCAGCTCAACAGCAATCTCGGCACCTACACGAATTTCGTGAACCTGCTCGATCTCTGCGGTCTCGCCGTGCCGATTTCCTTTGGCGCCGATGGCACACCCTATGGTGTCACGTTCCTCACGCGCGGCGGTGAAGACGCGGCGCTGGCCAGCATCGGACGCGTCGTGCATGCGCAGACCGAATTGCCGCTC
>Ga0164243_10014586_pt1 | contig 10929 bp, 9 predicted proteins | sample OricompcompostOP_FD_108781 | JGI IMG/M metagenome (GOLD analysis project Ga0164243, IMG submission 108781) | Organic Plus compost microbial communities from Emeryville, California, USA - Original compost - Organic plus compost (OP) | ecosystem: Engineered > Solid waste > Mixed feedstock >...
AGATGAACTTGCGGAGCAGCGTGGTGTCCTTGTAGTCGACACCGGTCGCCTTCTCCTTGCAGAACTGGCAAACCTTCTTCTTGGGCTTGCGAATCACTGCCTTGGCCATTGTGGTGCTTCCTTCCTAGAAGCCCGACGCGAGCGTCGGAATGGTTGAGGGATTCGGACTGGATGTGGTGCTGGTGTCGCGCGGGTGCGCGACGGGTTTCGCGCTGGTGCGCGACGGACCCAACTGGATCTCGGTACGCGTCACGACGTCGCTTCGCTCAGTCGCGGGGCGGTGATCAGAACGGGGGCTCCTCGACGCCCGGGGTCGCCCACGGGTCGTTGGCCGGAGCACCACCGGCGGGCCGCTGAGCGCCACCCCCGGCGTACCCACCCTGCTGGCCACCCTGCGGGGCGGGGCTGGCCCACGGGTCGTTGGCGGGCGCGGACTGGCCGCCACCGCCGAAACCACCCTGCTGACCGCCACCCTGCTGGCCGCCACCGAAGCCGCCGCCCCCGCCGCTCTGGCGGCTGGTGCGGGTGACCTTGGCGGTCGCCCAGGTCAGCGACGGACCGATCTCGTCGGCCTCGAGCTCCACGACGGTGCGCTTCTCACCCTCGCGGGTCTCGAACGACCGCTGCTTGAGCCGGCCCTGCACGATGACGCGGGTGCCCCGGGTCAGGGACTCGGCGACATTCTCCGCCGCCTGCCGCCAGATCGAGCACCGCATGAAGAGGGTCTCCCCGTCCTCCCACGAGCTGGTCTGGCGGTTGAAGGTGCGCGGAGTCGACGCCACCGTGAAGTTGGCGACCGCCGCCCCCGACGGGGTGAAGCGGAGCTCGGGGTCGTCGGTGAGGTTGCCGACCACGGTGATGATGGTGTCGCCTGCCATGAGGGTCTCCTGAAGCCGTTGGGAACTGGTGTCGGAATCGTCGTGTCCATCCTGACGGACGGGGGTGACAGTTCCGACGGTCATCCACAGGCGCGCCTGCGGACCCGGGTGCCGAGCGGGGCTCAGACGGTCGGGCGGATGACCTTGGTGCGCAGGATCGACTCGTTCAGCGAGAGCTGACGGTCGAGCTCCTTCACGGTCGCCGGCTGGGCGTTGAGCTTCACGACGGCGTAGACGCCCTCGGCGTTCTTCTTGATCTCGTACGCCAGACGACGACGGCCCCAGACGTCGACCGACTCGACGGTGCCACCGTCGTTGCGGACCACGTTGAGGAACTTGTCGAGCGACGGGCCAACCGTGCGCTCGTCGGTGCTCGGGTCGAGAATGACCATCACTTCGTAAGCACGCATAGCGTTCTCCACCTCCTACGGACTCGGCGGCCACGGTCTCTCCGTGGCAGGAGGGCTGTGCGTTGACCGCCTCCTCGGGCCGGAGGCGGACACGGCAGCCTACCAACCGCCCGGCGCGGCCCCGCAATCCTCACGAGCTGTCCACAGGGGTTCTCCACAGGTGCACTCCGCCCGGCTGCGGACGGCGTACGCCGCGGCTAGCGTCGGGCGTGTGACCCCGGGCCTCGCGAGCCGTCCCGTCGCCGGTCGCTACGTCCTGCTCGACGAGCTGGGCGTCGGCGCCTCCGGCGCGGTCTGGCGCGCCTGGGACCTGCGTCGGCAGCGAGTGTGTGCGGCGAAGGTGCTCGGCCAGCACCACAGCGCGCTGCTGCAGCGGTTCGTCCGCGAGCAGGCCACCCGGGTCGACCACCCGCACGTGGTCGCGCCCACCGGCTGGGCGGCCGACGACGACGTCGTCGTGCTCACCATGGACCTCGTCTCCGGCGGCTCCGTCGACGACCTGCGGCGGCGGGAGGGCCCGCTGCCGGAGGCGTACGTCGCGGTCCTGCTCGACCAGCTGCTCCAGGCGCTCGCGGCCGTGCACGCGGCGGGCGTCGTGCACCGCGACGTCAAGCCCGCCAACCTCCTGCTCGAGCCGACCGGGCGCGCGCGGCCGCACCTGCGGCTCGCCGACTTCGGCGTGGCCGCGACCCCCGGCGACGCCCGTCTCACCGTGGTGCCGGGCGGGATCGGCACGCCGGGCTACATGGCGCCCGAGCAGGAGGCCGGTGCGCCGCCCGACCCGCGCCAGGACCTCTACGCCGCCGGCCGGGTCGCCGCCCGCCTGCTCGGGCCGGCAGGATCGGCGTACGCCGCCGACCGGCTGCTGCCGGTGCTCGCCGCCCTCACCGCCCCCGACCGCGGCGACCGGCCGGCGTCGGCCGCGCAGGCGCGGGTGCAGCTGCGGCGGCTCGGCATCGCCGAGCCGACCAGCTGGCCCGAGGTGCCGGACACGCTGGCCGGCCGCACGGTGCCGGTCAGTGCTCTGCGGGTCAGTGCGGTGCCGGTCAGTGCGGCGCGGCAGCTGCCCGCGGTGGGGGCGGGCTCCCCGGGGAGGGGTCGGCGACGTGCGTCACCCGCGCTGGCCGGCGCGGTCGCCTGCTTCGGCGGCGCCATCGGGCTCAGCGCGGCGGCGCTGGCGCGCGTCGTGGGCTAGGCATCCCAGCCCGACGGCGGTGAGCCCGGCGGCAGCGGCGAGGAGCGCGACGGTCATGGAGCCGAGCGTACGGACCGGGGCGGGCCGCGGGCCGTTCGTCCACAGGTCGTCTGCATCTCGAACGCTGCCCTTCGAAAACTGTCGGTGGGCAGACCTAGGGTTGCCCCATGCAGATCGGAGCCCACGTCGACCAGACCGACCCCATCGCCGAGGCGCAGGCGCGCGAGACCTCGGTGGTGCAGTTCTTCCTGGGCGACCCGCAGAGCTACAAGGGCCCGGTGGTGGCGTACGCCGGCGGGGCAGCCGCGCTGCGGGAGGCGGCCGAGGCGGCGGGGGTGACGCTCTACGTGCACGCGCCGTACGTCATCAACGTGGCGACGACCAACAACCGGATCCGCATCCCGAGCCGCAAGCTGCTGCAGCAGCACGTCGACGCGGCGGCCGAGATCGGTGCGGCCGGGCTGGTCGTGCACGGCGGTCACGTCAACAAGGCCGACGACCCCGAGAAGGGGTTCGACAACTGGCGCAAGGCGATCGAGGCGACCGACCTCAAGGTGCCGGTGCTGATCGAGAACACCGCCGGCGGTGACAACGCGATGGCGCGCCACCTCGACCGGATCGCGCGGGTCTGGGAGGCGATCTCGGCGGCGGAGGGGTTCGAGCGCGTCGGCTTCTGTCTCGACACCTGCCACGCCCACGCCGGTGGCAACCCGCTCGACACCGTGGTGGAGCGGGTGCGGGCGATCACCGGCCGCATCGACCTGGTGCACTGCAACGACTCCCGCGACGACTTCGCCTCCGGCGCCGACCGGCACGCCAGCATGGGCCAGGGCCGGATCGACGCCGACCTGCTGGCCGGGGTGGTGCGCGACGCCGGCGCCGACGTCATCTGCGAGACGCCCGGCGGCCCGGCCGAGCACCTCGCCGACTTCGCCTGGCTGCGCGAGCGGATCTGAGGGTCGCCCACCGCGGCGTACGCCGGCCCCGGCTCCCTGGCGCAGCGCCCGGCCGGCGTGGGTCGGCCGACGTGGGGTCGGCCGACGTGGGGCTTGCCGGCGTGGGGCTTGCCGGCGTGGGGCTTGCCGGCGCGGGGTCGGCCGGCGTGAGGCCGGCCCGGCAAGCGGTGGGCAGAAGTGGCCCGGCCTCGGAGCCCCCGGACGGCCGGACCACTTCCTGGCCGCCGAAGCGGCCTGCCCCGTGTCCCTCGGGGCGTGGGGGTACTCGCCGTACCCGTGCCGATGGTGACCCGGCTCCCCCACGAACCGGGTCACCACCAGCGAGTGGTGTCTGCGGCGACATCCCCCGAAGCGCCACAGACACCCTTCAAGAGCATCAGACGCGCCTCCGGATACATCGGTTGCGAGATTCCTCGAATTTTCCTTGGCGGAGTCGAGGTGGCGGAGGTTTTCTGCTGCTGGCGGAGGTTTGCAATCCTCCGCCAGCAAGGGAATACCCGGTCGACCGGGTATTCCGCCGGCCTCACCCGAAGCACACGAACGGAGCAGGAGGAGCGTCAGCGCTGGCAGCAGGCACGGCACCAGCAAGCGCCTCGGCGGGAGCGGAGCCGGCGGCGAGGGCGCGGTGGACGCGCACGAGGGCGTCGTACGCCGCCTCGTCGGCCACGGCAGCAGGCGAGGCGATGACGCAGCGGGCGCCGGCGTGCAGCCAGGCGGCCGTCATGCCGATCAGCTCCTCGCCCCAGCGCACCGTGCTGCGCCCGACCTCGCAGGCGGAGAGCAGCACCACGTCGGGGACGGCGGCGAGCTGGTCGACGTCGTACCCGAACCAGGTGCCGTCGGCCAGCTGCACCCCCGAGAAGAGCGGCGACTCGGCGGCGTGCCGGCCGTGCGCGGCCACGTGCAGCACGTCGACCCCGGCTGCCAGCGACGACGCGGCCGCGGCCGTGGCCTCGGGCCCGACCAGGCAGTCGACCACCTGCCACTCCTTGGCGACGGCGCGCACCTCGTCGCCGGCGCGGGCCACCCGCGGGCCGGCGATCAGCCCGGCTCGACCGGCCCGCCACGGGGCCGACGAGCGGCCCGCCCACGAGGTCGCGCTCTGCGCCACCGTCACGGGACGGCCGACGAGGCCGGGCAGCAGGCTCCACGGCACACCGGCCAGCAGCGCCGACGGGGTGAGGACGACGGGTCGCGCCCCGACCAGCGCGGCCACCGGCTCGACGAGCACGGCCGCGAGCCGGGCCAGCCGAGCCACCAGGTCGCCACGTACCGCTCGCCCGAGCGCGCCGGGCAGCTCGCCGGCGGCGACGTCGAGGTCGGGCAGCAGCCCGCCGAGCAGGTCCGCGAGCGCCCGCCGGCCCGTGAGCGGCACCCGGGTCACCCCCTCGGCCCGCACCACCAGCGCCGTCACCGTGTCACCGGCGACGACGTGGCTGACCAGCACGCGGTCGCCGAGCGCGGCCCGCAGCTCGTCGAGCGCCAGCGGCTCGGTCACCTCGCCGGAGCCCTCACGGTGCCAGGCCCGCTCCTGGATCCGCTGCCGCAGCGCGGCCTCGCGGTCCGGGGTGGGCGAGTCGCGCAGCTCGGCGAGTGCGGCGCCGAGCTCGGGGTCGGCCGGCGCCCTCACCGGCTGCACCCGCGACGCCAGCATCCGCGCCCGCTCCGACCACTCGAACAGCACCCGGTCGTCGGGCGAGCCCGTCGCCAGTTCGAGCCCCCGCGCCGCCAGCCGCGCGCCGAGACCGACCACGTTGGTCTGCAGGTCGAGCGACCCGAACGAGCTCTGCCAGCCGGCCAGGTCGGCCAGCCCCTGCCGCAGGTGGCCCAGCGCCTCGCCCCGCCGCCCCGACCGCGCGGCCAGCTCGGCGCGTACCTCCCGCTCGGCCAGGCGGACGTCGAGCGGCGCCCGACGGCTCAGCCGGCGGCGGCGTACGCCCGCGGCCGCCTCGTCGTGCTCGCCGCGCGCGAGCCGCACCCGGACCCCCGCCAGCTCCGCGGCCCGCGCCTCCCAGGTCAGCCCCTGCCCCGCCAGCGCCGCCGCGACCCGCTCGGCCTCGTCGAGGAGCCGGGGCGCACGCCGGCCCTGCGCGACAGCGGCCGCCAGCTCCGCCGCCGCCGCCCGGCTCGCCCAGGCCTCCTGTCCCCCGCTGCGGAACCGCCGCGCGGCCCGCCGCGCCCACCGCTCCGCCTCCGCGGGGTCGGAGACCAGCAGCCGCCGCGCCAGTGCCAGCTCGGCCTCGGCCTGGTGACGGCGCAGCCGCTGGGCGCCGTACGCCGCGGCCGCGGTCTCGAGCGCCGCCCTCCCCTGGGTCACCTGCCCGGCCGCGAACAGCACCTCCGCCCGGTCCTGGTCGCAGGTCGCCTCGTGCGCAGGGCTCAGCGGCGCGAGCACCGCCCGGGCGGCGTCCATCGCCTGGAGCGCGCCGACCAGGTCGCCGACGAGCAGGCGGGCGTACCCCAGGTTGTGCTCGGCCTTCGCGGCCTCGACGGCGAGCCCCGCCGCCGTGAAGTGGTCGGTCGAGAGCGCGAAGTCGCGCTCCGCCTCGGTGGGCCGCTGCAGCTGCAGGTGGAGCACCCCGCGGTTGAGGTAGACCCGGCCCAGGTGCACGTCGTCACCGCCGCGCAGCCAGTCGACCGCCCGGCCGAACGCGTCGAGCGCCTCGGCCAGCCGGGCCGCGTGCAGCAGCAGCACCGCCCGCTGCGACTCCGCCACCCCGCGGCTCTCGACCGGGGCCGCGGGGTCGTCGGCGACCTCCGTGCACAGCCGCAGGGCGCGCTCCTGCTCGCCGAGGTCGGCGAGGGCGTACGCCAGCGACACCTGCACCCGGGCGAGCTGCTCGCCCTCGGCACGGGCGACCGCACGCTCGAGCAGGCCGCGCGCCCGCCGCAGCCGGCCCGCGTTGCCCTCGGCGATCCCACGGGCGTGGAGCTCGGCGACGGTCAGCACGCCGCCATCATCGCTTGATGGAGGTCTCCTCCACCACTGCGTCCCAGGCCCGGACCAGCCGCGCCTCGAGGTCGTCACCGGCATTCATCCGCGCCTGGATCCGGCTCGCGAGCCGGCCGGCGATGACGGGCGCCGCGAACGAGGTGCCGCTCCACACCCCGAACCCGCCCCGGTGGTCGTCGGGGTCGATCGCCTCGCGCCGGCGCCCCTGGACCTCGACCGCGGCGGAGGCCTGCAGCCCGCCGTCGTACGTCGGGAACGTGCTGAACACCGACGCCCCCGGCGCCCACGCGGTGACCCAGGGCCCGGCGTTGCTGAAGAGCGCGTCGGTGCAGCCGTTGGGGTTGAGCGCCCCGACCGAGACCACCGGCAGCACGTCGGAGTCCGCGCGCACCGGTCCGTTGCCGTCGCTCCACGGGGTGAACGCCGCCGGGAAGTGCGGGCGGTCGGTGGCGTGGTTGCCGGCCGCGCACACCACCAGCGTGCCGTGCGCGGCGAGGTCGCGGATGATCCGCAGCAACGTCGGGTCGAAGAGCGGGTCCTGCGGCGTCTCGTGGTAGTAGCCCATCGTCAGCACCAGCACGTCGAGCGCGAAGCCGCCGCGCACCAGCGCCGCGATCTGCGCCAGGCTCAGCAGCCAGTCGGACTCGACCAGCGGCCCCTCCGGCGGGATCACCCGCCACGACACCAAGTCGGCGTCGGGACAGGTCTGGTGGACGAGCCCCGCGACGAAGGTGCCGTGCCCCGACATCTGGTCGACCATCCCGTCGAGCAGGCCGACCTGGTCGGGGTTGCACTCCGGGTCGGTCGCCGGGTCGGTGTAGCCGATCGGGGTGCCGTCGAGGGTGACGTTGCGGCGTACGCACCGGTCGAGCCACGGGTGCGGCGCGCACCCGGTGTCGAGGATCCCGACCACCGGCCGGCGCCCCTCGACCCGGTCGGCACGGTGCGGGGCCGGGCCGGCGTACGCGATCGGCTGGCGACCGCCCCAGCCCGCCACGCCGTACGCCGCCGCCGGGCTGGTCACCGGGTTGCCCGAGGTGAAGGGGTTCCCGGACGTGAACGGGTTGCCCGAGGTGAACGGGTTGCCCGAGGTGAACGGGTTGCCCGACGTGAACGGGTTGCCCGAGGTGAACGGCGACGCCGCGACGAGGTGGTCGAGGCCGACACCCAGCACCCGGTCGACGCCGAAGAGGGCGCGGGTGCGCTGGAGCAGCAGCCACGCGTCGGGCGCCTTGGCCAGCCGCCCGGCGGCCGGCACGATCCGCACCGTCCGCACGGTGTGCGGCAGGCCCTCGGCCCGCGGGTCCGCCTCGAGCGGCTCGACCTCCCAGTCGACCTCCGCAGCGACCGCGCGCAGCACCTCGAGGGCGCCGTCGAAGTCCTCGTGCGAGACGAGCAGCTGGTCGCCGACGTACTCGGTCGGCGCGGGGTCGACCCCCGACAGCGCCGCAGCGTGGTCGGGGTCGAGCAGGCGGGGGTTGATGCGTCGGGTCATCGGAGGCCTCGTCAGATCTCGAAGGTGGGCGTGGCGAAGGTGGGGCGGGCCGGGTCGTGCGGCTCGAAGCGCAGCCGCACCAGGCCGGCGGGCAGGTCGGTGAACTCGAACCGGCCGCTCTCGCCGACCACCGTGCCGCGCGCCGGCCCGTCACCGACCACGGCCCGCACGGTCATCGGCTCGGGCGGCACCATCCACCCGTCGATCCGGGCCTGGTCGCCGGGCGCGACCCGCACCAGCAGCTCGACCTCGCCGAGCACGAAGCGCAGCGTGTACGCCGCGGTCGACCCGGTCTCGGGGCCGGCCGTGCGTACGGACTCGAAGGCTCGCTCGCCCTCGACGAGCAGCATCAGCTCCAGGTCGAGGCCGACGCCGGCCACCTCCGCGGCCACCGCCGCCTGCATCCGCTCGACCAGCCCGGCCGGCACCGGGTCACGCTCGTCGTACACCTCGCGGACCACCTGCAGCAGGTGCTCCCGGCTCATCTCGCTCATCGTCGTCCTCGCTTCGCTCCGGGCGCCGATGCGGAGACGCACGGTGCCGTTGTTCGCTCGCTCCGCTCGCTCATCAGACCTCTCCGGCTTCGATCAGGGCCACCCGCAGCTTCGCGAGGCAGCGGCCACGGGTGGGGCCGATGCTGCCGACCGGCATGCCGAGGTCGGCGGACAGGGCGGCGTAGTCGGGGCGGTGGTCGTACGCCACCACGCGCAGCAGCCGTCGGCAGCGCTCGGGCAGCGCGTCGACGGCCTCCCACAGCCGCCGGCTGCCGTCGGCCTCGACGACCGCACTCTCGGCGGAGCGCTGGGTCGGCAGGTGGACCTCCATCTCGTCGGTCTCGGAGAGGTGGTCGCGGGTGACGGCCTTGGCGGTGCGCCACGCCTCGCGCCGGGCGGTGACGGTGAGCCAACCCCCGACGGCGGCGGAGTCGACGATGGCCGATCGGCGGCGTACGAGCGCCATCCAGGTGCTCTGCACGACGTCCTCGGCGAGGTCGGCAGGCAGGCCGTACGCCCGCACCACCTGCCACAGCACCGGCGTCATCGTGGCGACCAGGTCGCTCAGCCCGTCGGGGTCGTCGGCCAGCCAGCGGTCGAACGCCGCCTCGGCCCGGCGCCAGACCTCGCTCGGTGCGCCGTCCGCACGTGGCTCCGGCTCGGTGGCCGTCATCGACCCACCTCCCCACGTCGTCGTCACGGTCATGCCCCTCAGGAGCCGCGGCAGGACCGTCTGATACCCAGCAGCGTAGGTTTTCCGTGCCGTCACCGTCGCGTCTTTCCACGTCGGGGAGCACAGGTAGCCTTCCCCGGGTGACTCCGACCGTGCGCCCGATCTCGACCGACGAGCACCTCGCCTTCATCGCCGGGCGGCGCTCGGTGAGCTTCCTGCAGACCCCGGCCTGGGGTCGGGTGAAGACCGAGTGGCGCAGCGAGTCCCTCGGCTGGTACGCCGGCGACGAGCTCGTCGGGGCCGCGCTGGTGCTCCACCGGCCGGTCCCGAAGCTGAGGCGCTTCACCTTGGCGTACCTCCCCGAGGGGCCTGAGATCGACTGGTCGGGCGAGCTGGCCGACTGGCTGGGCCCGCTGGCGGCGTACCTGAGGAGGCGGGGGGCCTTCGGCATCCGGATCGGCCCGCCGGTGGTGACCGCCACCTGGTCGGCCGCGCAGGTGAAGGAGGGCATCGCCGACGAGTCGGTCGACCGGCTGACCGCGCTGCCGCCGACCCGCCGCGACCCCGCGGGGGCGCGCGTGGTGAGCCGGCTGCGCGAGCTCGGCTGGCGGCTGCAGAGCCCCGAGGACGGCTTCGGCGCGGGTCAGCCGCAGTACACCTACGAGATCCCGCTGCGGCACGACGACGGCTCCGCGCGCACCGAGGACGACGTCCTCAAGGGGATGAACCAGCTGTGGCGCCGCAACATCAAGAAGGCCGCCAAGGCCGGCGTCGAGGTGAGCGTGACCGGGGTCGGCGACCCCGGCTTCGCCGACGACCTCACCGCCTTCCACAACCTGTACGTCCACACCGCCGAGCGCGACCACTTCACCCCGCGCCCGCGCCGCTACTTCGAGGTGATGGCCGAGGCGATGAGCGCCGAGGGGCCCGAGCGGTTCCGGCTCTTCCTGGCCCGCCACGAGGGCGACCTGGTGGCCGCCACCATCCTGGTGCGCGTCGGCGGCCACGCGTGGTACTCCTACGGCGCCTCCTCCACCGAGAAGCGCGACGTGCGCGGCTCCAACGCCTGCCAGTGGGCGATGATCCAGGACTCCCTCGCCGCGGGCTGCGACGTCTACGACCTGCGCGGCATCACGCCCACCCTGTCGGCCGACGACTCCCACGTCGGGCTGATCCAGTTCAAGGTCGGCACCGGCGGCCAGGCGGTCGAGTACGCCGGCGAGTGGGACCTCCCGCTGGTCAAGCCGCTCTACACCGCGTTCGACATCTACATGAAGAGGCGTGCCCGATGACCCTCACCCTCACCGTCGACGGCGACCGCTGGCGCCGTCACCTCGTCTCCGTCGCCGAGCGGACCCCGGGGCTGGTGCCGGTCGCCAAGGGCAACGGCTACGGCTTCGGGCTGGGCCGGCTCGCCCGCCGCGCCGGGTGGCTCGACCGTGCCCTGGGCGGGGCGGTCGACACCCTCGCCGTCGGTACGTACGACGAGCTCCCCGAGGTCGCCTCCCGCTTCACCCGCTCGCTCACCGTGCTCTCGCCGTGGCGGCCGTGGGTGCCCGCGCTCGACTCCGCGATGGCCGACCGGCTCGTGCACACCGTCTCCCGGCTCGACGACGTCGAGCCGCTGCTGGCCCGGCAGCCGCGCGCCCGCATCCTGCTCGAGCGGATGACCAGCATGCGGCGCCACGGGATGAGCGCCACCGAGCTGTGGGAGGCCGCGGCCCTCGCCCGCCGCCTGGGCGCCCGCGTCGAGGGCGTCACCCTCCACCTGCCCATGACCGGCGGCAACCTCGGCGAGGCGCGGGCGCTGATGTCCGACGTGGTCGGCGCGGAGGCGGGCACCGTCTGGGTCTCCCACCTCACCGCCGACGAGCT
>Ga0164243_10014587_pt1 | contig 10928 bp, 13 predicted proteins | sample OricompcompostOP_FD_108781 | JGI IMG/M metagenome (GOLD analysis project Ga0164243, IMG submission 108781) | Organic Plus compost microbial communities from Emeryville, California, USA - Original compost - Organic plus compost (OP) | ecosystem: Engineered > Solid waste > Mixed feedstock >...
CCGACGAGGCTGTTGAGCAGCTGTCGCTGCTCTTTCAGGGTGCGGTGCAGCGGTTCCGGAAGCGTACTGAGGCCGCCCGATTCCTGCTCCCTCTTCTCGCGCTCGGTGCGATGACGCGACTGACGAGCCTGCCGCTGCATCAGCAGGTCGTGCACGTGCTCGGGCTCGAGCAGACCCGGCAGGCCGATGAACTCGAGCTCCTCCTCCGTTCCGGGCGTGGCGAGCTGACCGAACTGCTTTCCGTCGAAAACGACCGAGTCGAAGTGAGCCGTCGAGCCGAGGCTCTGGAACGAGAACTCCTCCTCCATGAGCTCGTCGCTCGCTTTCTCCTCGCGCTCGGCAGCGTCAAGCAGGGAGTCTTCCAGACCATCGGCGTCCTTCTCGCCGCGGTCGAGCACGTGGTCGCGCTGCTTCTCCATCTCATGCGCGAGCTCCATGAGCACGGGCACCTGCGGCAGGAACACGCTCGCGGCCTCGCCCTTGCGGCGAGCGCGCACGAAGCGGCCGATGGCCTGTGCGAAGAACAGCGGCGTCGACGAGCTGGTGGCGTAGACGCCCACCGCGAGGCGCGGAACGTCAACGCCCTCACTCACCATGCGCACCGCGACCATCCATCGCGAGGTGCTCTCGGAGAACTGCTCGATGCGCTTCGAGGCCTCGGCCTCGTCGCTCAGGACGATCGTGACGGGTTGCCCCGTGATCTCTTTGAGCATCAGCGCATAGGCGCGTGCGTTGGTCTGGTCGGTCGCGATCACGAGGCCGCCGGCGTCGGGCACGTGGTGGCGGATCTCGGTGAGCCGCAGATCGGCGCTCTTCAGCACCGCGGGCATCCATTCGCCTTCGGGGTCGAGAGCCGTGCGCCATGCCTGACTCGTGACGTCCTTCGTATTGTCCTGGCCCAGGAACGCCTCGAGCTCGTCGCCCATCTTCGTACGCCACTTCATGTGGCCCGAATAGACGTGGAACAGCACGGGGCGCACGACGCCGTCCTCGAGCGCCCGACCGTAGCCGTAGTTGTAGTCGGTGACGGAGGTGCGCAGGCCCTGTTCATCGGGCAGATACTCGACGAACGGTATCGGTGCATCGTCGCTGCGGAACGGCGTGCCGCTGAGCAACAGGCGGCGGGTCGCGACGCCATACGCGTCTCGGATCGCGTCGCCCCAGCTGAGCGCGTCGCCGCCGTGGTGCACCTCGTCGAGGATGACGAGAGTACGGGCGTCGGCGACGAGCTTGCGGTGCACGCTCGATTTCACGGCGACCTGCGCATACGTCACAACGGCACCGTGATAGTGACGCGCGAGATACGGGCTCTGGTTGCTGAACTCCGGATCCAGGCGGATGCTCACGCGCGCGGCCGCATCGGCCCACTGGGTCTTCAGGTGCTCGGTCGGGCAGACGACGACGATGCGATCGATCTCGCCGCGATGGCGCAGCTCGCGTGCGACCGTCAGGGCGAACGTCGTCTTGCCTGCCCCGGGGGTCGCCGCGACGAGAAAATCGCGCTTGTTCTGCTCGAAGAACTGGTCGAGCGCCTCCTGCTGCCAGGCACGGAGGGCGCCGGCCGTGCCGCGAGGGGCACGCTGGGGATAGGAAGGACTCAGCACCACGATCCACAACGATAGTCGCGAGCTCCGACATAACTTTTCGTGAGCTCTCAGCTGGTGGCGCATCTCGCCCGAGAGGACTACATTCGCAGGAGTGACGCTGCCTGACGAAGATCCCCGCACCCCGTTTGTCGGAAACGAAGGGGCGCATCCGTGGCGCCGCATGGTCAGCCTCGGCGATTCGTTCACGGAGGGCATCGGAGATCCCGAGCCCGACTCTCTCGGCGGGAACCGCGGGTGGGCCGACCGCGTCGCCGAGGTGCTGAGCGAGCAGGTCGATGACTTCGCCTACGCCAATCTCGCGGTGCGCGGAAAGCTCATCCGACAGATCACTCACGACCAGATCGAGCCCGCTCTCGCTCTCTCCCCCGACCTCATCACCCTCTGCGCGGGCGGCAACGACGTGATCCGTCCCGGCACGGATCCGGACGAGATCGCCGGGCTCTTCGACGACGCCGTACGCCGCCTGAGCTCGTCGGGCGCGGCGGTCGTCATCTTCACGGGCTTCGATATCGGCTGGAAGCCCGTCTTCCGCGGCCTGCGCGGCAAGGTCGCGATCTACAACGAGAACATCCGCGCGGTCGCCGACAAGTACGACGCGATCGTCGCCGATCTGTGGGCGCTGAAGGAGATCCAGGACCAGCGTTTCTGGTCCGACGACCGGCTGCACCTGAATCCACTCGGTCATCACGAAGTCGCCCGAATGGTGCTCCGGACCCTCAACGTGACGAACGACCTGCAACCGATGGATCCGGACCCCTTGCCCGAGCGCCGCTGGCGCGACGCCCGCCGGGAGGATCTCGTGTGGGCGCGCACGCACCTCGCGCCGTGGGTGCTGCGCCGCCTCCGCCACCAATCGTCCGGCGACGGACGCAGCGCCAAGCGGCCCGACTTCAGCTGACGCGCGGCGGGTGCTGGAGCGCCCAGAGGGCGACGGCGCTCGCGGAGGCGACGTTGAGCGAGTCCACACCGCCCGCCATCGGGATGATGACCTTCGTGTCCGCCGCCGCGAGCGCGGCACGGCCGAGGCCGGGCCCCTCGGATCCCATCACGAACGCGACCTTGTCGGGTCTCGTCGCCGCGAACTCGTCGAGGGCAACGGCGTCGTCGGCGAGCGCCATCGCCGCGATATGGAACCCGGCCTCGTGCAGCGCCTCGCGCGCGGCGCCGCCCTTCCATTCGGGAAGGCGCGTCCACGGCACCTGGAAGACGGTCCCCATCGATACGCGAACGCTGCGGCGGTAGAGCGGATCCGCGCAGCGCGGCGTCACGAGCACGGCATCGGCGCCGAGGCCCGCCGCACCGCGGAAGGCGGCGCCGACGTTGGTGTGGTCGACGAGGCCGTCGAGCACGAGCACGGTGCGCGCCCCCGCAAGCACCTCGGACACGGGCGGCAGCTCCGGACGGTGCATGGCGGCGAGCATGCCCCGGTGCACCGCGAAGCCGGTCGTGAGCTCGGCCACGTCGTCGTCGACCACGTAGACCGTCGTATCACGGTCGCCGAGGATCCCCTCGATCTCGTCCAGCCACTTGTCAGCCGTCATGACCGACCGAGGCTCGTGGCCGGCGCGGAGTGCGCGGGCCAGCACCTTGCCCGATTCCGCCATGTAGAGCCCGCCCTCGGGCTCGAGCTTGCGCCGCAGCGCGACGTCGGTGAGGTCGCGGTAGTCGGCGAGCCGGTCGTCGTCTGCGGAGGTGATGCGTTCGAGATGCATGACGTCATCTTCGCAGTCGGACCCGTGTCATAGGGTGAGAGGGTGACTCTGATTGCTCTCGTGCGCCACGGCGAAACCGAATGGAACCGACTCGGCAAGGTCCAGGGGCATAGCGACATCCCCCTCAACGACGCGGGGCGTGCTCAGGCCGCCGGCGCCGGTGAGGCGCTCCGGGGCGGCGACTACGGTCTGCTCGTGTCGAGCCCGCTCGGTCGCGCGAACGAGACGGCCGAGATCATCGGCCGCGCCGTGGGCCTCGAGGTATCCGCGACCTACGACGGGCTGAAGGAGCGCTTCTACGGCGTCGCCGAGGGCATGACGGCGAGCGAGTACTACGCGAGCTTTCCCGACCGCCAGGCGACGAACGCCGAGACGGTCGACGAGCTGACGGCCCGCGCGCTCGACACGCTGCGGGAGATCGCCGCGTCGGCGGGCGGGCGCGACGTCATCGCCGTCGCCCACGGCGGGCTCATCGCGGCGGTCCTGCGGCACGCATCGGGCGGATCCCTGCCGCGCGAGAACGAGTACGTCGCGAACTGCTCCCAGCAGATCATCGACGTCACGGGCGATGCAGTGCGCGTGATCGGCTACAACGGCACGCCGCGCTAGCGTCAACATCTCTTCACTGTTTCCCGGAATCCGCTGGGCGATCTGAGCAAATCGCGTCGCCGCGCGCCCTATACTTGTGCGTTATGACTTCTCTCGATCACGTCGACCTCGAGCTCATCGCAGCCCTGAGCGCGGACCCGCGCGCCACCGTCGTCGCTCTCGCGGAGAAGCTGCGTCTCTCCCGCAATACTGTGCAGGCGCGCATGGCACGACTCGACCGCGCGGGCGTGTTCCAGTCGTTCGAACGCTCGATCTCGCCGGGCGCGCTCGGTTTCCCGCTGCAGGCGTTCGTCTCGATCGGACTGGATCAGTCGAAGCTCCCTCAGATCATCGAGGAACTCCGCCGCGTGCCCGAGGTCGTCGAAGCGCATGGCGTATCCGGCCAGGTCGACCTGTTCGCGCTCGTCGCCTGCCGCGACGCACGCCACCTCTTCGATGTCGACGCGCGGATCCTCGCAATCCCCGGCATCGAACGCTCCGAGACGCGCCTCGTCATGAGCGAATCGATCCCGTACCGCGTGACGGGCCTCATGGAGCTCGCCCGCCGCGAGGTCAGGCGCTAGGCCGCGCCGACGGCGCAGTCGCTGAGAAAACCCCGGATCGCTTCGGCGGCCTCGCGCGGCTTCTCGTAGTGGATCAGGTGCCCCACATCATCGATCTCGACGAGCGTCGCCTCGGCGAACATCGTCCGTAGCTCGCGCTCGGCCGCGATCGGCGTGATGTCGTCGTGCACCGCGGCGACCAGGAGCGTCGGTACCAAGATGCTGCCGGCCGCCTCGCGCACGTCGTGGGAGACGCTCGTCACGAACGCCTGGCGCAGGCTCTCGCGGTCGGCGAAGCCCGAGAAGAAGCGCGCGTGCTGGCTGTGGATCCATCGCCGCAGCGCCCTATCTCGCGTCTTGGCCATCGCGATGCTCATGACGCGCACGATGACCGGGGTGCGCAGCAGCCACGTACCGATCCGCTCCGGAAGGCGCGCGCCCGCCCAATAGTAGAAGACGGCAAGCCTCGTGAGGATCCCCCGCGGCCCCTCGAGCGCGGGCGCTCCGATGGGGTTCACGAGCACGAGCCGCGGCGTCGCCAGACCGCGCGCGACGGCGGCAGAGGCCACGATGGACCCGAACGAGTGCCCCAGGATCACGGACCCCGGCGCCACCTCGCGCGCGAAGGCTCCGAGCCATTCCGCGTAGGCGTCCAGGTCGTGTGTCTGCCCCGTGAACGACGGCGTCTGGCCGAACCCGGGAAGATCGGGCATGATCCAACGCATGCCCTGCAGATGGCCGACGATCGGCTCGAGGCCGTGATGGTCGCCGCGGAAGCCGTGCACCGCGACGATCGTCGTCTCGGCATCCGGTGAGCCGTACTCCCAGTACACCGTCCGCGTTCCCTGAACCTCGACCGTCCTGCGCGTCGCCGGGATGCGGTTCAGGAGCTCGGAATACGGGGAGGGCGCGTGCACCCTTCCACTGTAGGGCGTGTCTCCTCGCGAACGCGCGCCGGGCGCATACCGTCGGAAGATATGAAGACCACGTGGCCCGATCCCCCGCCGCTGTTCGCGGTGACGGACGGCGGCGAGCGCGCCTCGTGGGTGCCGCGCGGATCCGCTCCCAGCGTGCGGCGCACGCGCGTCCGTGAGGATGGTCTTTCACCGGCGCTCTTCGATCGCCGTTTTCTCGACGACGCCCAGGAGCAGGACATGGCTTTCGACGACGTTGTGGCGGGTTACGCCCCCACAAGCGGCGCCCTCTTCACCCGCATCGCGGTCTTCGACCTCGAGACCACCGGCGTGAGCACGAGCGACGACCGCATCGTGACCGCCTACGTGGGCGTGCTCGGCGATGACGGATCCGTCCTCGACGAGAGCCGCTGGCTCGCGGATCCGGGAATAGAGATCCCCTCGGGGGCTACGGCCGTGCACGGGATCACGACCGAGCATGCCCGCGCCGAAGGTCGCCCCGCCCGCGAGGTCGTCTCAGAGATCGTCACGGCCCTGCGTCTGCTGCTCGCGGCGGGGATCCCCGTCGTCGCCTACAACGCCGCCTATGACCTCTCGCTGCTTCGCCACGAGGCGATCCGGCACGGCCTCGAACCCATCGCGGATCCGTCGCCCGTCGTGGATCCTCTCGTGATCGACAAGAAGATCGATACCTACCGCAAGGGCAAGCGCACGCTCGACATCGTCGCCGCGCACTACGGAGTCGAATTGACGGACGCACACGACGCCGCGGCGGACGCGATCGCCGCGGGCCGCATCGCCCTCGCGATCGCCGCGCGCTTCGGAGATGACCTCCCCGCGAATACTTCGGAGCTTCACGACGCGCAGGTGGCCTGGGCCGCCGAGCAGGCCGAAAGCCTCACCCGCTACTTCATCGAGGTCGGCAAGTTCTCCCCCGGCCAGGCGATCGACGGATCCTGGCCGATCAAGTAGTCCATACGCGAAGAACGGGGGCCCGCCGATGCGAGCCCCCGTTCTTCGTGCGGCGAATTACTTGCCGAAGTTCTTGAAGCGCTGGTTGAACTTCTCGACGCGACCGGCCGAGTCCATGATGCGCTGCTTGCCCGTGTAGAACGGGTGCGACGAGGCCGAGATTTCGACGTCGATCACCGGGTACTCGACGCCGTCGAGCTCGATGGTCTTGTCGCTCTTCGCGGTCGAGCGCGTGAGGTAGGTCTCGCCCGAACCGAGGTCGCGGAACACGACGTAGCCGTAGTTGGGGTGGATGTCAGCCTTCATGAGGATCCTTCAGAAGATATGGGGTGAGGAGGGAATCGCGCCGGAGCGCAGGCGCACCTCGAGCGCCAGCAGGAAATTCTATCAGTCGAAGATGGGCGCTTCCGCCCGGGCCACCCAGCGGCCGCCCATCTCGACGACCGCGATCGGGAAGCCGAAGGTCTTCTCGAGGTTCTCGCGCGTCAGCGTCTGCTTCAACGGGCCCTGCGCCACGGCCTGTCCGTCGCGCATGAGCAGAACGTGCGTGAAGCCGACGGGGATCTCCTCGACGTGGTGCGTGACCATGACCATCGCCGGCGTGCTCGGCTCGGCGGCATAGCGCGTGAGCAACTGCAGCAGTTCCTCGCGCGCGCCGAGGTCGAGGCTCGCGGTCGGTTCGTCGAGGAGGAGCATCTCGGGGTCGGTCATGACAGCGCGGGCTACCTGTACGCGCTTGCGTTCGCCGTCGCTCAGGGTGCCGAAGAGACGGTCGGCGAGATGCGTGAGCTTCCAGTCCTCGAGCACCTCTCGGGCGCGCTCCTCGTCGAGCCCCTCGTACTGCTCGTTCCAACGCCCCATGACCGAGTACGCGGCTGTCATCACGACGTTCAGCACCGTCTCGTCGGCCGGGATGCGGCGTGCCAGGGCAGTCGAGGCGAAGCCGATGAGCGGGCGGATCTGGAACACATCCGTCTTCCCGAGGCGCTCGCCGAGGACGTCGACCGTTCCCGAGGTCGGGAACATCATCGTGTCGGCCATCTGCAGCAGCGTCGTCTTACCGGCGCCGTTGGGTCCCAGTACGACCCAACGCTCGTCGTCGTTCACCGTCCAGGTGAGGTGATCGACGATATGGCGGTCATTGCGACGCACGACGACGTCGTTCAGCTCGAGCACACTGGTCATGCCTTGAGCTTACCTTTCCCGTGTGGGCGGCTAATGTTGAGCGGGTGACTGCGCGTTTTCTCGTCGTTCTCGACGCCGACTCCACCCTGATCCGCAACGAGGTCATCGAACTCATCGCCGACGAGGCGGGGCGTGGTGCCGAGGTGGCTGCCGCGACCGAGGCCGCCATGCGCGGCGAGGTCGACTTCGCCACCAGTCTGCGCTCGCGCGTCACGGCGCTCGCGGGCGTGCCGGTGACGTCGTTCGAGCGCGTGCTCTCGCGCATCGAACCCACGCCCGGGGTGCGCGAACTCACCGCCGTGGTGCATGAACGCGGTGGTCTCGTGGGCGTTGTCTCGGGCGGCTTCCACGAGATCCTCGACACCCTCGCGCCGACGCTCGGCGTGGACATGTGGCGCGCGAACCGCCTCGCGGTCGCGGATGGAATCCTCACCGGCGAGGTCGAGGGCGACATCGTCGACGCACAGGCGAAGGCCGATCATCTCGCGGCGTGGGCGGCGGAGAACGGCATCGCCCCGCACCGCACGATCGCGATCGGCGACGGCGCGAACGACCTCAAGATGATCGCGGCGGCGGGCCTCGGCCTCGCCTTCAACGCCAAGCCCGCGGTGCGCGCCGCGGCGATGATGTCGGTCGGCCCGGTCGACCTGTCGCAGGTCATCCCGCTGCTGCCCTAAACAACTCCACGAATCTCCCACAACTCCTACGCCAGCGCGAGGAGAATTGTGGGAGATTCGTGGAGTTATGGAGTGTTAGTGGCCCATGCCCAGGCCGCCGTCGACGGGAATGACCGCGCCCGAGATGTAGGCCGCCTCATCCCCCGCGAGCCACGAGACGACTCCCGCGATCTCCTCGCCCGTGCCGAAGCGTCCGGCGGGGATCTGCTTCTTGTACTCGGCCTGCGTCTTGTCGTCGAGCTCGGCCGTCATGTCCGATTCGATGAAGCCGGGGGCCACGACGTTCGCCGTGATTCCGCGGCCGCCGAGCTCGCGGGTCACGGCGCGGGCGAAGCCGACGAGTCCCGATTTCGAGGCCGAGTAGTTCACCTGCCCCGCCACACCGTAGAGGCCGGAGACGCTCGAGATCAGGATGATGCGTCCGCGGCGCGCCTTGATCATGCTCTTGATCGTGCGCTTGACGGTGCGGAAGGCACCGCCGAGGTTCGTGTCGACCACGGCCGAGAAGTCGTCGTCGCTCATGCGCATCAGCAGGGTGTCCTTGGTGATACCGGCGTTCGCGACGACCGTTGTAATGGGTCCGAGTTCCCTCTCGACCTCGGCGACCGCGGCATCGAGCGAGGCCGCGTCGTTGACATCGGCGGTCACCGTCAGGGTGCCCTCGGGGCCGGATCCGCTTCGCGCGGTCACGGCAACGCGGTAGCCGTCGCGCACGAGACGTTCGGCGATCGCGCGTCCGATACCGCGGTTTCCTCCCGTGACGAGGGCGACGCGGTCGGCGGTGGCAGCTGTGCTCATGGGTGCTCCTGAGTAAGGGGGAATCGGCCGGTGACCACTCTAACGGGCCGCCCCTGACGCCGGGCCAGCAGTAAGGAAGGCGACCTAAACTGGAGGGGTGAAGATCGGAAGGCGAGAGACGCCCTCGGCGACCTCCCTCGAGGCTGCACCGGGCGATGACGAGACCGCGCGCATGAAGCAGTACGTCATCACGATGTCGATCCGCCTCATCTGCCTGATCCTCGCCGTCGTCATCCAGCCCTTCGGCTGGTACACCTTCGTGTTCGCAGCCGGTTTCATCTTCCTGCCGTGGGTCGCCGTGATGTTCGCGAACCAGATCGGACGTTCCGGGGGCGCCCACGCGATCAGCCCCGATCGCGCGCTGGAGGCTCCCGCGCCGGAGCCGGAGGCGTCGGAAGACGATGTGACGGTCATCCAGATCACCGAGACCACGAAGGACGATCCGCAGGCATGATTCTCGGCTTCTCCCCCGACTCGCCGCAGTGTTCGCGCGCCGGCTGCGCCGCCGACGCCAGCTTCAGCGTCGTGTGGCGCAACCCGCGGATCCATGGGCCGGAACGCCGCAAGGTGTGGCTCGCGTGCGACGAGCACGCCGAGTATCTGCGCGATTTCCTCGCCTCGCGAGCGTTCCCGGTCGTGGTCGAGCCGGGCGTCGTCGACGGATCCGCCACGACGCTCCCGGAGGCCGCCGCATGAAGAACGCCTCCCGGATCCGTCGCTGGTCAGGCTACGTCGTCATCGCGATCCTCTTCGCGGTCGCGTGCGCGTTCCTCTCCAATTGGCAGTTCACGCGCAACGAGCAGCGCGCGCACGCGAACGGGCTGATCGCGAACAACTATCACGCGGCTCCCGTGCCGCTCGACGAGCTCGTCGAGGGCACGAGCGGCTTCGACCCGGAGGACGAGTGGCGCCCGGTCGAGCTCACCGGTGAGTACCTCGCCGATGAACAGCTCCTCGCACGCAACCGCGCACATGGCAACACCAATGCGTACGAGTCGCTCGTGCCGTTCCAGCTCGACGACGGCCGCATCATGCTCGTGGACCGCGGCTGGGTGGAGCCGGGCTATGAGGCCGACCGCCCGGACGCCGTCCCCGCGGTTCCGACGGGCGAGCTGACGGTCGTCGCGCGCCTGCGCCCCAGCGAGCCGCTCCCCCGCTCCGGCCGTTCCGCACCCGAGGGCCAGGTACCGACGATCCACGTGCCGTCGATCGCCGAGATGCTCGGCGACGAGGCGATCTCCGACGTCTACGGGCTGATGGACAGCGAGGATCCTGTGGCGGCCGAGCGGCCGCACGCGATCGACGAGCCGGAACAGGATCCGGGCCCGCATCTGTCGTATGCGGTGCAGTGGATCCTCTTCGCCGTCATGGGTTTCGTCTTCATCGGATACATGATCCGGACCGAGATCCGCGCGGGCCGGGAAGAGGCCGACGATCCGGACGAGGACGACGATCTCGACGACCTCGACGCGCTGGAGAAGGCGCCTCGCCCCGCAAAGCGACGGCGCGCGAAGCGACGCGACCGAGACATGGAAGAGGAAGACGCCCTCCTCGACGCTCAATCGTGAGCATCTGAGCCGCCCGAGCGCCTCGACCAACCAACCCCGCGGGGTACCACACCCGCCCGAGTCGCGAACCCGTGCTCCGCAAGGCGGAGGAGGGCGGCGCACGAAGGTGCGTCGACCGACCGACAACCCAACGGAGCGCGCGCTCGTACCTCCTAGCGTGTCGCGGTGCGTGCAGCGCAAGGCGAAGGAGGGCGGCGCACGAAAGTGCGTCGACCGACCGACAACGCAACGGAGCGCGCGCTCGTACCTCCTAGCGTGTCGCGGTGCGTGCAGCGCAAGGCGAAGGAGGGCGGCGCACGAAAGTGCGTCGACCGACCGACAACGCAACGGAGCGCGCGCTCGTA
>Ga0164243_10014588_pt1 | contig 10928 bp, 11 predicted proteins | sample OricompcompostOP_FD_108781 | JGI IMG/M metagenome (GOLD analysis project Ga0164243, IMG submission 108781) | Organic Plus compost microbial communities from Emeryville, California, USA - Original compost - Organic plus compost (OP) | ecosystem: Engineered > Solid waste > Mixed feedstock >...
CCAAGCGGATGTGGCTGCTGGACGCGCACCCACGGTCCAGGTCAATATCGATGCAACTGCAGTGCTTCAAGCTGGCATCGGCGCCGGCGACATTGAGCGGATCGTGACCACAGAGGCGAACCGGTTTTATTATGGAACTGACAGCCCTCCGGAACCACCCGTGGCGCTGCGTATCCGGATCGCTTTCAATGACAATCTCGAGTCCTCTTGGTTCATGGGCGTCGCGTGGCTCATCAACATCGTGACGATGCTTGCGATCGTGCTCTCCGGAGCGGCCGTGATCCGTGAGCGCGAACACGGAACGCTCGATCATCTCCTCGTCATGCCGCTGTCGCCATTTGAAATCGCGATGGCGAAGGTTTGGGCCAACGGGCTTGTGATCATGATCGCTGCCGGACTTTCGCTCTGGCTCGTCGTCCACATGGTAATCGGAATGCCGATTGCTGGATCCTTCATGCTATTCATGTCGGGTATGATGCTTTATCTTTTCTTTGCATCCGCGATCGGTCTTCTTCTCGGTACGATCGCGGCATCGATGCCGCAATTTGGATTACTCTTCATTCTCGTCGTGCTTCCGATGATCATGCTATCAGGTGGCTACACGCCGCTCGAAAGCATGCCGCAGGACCTGCAGTTCGTGATGCAGGCCGTGCCTTCGACACACTTCGTCAAGATCAGCCAAGCCATCCTGTTCCGCGGTGCCGGAGCCGATATCGTCTGGCCGAACTTCGCCGTTATCGCCGTCGTCGGCGGTCTGCTCTTCATCCTGGCCCTAGCGCGTTTTCGGAGTTCTGTTTCGCGCGCCGTCACTTAGCATAACGAGACGCGAAAGCCGGACTCGCTCGGCGAATAAAATTTTACAACAATCCGGATCGGGTCGCTGGTCTGATCCGCTGCGGACTCATGGCGGTGACGTGCCACCATAATGTTGTGCAAGTTCGTGCATCTGTTCGGCGGTCAAATCTTTCGCGATCACGCGCATCCGCGCGAACTTGTCATTATGCCTCTCGCCGCTCGCAAACTTCTTCAGCTGATCTTCAAGGTACCAAGCGGACTGCCCGGTAAGAGTGGGTGCACCTTCGGGGCCACCGCCGACGCTGTTATGGCAAGCGACACATGGAGGTAGGGCGATCGAGGGATTGCCGAGATGAACCAGTTCAAAAGCGCCGGGGGATACGCTTGTGCCAGTTTCCGCAAACGGCGTCTGCGCCGAAAAATATGCGGACACGTCTTCAATCTGCTGGTCCGTCAGGGCTTGGGCTACTGGCCCCATGATGTCGGACGCTCGCGAACCGGATTTGAAATCCTTGAGCTGTTTGAAGATCGCGGCTTCCGGCTGTCCGGCCAGATTCGGAAACTGTTGCGGATCGGTCGATATTCCTTTGTCGCCGTGACAGGCGGAGCAGTTGTCTTTGACGATGGCATATCCGCGGACAGGATCGCCCTTCGAAATGGCAAGCCGTGTTGTCGCGTTCCATATCACGTCCGACGCAACAGCACCCCGCTTGAAGGACCCGCGCGGTGCGCTTGTGCTGCTGATACCCAGCGCGGTGCAGATGGCGCTCCATGGATCAAGCTGAGGATTTGCGCGAAGAGGCAACACAACGGTCCCGAGCAGAAGACTTGCTAGGACGAAGGACCCTATCGCGGCGAAGACCCAGCGGCGCCAGAGCCGATCTTCCCTGCGCGCATCTTGCTGAGCGGTGTCTTGATCAGTGGACATGAGCTCAGTTTCCAATGTCGACACGATGAGTGAGCGCCGGATGCACGTCCATCAGATAGAATTGGGCGATAGGATAACCGAACGCCACGAGCATCATGAACGCCGTGACTGCATTCCATAAGCCGAAGCCGTTGAGCGCATTGGGGAGTCTACGTGGCGGATAGACAGCAACCGCATAGTTCATCTGAAGATTCTGAACCTTGGGCGCGAAGTGCAGCGACGCGAGATTCCAAAGGAAGAGAAGCGCCGCTGCGAGCATCATGAAGCCGCCTATCGTCGATACGATCGTCCACGGCTGCCAATCGGCAATCGCCGGATTCGTATAGTCGAATGTTGCAACGCGGCGCGGCTGCCCGAGGAGGCCAAGAATGTGCCAAGGGAACGTCGTTATAACCACCCCGACAGCCCAGAGCCAAAGCTGAGCTCGGAGCAGTCTGCTGTCGAAATGCTGTCTGCCAAGGAGTACAGGCCAGATCTCGTAGGCTATCGCATAATACATAATCACGACCGAACCGCCGAATATCAGATGAAAATGGGCAGTGACCCACGAGGTGTTGTGCACCATTGCGTTCATGCCGTACGCCATATTCACGACGCCGCCGAACCCTCCGAATCCAAGAAGGAAAAATGATAGTCCCGACGCGAGAACCATTGGCCGATCCCAGGGTAACGCAGCAATCCAGCCGAACAATCCTTTGCCGCCACGGAGACGGCCTGCGATTTCCATCGATGCGCTGATCGTGAACACGGTCAGAAGCGTTGGCAGCACCACGATTCCAGTCAACATCGCCTGCAAAAACTTGAACGTCGTGCCGTGCTCTGGATCCATAAACAGATGATGCATCCCGACGGGAAGCGAAAACAGTATGAGCAGCACGAAGCTGATGCGAGCCATCATATCGCTGTAAAGGCGCCCGCCTGCCACCCGAGGCGCGATCGTGTATAGAGCAATGTAAGCCGGCAGCAGCCAAAAATAGACGATCGGATGCAAGGTCCACGCGAAGAGCGTTCTCGCAAGTCCGACATCAATCGTTTGTGTCCATCCGAGCGAAGAGGGAATGAGTTGAAAGATGACCTCGACGCCGACACCGAGTGTCGTCCAGAGCCAAAGGTAGGCATTTGCCACCGTCGCGAACATCACCAGTGGCACGGGCTCGCCGGGATTTTCGCGCTTCCACTGCGCCATCGCCCAGATCATCAGCGCGACCCAGGCCCACGATCCGACTACGATCAGCAAAACGCCGAGATAGTAGAAAAAATGTCCGATAAGTGGCGGATAGAACGTGTAGAGCACGCTCGCTTTTCCAGACGCAATCGGAGCCACTGCGACCACGATGCCAATTGCCGCAAGCCAGAAGCCGGCCCAGGCCAGCCGCATGCTCGGCAGCGGCCTCGCGAGAGAGGTCACGGCTGCGAAATAGCCGAAGCCCATCGCAAATAACGTGGGCATGACATACGCCATGATCGTTCCATGGGCGGTCACTGATGCGAAGTAGGTCTCTGGCGACGCGAATGGCGGATTGAGTCCACTCCTGACGGTCATCTGCCAGGCGCCCAGGACTGCTGCGATTCCGAGCGACAGAAACGCCACGACCATATGGGCGACGACTAGCTTCTCAGCGCGGTATCTCACAGCTGACCCTTCCTTCGGCGTCGGGCTTCCAATGTGCGGAATCGAATACCTTCACGAGTGCCCACATTTCGCTGTGTCCGAGCCCGCAGTACTCATGGCAGGGCATGATGTGATCGCCCGGCGAATTGAAGACTGTCCGAACCTGCGCGACATAGCCGGGGACAACCATCGTGTTGGCATTGGTGCCGGATATAATGAACCCATGAATGACATCCGGGCTCGTGACGCGAAACGTGACGGGTCGACCGCCTGGAACCGCGATGCACCTGGGCACGAATTGGAACTGTGTTGCAATAACTCGCACCGTGACCGAGCCATCCGGGTTGACTTGTGTGCCGAGGTTTTTCTCGACGAATTCGCCGCCCACGCTGAGAGTGGCAGGATTGATCGTCTCGACGTGGCTCGGTGGATGGATCGCCATTGCAAAGCTCGTCGCAACGAAAACGGCGATCATGATGCCGACCGCTGCGGCCGCGACCATACCCCACCGCTCCTCCGACTTGAGAATATCGCGTTCGCTCATGCCTCAGATCACCCGATCGGACCGCGCGGGAGGAAAACCACGAAATAAAGAAAGAGATAGGCTAGGACGAGAATGGCGACGGCGGCGCCGGCGAGTGCGAATGCGCCGCGCGGCACTTCCTTAAGAACCGCCTCCAGCCGCTTCTCGTTATTAACGTCAGCTTCGCCACTATCTGAACTGCCGGTCGACGACGAGGAAGTGATCGGCATGATCGATTGATCCTCAGTATCAAAATGCAATCCCGATTTGTTCGGAATTCGTCTCAAAAGACAAATGCAATTGAGACACAACAGGTATCATTGAACGGCTGTTTGATCTCCTCCTAGGCCTAGCCGGTTAATGCCCTAGGTGGAGGGCGCTTCACACGCGCCGGCATTCGATGTTCGCCGCGAACTCTTAATTGTAGTTATGCGCGCATGACAGCGTATTAGACTAATACGCTCATTCATTGACTGAAACTGGAGCCGATTTCTTCAAGGTCGTGTAAGCACCTCGAATATGCCTACTCTTGTAGTGTCATTTGATCGGCGTTGGTACGGTTCGCAGATTTTCCGTTTCTATGTCAGCTCGGTCAAGGCATTCCAGCAGGCGGCACAGCCTTCTTCATGATCTCGGTTCCGAGATCAGCCGGGGTGACGAGCGTCTCCAATCTCCCCAGGGCCGGGAAATGCTCGATCAGCCATTGGCTGAACCAATTTTCAGCACCGAACAGGAAGAGCAGTCCCGTTATCACCAAAATCAGCCCCATGATCTTTTCCAGCACACCATAGTGCCTCTTGAAGCGCTTCATGAAGCCAAGGAACGGACGGATCGCAATCGCAGCCGCAATGAACGGCATTCCAAGTCCTAACGAATAGATGAAGAGCAAACGGACGCCGGACGAGAGGCTCGACTCGCTCGCAGCCAGCGTCAACACGGTCGCAAGCACGGGTCCAATGCATGGTGTCCAGCCGAAGGCAAAGGCCAGACCCATGAGGTAAGCGCTAAAGAAATTCGCTTCCTCTCCTGCTGGCGAATAGCGCGCCTCTCTGTAGAGGATAGGAATGTGCCAGACGCCGAGGAAGTGAAGTCCAAAGATGATGATCAATGCGCCGGCCAGGAATCCGAGGTAGGGCCTATAGGGGAGCAGTACCTCACCAAGCGTGCTTGCACCCGCGCCAAGCGCGACAAATACCGTCGTGAATCCCAATACGAAAAAGATCGATGCGGCGACCACACGCAGCCATACCCGCCTGTTGACGTTATCGTCGCTCGTCAACTGCTCGATCGTCGTCCCGCCGATATAGCCGAGATAAGGAGGCACGAGGGGCAAAACGCAGGGTGACAGGAAACTCGCGAATCCGGCGAGAGCGACGCCCACGTAAATGTGAAAATCGTCAATCATACTAACGGGCCGGCGAAATACGCGCGAACCGCGACCCATAGATCTCAGCAGTCAATAGTCCGGCGAGATCGGCCGAGGGGTCGAGTTTCACGCGGACTATCCAGCCCTGTCCATAGCAATCCTCATTGACGAGATGCGCCGCGTTTCTCAGCAGAGCATTCCCTTCAAGGACTGTTCCGGATATCGGAGAGACAAGATCCGAGACGATCTTGTTCGATTCCACGGCGCCAAAAGGCTCTCCCGCGGCGATGGTCGCTCCGGTTACCGGTAATTCCACGAACAGAATCTTGCCAAGCTGCTTTTGCGCGAACTGGGTGATTCCCACATCGTATTCACCGGGGACGCCCGTCGCCTTTAGCCAGAGATGAGCCTCATGATAGTGACGGTCGTCAGGAATATTGAAGGACGTCATTCGCCTGCCGTTTGTTGGAGAGTGGCTTATGGGTCGCTTGGCCAAGGGCGTCTTCTACGGCCTCCAGCACGGCTTCCGCGATCGTCGGATGGGCATGGACAGTCGCCCGCATACCCTCGGCTTTTCCGTACTTTTGTATAACGAGCGCGCCCTCGTGCACGATTTCCGACGCATGCGGCCCGATGGCGTGGAGGCCCAGCAGATGACCCGTGTCCTTGGCGACGATGACTTTCACGAAGCCTGAGATTTCGCCCAAGGCGTGAGCGCGACCGAGCGCGCGGAGATCGAACTTACCGACGACGTATTCGAGGTCATCCTGTTTCGCTTCATCTTCCGAGCGTCCGACGTAGCCGATCTCAGGATTCGTGAAAACGGCTACGGGTATGGCCCTCTCGCGGACCATTGTGTAGCGCCGCCCCAGCGCGTGATCGACAGCCTGTTTAGCCTGCGCCGAAGCGGCGTGGGCAAGTCCGGAGCGGCCGTTAACGTCGCCGACCGCGTAAATATCTGGAACGTCCGTCCTGTAAAGATCGTCGACGACGATGTCGCCGTTATCGTTGACGGAAATGCCCGCACGTTCGAGGCCGATGTCCCGGGAATTCGGCTCGCGCCCGACGGCGACGAGTGCACGCTCCGCGGTTGCGATAATCTTTTCTTCGCAAAAGGCCTCGACACCGGAGCCGCCATGAGACAGCGACGTGATCCGGCTATTGAAAATGACCTTGATGCCGCGTTTGCGCATTTGTCGTTGCAAAACGACGGAAACGTCCTTGTCCGCAGATGACATCAAACGGGCGCCGCTCGCTACGATCGTTACATCGACGCCCAAAGTGTCGAGGATGCATGCGAACTCGCAGGCGATGATTCCCGAGCCGATGATTAGGATCGAAGCGGGAAGATCGCTCCAGTTCAATAGGTCGTCGGATGTCCCTATTTTTGCCCCATCGACATTGAAGCTCGGCTGCGCTTTCGGACGTGACCCCGTGCAGATGAGAATGGCGTCTGGGGAAACTGTCTGGTCATTCACGCCGATCGTGCTTCGGTCAAGAAGCCTGCCATATCCGCGAATACACGTGACGTCCCGATCCGCCATCAGTTGATCAATGCCGTCTCCGAGCATCGAAACAATTTCGGTGAAGCGGCCTTTCAGGCTGGCCCAATCAGCGGAAAGCTCGCCGCTGATCTTGAGGCCGAATGCGTCTGCGCGCTTGAACTTTTCGAGCAACGCGCAGCTCTCGACAAGGACCTTCGTCGGGATGCAGCCCTGATGAAGACAGGTGCCACCGAGAGGCTTCGCATCAATCAGTGTCACCCGTGCGCCATGGGCCGCAGCATGGGAAGCGGCGACGTAGCCAGCTGGCCCGCCGCCGAGAATCGCCAGATGCTTCATTCTTAGGCTGTCGCCTCGAGCACGAGCGGGCGATCGTTTATCGTGACGTTTCCGACAACCTCGATCGGAGCCTGGAGCGTGTTGAGCACCGGACAATGGCTTTCGACGATATGAGCAAGCTTCGCCAGTTCCTCGGCACTCGCCGGGCTCTTCACCTTCGTCTCAAACATGATTTTCTGAAACCCCGGAGGGACACTCGCATCCATTCCGAACAGCCCGCGAAGATCGAGGTGGCCACGAACATCACATGTTACGCTTTCGAGTTCGATGCCCATGACGGCAGCATAAGCGCGATAGACAATTTCTTGGCAGGTTCCGAGAGCGACCAGAACGACCTCCACCGGGTTGGGGCCGTGATCCGTGCCGCCCAGGTCCGCAGGCTCGTCGATATCGAGTGCGGCGAAATCGCGGATTTTTCCGGTGCAGTGCATCCCTTCTCCGAGTTCCGTCGAAGCGCGGAATACGACTTTGGCACCAGCGGGATTTGCCTTGATATTTTCGATCGCGGCTAGAATAGTCGTCTTTATATGCTCCTGCGACATCGGCCTTTTCCTCCTAAAAATATTTTTGTTATTGCGAGGAGGTTAGGTGTTTTGGCCGCGCCCCATCAATTGGGGCAATTCCGTTTTGTATTAGGAATTACCCTGAGTTGGATCAGGTTTGCCGGCAGCGTTTACGTTCTAGCTCCCGAGCGCCGACCATCCGCGTGCGATGACATAGACCCCGACAACCGCGACGATACCCGCAAAGATGTGACTGAGGTGGGTTCTGTTCGGCGCAAGCGCCATCGCGGCCCGTCTGCCCAAAAGACCACCGATTATTCCGCCGCCGATGAACCAAGCCGCCAGCTGCCAATCAACGAGCCCCGAGAGCGCGTAGTTGACGGCCGTCGTTGCGCCAAATGCCACGACGGAGACCAGCGATGAGCCGATTGCAAAGATCAGAGGCATCCCCGTTGCCGCCATGATCCCAGGGACGATAAGAAACCCTCCCCCAATGCCGAAAAAGCCAGACAGCATGCCGACGCCAAGGCCATAGACGAGGAGCAGTGGCAGCAGCCGCGAAGCGCTCATCCGGTTCAAGCGAATATCGGGATCGCCGCCGCCTTTCTTCCTGAAGAACATGAAAGCGGCGATCACAAGCATCAGACAGCCAAAGAGAAGAAGAAGGCGCTGTCCGTCGAATGCTTTGCCCAACGACGACCCAATGGCCGCTCCAATGATACCGGAAGCCGCGAAAACGAGGGCACATCGCCACTTGACGTTATGGTGCCGTGCGTGACCGATAAGCCCAGCAAGCGCACTTAGCGCAACTGCGATCGCACTCGTGCCGATCGCCACATGCGGTGAGCGTACGCCGACCACATAAACAAGAAGGGGTACTGCGAGGACCGAGCCGCCCCCTCCGATGAGGCCCAACACAAATCCGACGAGTGATCCGGAACCTGTCGCGAGCGCATCGATCGAAGAAATCATTCGTTGACCTGCGGATTTTCAGTGCGCCGACGCGTTGCCGCTGGCGGCGAGGAGCCGTTGCTCGATGCTCTTCAGATCGTATCCCGCTGCATTGGCGACCGTCAGAATGTCGCTTAACGGGCGGCGTCGCGCTTCCGAGAGCGCCCATAACATCGTGCAGCGCGTTCCCGTCCGGCAATACGCGAGTATCGGCTTTGGCAAAACCTGAATTGCCGAAGAGAAGGCCGCGACGTCAGCATCGGAGAGCTTTCCCGAAACGACGGGAATATAGCGTGCTTCAAGGCCGAAGCGGTGCGCCTCGCGCGCAACTTCGGCGAAAGACGGCTGGGCCTCGGCTTCGTCATCGGGGCGGTTGGAAATAACGGATTTGAAGCCCCGCGCCGCGATTTCGGCGATGTCGCTCGGTTCCAATTGTGCCGCAACCGACAAGTCGGCCGCCAATTTCTTGATGTCCATTGTGCTCATCGATTCATTTGTCCATCGATAGGCGAAATGAGCGTCATCAGACGAACGCCCAGATCGCGATGCCACTCGCGACGGCTCCCCATGCGATAATGTTGATGTAAGAACGCAAGACTTGGCGGTGCGGGCTGTCCGGGGAATGCCAGCGAGATCGCAAACCACGCCTCCGGGAAAGAAAAAGATCCGGAGTAAAATTGTGCCAACCTTTCGCTTCACGATTTGGCTGCGCTGGACGGCTGTCTTTGAGACAGATCACGTGCTCCGTTGCCATTGGCGCTGCGCACTATGCCTTCAGGACCGGCTTGGCGAGCCACTCGCGGCCCCGGAGCATCCATTTCCAATAGACGGGCGGCAACACGTGCGCCTTCAGAAACCATGCAGCGCGCGTCGGTGTCGTTCCCTTGATGAACGTCGTCGGAAATGTCGGGCACAGCTTGCCTCCGTAGCCAAATTCCGCCAGCACGATCTTGCCGCGCTCGACCGTGAGAGGGCATGCGCCATACCCGTCATAGATGGCTGTTCCTCTTGAACGCCCAAGATCTGACAGGAGGTTATGAGCAACGATCGGTGCCTGTTTGCGCACTGCTGCTACGGTCTTTGCATTCGGCGTGTTCGTGACGTCGCCGAGGCCATAGATGTTGGCGTACTTCTTATGACGCAGGAGTTGCTGATCGACATCCATCCAGCCGGCCTGGTCAGCGAGAGGACTCTCGCGGATGAAATCCGGCGCGATCTGCGGCGGCACAACGTGTAGGAAGTCGAATTTCGTCTCGGTGACGACTTTACTTCCGTCGGCGCCGACTTTCTGGAACCAAGCTGTTTTCGCCGGACCGTCGACGCGCACGAGCGTTTCGCCGAAGCGAAGGTTCGCATTATAGCGCTTAACGTATTCCATGAGAGCGGGGATGTAATCCGGGACGCCAAACAAAACACCGCCGGCATTGCAGAAATCGATCGAGATGTTCTTGAGCCGCCCCCTGCTGCGCCAGTAGTCAGCCGACAAGTACATCGCTTTCTGCGGCGCGCCTGCGCATTTTATGGGCATCGGCGGTTGCGTAAATACAGCGTGTCCAGATTTGAGTTCCTGTACCAGGTTCCACGTGTATGGAGCGAGATCGGGACGGTAGTTCGAGGTCACGCCGTTCGCGCCGAGCGTATCGGACAATCCTTCGACGCCTTGCCAATTGAGCTTCAAGCCAGGGCAGACGATCAGTCGATCATAAGACAAGGCGGAACCGTCTTCGAGCATGACACGATCGTTGGTAGGATCGAACGAAACAACTCGCCCATGGATTCTCTCGACCCCCTTTGGAATCATCTTGGCCATAGGGCGCGACGTATCGGCGATCTGGAAAATTCCGCCGCCAACCATGGTCCAGCCAGGCTGGTAGTAGTGGACATCAGACGGCTCGATGATCGCGATCTCTAGATCCCGATTGCGTGCCAGCAGGCTCGAGGCGACTGAGATACCGGCGGATCCTCCTCCGACAATCGCGATACGGTTTCGTGACGTGGAAAAATGGTGCGAGTTTGCCATGGTATGCCCCGGCTTTTGGATATTGGTGTTGCGGCGCATTACGTGGGGAGCATATTTCTGATGCGAACCCGCATTGCGTCGTGTCCCCGAACGAGCGGGCAAAGCATCATAGGCGCTGAATGCCGAGCGCGTAACCGATCAGATCAAATATAGTCCAGGTCTATTTCTGAAATAGAATAGCCAGATGGCGCGAGCGCGCGTCACAAGTCGTTCGAGGCAAGCGCAGTTTCCGACGGGCGCAATAGACTGAGCTTCTGCACGAGATCCGCTACTGAATGCGTTTGCATTTTCGCCATCATGCTCGCGCGATGGGCTTCGACGGTCTTGCAACTCAATGAGAGGTTATCCGCGATTACTTTGTTGGGCTTTCCAGCAAAGACAAGCCATGC
>Ga0164243_10014589_pt1 | contig 10927 bp, 8 predicted proteins | sample OricompcompostOP_FD_108781 | JGI IMG/M metagenome (GOLD analysis project Ga0164243, IMG submission 108781) | Organic Plus compost microbial communities from Emeryville, California, USA - Original compost - Organic plus compost (OP) | ecosystem: Engineered > Solid waste > Mixed feedstock >...
GGGTGGCTGTAGTAGGCCAGGACGCCGCCGGTCCGGGGGTCGAGCGCGACAAAGGCGCCGCGGTACTGTCGCGGCCAGATCTCCATGATGTAGCGCTGCAGATCGAGGTCGAGGTGCAGCTGTAGATCGTGCCCGGGGATCGGGAGGGTTCCGAGTTCCTCCGGCAGCCAGCGCATGATTCGGCCACGAGCATCGATCTCGAGATACCGCGAGCCGGGCACACCGCCGATCTGTCGTTCGTACTGCCGCTCGAGACCCGCCTTGCCGATCCACTGACCCTGTTGATAGCCGCGCCAGTCGGGACTCGCGAGTTCACCCTCGGTGATTTCCGCGACGTAGCCGATCATGTGTGCGACCGCTTCGCCCGCGGGATAGTGGCGCTTCGCGTATTCGACGATGAGGACGCCGGGGAAATCTTCGCGATGTTCCTCGAGCATGGCGGCCGCGATGGGATCCGCGTTCATCGTCAACGTCATCGGCAGGTGCCGTTCACGGCTCCACCGGCGGCGTGCACGCGCGAGTTCCTCATCGCTCAGGTTGAGAATCGGGCGCAGCCGCTGGATCTGCGATTCCATCAGTTCCTGCGGGCCGGGCATGATCATTACGCGGTAGCCGACGACGTTTTCCGCGATGACCTGTCCGTAGCGATCGTAGATCGTGCCGCGCGGCGCGGGGACCATCACCGGCCGGAGCCGCTGGTTGCGCGCTTCCTTCGCGTAGTGATCGACCTGCAATACCTGCAACCGGCCGGCCGCGCCAAGCAGCGCAACAAAGCAGAAGGCGATGAACATCCGCGCGGCAAAACTGCGGCGAATCCGCTTCGCGCGTGGTGTTGAAATCCGACTCGTTCTTCGCATGCCGCCCTCCGTGCTTCAGAGACTTCGCGCACTCGCGCGAAACGCATTGCGAGCGGCAAGCCGGAAAAGGCAAAAAGGCCGGCATTGATCCGGCCTTTTGGTCCTACGGTCGCCGTTCCGTCGAATCTGGATTCCGGCCTCCGGGCGTGGAGCCTCAGGCTGGGGGCCGGCGTTCGCCCACTCCACCGCCCGATGCCCCTGAACGGGCGGGGAGATCGGGCGAGGGCGTGCGGGCGGGCGCGAGCGCGGGCCTGTGGTGGAGCGCGCGCGGGCGTCGAGGGTGGGGGTTCACTTCGGGCCTGGGCGCGGGGCTCGGGTTGTAGGCGGATCCCCCCGCGCCCGCGCCAGCGCCCCCGGCCCGCAGTGAACCCGCGCCCACAACGCGCGCGCTTCACCACAGGCTCGCGGCCACGCCCGCCCACGCCCCCGCCCGAACTCCTCGCCCCCTACAGCGGACGAGGAGTTCGGGCGAAATCGCGAGATGACGTCAGGGGTTCGGCGTGCGAGTGCCCTCGTTGCGCTGTTCGGCGACGGCGGGCGGCGGATCGACAATGGGTTTGTAGTAGTCGGCCGAGACGGGCAGGCCGCGTGCGAAACGTTCGCGCGGGGTGGGGAAGCGTTCGAACGGCCGGCCGTATTTGCGGTTGAGATAGAAATTGATCGCGTTGGCGACGTAGCCGGACGGGGTGTAGCCGTGTTCGCCGTGCTGCAGGAACATGACGGCGACGATTTCCATTTCATGGCCGGGCACGCCGCCGGCGCCGGCGAACCAGGCGTGGTCCTTGAGCGGGCAGTTGCCGCAGGCCTGGGCGGTGCCGGTCTTGCCGACGAAATCCCAGTGCAGCAGGCGCGACTGCGGCGCGGTGCCGCCCTCCCCCATGACGCGGCGCATGCCTTTCATGAGCCAGTCCCTCTGTTCGGCGTTGATGCCGAAGTTGATGGTGACCGGCGGCGCGCTGTCGGTCATGGCGAGGCGCGGCGCGAGACCCTTGCCGTCCGGCCGCACCAGGGCCGCGTAGATCTGCGCGATCTTGAGCGGCGTCATCGTCTGCGGGCCCTGGCCGATGGACAGCGAAACGACCTCACTCTCCTGGGGCTGATAGCCGCGGTTCTTCACCCACCATTCCGGCGTTTCCGGCATGAGGTTGCGCGCTTCGTACGGCAGGTCGATGCCGGTGCGCCGCTGGAATCCCATTCGGGTGCCGACTTCGAGGTAGCGCTTCAATCCCAGCCGTGCGCCGACCTGGTAGAAGTAGACATCGCAGGACGACAGAATTCCCTTGACCAGGTCGACGCGGCCGTGACCCGCCCGATCCCAGCAGCGTGCGTACCGGTTGAGGATGTACATCCCGCCGTTGCACGCGATTGGCATGTATTCGTCGGGCCGGATCACGCCTTCCTCGAGTGCCATCGCGGCGATGGGCAACTTCCAGGTGGACGCGGGCGGCTGTCCGGCGGCGCCGCCGGACACGCGGTCATTCAGTGGTGTCGCCGGGTCCGTTCGCAGGCTGTCCCACAGCGCTGCGGGGATGCCGCCGATGAACTTGTTGGGGTCGTAACTCGGGTGGCTGTAGTAGGCGAGGACGCCGCCTGTCGCGGGGTCGAGGGCGACGAACGCGCCGCGGTACTGGCGCGGCCAGATCTCCTTGATATATCGCTGCAGGTCGAGGTCGAGGTGGAGCGGCAGGTCGCGGCCGGGGACCGGCAGCTGGCCGAGTTCTTCCGGCAGCCAGCGCTTGATGCGGCCACGCGCATCGATTTCGAGGTAGCGCGAACCGGGTTTGCCGCCGATCACCTTTTCGTACTGGCGCTCGAGACCGGCCTTGCCGATCCACTGACCCTGCTGGTAGCCCTCCCAGGCCGGATCCGCCAGCTCGGTTTCGGTGATTTCGGCGACGTAGCCGATCAAGTGGGCAACCGCTTCACCGGCCGGATAGTGGCGTTTTGCGTACTCGTGGACGAGCACGCCCGGGAAATCGTCGAGCCGTTCTTCGAGGCCCGCGACCGCATCCGGATCGGCATCCATCGTCACGGTCATCGGGAGGTGACGTTCGCGGAGCCACTTCCGGTTGGCGCGCGCGACCTCGTCGTCGGTGAGGCCGAGGATCGGCTGGAGTCGCTTCAGGCGCGCATTCATCGAGTCGGCCGGCCCCGGCATGATCATGATGCGGTAGCCGACGACGTTTTCGGCGACGACCTGACCGTGCCGGTCGTAGATGGTGCCGCGGGGTGGCGGCACCATCACGGGTCGAAGGCGCTGGTTGCGGGCTTCGGTCGCGTAGTAGTCGACCTCGAGCACCTGCAGCCGGCCGGCTGCGCCGAGCAGCGCGAAGAGCGCCGCGGCCATGAAGATGCGCGCGGCGAAGCTGCGGCGCAGGCGCTGTCCGCGAGGCGTGGAAAGGCGACCGGGTCCGTGCATGGCCATTTGCTACACGATCATTGAACGCGAGTGCCTCGGCAGCCGGGCCGGGCGATGGAGATCAGGCCTCGGCGAACAGGACGCCGCACTCCGGGCAGACCAGGTCGCGGCCGCGGCGACGCAGCTGGACGGGCCGGCCGTGCCTCGGACAAAGGGCCTCGCCGCTCTCTTCCATCGACTGGTTGGCCTGTCTGCGTTCCTCGGTCGAGGCCGCCGGTATCTGGAACTGGGCGCGCTGCGCACAGCTGAGACACTCGATCCAGACATCGCCGCTGCCATCATCGAGCGTGCCGACGCGTACGACTTCGGCAATGCCGCCGCAACCGACCGGGCACGTCGGCACTTCGCCGGCCATGTACTGGTCGAGTACGCGACCGCGGATCTGCTCCGGCGTTTCCGTGGGTTTGGCCGGCTCCGCGCGAAGCACGCTGACCTTGGTGTCCTCATCGAAATCGATGCGGAGCTTCTTCTTCTTTTTCTCCGGCGGTTTCGGCTTTTCCTCGAACTCCGCAAACAGTCTCGCGAACCGGTCGCGCGGTTTGGGCCGGCGCAGCGGACGCAGCGGCTTGGGCTTCTTGCCTGTCGGCTGCACGCTGCCGCGGAACGGCCGGATCGGCGGCAGCGAACTCCTGGCCGTGTCCGCGAGCGGCGACTCCGGCGGCCGCTGCATGCCTTCGGCGCTCGGGCGACCCGCACGCTCCGGCCGGGGCCCGCGTTCGCGATCCGGGCGCGCCGGCCGTTCACGAGGGCGTTCCGCGCCGGGTTCGGCGCCTTCGGGTCGCGGCCGGCGGCGCTTGCGAGGCTCCGGCGGCGCGCCCGGCTCGAGCGCGATCGCTGTCACCTCCGGCGGAGGCTGCGGGCCCTCGGGTTCGATGACAGGCACGACGGCGCGGCGCTCGCGCGCCGCCTTGCGCGCTGCTTTCGCAGTCGCGCCGGGTGCTCCTGCCTCGCGGGCCGCTGCCTTCGCCGGTGCTGCTGCCGCAGGGGCTGTTGCCTTGGCCGCTGCTTCAGCGACGCGGTCGGCGGCCCTGGCCGGCTTCTGCGCCGGCGCCTTGGCCGGGCGCTTCGCCGGCGCCTTCGCCGCTTTCGCGGGTGCCGGCTTCGTTGCACGTGTAGCGGCTTTCGCCGCGCGTGCCGGGGTTTTCGCCGCCCGGGCCGGCGCCTTCCTGGCGGGACGCTTGGCCGCCGCCTTCTTTGCCGTCTTCTTCAATGCTGCTTTCTTCGGTGCTGCGCGCTTCGCTGTTGATTTCCTGGCCGCCTTTTTGGCTGCCGTCTTTTTTGCAGGCCGCGCCGTCTTCCGGGCGGTCTTCTTCGCCGCGGACGAGGCTGGCCGTGACTTGCGTGCCGAACCGCTCCCGTTCTTCCGCCCCTGCTTAGCCGCGCCAACGCGTTTCTGTGGCTTGCGTTGCTTCTTCGTGGCCATGCTTTCCTCCTCCTGGGCCGTCGTCGCCCGCGCAAGTTTAGGGCTAGGGCCGGCTTGACAGGGGCACCCCCTCCGTCTCCAGCGCTCCGACGCCCGGGCCGCACTTGATCGAACATGATGAAGGGACCGGCCACGGCTTCCGTTGCCGAGGCCGATCCCCTTTACACGCTCCCGCCGCTACATCCGCTTAGTCGATTCTGCAGAATCCTGAATCCCGCCGTGTCCGTGCACGTTTGCGGACTGCCGCATGACGCCCGACAAAATACCGTTGTTGTCAACCACTTGCATGCTTTTCGTCGCGGCGGCTCAGGCGAGGCCGTACTTGTTCAGCTTCTCGTAGAGCGTCGCCCGCGAGATACCCAGCGTCCGCGCGGTCCGCGTGCGGTTGCCTTCATTGTGCGCGAGCGCCCGCACGATGTGCCGGCGCTCGACTTCGTCGAGCGTGAGCGCTGCCTCCGAAACCGCTGCGTCACCATCGCTGCCTGCCGTCAATTCCGGCGGCAGATGGCCGGGCAGGAGTTCTTCCGGGTCACCCGCGAGCAGGATCACGCGCTCGAGAACGTTGCGCATTTCGCGGATGTTGCCCGGCCAGCCGTACGCGGCCATGAGGTCGAGGGCGGCGGTCGAAATTCGCTGCGGCCCCCGGCCGAGCCTGCGGCGCAGATCCGCGAGGATGCGCATCGCGAGATCGGCAATGTCCTCGCGGCCGCGATCCCGCACCGCCGGCAGGCGGATGGGCAGCACGGCGAGGCGATAGAAGAGGTCCTCCCGGAAACGACCCGCGCGCACCCGATCCTCGAGGTTCTGGTTGGTAGCGGCAATGAGCCGGACATCGACTTCGATTTCGCGCGTGCCGCCCAGCCGCCGGAAACGCCGGCTCTCGAGCACTTTCAGCAGTTTCGGCTGGAGTTCCGACGAGAGGTCACCGATTTCGTCGAGGAAGAGCGTGCCGCCGTGCGCGACTTCGAAAAGTCCGCGCTTCTGCTCCTTCGCATCCGTGAATGCGCCCTTTTCGTGGCCGAACAGCTCCGAATCGAGGAAGGTCGCGCTGAGACCCGCGCAGTTGATCTCGATGAATGGCGCGCCCGCCCGCTTCGACCGGCCGTGCAGCAGCTGCGCGATGTAGCCTTTGCCCGTGCCGGTCTCGCCGAGCAGCAGGACCGTCGTTTCGTTTTCGGCGAGGATGTCGACCTGCCGCGCGATTTCGCGCATGACCGGCGACCGACCAAGGGCGGCCGGCCCGGTTTCCGACACCTGCCGCTCCGCGAAGTAGCGGTTCCGGCGGCGCAGTTCGACCTTCTCGAAAGCGCGCTCGATGCTCGCCTCGAGGTGCGTGAGTTCGACGGGTTTGGTCAGAAAGTTTTCGGCGCCGAGGCGCATGGCCTCGACCGCCGTCGCGATATCGGCGTGGCCGGTCAGCATGAGGACAGTCGCATCGGGATCCCGCGCGCGCAGGACCTCGAGAATACGAAGCCCGCCGATGCTGCCGGGCAGGTCAAGATCGAGGATCACGATGTCCGGCCGGTCCCGGTCATACAGGTCGACCGCCGTCTTCGCGTCCGCAGCCCGGCCCACTGCCCAGCCGCGTCCCTCGAAGAAGCGGTTGAGCATGATCAGGATTTCGGGATCGTCATCGACCAGCAGGATCGACCGGGTCATGCTGCTCCCTTCTCTGCTTCGGATCGCAGCACGGCAACCCGCGGTGCCGGCTTGAACGCCGTTCGCACTTTGATCGCTTCGAGGATCGTTCAGCAATGTCGGGTTGAGAATATCGGGAGGATCCACAATCGGCGATCTCGATCGGCGGCGCTCCGCTTCCGGCAGCGCGCCGCCCCGCGCTTACGCCGCGTTCGCGTCCTCCAGGCTGGCCGCGGCGTGCTGTGCACCATGCGGAATCACCGGCTGGCAGAACCGCATGCCCGTGGCGTACAACTGCTGCTTCTCGTCTTCCGTCAACTCCGGATAGCGCTGGCCGAGAAATTCAATCGTCTCCGCCATCCACTCCGTCTGATCATCTTCATGTGCGTCAATCACGCCGCACTGCCGGATCGCGCTGAAGAGCTCGTTGCGAGCCCGATCGAGCGTCGTCTCCTGCTTCTCCTGCTTCATACGCCGCTGGGGCCTCTTACGCGCCAAACAGATCTCCTTTCAGTTTCGTCGGGAATGTTGCGAATGGGTGTGGCGGTGCGCCGGGCATCCATCTGTTTCTATTCCCGGTTCATCAACAAAACAGCGAATTCCGCCCGTTTCGGGGCGGAAGTTCGCTGTTCGAACGCTACGATTCATGTCTGAAAATATAACGGTTCCGGCGCCTCACCGAAAGACCGCGGCGCACGCGGCGGAGCGGGACAAAGGTCGCATTGCGCGCGGTTTTTTTCAGCGCTTGCGCAATTCGATGTCGCCGTTGACCGTGCCCAGAGAAAGTTCGCGGCCGCCGTTGCCGATCCGGCCCGAAAGGCGCTTCGGTCCGAAACGGCCCCGCACCGTGAGCGGAAAATCCGTCGTGATCGAGCCGGTCACGGTACTCGCGTTCACGTCGACGTCGATATCGTCCGGCAGAGAAACGGTCACGCTGCCGTTGACGGTTTCCAGTTCCAGGAGATCGTTCCAGACCGCGGATCCCAGATCGACATCGATCGAGCCGTTGACGGTGGACGCGCGTGCAACACCCGTTGTCGACACTCGCACGGAGCCGTTCACGGTGTGGCCGCGGACTTCGCCGGTCAACCTGGTCGCGGTCACGGGCCCGTTCACGGTGCGCGCGATCAGGTTGACGCCTTCCGGCACGCGCACGACGAAATCCACGCGAACATCATTGTCGTTGATGTTGTTGCGGCCGCCGTCATCGGGCGCGCACTCGTTCGGCTGCCGTGCCCGGCGCGGCGTGGGATATACCGCGCAGATCGTGTAGCCGTCGTGACGCCGTACGACAACGATTTCGACATCATCGGGGTCGTCGCGGCGGCCGGTCCTGGTCGCTTCGACGGCTGCGCGGCCGCGCGTGCCGGTCGCTTCGATGCTCCCGTTGACGCCCTTGATTTCGAGGGTCTGGCCGGGGCGCAGCGCGGCATCCCACGTCCACGTGTCCTGCGCGTTTGCGCCGCTTACGAGAACGGCCGTGGCGAACGCTGCTGCAATTGCGGCTCGCATGGCTGCGAACTCCTGTTGAGAATGACGTTGGTTCAGGGCGTGGAGCCCGGGTTCGACCGGAATCCCGGGCGCGATTCGCCAGGCCTGCGAAGGCGCACATCGCCGCCGAAGGATTCGATACTCACATTCGCGCCACCGTTGCCAACCACGAACACGAAATTCTGCGTTCCCGTGTCGGAGGACTTGCGGACCGTGACCGGGAAGCTCGGATCGACCGTGCCGTTGAACGTCGTCACACTGATGCGGGCGTCGGCGGCAGCCGGCACAACCAGCCAGACGGTGCCGTTATGAGTCGAGAGGTCGTATTCGCCGTCGGCGCGCAGTGCACCGTCGTACACGATGATTCCGTTCACGGTCTCCGCGTTCACGCGGCTCGTCTGCATGCGCTCCATGACGATCGGCCCGTTCACCGTCTCGGCGTTCACCGTGCCGCTCACGCGGCTGAGGTGAATGCCGCGGTTGACGGTCGATACATCGATGCTGCCGCTCGCGCCCTCGACGATGATGTTGCCTTCGACGGACTCCAGGGCAATCCTGCCTCTGCCGCCGTTCACGCGCAGGGTGCCAAGAACGGCTTCGAGATCGATGTCGCTTTCGAGGCCCTGGACGTCGGCATCCATCGAAACGCCTTCGGCGCGGAAGTGAACGCTGGCCGGCACTGTCAGGACGAGGTCCGCATTGCCGGATCCGCCGCGATTCTCGACTTCGACGCGGACCTGTCCCGAGCCGGCGCGGACGTCAACCCTCGTGCGTCGGTCGTGCTTCGCCTGCACGCGCACCGCGGAGCGGTTCCAGGTGCGCACGGCCACGGTGCCGTTCATCATTTCGACCTGGACGCGTGCGCCCGAACGGACGTTGACCGTCGTATCGGTCTGTATCTGCACGGCCGCGCCCACCAGCAGCGCGGCCAGTATCGGTGTCGTCATGCTTCCATCCTCTTACGACATGCTCGTCGCACGCTTCAGCAGCTCGATCTTCCGTTTCATCGTGTTCTCGAGGTGCTGGTTCAGAAACTGATTCGACGGATCGCGCTCAAGCGCGGTGCGCGCATCGAAGATGGCCCTGTCGATGATCCTGATGTTCGCCTCGATGACATCGACGGTTGCGGGATCGAGACGTCCGCGATTCTGCTGGAGCGCCTGCTCGAGCTGGCGTATCGCGGCATCGTAGTACGTTTCGCCGGTGCGCGCGTCGACCTGCCGGACCTGCGACTGTTCCGTCGCGACCGGGCCGGCGGGCGGCGGGCCGTCGCCCCGGACGGCCAGGAACACGCCACTGCCTGACAGCACGGCCAGCGCGACGCTCGCGGCAAGAAGCTGCGGAATCGTCAGCGAAATACGCCGACGCGGCGGGCCGGAACGGCGCGCCGTCATATCGATGACGGTGTTGTCGGCAGGCGCGATCCGTTCCGCGATGCCCTGCCACAAATCGGCCCGCGGCGGCGTGTCGGGCACGGTCGCGGCAGCGGCAACCACGGCGCGCAGTTCGGCCAGCGTCGCGCGGCAGGTTTCACATTCCGCGACGTGCTTCTCGACGGCCACGCGTTCGGCAAACGAAAGCTCGCCGTCGATGTATTCGGAAAGCCGGTCGGTCCAGTGCTGAGCCATATGAGTCACCCGAGATACTGGCGCAGAGCCATGCGCGCGCGGTGCAGCTGTGATTTCGATGTGCCCGCCGAGACGTTCAGCATCTGCGCAATTTCCTCGTGTTTGTATCCTTCGATGTCGTGCAGGACGAAAATTTCGCGTGCACCATCCGGCAGCCGCTGGAGCGCGGCGTCGAAATCGATTCTGGCGTCCGAGCCCGCCGGCCGCGAGGACAGGCGGTCGAACACACGTTCATCGTCGGAGAACCGTTCGCGCCGCTTGATCAGATCGCCGCGGCGGGCAAGGATCACGTTGATGGCCAGGCGATGAAGCCATGTCCCGAAAGCAGCCTCGCCGCGGAACAGCGCGAGTTTCTGCCATGCCCTGACGAACACATCCTGTGTCAGTTCGTCCGCGTGCTCGTAACCCAGCATACGGCGCGACAGCGAATGGATCCGGGCCGCGTGCCGATGGTAAAGCCGCTCGAAGGCAGCGGCGTCCCCGTCGGCGGCGGATGCGGCATCCGCGCGGTCGGGATCAAGTGTCGCCGTTGTCGGCTCGGTCACAACGCTTGGTGCCACAGGCCCTGTCGCTCGATTCTTCCGTCTTCAAGGGGTTGGATAGCGCGAACGCCGTTCGGGTTGGAACGTGGCGGACGCCTCCGCGATGTGCACGAAATCGGGCGTTGCCGCTAATATCACCATTCGTCCATTCATCCGCTAAGGTGGTCCGATGAATTCAGTGTTCCTATTGGCGCTTGCGGTGCTGCAGGCGCCGCAGGTCCGGCCGGCGCAGCAGCCGGCTGCCCCGGAGATCGTTTACGAAATCGCGTTTCCAAACCGGTCGCATCACGAGGCGACAGTGAGCGTGACGTTCACCGGACTCGCGCCGCAGGCGCCGCTCGAGCTGCGCATGGCGCGCGTTTCGCCCGGCCGTTACGCGCTTCACGAGTTTGCCAAGAACGTGTACTCGGTGAAGGCCGTCGATGGGAACGGGCGCGAACTCGCCGTCAGCCGGCCGAACGAGCACCAGTGGGACGTGACCGGCCACAATGGAACCGTGCGCGTCAGCTACACGCTTTTCGGCGACCACGCGGATGGCACGTACGTCGGCATCGACAACACACACGCGCATTTGAACATCCCGGCGACGTTCATGTTCGCACGCGGCCTCGACGACCGGCCGATTCGTGTGACGTTCCGCGTTCCCGAAGGTTCGAACTGGAAGGTCGCGACGCAGCTTCAGCCGACCGGCGATCCGCATACGTTCACCGCGCCGAACTTCCAGTACTTCATGGACAGCCCGACGGAGCTGAGCAACTGGACGGTCCGCGAATGGCAGCAGAACGGCCAGACGATCCGGCTGGTCATCCATCACCAGGGTACGGAAGACCAGGTCGATGCGTACGCGGAACTCGCGAAGAAGGTCGTCGCGCAGCAGGAAGCGGTCTTCGGCGAGCTGCCTCGCTTCGACTACGGCGTCTACACGTTCA
>Ga0164243_10014591_pt1 | contig 10927 bp, 8 predicted proteins | sample OricompcompostOP_FD_108781 | JGI IMG/M metagenome (GOLD analysis project Ga0164243, IMG submission 108781) | Organic Plus compost microbial communities from Emeryville, California, USA - Original compost - Organic plus compost (OP) | ecosystem: Engineered > Solid waste > Mixed feedstock >...
CTCCTCGGCCCCCGCGTCGAGCACCGCCGTCAGCACGTCGTCCTCGGTGAGCGACCCGGCCTTGGGGACGATCACCACGCCCTTGCGGGAGAACAGGTAGGAGACCGAGCCGGCGTCCGCCAGCGAACCGCCGTTGCGGGTCAGCGCCGTCCGCACGTCGGTGGCCGCCCGGTTGCGGTTGTCGGTGAGGCACTCGATCAGGACCGCGACCCCGTTGGGTCCGTAGCCCTCGTACATGATCGTCTGGTAGTCGGCGCCGCCGGCCTCCTGGCCGGAGCCACGCTTGACCGCCCGCTCGATGTTGTCGTTGGGCACCGAGTTCTTCTTCGCCTTCTGGATGGCGTCGTAGAGAGTCGGGTTGCCGGCCGGGTCACCGCCGCCCGTGCGGGCCGCGACCTCGACGTTCTTGATCAAACGGGCGAAGAGCTTGCCGCGCTTGGCGTCGATGACCGCCTTCTTGTGCTTGGTCGTCGCCCATTTGGAGTGGCCGGACATCCGTTGAACCCCTCGAAGTCATCGAACCCGGTCGCCGGCCGCCATCGTGACGAAGAACCGGTGCACCCGCAGGTCTCCGGTCAGTTCGGGGTGGAAGGCGGTGGCGAGCAGGTTCCCCTGTCGAACGGCCACGATTCTACCGGCGGCCGGCCCCTCGGCGACCCTGCCCAGCACCTCGACATCGTCGCCGACCCGTTCGACCCAGGGCGCGCGGATGAACACCGCGTGGAACGGGCCACCCTCGACGCCGTCGATGGGCACCGGTGCCTCGAACGAGTCGACCTGCCGACCGAAGGCGTTGCGCCGCACGGTCATATCGATGCCGCCGAATGACTGTTGGTCGGGCCGGCCATCGAGGATCTCCCGCGAAAGCATGATCATCCCGGCGCAGGAGCCGTAGACGGCCCCGCCACCGGCGACGAACTCCCGTACGGGTTCGAAGACCCCGAACTCGACCGCCAGCTTGCTGATCGTGGTCGATTCGCCGCCCGGGATCACCAGACCGTCCAGGCCGGCCATCTCCTCCGGCCGGCGCACCGGCCGCGCCACCGCGCCGGCCTCCGCCAGGGCGTGCAGGTGTTCGCGGACGTCACCCTGCAGCGCGAGGACTCCGATGAGCGTCACCCGACCACCCTAACGAGCCGAACCGGCCCCGGCCTGGCCAGCCGCCCCACGTGGCGCTTCCCACGGCGTCGCGCGACCACCCTCGGCCGCCGCGCTACCAGCCGCTCACCAACCGCGCTCGGCGAGGCGGTGCGGCTGCGGGATGTCGTCGACGTTGATGCCGACCATCGCCTCACCCAGGCCCCGCGAGACCTTGGCGATCACGTCGGGGTCGTCGTAGAACGTGGTGGCCTTGACGATCGCCGCCGCCCGCTTGGCGGGGTCGCCGGACTTGAAGATGCCGGAGCCGACGAAGACGCCCTCGGCGCCGAGCTGCATCATCATCGCCGCGTCGGCGGGGGTCGCGATGCCGCCGGCGGTGAAGAGCACCACGGGCAGCTTGCCGGCCTCGGCCACCTCCCGCACCAACTCGTACGGCGCCTGGAGTTCCTTGGCCGCGACATAGAGCTCGTCGGTGCTCATCGAGGTCAGGCGGCGGATCTCGGCACGGATCTTGCGCATGTGCGTGGTGGCGTTGGAGACGTCGCCGGTCCCGGCCTCGCCCTTGGAGCGGATCATGGCAGCGCCCTCGGTGATGCGGCGCAGCGCCTCGCCCAGGTTGGTGGCACCACAGACGAACGGCACCGTGAACGCCCACTTGTCGATGTGGTTGGCGTAGTCGGCCGGGGTGAGCACCTCGGACTCGTCGATGTAGTCCACACCGAGCGCCTGCAGCACCTGCGCCTCGACGAAGTGGCCGATGCGGGCCTTGGCCATGACCGGGATCGAGACCGCGTTGATGATCCCCTCGATCATGTCCGGGTCGGACATGCGGGAGACTCCGCCCTGCGCGCGGATGTCGGCCGGCACGCGCTCCAGCGCCATGACAGCGACGGCGCCGGCGTCCTCAGCGATCTTGGCCTGCTCGGGCGTGACCACGTCCATGATCACGCCGCCCTTGAGCATCTCGGCCATGCCCCGCTTGACCCGGGCCGTGCCGGTGACGGCGGACGTGCTGGTCACGGTCTCGTCGGGGTGGGCCTGTGACATGGCGGTGCACTCCAGAAGTGAGGAGGATGTGATCGGGCCGCGAGCGCGGCGCCCACCATGCTACGCCGGCCGGGACCTGCCCCGGGCGGTCCACCGGTCTCGCGGTGGTATGCCGCCGCGCGGTTGGCGGTCCTTACCGCCGCGCCACGGCACGCGGCGGTGACCAGATCAACAAGATCATCCCGATACGATGCGGGCCATGTGGGTCGTCGTGGGGGTCGTGGTCGCGGTCGTCGCCATCGCCACCTACGTCACCTGGCTGGCCAATCGGGTCGACCGGCTGCACGCTCGGGCACAGGCGGCACTCCTGGCACTGGACGGCCGCTCGGTGCGCCGGGCCGTCGCCGCCACCGACCTCAGTGAACGCCTCAACCTGCCGGAGATCCGCCAGCGGGCAGCCGCGGTGCTCGCCCTCGACGCCGAGGACGATCCGGCCCTCGTCGAGCCCGGGCTCCGGTCGGAGGCCGAGAACCACCTGACCCGGGTGCTGCGGGCCGCCGCCGGGCACAGCGATCCCGACGCGCTCGGCGAGGTGATCGAGGCGAGCCGTCGGCTCGCCCTGGCCAGGCAGGTGCACTCCGACCAGGTCCGCGATGCCCTGGCCGTACGCCGTCGCCCACTCGTCCGGTTGCTGCGCCTGGCTCGCCGGCACCCCACGCCGGCGTTCTTCGACATCGACGACCCGACGCTGGAACCACCCCGCGCCGCCTGAACCCGGCGCGGGGCTGGGTCGCTGCGGCGGCGGCCCGGGCTCAGGCGTCGCGGGCGGGCGTGCGCGGCGCCGCCTCGATGGCGAAGTGGTAGACCTCCAGCACCCGCTGCGCCACCACCGGCCAGTCGTAGTCGGCCACCACGGTCGATGCGCGGGCCGCCAGCTGCGCCCTGCGGTCCGGGTCGTCGAGCAGTTCGCCGATGGTCGAGGCGAGCGCGCCGGCGTCGCCGACCGGGAACAGCGCGCCCGAGCCGTCCAGCACCCGCCGGAACGCGTCGAGGTCGCTCGCGACGACCGGCGTCCCGGCCGCCATGGCCTCGGTGAGGATCATGCCGAACGACTCGCCGCCGGTGTTGGGCGCGACGTAGACGTCCACGCTGCGCAGCATCCGGGCCTTGTGCTCCTCGTCGACGAGGCCGAGGAAGGTGATGCGGTCGGCCACGGAGGGCGGCACCTGCGCCGCGGCCGCGTCCGGATCGCCGGGCCCGGCCACCAGCAGCCGTACCTGTGGGCGCTGCGCGGCCAGCTCCGTGAAGGCCTCCAGCAGCAGCGGGAAGCCCTTGCGGGGCTCGGTGAACCGGCCGAGGAAGCCGATCGCCCCGCCCTCACCGGGCCAGCCGGGCAGTGGCTGCGCGGACGCGAAGCGGGCGACCGACACGCCGTTGGGGATGACCCACGCGTCGCCGCCGAGGTGCTCCACCTGGACCTTGCGTGCCGAGAGGCTCACCGCGATGCGGGCCGTGATGCGCTCCAGGACGAGTTGCAGGATGCCCGAGACGGCGTGCAGGGCACGCGAGCGCGCCATGGCGGTGTGGAACGTGGCGACCACGGGCTCGTCACGGGCGGCGAGGACGGCCAGCAGGGACAGGCTCGGCGTGAACGGCTCGTGCACGTGGATGACGTCGAAGTCGCCGGCCAGCACCCAGCGGCGGGTGCGGGCAGCCGACAGTGGCCCGAACGACAGCCGCGCGACGGAACCGTTGTAGCGCAAGGGAACCGCCCGACCGCCCGGCACCACGTAGGGCGGCAGCGGCGTGTCGTCGTCCGCCGGTGCCAGCACGCTCACGTGGTGGCCGAGCGCCATGAGGGCTTCGGCGAGGTCGTGCACGTGCCGCTGGACCCCGCCGGGGACCTCGAACGAGTACGGGCAGACGATGCCGATCCGCATGCTCAGTCCGCTATCGCGCGCGGCGGCAGGTCGGCGAGCCACAGGCGCTGCAGCATGTGCCAGTCCGCCGGATGTGCCGCGATCCCGGCCGCCAGGTGATCGGCGACCGTCTGGGTGAGCAGCCGTACCCGCTCGTCGAGCGAACCGGCCTCGGCAGGTGGCAGCGGCAGCGGGCCCTCAAGCCGGCCCCGGGCGTGCACCCCGTTCTCGTGCCACAGGGACACGGCGAACAGCGGCGCGCCCGTGCGCAGGGCGAGCAGCGCCGGGCCGGCCGGCATCCGGGTCTTCGCGCCGAAGAAGTCGACCTCGATGCCACGGGCGGAGAGGTCGCGGTCGGCGAGCAACGGCACCACCCGAGCCTGGCGGATCCGGTCCTCCAGGATCTCGATCGGCGGGCGGGCTCCCCCGACGGTGGGGATGATCTCCATGCCCAGCGACTCGCGGAAGGCCACGAACTTCTGATAGAGCCCCTCGGGGCGCAGCCGTTCGGCGACCGTGGTGAGCGCCCAACCACGCTGGCACACCCAGGCCCCGGCGAGATCCCAGTTGCCGGCGTGGGGCAGCGCGATCACGCACCCCGTGCCCGCCTCGACGGCCTCGCCGATGCGCTCGTGGTTCTCCAGCTCGAAGGCGGTGGCGATCCGCTGGGGCGAGTAGGCGGGCAGCTGGAACGCCTCCAGCCAGTAGCGCGCGTAGGAGCGCATGCCGTCGCGCACCAGCAGGTCCAGTTCGGACTCGGGCAGGTCGGGGCCGACCACCCGGCGCAGGTTGGTGCGCAGTCGCTGCACGCTCGGGCCCGCCTTGCGCGCGGCCCGGTCCGCCCCGGCCCGGAACAGCGGCCAGGCCACCGACTCCGGCAACGCCTTGACCACCGACCACCCGGCGCCGTACGCCAACTCCACGGCGCTCGTCATCGCGCGGCTCCCCGATCGGCGAGGTCGCCGCAGTGGCTCGGCGCCGTGGGCCCGGGCCTGGTCCGGCCACCCACGGTTCGCGTCCGGCTGGTCACGAAGCCACGCCCGTACGGGCGGATCGTTCCTCGTTGCGGACGTGCAGCACCCGCTGGACGACGGTGACCACCGTGAGGACCGAGAGCACCCAGGTCGCGACCGGCAGACCCCAGGTGATCCCGAAGCCGTAGCACAGGCCGCCGACGCCGATGAGCACCAGCCGCTCCAGCCGTTCCATGATGCCGACGTCGCAGGTGAAGCCCAGACCCTCCGCCCGCGCCTTGACGTAGGAGACCACCTGGGCGCCGACGAGGGTCACCAGCGTGACGGTGGCCAGCACCGGCTCGTCGCGGCTGAAGAACCAGTACGCCAGGGCCGCGAAGAGGGCGCCGTCGGCGACGCGGTCCATCGTCGAGTCGAGCAGCGCCCCGAACCGGGTGGTGGTGCCGCGGGCCCGGGCCATCGACCCATCGAGCACGTCGAGCAGGCAGCAGAACGTGATGACGAAGGTCGCCGCCAGCAGGTGGCCGCGTGGGACGAGTAGCACGGAGGCCGCGACGACCCCGACGGTGCCGAGGATGGTGATCGCGTCCGGGGAGACGCCGGCGCGGGTCAACGCCCGCCCCAGGGGATCGAACGCCGCCCGGGCCCCGCTCTTGAACGTGCCTAGGATCTTCGCCATCGAGCCCGAGCCTATCTGCGCCGGCACACTCGGCTCAGCCCGGTGCACCTACCCGGTGCCGATCGCACCCCTGCCCGGCGCGGGGCCGACGGTCCCGGCGAGTACAGGTCCTTCGTCCCGCTTGTGCCCTTGCGGTCGCGGGTGTCTGATCAGGCCAAGAGCCGGTGAACGTGACCTGACGACGAGGTGAGGGTTCCCGGAGGACCACCGCCACCCAGGCCGCCGGACGTCCGCCGGTACCGTCTCGATGGTCGAGGGAGTGGCGCCATGGCGAGCAAGACGCAGGAGAAGGGGGTCACCGGCCCGGCGCCGGTGGTTGATGCACCCGGCAAGGTGCGCAACGTGGTGCTGGTGGGCCACTCCGGGGCGGGAAAGACGACCCTGGTCGAGGCCCTGCTCGCGGTGACCGGCACGATCAACCGCCCGGGCTCGGTGGTCGACGGCACCACGGTCTGTGATCACGACCCGGCGGCGGTGCGCCAGCAGCGCTCGGTCAGCCTGGCCTGCGCGCCGCTGATGCACGCGGGGGTGAAGGTCAACCTGCTGGACACCCCGGGCTACGCCGACTTCGTCGGGGAGTTGCGCGCCGGGCTGCGGGCCGCCGACGCCGCGCTGTTCGTCGTGTCGGCGGTGGACGGCATGGACGCCGCGACCGCGGCCCTGTGGGAGGAGTGCGCGGCGGTCGGCATGCCGCGCGCGGTGGCGATCAGCCGGCTGGACCATCCCCGCGCCGACTTCGACGAGGCGCTGGCGCAGTGCCGCGAGGTCTTCGGCGACGGCGTGCACCCGGTCTACCAGCCGATGCTGGCCGACGACGGGGTGCGCGTGGCGGGGCTGATGGGGCTGGTCACCCAACGCGTGCTCGACTACGAGGCGGGCTACCCGCCCGTGATCCGCGAACCCGACCCGCAGCACCTGCCGGTGATCGCCGAGGACCGCAACCAGCTGATCGAGGACATCATCGCCGAGAGCGAGGACGAGACCCTCATGGACCGCTACCTGGGCGGCGAGGAGATCGAGCCTCTCGTGATCATCAACGACCTGGAGAAGGCCGTGGCACGGGGCAGCTTCTACCCCGTCATCCCGGTCTGCGCGGAGACCAGGGTCGGCCTCGACGCGCTGCTGGAGCTGCTGGTCAGCGGCTTCCCGTCGCCGCTGGAACACGAGCTGCCCGCGGTGTCCGGAGTGGACGGTTCGCCGCGCGACCCGATGACCTGCGACCCCGACGGACCGCTCGTGGCCGAAGTGGTCAAGACCACCATCGATCCGTACGTGGGCCGGGTCTCGCTCGTGCGGATCTTCAGCGGCACGCTGCGCCCGGAGACGGCGGTGCACGTCTCGGGTCACGGCCTGGCCCAGCGGGGGCATCCCGACCACGACGCCGACGAGCGCGTCGCCCACCTCTACTCGCCGCTGGGCGGCCAGCTGCGCGAGGTGCCCTACGCGGTGGCCGGTGACATCTGCGCCATCACGAAATCGGGCACCGCCGAGACCGGCGACACCCTGTCCACCAAGGACAACCCGCTGCTGGTCAGCGCGTGGAACATGCCCGAGCCGCTGCTGCCGGTGGCGATCGTCGCCAAGACCCGCTCCGACGAGGACGCGCTGGCCAAGAACCTCAACCGGCTCGTCGCCGGCGACCCGACCCTGCGCCTGGAACGCAACGCCGAGACGCATCAGCTCGTGCTGTGGTGCATGGGCGAGGCGCACGCGGACGTCGTGCTCGAGCGCCTGCGTACCGGCGGTGTCGACCTGACCACCGAGCCGGTGAAGGTCCCGTTGCGCGAGACGTTCACCGCCCCGGCGAAGGGGCACGGCCGGCACGTCAAGCAGTCCGGGGGGCACGGCCAGTACGGCGTCTGCGACATCGAGGTCGAACCGCTGCCGCGCGGCGCGGGCTTCGAGTTCGTGGACAAGGTGGTCGGCGGGGCGGTGCCCAACAACTACATCCCCTCCGTGGAGAAGGGGGTGCGGGCGCAGATGGAGCGTGGTCTGGTGGCCGGCCACCCGGTCGTCGACCTGCGGGTGACCCTCGTCGACGGCAAGGCCCACAGCGTCGACTCCTCCGATGCCGCCTTCCAGACCGCCGGCGCGCTCGCGCTCAGGGACGCCGCCGAGAAGGGACACGTACAGCTCCTCGAACCCGTCGACGACGTGCTCATCCGCGTGCCCGACGCCTTCGTCGGCGCCGTGATGAGCGACATGTCCAGCCGGCGGGGTCGGGTGCTGGGCACCGATCCGGATCCCGACGGGACGGAACGGACGCTCGTACGCGCCGAGGTGCCGGCCATCGAGCTCGTCCGGTACGCCGTGGAGCTGCGCCAGATGACCTCCGGTGCCGGGACGTTCAGCCGCAGCTTCAACCGGTACGACCCGATGCCCGCGCACCTGGCCGAGGCGCACCGCAAGACCCACTGACCACGCGGCGGGCGGTGATTGACGCATCAACCACCGCCCGCGACGGTCAGCTCTCCGACAGGGCGACCCGCGCGTACACCCGGCGCAGCCCGGACGGCAGGTACCACGCCGCCCGGCCGAGCACCGTGAGCGTGGCCGGCACCAGGATGCCCCGGATGAGGGTGGCATCGATGAGGATCGCCAGGCCGACACCGATGCCGAACATCTGCAGGAAGCTGACGGTACTGATGCCGAAGGCGAAGAACGTCACCGCGAGCAGGCCGGCGGCGGTGGAGACGATGCGTCCGCTGCGGGCCAGGCCGTCGGGCACCGCCCGCGCGGGGCTCGCCCCGTCGTCGTGCAGCTCCTTGATGCGGCTGAGCACGAACACCTCGTAGTCCATGGACAGCCCGAAGACGATGCAGAACAGCAGCACCGTCATGGACAGGTCCATCGGTCGGGGGGTGAAGCCCAGCAGACCGGAGAGGTGCCCGTCCTGGAAGATCCAGGTCAGGATGCCGAGCGTGGCGACCAGGCTGAGCCCGTTGAGCAGCACGGCCCGCAGCGGCTGCACCAGGCTGCCGGTGAAGAGGAACAGCACCACGAGCGTGGTCAGCAACACGAGGCCGACGGCGAGCGGCAGGCGCCGCGCGATGGCGTCGCGTGTGTCGATCAGTTGCGCGTCGCTGCCGGTGACGAGCGGCGCGGTCCCGCCGGGGCCCGGCAGTGCCCGGATCGTCCGCACCAGGTCCTGACCGGCGGCCGTGCCCGAGGCCAGCGCGGTGACGACCGTGAACCGCTGCGCGTCCGGGCGGCCGAACGCCGCGTCCGCGGCCGTCGGCGCCTGCGCGACGCCGTGGCGGAAGGTGCCCGCGCTGCTGTTGACGAAGGTGACGTCGGGCAGCAGGGAGAGCCGCTGGGCGAAGTCGGCGACCTGTGCCGGGGTCGCTGACGCGGTGGTCACCACCTCGATGGCCGACGTCTTGTTGCCGGCGAACCGCTCGACCAGCGCGTCCGAGACCTGGCGACCCGCGACGTCGGCCCGCAGCACGCGGGCGTCCGGCGTGCCGAACGTGACGCCCAGCAGCGGGCTGGCCGCGATCAGCATCGCCGCCAGCACCGGCATGGCGACCAGGGCGGGGCGGCGCATCACCGCCGCGGCGAGCCGCCCCCAGAACGGCGAGGCGCTCCCCTGCACCATCCGGCGGCCCACGCGCAGGGCGTTGACCCGGTGGCCGAGGACGGCCAACAGCGCCGGCAGCACGACGAGAGCGGCGAGGGCGGCGATCACCACGACCCCGATCCCCGCGTAGCCGAACGAGCGCAGGAAGTAGAGCGGGAAGACCAGCAGCGCGGCCAACGCGGCCATCACCGCGACCGCGGTGAAGATGACGGTGCGACCGGCGGTGGCGACCGTACGGGCGACGGCTTCCGGCACGCTGTCCCCCGCCGCCAGCTGCTCCCGGAAGCGGCTGACGACGAAGAGGGCATAGTCGATGCCCAGGCCGAGGCCCAGGGCCGTGGTGAGGTTGATCGAGAAGATCGAGACGTCGGTGACCGAGCCCAGCACCGACAGCTCGGCGAAGGTACCGAGGATCGCGACGCCGCCCACGGCGAGCGGGAGCAGGGCGGCCACGAACGACCCGAAGGCGATCACGAGCAGCAACAGCGTCAGCGGCACGGCGATCGACTCGGCGAGGGCGAGGCTGCTCACCACCTGCTGGTTGACGTCGCGGTTCAGCCCCGCCTGGCCGCCCACCCGTACGGACACGCCGTCGCGCTGCCCCGCGTAGCGTTCGACGATCTGCTTGGCCCGCTTGCCCAGCTCGGATTCGGAGCCGGCGAGATGTCCGACGATGAGCGCGTCGGCGCCGGTCTCGGAGCGCAGTGCCGCCATGGCGTCGGGCGCGTCGAAGTAGGAGACGACGCCACTGACGTACGGCTCCGCCCGCAGGGCGTCGGTGAGTGCCCGGCCCCGCGCGGCGATCTCGGGGTTGTCGACCGTGCCGCTGTCGGCGCTGACCAGCAGGACCAGGTTGGTCTGCCCGCCGAACCGCGCCTCGATGAGTTGGCTGGCCCTGGTGGACGGTGCGGACGGGTCCGCGAAGCCGCCGTTGGTGAGCTTGCCGAAGGCGCTCGTGCCGAGCACCGCGGCGCCGACCATGAGTACGAAGCTGACCGCGAGCAGCAGCCGGGCCCGTCTGGCCACGAACATGCCGTACCGATAGAGCATGGTCCTCCCCCTTCGCTGCCGCGATCCCGCGCGGCGCCGGGCTGATGTTGACGACGTAAACAATGTTGTCGGCCGTCAACTTATGGGAGGATGCTAACGGTGTCAACATGCGCGGGATGAACTATCGTCGAGATCCGCCACCCCAGCGCGCCCGGCGCCCGGCGGCGGAGGAACCGGTGAAACGTCCCAGCTACCACCACGGCGACCTGGCCAACGCCCTGACCGTCGCCGCCACGCAGCTCGCCCGCGACGGTGGGCCCGAGGCGGTCGTGCTGCGCGAGGCGGCCCGCCAGGTCGGCGTCTCCGCGACCGCCGCCTACCGCCACTTCAGCGGGCACGGTGACCTGCTGCACGCCGTGAAGGGACAGGCCATCGACCTGCTCGTCGCGAGCCTGGACGCGGAGCTGGCCCGCACGGCGCCCCTGTCCGACCCCGCCGCCGAGGCGGCCCGACGGCTGCGGGCGCTCGGCTACGGCTACCTGAGGTTCGCCCTCGCCGAGCCGGGGCTGTTCCGCACCGCGTTCTGCCCGCCCACGCGGGCCGAGGCGGCCGATGGTGCGGGCCCCGTGCTGCCCGTTCCCTCGGTCCCGGGAGACGCCCCCCGCCCAGCGGACGACGACGGGCCGCGTCGCCCCGC
>Ga0164243_10014592_pt1 | contig 10927 bp, 8 predicted proteins | sample OricompcompostOP_FD_108781 | JGI IMG/M metagenome (GOLD analysis project Ga0164243, IMG submission 108781) | Organic Plus compost microbial communities from Emeryville, California, USA - Original compost - Organic plus compost (OP) | ecosystem: Engineered > Solid waste > Mixed feedstock >...
AGAGCGATGGAGATGAAGGGGTGGAAGCAACGAAGGAAGCCGCCACCTGTTTCGTTTAGCAGAGCGAAAGAGTCGACGTCGCAACTTTAATCGACGGAAGACACGCGCTTGTGTTCTTTGCTCTAACCCCCTGGGTGCCTCCTGATACCTGGTATTATCGGCATCCAACAGTGTTTGAGCAAAATAGGGAGGCAATTCATCCTGATCAGCAGGAAAGAGCGTGCCCAATTCTCGGGCAAAAGCAAGGTCTTCTTCTGAAAAGTCCTCAGGAAGTCCCTGAGCCCGCAGGCACGAATCAAGCCAGGCGTCATCGTCGTTGTGCAATCGTCTGTCAAATTCGCTCATACTCATGTGCATGCTCCTTGAGCGCCTCACGTAAGCTTTTCCGCGCTCGCCAGAGACGAGTATCTACTGCATGCCGGGTCAGTCCGGTCTTGGCAGCCAGTTCCTCGGTACTGGCGAATCTGAAATACCGCTGATAGATCAAGTAGCGGTCCAGCTCAGGCAACGTCGCCAAGGCAAGGCGCAGTTCTTCGCGCCTTTCACTTTGCTCTAGCAGATGTTCCATACTGGCTTCAGGATGTGGGGGAAGAGCCACTCTGCTCTCGTGTTCATAGCCCCAACCAGAAGACTTACGGCCACCGCCATCTGACGAGTTCCATTGACGATTCTCATCAGCCGATTGCAAATTATGGGCCTGTCGTCGACAGAGTTGACGTCGACGATCCAGGGCGATATACTTCGCCCGCATGGTCAACCAGGTACGCAGTGTGCCGCGGCTGGCATCGAAGGTATCAATCTCCTGCCAGACGGCGACAAAGAGGTCATTGACACATTCCTCTGCGTCCTGAGCGACGCCGATACCGTCTAAGACGATACGGATAAAATAAAACACTTCACGCGAATACCGGGAGATGAGAGTTTCCAAAGCGTCCGGGTCACGTTCATACAGCCGTCGGGCAAGGTCATCATCTGACCAATCATGTCGCACCATCTTCGCTCCTCGAAGACCTGTGTACATCTTGACTTTCGGGCAAGTCCGCCCCTGAAAAGAACCACCCAGACTACTTAAGACCTGCCGAGGAGGAGGAAAAGTCGAAGATATACCTGATCCAATGGTACACTCGCCTTTCCATGTATATACGTCGATCAAGATGTATATCTCTCATGGAAAAAGGCTTTTTTCAATTTTGCGTAAAAGATAGACAAAAGTCAAGAGTTTCTATCCACGAAATTGAGCATCCGGTTCTAAAAATCGAGTACTTTCCTGTTTTTTCCGCCTGCATCACTCCCCCCAATTGGGCCAGACACACGGAGAGAACCCGAATGTATAGGCGGTGCTGTGTATTAAGAACAAACGTCCTGCTATGATCTCCCTTCTTCCTGTATCTCTTTCTATATTTGCATGCTATAATAGCACCATATTCTTATTTCGTACATGGGGGGTTTTCGTAAATGACATACTCAATTGTTGCCCGTGATCCTCAAACTGGCGAGCTAGGGATAGCTGTTCAATCACGCTTTCTCGCCGTTGGTTCCGTTGTTCCCTGGGCAAAAGCAGGAGTAGGAGCCATTGCCACCCAGGCTTTTGCGAACACCAGCTATGGACCGGAGGGACTGGCCTTGCTGGAAAGCGGTCTTTCTCCTCAGGAAACGCTGGAACAGCTTCTCCAGCGCGATGCGGACGCCGCTGAACGACAGGTCGGCATTGTGGGAGCAACCGGCACACCAGTGACCTTCACCGGTGAACATTGTTTTTCCTGGGCAGGCGGCAAAACAGGCGAGCACTACGCCTGTCAGGGTAATATTCTTGTCAGCGAAGAGACCGTGCTTGCGATGGCTCATACCTTTGAAACAACTGAAGGTCTGCTCTGCGATCGACTGCTTGCGGCCCTGGCCGCGGGTCAGGCTGCCGGAGGAGACAGCCGCGGCCAACAATCAGCCGCCTTGCTGGTCGTGCGAGAAAAAGGCGGCTATGGCGGTTTTAACGATCGCTTTATCGATCTCCGCGTTGACGATCACCCCACTCCAATTGAAGAGCTCAAGCGCCTGCTTCAGTTGCATAAACTTTATCTTTTCCCTCCTGATCCTGCCGATATCCTTCCCATTGACCAGACGATTGCCCATCAGCTTCAAATCATGTTACAGGCCACTGGCGATTATCACGGTGAGCTTACTGGCGTCTATGATCAGGCGACACAGGAAGCATTCGAGCATTATATTGGACGTGAGAATCTTGAGGAACGCTGGTTCAAAGATCAGCACATTGATCGCGTCGTACTTAACTATATGAAAGAGCACATCCAGATCGTCAAATAAGCGCCATCAGGCTCTCTGTTTCCGGGCTTCAGGAGGAAATTCAAGATAACGTGCCGGGATCGGATCGGAGAGCCAGATAGCGTCATTGCCAGGTGCAAAGAAGATTCCATCTTCATAGGCCGCTCGTGAGCGCACCACAAGCAGCACCGGGGTAGAGGTACGGCGGAGCGCCACCATGCGAGCAGTCTCACGCTCCTCGGAGAGGTGAACATACTGCCTTCTCATTGGACGCAAGCCCTGTACCTGAATGATACGAGCCGCTTCGGGAGTTGTCCCGTGATAGAGCAGTGTGGGAGGAGGAGCCGCTTCACGCTGTATTTTCGCGGGGAGGGAATGGCCATAATACGCTCTGATCCTGCCATCTCGAAGCTCGAAGCGTTGCTTATCCGCGTTCGCCATCACCATATGTATAGTATCTTCTCCGATATGGCGCCATTCCGCACGTCTCTTTCGCAGCGCCGCAAGCAAAGCATCCAGCGAGACCCACCCTTGCACATCAAGCTGTAAGCCAAACTCATCGGGATGGTGTCGCAAAGCGTATGAGATTGTTTTACTCAGGCGTTTCAGATCCATTACGCACCCTCATTTCAGACAAAGAAAGGGCACTTCTCAAGAGAGAAGCACCCTTTCCCGCGCATTCTTCTTTTAGACATTGAGTACCGGGATCTTGGAGACACTCCAACGCTTGTTCGGGCTGGAGACCTCGAACTGGATCATAGAGATTGCATCTGTCGGGCAGCGCACAACACAGAGGCCACACCGGATACACTTCTCTTCATCGATGATCATATCGGCACCACCGCGCCAGGTCTCGGTTCCCTGATGCATCGGATCGCCCTTCACCACGCGCGAGAGGCCTTCCATGCTGATACAGTCATAGGGACAGATATCGACACAGCCAGAACAGAGAATACAGATCGAGGGGTCGATCATAATATTCAACTGACACTGCAAACAGCGTCTCGCCTGTACCACAGCCTCCTCTGGGGAGTAACCGATTTCGGTTTCGCGTGTATGGCTGTAGCGATCCTTCAACGGCAGCGAAGGAATTAGCTGATGTGGAATGGACTCATAGTTGTCGACCATACCACGGCGATAGTCGGGTAGCTCAATCTCGACTGGAGGTTCAGCCGGGATATCCTCACCACCAAGATAGCGGTTAATCGCACCAGCAGCATCGCGTCCGTCACCGATCGCGGAAATCAGGTTACGAGCGCCCTGAGTGTAGTCACCGCCGGCGAAGAGGCCAGGGTGGCTTGTCATCCAGGTCTCATAATCGATCAACGGCACGCCCCATTTGTTCACCTCAAGCCCGAGTTCCTCGGCCTGAAGCCAGGAGGTGTCGCTATACTGACCGAAACAGGGCACCACCGTATCAACCTCAATCTCAAACTCGGTTCCAGGGATTGGAACCGGGCGGCGGCGACCGCTGGCATCGGGGTCACCAAGCTTGTTACGGATAAAGCGAATGCCACTGACATGGACACCATCCTTTGAGGTGACTTCGGTCTGCGAAACGAGGTACTGGAACTCAACGCCTTCCAGCTTCGCCTCATCAACCTCGTACTCATCGGCGGGCTGCTCTTCTTCGGAGCGGCGATACATAACGTAGACCTTCTCCGCACCAAAGCGAATCGCGGTACGGCAGCAGTCCATAGCCGTAAAGCCAGCACCGATAATGGCCACCCGCTTGCCGATAAAGGCAGGCTCACCGAAGTTCGTCTTATCCAGCAGCTTAATGCCGTCTTCGACGCCGAAGAGGTCTGCGCCTTTCACCACTTTCCCATCAGGGCCGGTCATCGGGTTCGGGATGTAACAGCCAGCACCGATAAAGACCGCATCATATTCTTTCAGCAGATCAGTCAACTGAACGTCACGGCCAACCCGGGTATTGTATTTCACCTCAACACCCAGATCCTCCATGTACTCGTCACACTCCTCGCGAGTGATCTCACGCGGCAAGCGCCATACAGGAATACCGTTGATCATCACGCCGCCAGCGACCGGATACTGCTCATAAATGGTGACTGGATAGCCCATTTCACGCAGATCGCGGGCACAGGCCAGACCAGCCGAGCCGGCGCCAACAATCGCAACCTTTTTATCTTTCGTAATAGGAGGAGGATCGGCATGATGGCGATATTCGCGATGGTCGGCTGCTGCACGCTTCAGCCAGCAGATCGCGATCGGTTTTCCATCAACCTTGTTACGACGACACACCGGCTCACAGGGACGCGCACAGGTACGACCGAGGACACCGGGTACGACGTTCGCTCTGCGGTTCAAAAGATAGGCTTCGTCAAAGCGGGCCTGAGAGATCAGGCCGATATAGGTGGCGACGTCCGTATGTGCTGGACAGCCAACCTGACACGGTATATTTGTTTGATACCAATCTGGCGTTGTAATTACAGATTGATACCTGGGTTCCAATTCGCTATCGGGATCAATCATAGAGCTAAGTCCTTTCCTGAGCAACCTGCGCTTCTACCCTCTTAGCTACGGTCTGAGCACGTGCAACAGGGGAGACATGAAGGCCTACCCCTCGCGGGCGGCCCCTTTGTTTATTGCTAAATAGATTTCGCAGTGTAACAGGCACTGCACAGAATCAATAATTGCTTCTATTTTCGGTACGTTATAAGCACATGCAGAGCTACTTTTCCTCGTCAGATTATAGCATACGGCGTTAAGACCAAACAAGGTAGAAGCAGGCAGCAAAAAGGTATTCCGAGAGACCAATGCGAGAACAACAATAGCCCTGGCTTACCTCTGACGGAGATTCCTTCTTCGGCATGGCCCATCGCGCCCGGATACGGTATACTCATTACAGACTTCGCATTTTACAATCCATCCAGAAGAAAGGAACAGAAAGCTATGCCCAATAATGGACAGGCATCTTCAGCAAAGACGCCGAAGACGTCAGGACCACGTACGGTACACGCGCCTCGCGGCACCACTCTGAGCTGTAAAGGCTGGCAGCAGGAAGCTGCCTTGCGCATGCTCATGAATAACCTGGACCCGGAGGTCGCGGAGCGCCCTGATGATCTCGTGGTCTACGGAGGAGCGGGACGCGCCGCTCGTTCCTGGGCGGCCTTCGATGCTATAGTACGTTCCCTCCAGCAACTTGAGAATGATGAAACTCTCCTCGTTCAATCCGGGAAACCGGTTGGTATTTTTCGCACTCACCCCGATGCGCCCCGTGTGCTGATTGCTAACTCAAACCTCGTCCCCCATTGGGCCAACTGGGATGAGTTCCGCCGTCTTGAGGCGCTTGGCCTGACAATGTACGGTCAGATGACTGCGGGATCATGGATCTATATTGGCTCTCAGGGCATTGTGCAGGGTACCTATGAGACCTTTGCTGAAGCCGCACGCCGCCATTTTGGAGGATCGCTTAAAGGGAAGTTTGTCCTCACCGCAGGCCTCGGCGGTATGGGTGGCGCTCAGCCACTTGCCTGCACAATGAATGGGGGCGTCTGTCTGGCCGTAGAGGTCGACGAAAGCCGTATCCGCCGTCGTCTCGAAACAGGCTATTGTGACGAGATTGCAAGCACACTCGATGAGGCGCTGAACCAGGTTCGCGAAGCCTGCGGCCAGGGGCAGCCACTCTCTATCGGCCTGATTGGGAATGCCGCTGAAATTTATCCTGAACTGGTTCGTCGGGGGATCATCCCGGATATGGTAACTGACCAAACGTCGGCTCACGACGCACTCAATGGCTATATTCCCGCTGGCTACACGCTCGAAGAGGCAAATAAGCTGCGCGAACGCGATCCACAGGAGTATATCAAGCTGTCTCGCGCCTCTATGGTCACTCACGTACAGGCCATGCTGGAAATGCAAAAGCGCGGCGCTGTTGTCTTTGACTATGGCAACAATCTGCGTGGTCAGGCATTGGAGGCCGGAGAGAACCATGCAATGGACTTTCCGGGCTTCGTTCCTGCGTATATTCGCCCTCTCTTCTGCCGCGGCAAGGGACCATTCCGCTGGGTCGCCCTCTCTGGCGATCCTGAGGACATCTACCGCACCGATGAGGCGCTGATGGAGCTCTTCCCGGAAAATGAGTCTCTGCATCGCTGGCTCAAGATGGCCCAGAAAAAGATTCACTTCCAGGGCCTTCCCGCCCGTATTTGCTGGCTTGGTTATGGCGAACGCGATAAGGCGGGGCTCAAATTCAATGAGCTGGTCGCAAAAGGGATCGTCAAGGCTCCTATTGTTATCGGACGTGATCATCTTGATAGTGGTTCGGTTGCTTCGCCCTATCGTGAGACGGAGGCGATGAAAGACGGCAGCGATGCCATTGCGGACTGGCCGTTGCTCAACGCGATGCTGAACACCGCTTCAGGCGCAACCTGGGTCTCACTCCATCATGGCGGAGGTGTCGGTATTGGCTACTCCATTCATGCTGGACAGGTCATTGTCGCTGATGGAACACCGGAGGCCGCCGCACGCCTGAAACGTGTGCTGACCAACGATCCCGGAACCGGCGTGATGCGCCATGTCGATGCCGGTTATGATGAAGCAATTGACTGCGCCAGGGAGCTTGGTGTGCAGATTCCTATGCTCGACTAAAAACCCACTTTATAGCAGCAGGGAGGACAGTTCTTGTTCTCCCTCCTTTTATACTTATTTCTCGGTGAACTGCATTCTATCTCTTTCCTGATGATATATACAAGAACCATGTAACGCCACACGCCTTCTTTTCCTTTTTATTCTTCTACATTCTGTGCCCTTTTGACATAAGAATGACTTGCCAGGAACAAAGAAACCATGCATACTAGGCACATACACCGTAACGAACCGCTAGTCAGAAAGTGTCAGCACACAACACATTGTGTGTACTGCTTTCCAGGGACAAGGAGCTATAAAGAGAGCTTATGTCATCCCTTTACGATAGAGATGTGATTATTCGGACAGATAGATTAACCAAAGCATTCGGGAAGCTTGTTGCTGTGAACGATCTGCATTTGCAGGTTATGCGAGGCGATGTCTTCGGTTTCCTCGGGCCAAATGGCTCCGGCAAAACAACGACGATCCGTATGCTACTTGGCCTGATTCGCCCGACAGCGGGCCGGGCCATCCTCTTTGGCATGGATACCGCCCTTCAGCTCTCGGATATTTTGCAGCGGGTCGGCGCGATTATTGAAACGCCCGTCTTTTATCCCTACCTTTCCGCGCTCGACAATCTGCGTGTGACCGCGGCCGCCTCCGGGATGATGTCGGGAAAGTCAAACGATCGCCGCCTTGCCGAAGTGCTCGACATCGTTGACCTGAGCGCTTATCAGAAGCTCCCGCTGCGCAAATACTCGTTAGGCATGAAACAGCGTCTCGGCATTGCTGCGGCTCTGTTACATGACCCAGAACTGGTGCTACTGGATGAGCCAACAAACGGACTCGACCCAGCGGGTATGGTTGAGATTCGGCGGCTGATTCAGCGCCTTGCGGCATTGGGAAAGACAATCTTTCTTTCGAGCCACATCCTGAACGAGGTGCAGCAGGTCTGTAATCGGGTTGCCATTTTACGAAAAGGGAACCTGATTATGCAGGGAAATGTCAATGAACTGCTTCAGGGCAATGAAGAGATAGAGCTTCGCCTGAACACAGCAGAAGAGTGCCAGCAAGCGCTTCAGCTCCTTGAAAAGGCCCGGCAAGAAGATTTGAACTGGATTTCTTACGTCCAGCAAGTGCCCGAAAAGGATACCATGCTCATACTGAAAGCGCCAGCAAGTCATTCATCCGCAATCAATGCGTATCTGGCAAGGCATCAGCTTTTCGCAGCCGAACTACAACCGCGAATCGGCAGTCTGGAAGATCTCTATCTGGAACTGACAACCCCCACAGCTGGCACAGGCCATACTGGCATGGAGGCCCTGGCGAGCGGTCCTATCAAGCGCGTCGTTCCTTCAAAGAAATCAGGGGAAGGGAAGAAAGAAGAAGTATGACAGCACAACCACCAGCTCGCACCAATCCTCCAGCCCTCATTCGCCGGGATACTGTTGTGATGGGACGCGCAGATTATCTCAGTACGGTGCTGCGTTTAATCGGAGTTGAACTGTATAAATTTCGACGGCGTCCCATGTCAAAGGTGCTGCTGCTTATCGGTATCCTCTCTATGATCATCAGCTTTGCCTTTAAAGGGGGACCGGCGATTTTTCTGGCTCATACGCCAACTCGAAACCTGCTACCGCCCGACTGTTCAAGCGTCGAAACAACCATTGATTGTTTGAACCATGAACCCACCCGAGAAGAACTGAATCTGGCAGAGGCGGAGAGACAGCACCGATTGCAGGAATATGCCAGCCTGCTCAGCCTGCCAGGCTCAATCGAAGGAGTCACTCAAACCATCCAGCTTGTTGAACTTATCCTTTTTATTATTCTGGCTGGAACAATTGTCGGGGGCGAATACAGCGTAGGCACTGTGCGCCTGATGCTCACCAGAGGGCCAACACGCACACAATTCTTCCTCGCGAAAGTTGGTGCAATCCTGATCTATGCCATAGTGGGAGTCGGCATTCTCTTTGTGGTTGGTATTCTCTCAAGCGTGGTGCTTTCGATGCTGGCAAACATTCCCCAGAGCCTTGCATTTCTCTCCGGGCCGTGGTTGTTCAATTGCTTCCTCTATATTCTTGCCACGATCCTCTATACCTTTACCTACTGCATGCTTGCGCTCTGTCTGGGAACCCTGGGAAGAGCCACCACAGCAGGCGTCGCAGGCGCGCTCGTCTGGTGGGTCGTGGAAAGCGCCATACAGAGTATCATCCTGAATCTCCCGAATTTTCATGGTATCATAGGAGCAGTTCTAGAAGTACTCCCGGGCTATTTTATGGCAAATAATCTCGCAGCACTGATCCAGAATCGCTCATCGTACCTTTTCGGGAATCAGCCGTCGCCGTTTCCGGACCTGCACGCGCTCCTGGTGGTTGCCTTCTATCTGGCACTCTTCCTTCTTCCAGCGTGGTGGGCCATCAGGCGACGAGATATTACGAATTAACACTATGTTAGATACACAGACTATCAAAGAACAAGCATACGCGCTTGGTTTCGATATAGCAAGGGTGACAACTGCACAGCCCTTTCCAGAGGCTAAAAAGGTCATCAAAGAGCGCATAGGACGCGGCCTGATGGATGGTCTCTCCTGGTTCACAGCCGAGAGGGCAGATGTCTCCTGTCATCCCGAAGCGCTTTTGCCTACAGCGCAATCTATTATCTCTCTGGGCATGGTCTACCTGACGGAGATGCCTGAAGATGCACATGAAGGCACACCCCGAGGACGAATCGCTCGCTATGCCTGGGGAGATGACTATCACGATATCATAAAGCCCAAACTCAAGCAGTTTGCCGAATGGCTGCGCGAATACGCTCGTTCAGAGGTCTCGCGGGAGGATTTTGAAACGCGCCTCTTTGTCGATACTGGACGCATGGTTGATCGTGCGGTGGCCCAACGGGCCGGGCTTGGCTGGTATGGCAAAAACACCAACATCCTTACCCACGGTTGGGGCTCATGGCTCTTTCTCGCTGAGATCGTCACGAATTTGCCTCTGACCCCAGACGAGCCGCTCAAGGCGAACTGCGGAAACTGTGAGATCTGTTTGCATGCCTGCCCGACCGGCGCGCTTCCCAACCCCTATGAACTGGATAACACCCGCTGTATCTCGTTTCTGACAATTGAGCTACGGGGCAGCATTCCCTTAGAACTGCGTCCGCTTATGGGGACATGGATCTTTGGCTGTGATATCTGCCAGGAAGTCTGCCCGGTTAATAAAGTAGCAGAGCGACGACTAGGTGTTCGTCAGGAAGGGCAGAAACAGATGATCGCAGTTGATAGCATCACCCGCAGAAAGAGCGGCCCATTCCAGCCACATCAGGAGTATCGCGTACGTCCGACAGTCGGCAGTACGCCTGAACTCCTCCCACTGCTTGAGCTGAGTGAGGAAGAGTTTCGTGAGCGTTTTCGTCGAAGCCCTATTAAACGAACCAAGCGCCGCGGCTTATTGCGCAACGTTTGTGTAGCGCTAGGCAATATCAGAGATCCACAGGCAGTCCCGGCGCTGATCAAGGCGTTGCATGATGATGAGCCGTTAATCAGAGGTCACGCCGCCTGGGCACTTGGCCAAATCGGAGGCGAGCAGGCAACCAATGCCTTGCAGGAATGCATGCAGACAGAGGAAGATAGTGAGGTGCAAAAAGAGATCCGTTGTGCTCTCACGGAACTGGTGGCTTCCTCTTAATAAGGAGGAAGCGCCTTTGTTCTTTGTACACAACAAAAAACCACCGCTACGTTTTTGTAGGGTGGCAATTGTCAGTTATCACATGCGCAGTATCTAAAGGCGATGACATATGGTTCATCGTTTTTAGAAACTTTACTACACCTGAAAAAGTAGTTACCTCAATTTTGCCGAACTGTCATCGATGCTGCACCCGCTCGGGCACCTTCCTCTGCACCACCTCCCCTCACCTGCGAGGCTACGATTCAACAAGCCGTTCGACTATTAGTCCCGTTCCGCTTCGCCTGTTACCAGACGTCCACGCACGGTCTATCTACCAGATCTTCTTTCTGGGGTCTTGGCTCCCTCCTCTCAGAGAGAGCGGGAAGACTCTTCTTGGGGTCGGC
>Ga0164243_10014593_pt1 | contig 10926 bp, 9 predicted proteins | sample OricompcompostOP_FD_108781 | JGI IMG/M metagenome (GOLD analysis project Ga0164243, IMG submission 108781) | Organic Plus compost microbial communities from Emeryville, California, USA - Original compost - Organic plus compost (OP) | ecosystem: Engineered > Solid waste > Mixed feedstock >...
AGCCTGCTCACCTTCGCCCAGAACCCAAACGTCGCGCGTCTGGCCGTCGGGCGCGCTGAGGGCGACCGCGCGCTCCGGATCGATACTCATCGCTAAGCCGCCGGGCATGACCTGATAGCCCGACTCCGTCCGCGAGACATAAAAGCGAACGGCGAATGGCTTTGGGACAAGACCATCGGCGCGTAGAACCGGAGCGGAGCTGAAGCCAATTTTCTCTTCCGCAACGAGTGTCGCGCCGTGGAGCGCGACTTCGCGTTTCATCCTTTCGCGTTCAGGCGTCGAAAGAGCACGCGCCTCCCAACCGAGCGCGGCTTGGCCCGGGCGGCCCGTACCCTCCTGCGCTTTTCGGATCGTGAAATGATCCGGATTAGCGAACAGTTCTTGTCTCGCCTCTGAGTCTCCAAGCCAAAGACGCGGCGCGTCCACGAGTTCAAGTTCTTCGCCGAGAACGTGATGGGCAAGACCCGGCAGGTAAGGACCGAGACCGCGATTTTGGGCGAGCGCTGTTCCTATGGCGTTCGCAATGACATGAGGCGTGCGCCGGCACACGCGAAGGAGGCCCGGAGGACCGACCAGGCCTGTCGGATCAAGTTCCAGCGGATCGCACGACCGCCCCTCGACGCAGCGAATGATCAGGTCGATCTCTCTGAGGCCCTCAAGCGTCTTAAGATAAACCTGCCCATTCCGCGTCTTCAGATCGTGGCCTTCGACGAGCAGATAGCCGAGATAGCGTGCGAGGTAGGCATGCGAAAAATAGTCTTCGTGATGCGGCCCCGGCGTGAGCAAAGCTATGCGCGCATTCTCTCGCCCACTGTGGAGCGTCAGCGTCGTCTGCAGCTCCTGAAAATAGGGGGCAAGGCGGCGCGCATTGCAGTCATTGAAGATATCACCGGAAACGTGCGTATGAACGACGCGGTTGGCAAGCGTGAAACCGATCCCAGCCAATGTTTCGGTGTGATTGTCGATTACGCGCCATGTGCCGTCGTCACCGCGCGCGAGATCAGCGGCATAAAATCTCAGACCGCCAGCTCTCGGCAGTATGCTGTTGCACGGAAGGAGATAGGCCGGATCGGAAAATACAAGTTCTGACGGAACCAACCCGTCGCGCAACCATTTCTGCTCGCCGTAGAGATCGTTCAAAAGCATATCGAACAGGCGCGCGCGCTGAATGAGCGAGCGCTCCAGACCACGCCATTCGTCAGCGGAAATTACGATCGGCAGGAGATCAAGAGACCAGCGTTGTGCAGAGGTGTGGGGATCAGCGAATATATCGTAGGCGATGCCTGTTTCGCGGACGCGGCGCGCGAGCCGCGCCGTGCGAAGCTCGCGCTCGGCGCCGGACAATCCCTGCAAACCGTCGAGGAGCAAACGCCAATGATTGCGAAGTCCGCCTGCGCCGTCCAGCAGTTCATCGAATCCGGAGATCTCCCGGCGCCGGTAGGTGCTCAAGAGGTCGGACGATCGTGCTTCATTCCTTGCCGCTGCTGTCGTCATTTCGACTGATCCACGCCGCGACGGCCCCCAAATCAAGCGATTAAACGACGCACACTATCGTGCGGTGAGTCGCCATCCGCAAGCGAGCGCGGCTGCAAACCGGGGGAATGGCTGCGAAAACGCGCGGGACTGTCACTTCAGCTTGGCACTTTCAACCGGGATTGCGCCTTAGGTCGAGTGTGCAGGGGTAATCCGGGTTAATGCTTTCTGTCCGGATGTGCATCGCTCCTGCCGTATGTCCTTCGGCGTCGAAACGGGCCAGGCGGCGTCCTTCCGCTTCATAAGCGTTAATCGGGAACACCTCGAAGTTGCGACCGCCCGGGTGTGCGACGTGATAGCGGCAACCTGCAATGGACCGCCCGCTCCAAGTATCGAGTACATCGAATGTCAAAGGCACGTGGGGCGGCACGGTCGGATGCAGCGCCGAGGGCGGCCACCAGGCGCGATAACGCACGCCGGAGACCATCTCGCCCCAATTGCCCGTCGCAGCCAGAGGCAGCGGTCGTCCGTTGCAGGTCACGACGTAGCGGTCGCCCGTCTGACCTTTGACCTTGACCTCAACGCGCTCGAGAGACGAATCGACATAGCGTGCCGTGCCGCCCGCGATGCTTTCCTCGCCAAGCACGTGCCACGGCTCCAATGCCTGCCGGATTTCGAGCGTCAGCGTGTCGGCAGAGATGGTGCCGAAAAGTGGGAAACGGAATTCGAAATGCGGCCGGAACCATTCGATCTCGATCGGCAAGCCCGCATCCCTCAGATCGGCGACGACATTCGCGAGGTCGGCCCAGAGGTAATGGGGCAGCATGAAGCGATCGTGCAGCGCCGTTCCCCAGCGAACGAGCTTCTGACGATAGGGGTTCTCCCAAAACATGGTAATGAGAGCGCGCAATAGGAGTTGTTGCGCAAGACTCATGCGCGCGTGCGGCGGCATCTCGAAGGATCGGAACTCGACGAGTCCGAGCCGACCGGTCGGACCGTCCGGCGAGTAGAGCTTATCGATGCAGATTTCCGCGCGATGCGTATTGCCCGTGACGTCGACCAAGAGATTTCGGAAGAGACGGTCGACGAGCCACGGTGGTATGTGCCCAGCGCCGGGATTTGGCACCTGGGACAGTGCGATCTCCAATTCATAGAGAGATTCGTGGCGTCCTTCGTCGGCGCGCGGCGCCTGACTCGTTGGGCCGAGGAACATCCCCGAGAAGACGTAGGACAGCGCCGGATGATTCTGCCAATATGATATGACCGACGCCAAAAGATCGGGGCGGCGCAGAAACGGACTGTCGGCAGGGTTGATGCCACCCAGAACGATGTGATTGCCGCCGCCGGTTCCAGTGTGGCGCCCGTCGAGCATGAATTTCTCGGCGCAGAGATGAGAATCATGCGCTTCCTCGTAAAGCGCGGTCGTAATCGCGACCGAATTTTCCCAGCTCGTGGAAGGGTGAATGTTGACCTCGATGACGCCAGGGTCGGGTGTCACCTTGATGACGTTGAGCCGGGCATCCGGCGGCGGATTGTAGCCTTCGACCTGGACGGGGATACCGGTCTCTTTCGCCGCTTCTTCGACGGCGGCAATCAGCGCCGCGTAATCCTCAGCGTCTGTCAGCGGCGGCATGAACACACAAACGGCGTTTGCCCGTGGCTCGACCGTAAGCGCCGTCCGCACGGATCCTGCGATCTCGGGTGTGATCTCAATCGGGGTGTTGGGCTTTGCAGCTTCCAGCGTCACGACGCGCCGCTGTTGCAAAAGAACCGATCGCTCAGGCAGCGGCTGAGAGGCTCCCATCGGGTCGCGCGGAATGACGTGAGGCTGATCGAGTGCGGCGAGCACGGGGAAGGACTGCAGCGGCAGACGGAAACCGGCCGGAGAATCGCCGGGCACGAGGAAAAGATGCTCGCGGCGGAGGGCCCAACGTTCCGTAACCCATCGGCGACCGCGATCAGCCGTCTGCCAAGCCTGAATAGGCAGGACGTAACTTGCGACGGCGCCAAGGCCGCGATCGAAGACCCGTGCGATCCTTTCTCGCTCGGCCGGGTCTTCAAGCCTGTTGGCATCGACGGTGACATTGATCGGCAGCTTGCGTTCGGCCAACAGGAAATGCGCCGGATCTTCATATGCGGGCATGGCGCTGTCCGTCGGCAATCCCAATTTCGCGCAAAGGCCGCGCATCAGCTTATCGGCATCCTCGACTTGCGCAGGGCGCGCAATGCTTTCGCTGACGATCAGATCCTGGTTTTCCCAGAGCGGCAGGCCGTCGCCGCGCCAATAAAGCGCGAAAGCCCAACGCGGCAACTGTTCGCCCGGGTACCATTTGCCCTGCCCGTAATGGAGCAGTCCGCCCGGCGCAAAGCGGCGCTGCAGACGGCGAATGAGTTCATCGGCATAGCGGCGCTTCGTCGGCCCGACCGCGGCGGTGTTCCATTCGGCGCCTTCCATGTCGTCGGCGGAGACGAACGTCGGCTCGCCGCCCATGCTCAGGCGCACGTCGCCCTTGGCGAGGCGCTCATCGACGCGTTTGCCGCTCTCGACGATCGTCGCCCACGTCTCGTCATCGTAAGGCTTCGTCACGCGCGGTGTTTCGCGGATGCGTGTGACGGCCATCTTGAATTCGAACGCGACCTCCGCCTTCGAATGGCCGCCGCTGATCGGCGCGGCACTGATAGGATGAGGTGTGGCGGCGAGCGGAATGTGGCCCTCGCCCGCTAAAAGCCCGGATGTCGCGTCAAGGCCGATCCAACCAGCGCCCGGAATATAGACCTCCGTCCAGGCGTGGAGATCGGTGAAATCCGTATCGGCGCCAGCCGGGCCGTCATGCGGCTTCACGTCCGGTTTCAGCTGAATCAGATAGCCTGAGACGAAGCGCGCTGCGAGACCGACATTGCGCATGACCTGCGTCAGCAGCCAAGCGCTGTCGCGACACGATCCGGATGCCTTCGTCAGGGTTTCTTCCGGCGTCTGGACGCCCGGCTCCATGCGGATGAGGTAGCCGACGTCACCTTGCACCATGCGATTGAGATCGCAGATGAAATCGATCGTCGTCTGCGGCTTGCGGCTGACTTTCTCGAGATAGCGCTTCAGAGCCGGGCCGACGGGATCGGGTACGAGGTAGGGTGCCAAATCCTTTTTCAGTAGGTCGTCGTACGTGAACGGCCAATCCTTCGCGGCTTCCTCGATGAAGAAATCGAACGGGTTGATGACGGCCATATCGGCAATGAGATCAACCGTGACAGAGAATTCCGTCGTCTCCTCCGGAATCACCACGCGGCCAAGAAAATTACCGAATGGATCCTGTTGCCAATTGAGGAAGTGCGTCTTCGGCGTGAGCGTGAGCGAATAGCTCAGGATCGGGGTTCGACAGTGGGGTGCCGGACGGAGGCGAATGACTTGCGGCCCCATACTTACCCGTCGATCGTAGCGGTAGCTCGTTTGATGGGTCAGCGCGACGTGGAGGACCATGGATGCGGCAGTATCCCTGTTTGATCTCGTGAGGAGCGCTACTCGAGACGGCGCACGGCAACGAAATACGCCCAATTGCGTTACCGGGCGGAAAGTTGTGGTACAAGCGCGCGACAGCCTAAAAACTGCCCAGGAAAGCATTCTGCCGCAGGTTTAGGCAGGTTGCTAAAGAATTGGGGGGCTCTCTGCGATTTATAAGGGCAACTGTGTGGTTATTGGCGAAATCGTAGAATCGAACATCGTGTTGCTGCCACCGCGCCTCGGTGCGGCCTTTCCGACCGGCGGGGCCCTGCTCGTCGAGTCTTACTGGTATTCGGAATGAAGAATTTTGCCTGCTCGAACTGCGGAAACACCGTCTATTTCGAGAATGTCAAATGCGTGAAATGCGGTTGCACGCTCGGATTTGATAGTGTGGACCTCGGCATCGTCGCGATCACGGATGCGGGACCGAGCGAGGTCACGCCTGAGGTTCCAATTTTCCGCAAGCTCAGCGCCGGTCCCGACGACGGCCTCCTCCGCTATTGCGCGAATGCCGAATTCGGCGTCTGCAATTGGTTGACGCCTGCGGGGGAGAGCAACGTCTTCTGCAAGGCCTGCGATCTCAATCGTCTCATCCCCAATCTCTCCGAATCCGGCAGCCTGCTCGCGTGGCGCGCGCTCGAGCACGCGAAGAAACGCCTCGTGTATTCATTGATGCGGTTCGGGCTGCCCTTCGACGGCACCGCTTCGACCAAAGGTCCGCTAACCTTCGATTTCGTGAGGAATGCCCTGACAGGCCATCTCGATGGCGTCGTCACGATCGACGTCAGCGAGGCCGACGCCGTCGAGCGCGAGCGGCAGCGCAAACAGTTCGATGAACCCTATCGTTCGCTGCTCGGGCATCTTCGTCATGAGAGCGGGCACTATTACTGGATGGTTCTCGTCGAAGAAGCCGGACGGCTCGACGAATTCCGCGATCTCTTCGGCGACGAGCGCGAGGATTATGATGCAGCACTCTCGCGCCACCACGGCACCGGGCCGGCGCCCGACTGGCAAGAAAACTACGTTTCCGCTTACGCGAGCGCACATCCCTGGGAAGATTGGGCGGAGACATGGGCTCATTATCTCCACATGGTCGACGCGCTCGATACGGCCGCGGCTGAAGGCATGGAAGGACACGGCCTGCGGCTTGATTTGCGTGACGACATTTACTCGAGCGTGACTTTCGACGCTCTGATGGCACGCTGGATTCCACTGACGATTGCCTTGAACAGTCTCAGCCGCAGCATGGGGCACGACGATTTCTATCCCTTCGTCATTCCGGAGCCTGCCTACGCCAAGCTGGCGTTCGTGCACCGTGTCATCCACGCACGCGTCGAGCAGGTCCCGGCCAGTGCGGACAAAAGTTTAAACTTGACTCCATAAGTATAGATTAGCTTAATGGCGCGTCTGCCATTTGCGGGGCCTTGAACCCCGATACTTTGGAGAAAAGTCATGAGACGCTCGCACCTTGCCGGTGAGCGATTGGACGCGCGCGATATGTCCGGCGCCGTTCTCGCCGCCTCGATGTTCGCCGCATCCGTCGGAATGATCTGGGATCTGGCGACGGGCCATGTATCGGCCTTCGACCGTATGCTCGCGAACCTGTCCGAAGACGAAGATGGTGACGATGAGTCCTGAACATCGCAGTACAGGCAGCTTCTTCATTTTTCCGAGATCAACACGCGGATAGGCCGTCATGCGGAATAAATCCCCAAAGTCAAGCTCCCGCCCTACGACAGACGAAGAGTCTTGCGCAGGACACGCGCTCGGATTCCCGCTTCGCAGCGAGCTTGGATTTTCTTCGATCGAGAACCTCACGGTCGATGTATTTCGCGCCGCCTGTGAAATCTATACGAGCGGATCGGCGCAACCATGGGAAATCGCGCACAAGATCGCGGACGAAAATCTCGGCGCCGTCGAGGGTCCCCTTTTCGTGGCGCGCGTCACGGCGCTCCTGCGCGCGCTTCGGTCAGAGCGTAACATCGGCTTTTCTTATCTGAGCATTGGTTGCCAGCATATATCACCTGATGAGCTCGCCATCGCAGGCCTTCTGAAGGCGGTTCGCTCCCGCGATGCGCTCGGCATTCGGCGAGGTCTTATGCTGGTGCTCGACAAGGCCCAGTCTTCGGCGCGGACCGAGGCGGCAGCCCGGGCACTTGCCACACTTCAGCTGCAGCTTTCGACGTCGAAGGGCGACGACGGCGCCGAAATTCAAGATCTCCAAACCCAAACTGTCCAGGCTGTTTACCTCCACTAACGTGGACGTCGAACGACATGTCCGCTTCGAACATCATCGTGTCAAATCTGCGTATGCCGCCCAAAAAGACGCTTTCTCTCCCTACCCTACGCCAAGGAAGCCAAGACGCTAGCTCGTTCACGGCGGCACCGGATTGTCAGCAGAGTCAACGAGGCTCGAATATCCGATATCGGGTCGATGAGCTGCTGAGGGGCGGACGAGAGGCCATCCTGGTCCATCGCGAGCAGGAATATCGCCTGCGGATCACGTCCACAGGAAAACTCATCCTGACGAAATGACGACGCTCAATTGCACTCAGCCGGGAACCTTGATCAATGCGCATGACCACACGTTTTCTAATATCTGCTGGTGCTGCGTTTCTGTTGGCTACAGTACCATTTGTAAGCCGCGAAGCGTTTGCCGCTGACGCGCCGGCAGCGGCGTCAACGCCTCGCGTCCTCTCCATTGGCGGCGACATCACCGAGATCCTTTATGATCTCGGCCAGCAGGACAAGATCGTAGCCGTCGATACGACGAGCCAATATCCCGCCGATGCCCTTAAGGATAAGAAATCCGTCGGCTATATGCGGGCGCTTTCAGCGGAAGGCGTTCTTTCCGTCAATCCCACACTCATCATCGCGTCGGACGAAGCCGGCCCGCCGGAGGTCGTCAACGCCTTGAAGAGCAGTGGCGTCCGCTACATTACCATCGAGGACAAGCCGACGGCCGACGGCGTTTCCGCGAAGGTCCGTCACGTTGGAAACCTCCTCGGTGCCGACGATGCAGCTCAGGCGCTCGCTGCAAAAATCGAGTCGGAGTTCGCAACTCTCAAAGCCGCACGCAAAGAGATCAAGACCCGGAAGAAAGTGCTTTTCATCCTGGCGATTCAAAACGGGCGGGCAACTGTGGCGGGAGCGGGAACTGCAGCCGATTCCATCATGCAACTCGCCGGGGCGGACAATGCGGCCGTCGGCGTCTCCGGCTACAAACCTGTCAGTGACGAGCAGCTGACGGAATTTGCGCCGGATGCCGTCATCGTCATGCGTCGCGGCGAAAGCGATCAACATAAAGCCGGACAGGCGCTGACTTTGGCCGGCCTCAGACAGTCGCCGGCCGCAAAGACCGATAAACTCATCGAGATGGATGGCCTTTATCTTTTGGGCTTCGGCCCGCGGGCACCATCCGCTGCGCGCGATTTGATGAAATCCATCTACCCGGAGGCAGGTCAAGCTGCCGCAATGCCGTGACGATCGCCGATAGCAAGACCGAATCGGCGGTGATGATACCTTCCAGGCCGTCGCGCAGCAGCGTTTTCATGGCGCTTACCGCTCTCTTGTTTTTTATGGCGCTTCTGTCGCTCGCGATCGGGCCGACGGGAATTTCTCTGCACGCATTGCCGCGCGCGCTTGCCGCGTATCTCGGCTATACTTCCGATTCCGCGGCGGAGCGCGACCGCCTCGTGCTGATCGATCTCCGATTGCCGCGAACGCTCCTCGCGGCTTTCGTCGGCGCGGCTCTGGCCACCTCCGGCGCAATGATGCAAGGACTTTTTCGCAACCCGCTGGCTGATCCCGGGCTTATCGGTGTTTCGTCCGGCGCGGCCTTAGCTGCGATTGCGACTATTGTGCTTGGACATGGCATCGCTGCGCCGCTTGTAGCGCCGCTCGGAATTTACGCGCTGCCGCTCGCAGCTTTCGTCGGCGGACTCATTACAACGATCATTCTCGTTGCGATCGCTGGGCGCCATGGTCAACTTGCAGTCGGAACTTTGCTGCTCGCCGGCATCGCGGTCGGAGCGCTCGCAGGTTCGATCAGCGGCTTCATTGCGTACGCGAGCGACGATCGAGAACTTCGGGATTTGACGCTCTGGTCGATGGGCAGCTTGTCCGGAGCGAGTTGGCAAAAGGTGTTCGCAGTGACACCGTTTGCGATTGCGATCGGGTTCGTCATTCCGCGTCTCACGCGCGGGCTCAACGGCTTTCTCCTGGGCGAAGCGGAAGCCATGCATCTCGGCATCGATACCGAGCAGATCAAGCGCCTGACCATTGCCACAACAGCGGCGGCAGTCGGCGCGGCGGTCGCCGTCGCGGGCGTCATAGGATTCGTAGGTCTCGTGGTGCCGCATGTCATGCGCCTGATTTCCGGGCCGGACAATCGAATCGTTCTTCCCGGTAGCGCGCTTCTCGGAGCAACGCTCGTCATGGTCGCCGACATGATCGCGCGCATGGCCGTGCGCCCGGCGGAACTTCCAATCGGCGTCGTTCTCGCTCTCATCGGAGCGCCGGTTTTTCTGCATCTCGTCCTGAGACGCGGCATGGGCGGATGGGAGTGAATGCAATGCTCGAAGCGCGACACGTCACGGTCCGCCGCGGCCCCAAGGTTCTTGTCGCCGATGCGTCGCTATCGATCGTTCCGGGAAAACTTACGGCGATCATCGGGCCGAACGGCGCCGGGAAATCGACGTTGCTTCGCGTCATGGCGGGAGAACTTCGGCCCAGCGACGGCGCCGTTTCACTCGACGGCAGAGATATCCGCGATATTCCGGTCGCGCGTCTTGCGACCCGGCGGTCGGTCGTGCCGCAATCGACCAACCTTTCATTTCCATTCACCGTGCTTGAAGTCGTCATGTTGGGCGCCACAGTGCCTGGCTTCGGCATCAAAGATCCCGAGGCTGCGGCGGCCGCGCGCGACGCGCTCGCTGCAGTGGGACTGCGGACGTTGGAAAACCGTATGCTTCATGAACTCTCGGGGGGCGAGCGCCAGCGTGTTCATATCGCGCGGGCGTTGTGTCAGTTACATACGGCGCCGCGCGGTCCTGGAGAGACGGCGGCGCTTTTGCTCGATGAACCGACAGCGAGCCTCGACCTCAAACATCAAGACGGTGTTCTCACGGTCGTCAAAGAACAGTCACAAAGCGGCCGGGCGGTGATGCTTGTTATTCATGATCTCAATCTCGCCGCTGCTTTCGCCGATGAGGTCGTGCTGATGGCCGACGGCCGAATTGTCGGACAAGGTACGCCCGACGATGTCTTGAATGAAGACCTTCTCAGCCACACCTTCGGGTGTCGATTGCGGATCGAGGCGTCCGGAGATGGCAGGCGACTGGTTCTGCCCGAGGCGATCGCCCGCAGAGCGAGAACGGGAGCGGCAACAGGATGATGACATTACCCGATGAGATCCATCGTACCGGTGTGGCGGTGCCATTGGCCATCCCCGTCTTGATTTCAACGGATATCGTGCGGGCAGCCGAAACGTATGGCAGCAAAGGATTTGCTGTCGTGAACGCCGCACACAATTATCTCATCCTGCGCAGACGAGCGGTCGAACTGCACATTTCGAGCGTTGCGCAGATTCCGGAGCCTCAATGTGTCTCTGCATACATTCGCGTGAGCGACGTCGACGAATGGCACTCGGCGTTTAAAAAGGGCAACTCGAAGCGTCTTTCGGGCGTCGAGGACAAGCCGTGGGGCATGCGTGAATTCCATTTCGTCGATGATGACGGCAATCTCCTCAATATCGGGCAGATGTTGCCAACGCACGCGAGAATGGACGCGTAAATCGTGCATCTAATGTTGACTTTTTATGTGCACAATTTTAGCGTTCCGCAGCTGTGCATAAAGGGGCCCTGTCGGGACGCGCATCCGAGAACCATCCTCGCGCGCAGCACATTTCTGGATCTAGAATGCGTCTTGGAGCACACTGACTTCCCGTCTCGCCGCTC
>Ga0164243_10014594_pt1 | contig 10926 bp, 8 predicted proteins | sample OricompcompostOP_FD_108781 | JGI IMG/M metagenome (GOLD analysis project Ga0164243, IMG submission 108781) | Organic Plus compost microbial communities from Emeryville, California, USA - Original compost - Organic plus compost (OP) | ecosystem: Engineered > Solid waste > Mixed feedstock >...
CGACAGCCATCACCGCGATCGATGCGTTCCTTGCCGCATTCGGCCTGGTTCCACCCCGCTAGGCGCTCCGTCTCTCTCCCTGGTGTTCATCTGGCCATCGGCATCGCTTTCCAAGCGTGTCATCCTTCGCTGCGCTCAGAATGACATCGAGTCTTTGCTTCTCGATGGGCGTTCTGTATGCCAGGTAAAGCGAGATGGTCCACTCAGCGGCATCGCGCCGCCGTTGATCCAGTTCTGGCGTAACCGGGAGGAGGAAACGCGGCAGGGCACCTGTTTTCTCCCAGGTGCCCTGCCACACCCCACCGGCGTCAATCCTGTCCCGGAGCGGCCCCTTCGGCGAGACGCCCGTACCGCCGCATCACCGCCACCAGCCGGTCATGCGGCAGGGCATGGGCAACGTGGCCATCCCGTCCGGTCATCGTCTTCGCCGCCACGAGCGCATTCGCGATGGCCTCGCTCGTCGCCTCCACGGTCGCCTGGAAGAACGGGTCGATCGCCGCATCGTTGATCTGCACGCGCTGGAGCAGGATTTCGTCCTCGGTCGGGGCGAAGCGATGCACAAGCCGTTGCGTGCGGTTCTCCGGCGCGTTCGAGAAGGCGATGATGATGTCGCCGGAGCTATGCCGCCCGAGCCCGCCCGCCCGCGCGAGGCCGAGCATCGCCCGGTTCGCCAGCCGACGCAGCTGCCGGTCGCTCAGCGGCGCGTCCGTCGCCACCACGATAATGATCGAGCCATCCTTCTGCCCCGCTCCCCGCTCCAGCGGCAGGTCCGGAATCTCCCGCCCCACGGGCACGCCATCGATCAGCAGGTCCTCACGCAGGCCGAAGTTCGATTGCACCAGCACACCCACCGTGTAGATCGACGGTATCGAGGGCAGCGTCACCACCCGCGACGATGTGCCGATCCCGGCCTTGAACTGGGCGGTAAGCATGCCCGTCCCGCCGCCGACATTTCCTTCCTCCACCGGGCCGCCGGACGCGCCCTCGATCGCCGCGACCACATGATCCGTGGTGACGTGCTGCCCGGCAGTGTCGTTCAGAAACCCGTCGAAGGTCTCCGCCACCACCGGAATCGCGAAATGCCCGCGCCCGAGCTCCGGTTCCGAGGCATAGATCCAGTCGACCACGGCCTGATGGGCAACGCCGACCGAGAGGGTGTTCGTGATGAGGATCGGCGATTCCAGCAGGCCATATTCGTCCACCTGCGAGCGCCCGGTCATCTCGCCCGCGCCGTTCAGGACGACGATCGCCGCCGGGCACATCGCGTGGAATGCCGAACCCTCGTGCGGATGGATCGCCGTCACCCCGGTGTTCACATCCGGGTGCTCGCCGGTCAGCGTCGTGTGGCCGACCCGAACGCCCGGCACATCGGTGATCGCGTTCAGTGGCCCCGGCGGCATCGTGCCGATCGTGATGCCGAGGTCACGCAGACGCGGTCGGGTGGCGGGCGGCGTTGAGACGGGTGGTTCCACAGCAAGTCCTTCCGATGGGGCAGATTGAACACGTCGGCGGGGTTCATTACGATACGTAAGGAATACCGCCTCGCCTCGCGAGGGATGGGCGACGGCTGTCGCTGCATCATACCGCTACGTTCTCCGGAGCCATCGCCCATGACTCCGCCTTCCACGCCGCCAGACACCACCCAACCGCCGTTCGTCATCCCCGCAACCGCCAGCATCGGGCATGTCCACCTGAAGGTCGCCGATCTCGACCGGGCCCTCGCGTTCTATCAGGGGGTGCTGGGCTTCGAGCTGGTGACGCGCATGGGCTCGCAGGCCGCCTTCCTGTCGGCGGGCGGATACCACCATCACATCGGCCTCAACACGTGGGAGAGCCGCGGGGGCACACCGCCCGCACCCGGCACCACCGGCCTCTACCACATCGCCATCCTCTACCAGCAGCGCGAGGAGCTCGGCCAGGCGCTCCGCCGTCTCGTGCAGGCAGGCGTGCCCCTCTCCGGCGCCGCCGATCATGGCGTCAGCGAGGCGATCTACCTCGACGACCCCGACGGCAATGGCGTGGAGCTCTACTGGGACCGCCCGCGCGGCCAGTGGCCGACCGACGCCGAGGGCAATACCGTCATGTACACCCGCCCGCTCGACCTGAACGCCCTCTACGCCCTGCCCGAACCCGATGCTGCCAGACCCTAGGCGACTGATTCGCGGTCGCCGCGCGTGCGCCACCGGCCAGGCCGACAGCACCCGGCGGGGATGAGGCGACTTGACGGGTTCGCGCGTCGCTCCGTATGCTGCCACCGTTACCATTGAGGCGAGGTCATTCCGCATAACACGGCGAGCAGGAAGGAGGCGGCCATCGACAGGAGCCTGTCGATGGGACGAGGGTCCCTATCCGCGCATCTGGACCATGTGGTCGTATGTCAGGTTTCACATCGAAACGAGAGGGCTGAACATGCGTCGTACACGAATGGCAGATCTGGTCGATGACGCCCTGAGCGGCAAGATCGGTCGCCGGAAGTTCCTGCAGGGCGCGATGGCGCTCGGCGTCTCCAGCGCGGCCGCGGCCACGCTCCTGTCCGAGGTGGCTGCCCAGGAGGCCAGCCCGGAGGCGAGCCCCGGCGCCAGCCCGGTGGCCTACACCGGCCCGGTCGGCACGCTCTCTCCGGATCGCGAAGCCTTCATGGCGGCGATCAAGGAGAAGTTCCAGTTCTCCGAGCCGGCGCAGACCGGCGGCAGCGTCATCTACACGGAAACGACCGATATCAGCACGCTGAATACACTCATCAGCTCCGACGTATACTCGGCGCTCATCATTGGATTCATCAACGACGGCCTCGTCACCGTCAGTCCGGTCGATGGCAGCTACGGACCGGCGCTCGCCGATTCCTGGGAGATCGCGGCGGACGGTTGTACCTATACCTTCCACCTCAATCCCAACGCTTCCTGGCAGGATGGCACCCCGTTCACGGCGGATGATGTCGTCTTCACGCTCGACCGCGTGCTCGACCCGGACAGCCTCAGCCCGCGCACCGGCGATGTCGCCAGCGTGGTCAAGTCCTATCAGGCAATCGATGATCACACGGTCGAGGTTGTCTCGTTCACCCCGGTGGCGCCGTTCATCGACAAGACGTTCAACCAGTTCTCCATCCTGCCGAAGCACATCTGGGAGAGCGTGAAGCCGGCAGACATGGCCTCCGACAGTGGCTCGACCGGCTCAGACCTCTCTCGGGCGGTCGGCACCGGCCCGTTCAAGATCACCGAATGGGTGCAGAACGACCACGTCACCGTCGTCAAGAATCCGGATTACTGGGACAAGGAACACTATCCCGTCTACATCGACGAGTTCATCTACCGCGTGATCGCCGATCCGGCCTCGGCACTGCAGTCGCTGAAGGCGGGTGAGACCGATATCTTCGGACTCGAGCCATCGCAGGCGAACGGGCTGGACAAGAGCAATCCGGAAATCACCCAGACGGTCTACGATACGTTCAGCTTCACGTTCTTCGCCGCCAACCAGGATCAGGCGAAGACCACCCTCTTCGAGGACACCCGCGTTCGCCAGGCCCTGATGTACGGGTTGGACCGCGAGCTCGTGGTGAACAATATCCTGCTCGGGTTCGCCACCATCGCCGATGGCACGCAGCCGGTTCCGTCCCCCGCGTACGCTCCCGACAAAATGAACACCATCTATCGCTACGATCCGGACAAGGCGAAGCAGTTGCTGGCCGAGGCCGGTTGGGCGGACAGCGATGGCGATGGCATCCTCGATAAGGATGGCAAGAAGTTCAGCTTCGAGTGCCAGTATCCGGAAGGGGTCGCCACCTACGTCCAGCTGCTGCCCTACATGCAGCAGGTCTGGAAGGACCTCGGCATCGAGATGATCCCGGCATCTACACCCTTCCCGAGCCTGGTCGACGCGGTCATGTCGTCCGGATACGAAATGTCCGTCCTCGGCTTCACATGGGGCACCGATCCCGATCAGAGCATCATGTTCGGCTCGCAGAGCCTCCCGCCAGGAGGATTCAACCTGATCGCCTGGAAGAATGAACGCTACGACGAGCTCACGCCGCTCCAGCTCGGCGAACTCGATGTGGCGAAGCGCATCGAGATCCTCATCGAACAGTCGAACATCGTCAACGACGATGCCGCACTCGGCATTCTCAACTTCGGCCGGTCCATCACCGCCAACGGCCCTCGGGTGAACAACTATTTCCCGAACGCCTACAGCGGGTTCTGGTCCGTGCCGTGGGTCTGGATGACCGCGTAGCGCCCCGCTCGCGATCCGATACCCGAGGCCGCCGCTCCGGAAACAGGACGGCGGCCTCGCCGTTTCGTCCGCCGGAACGTTTGCCCGTCGCCCATGCCAGCACTATACTGAACGATCGTCGGTCATCATCGATCGAGGCCGCATTCTGAAAACTCAAGGGCCGTTCCACCGTCTGCGCAGCTTTGTGCAGACGGTATTCTGTCTCAGATCGTGAATTAGCTCGGGTTTCGCGCCAACGCGCGAGGTCACCAACATTCAGGCACGGGGCTCCTATCCCCAAACCTCACCCCGGCTAATCCCCGATGCCCCTTCGCCCAGGAAACCGCGCATGGCCACGACCACTCCTCATTCAGACGTTCCGCCGAACAAGCAGCCGCAGACCGGAGGCACCCGCTCGCTCACCCGGTTCGCCTGGCTCTCCATCGCGGCGGCGGTCGCCACCATCACATTGAAGACCGCCGCCTGGGGGCTCACCGGCTCGGTTGGCCTCCTTTCCGATGCCCTGGAGTCGGTCGTCAACCTCGTGGCCGCCGTCGCGGCGCTGATCGCTCTCCATGTCGCCGCGCAGGAGCCGGACGAGGAGCATGCCTACGGGCATGGCAAGGCCGAGTATTTCGCGAGCGGGCTGGAGGGAATGCTTGTCGTCGCCGCGGCGGTTACCATCGTCTGGACCTCGATCCCGCGGCTGATTCATCCCGTTGGCATCGAGAGCGCCGGGCTCGGCATCATGGTCTCGGTCGTCGCCTCCGCGCTCAACCTCGCCATCGCGCTCCGCCTGTTCCGCGCGGCGAAGCAATATCGCTCCATCACCCTGGAGGCCGATGGCAAGCACCTGATCACCGATGTCTGGACCTCGGTTGGCGTCGTGGTTGGCATCGGCGCGGCGGCGCTCACCGGCTGGGAACGCCTCGATCCCCTCATCGCCCTTGCCGTGGCCGCCAACATCGTCTGGACGGGCTATCAGCTCATGCGCCAGTCCATGCTGGGGCTGCTCGATACGGCCATTCCCGCCGACGAACTGGACATCGTCACCGGCATTCTCGATCACTACCGCACGGCCGAGGGGGTGGAGACCCATGCCCTGCGCACGCGGCGGGCGGCATCGCGCCGGTTCATCTCCGTTCATGTCCTCGTCCCGAACTGGTGGTCGGTCGAGCACGGCCACGACCTTGCCGACCATATCGAGCACGACATCCGCACCGCCCTGCCCGGCACCACCGTCTTCACGCATCTGGAGCCGATCGACGACCCCACATCGTGGGAGGATGTCGGTCTCGACCGTGCTGGCGACGAGGGCCCCGCCCCGCCCGTTTCGCCCGGCCATCAGCAGGCATCCGTCATCATCGGCTCCGCGCTGCATCCCGGTTCGGCAGCGCGCGCCCGGTGCCTGGGCGTCCCTGACATGGGCCGCTCGCGTTGGGGCATACTCAGCGTGCTCGGTGGGACGAGCACGCTGGACGAGACTGCCCAACCGGACAGGAGCACATGGGACGCACCCTGCCCCGATCCCCCTCTCGTATCGTTCGACTGGCGTCGACAGAGCTCTCAAGCCCTGTCCGCAAGCAGGCCTGGATCGGCATCGGCTCGGCGCTCGGGCTGACCATCGCCAAGTTCATCGCCTGGCAGATCACCGGGTCAGTCGGCTACTACTCGGACATGCTGGAGACGCTCACCGTGACCATCGGCTCCGGGATCGCCGTCGCTGCCATCCGGGTCTCCGGGCAGGGGCCAGATGCGAGGCACGCCTTCGGCCACGCCAAAGCGGAATACTTCGCCAGCTTCCTGGATGCTGTCCTCATTCTGATCACCATGATCCTGATCCTGATCTCGGCCATCGACCGGCTGCGCCACCCACAGCCGCTGGAGAATGCCTGGCTGGGCACGGCCATCGCGTTCGGCTCGTCGCTCTTTTCGCTCTACTTCGCGCGCAAGCTGTTCCGCACAGCCCGCCAGGAACGGTCGGTCTCGCTCCAGGCAGAGGCCCGGCATCTTGTCGTCTCCGCCGTTGTCTCGCTCGGCGTGGTGACGGGTGTCATGCTGACCCTACTCACCGGCTGGCAACGGCTGGACCCTGCCATCGCGCTTGCGGCCGGCCTGATGGCGGGGGTCACCGGCATCGCGATTCTTGCCGATACACTCCAGGGCCTGATGGACAGCCAGATCGGTCGCGGGTCGCTCGCCGCCGTCCAGCGCGTGGTGGCGGACGATGCCGCGGAGCTCGGGATCACGGTACTCGCCGTGCGCACTCGGGCGGCCGGATCGGAGGATTTCGTGGAGGTGGTCGTTGCCATGCCGGACACATGGTCAGTTCAGCAGGCGCGGGCAGCAAGCGACCGGCTGGAACGCGACATCGCTGCGCTCCAGCCGGGTCGTCACGTCACGGTCGCGCTCGGAGGCGGCGTGCCGGATGCGGCCCCTGCCCCCGATGCCGTGATCAGTCGCTGAGCAGGATGCGAACCGTCCGCGCAGGAAGCTCCAACGTCACCGCGCCCTCGTGGGAGCGCGCGTCGGCATCCGGATCGAGCGCATCGGCCAGATGCGTGCCGTCGGGCAAATCCGCCTCGGCGCGGATGATGGCTGGGCCGTTCGCGATATTGATGGCCACCAGCGCCGTCTGCGCCCCCGAGTGGCGCAGGAAAGCTACCTGTTCTGATGCGACGAATGCCTCCACGTAGTCGCCGTCCAGCAGCGCGGGGCTATCCGCGCGAACGGCGGCCAGGCGGGCGATCCACGCCTCCAGCTCCGGCAGCGCCTTCGCCTCATCCGGAACGGGCATGGCGAACGCTGGCCGCAACGGACCGTCGTCCCAGCCGTCCCGCTTCGCGCCCTGATACCCCCATTCGCTCGCGTAGTAGATCGAGGGGATGCCCGGCATGGTGAAGAGCATGGCATAGAGCGGGAAGAGATCGGCCGGATCGCGCAGCAGGCTGGCCACCCGGTCGACATCGTGGTTGTCCGCAAAGGTGTAGAGCGGCAACCCGCGATAGAGCCCGTCCGGCCCGAACTCCCGGTTCAGTGCGTGGGCGATCTCGAACAGGTTTCGATCGTTCAGCCCCGAATGGAGTGCCTTGAACGCCTGGTAGTTCGTCACCGAATCGAGCATCCCCGGCCCCGCCCAGCGGCTGTAGTCGCCATGGACGACCTCCCCGACGAGGAAGCAATCCGGATTCTCCTCCCGGCAGACGGCGGCGAGATCGCGCAGGAAGGTCTTGTCCATCACGTCGGCGGCATCGAGACGCAGGCCATCGATCCCGAACTCGCGGAACCAGAAGCGCACGGTATCGAAGAGCCAGTCCCGAACCTCCGGATTCTTGAGATTCAGCTTCGCCAGCTCGTAATGGAAACTCCACGCCTCGTACATGAAGGGATCGCCCAGCGGGCTCCGCTGCCCGAAGCGCACGTTGGCGAACCAGTCGCGATAGGGCGACGCCTCACCCCGCTCGCGCAGGTCGCGGAAGGGCGCGGCATCGCGGGAGACATGGTTCAGCACGGCATCGAGGATCACGCGGATGCCCTGGGCATGCCAGGCTTCCACCAGCGCCTTCAGATCCTCGTTCGTACCAAGCCGCCGGTCGACCGCCCGGTAGTCGAGCGTGTCGTAGCCATGCGTGGCCGATTCGAAGACGGGGCCGAGATAGACGGCGTTCGCGCCGAGCGAGCGGATGTGCGGCGCCCATGCCGCAAGGCCGGGCAGGCGCGATGCGGCCGGGGTATCCGGCGTATTCTGTCGCGGGGCGTCGAGGAGGCCGAGCGGATAGATATGATAGAAAACGGCGTCCCGGCTCCAGGGTTGGTCTCCGGAGGAAACGAGGGGCCGGGGAGCCGGCAATGTGGCGGTGGCCATGGCGGCACTCCTTGGGAGCATGATGCAATGGGCGATGGAATGACCGCGGGCGTCGTTTGCGGCGGCTAGCTGTAGATCCCGTAGATGAGGTGGCGGATGAGATAGAGGATGGCGGTATCGTCCAGCGTGATCTCGCCATGGGCGGCAAGGCGCAGATGGATCGTCATCATCGCGATCAGGGTCTCGGCGGCGAGGCGTTGCTTGCCCCGGATCGCCCCTTGGTCCTGGGTGGCGCGGTCGAAGAGCTCCACGACCAGCGCGCGCTCCCGGTCCAGCCGCTCCGAGAGGATGCGGGTGGCACGGTCGTCGTGGGCAGTCAGCTCGGCGCCAAGCACCATCCAGTACAGGAGGGGCTTGGCCGTCCCGAAGTCGAAGACCACCCGAATCACCTGGCTCAGTGCCCGCTGCAGGTCGCCCTCATAGGTCGCGGCCCCGGCGAGGTCCTCCAGGAAGGGATCGAATTGTTCGCGCAGCAATGCCTCCAGGACGCCCTGCTTGCTGCCGAAATAGTGGTAGAGCGTCGGCTTCGTGACCCCGGCCGCCGTTGCGAGTTCCTCCACGCCAACGCCGTTGTAGCCACGCTCCGCGAAGAGGGCAAGGGCCCGGCACAGGATCAGCTCCCGTTTGCTGGGCAGTGGTTGCGGTTGCGATGGCGACTGCACCTGCACGCGCGGCGCAGGCGGGACATCGGTGGGCGAAGGAAGCATCTCGTCGTACATGCCCGCAGGGTCCCCGAACAGATCGTCACGGGCAGGGGCAACGGCCCACTGCCATCGGGGCAGCGCCTATGGGGCACTCCCGACAGCAGCAGTATACCGATCGGTATAGCAATGTCAAGCGGGCGGGTTCATGCCTGCACACCGGATCAGAGCCACTTCGCCCGCTTCACCAGCGCCCAGATGAGCACCGCCACCCCCAGCATCAGGCCGAGCGCGAAGAGGTAGCCATAGCGCCAGTTCAGCTCCGGCATGATATCGAAGTTCATGCCGTAGATCCCGGCAATCATCGTCGGCCCGAAGAGGATGGCGGCCCAGGCGGAGATCTTCTTCACCTCGTCGTTCTGCCGGAGCGAGGCTTCCGTCATCGCCTTCATCTCCTCGTTCTGCTGGATGCTCACCACCGCGATGTTGACCGAGAGGATGTTCTGGAGCAGTTCGCGGAACCCGGCCACCTGCTCCTGGATCTGGATGGCATGGTCCAGCACGTCACGCAAGTAGCGCTGCATCTCCAGCGTCACGCCGTATTTCTCCGACCCGGCGATCAGGCCGTTCAGCATGCCCACCAGCGGCTTCGTCGCCCGCTGGAACTCGATCACCTCGCGCGCCAGCTCGTACGTGCGGCGACTGACACCGGGATTGCCGCCGAAGACCTCCACCTCGATCTCGTCGATGTCGTTCTCCAGGCCGCGCACCACAGGGCCGTAGTCGTCCACCACCCGGTCGAGCACCGCATAGAGAATGGCCTCCGGCCCGTTCGCCAGCATCTCCGGATCGTGCTCCAGACGCTGGCGGGCCCGGCTCAGCTCGGAACCCTCGCCATGGCGGACGGTGATCACGAAATCCGGCCCGACGAAGACGTGCAGCTCGCCGAACTCCACCGTCTCCGATTGGTCGTTGTAGCGGGCGGCGCTGAGCACGACGAAGAGCGTATTGCCATACCGCTCCAGCTTCGGCCGCTGGTGGGCCAGCACGGCGTCCTCGATCGCGAGCTCGTGCAGGTTGAACTCCTGGGCGATCTGCGTGAACTCGGTCTTCGTCGGTTTGTAGAGGCCGATCCAGGCGATCCCCCGCATCTGCTGGGACGCCGCGTACACCCCGGTGATCGGCGGGGTGTTCGCCTGGCGTTTGCCATCGATATAGATCGCGCTATCGACAATCATTGGGGCGCTCCAGCAGGAACGACGATGCGCGGTCCACACCACGCGGCACACTGGAGAACGATACCCGATTGCCAGGGAGCGCAGAACGGAGGCCCCGCCCTCACCAGTGCCCTGTTCTGGCCAGGGATCACCCAGACAGATGCCCGGAAGCCCTGTGCAGCGCGGGCAGGATCGTGTATCGTTCGGAGCGTGGCCGTAAGGAGTGTACGGACTCTGCTGGCAACGCCAACCGGCGCCGGATGGACAGGGCGCAGGGGCATCACATCATCTGACTACGAGACCATCGTAGAACCCACGGGCCGCCGTTGCGGACGGGGAGGGGAAGGCTGGGGCGAGGCGGCGCGGTGCGAACCGGGCCGCCTCGCTTCGTCTTCCGGCATCGGCCGGGCCAACCCGCCCATCGCCCCACGAGCGTGCGAAGCCGCCTTCTGGCCAGGAGCTCCCGATCATGTTCTCCGAATCCCCCAGCCCGGGTGGAACACGCCCTGATTTCGCCCAGGACCCGGACGAGCGGTTCGACCTCGTCACCGCCAGCGGAACCCCACTGAGCATTGCGAAGCGCCGCGCCGACGTGCATCGGGATGGCGACTGGCATCGTTCCATCCATGTCTGGATCTACGGCGTGGATGCCGACGAACCGTTTCTGCTCGTCCAGCGGCGAGGGCCGGAGAAGGACACCTGGCCCGGAAGGCTCGACGCCACCGCCGCCGGGCATCTCGCTGCGGGCGAGGTCGTCTCCGACGCGTTCCGCGAGATCGAGGAGGAGCTTGGCATCGTCCCCGGCCCGGACCGCCTTCGCTGGATCGGCACCCGCGTCTCCGTGAACGAGCACCCTCCCGCGCTGCTCGATCGTGAGCTCCAGGAGGTCTTCCTCCTGCGCGACGATGCGCCGCTGGCGGCCTACGACCCGAATCCGGCGGAGGTCGATGCCCTCGTGCGGCTGCCCCTGGACGCGGTGCTCGCCCTCTTCGCCGGAGAG
>Ga0164243_10014596_pt1 | contig 10925 bp, 8 predicted proteins | sample OricompcompostOP_FD_108781 | JGI IMG/M metagenome (GOLD analysis project Ga0164243, IMG submission 108781) | Organic Plus compost microbial communities from Emeryville, California, USA - Original compost - Organic plus compost (OP) | ecosystem: Engineered > Solid waste > Mixed feedstock >...
CGGGCTCTTCCTCGTGGCCGGGCTGGCGACCGCCGGCCTGCCCGGGCTCTCGCAGTTCGTCTCCGAGATCCTCGTGCTCATCAGTGCCTTCGACTACCACTGGTGGGTCGGCGCCATCGCGGTTACCGCTGTCGTACTTGCCGCCATCTACGTGCTGTGGGCCTATCAGCGGATCTTCACCGGGCCGCCGGATCCGGCCGCGGCTGGGCGCGGCCCCGAGGGCGGCGCGGTCCGCGACCTGACCCGGTGGGAGGTCGGCGTACTCGCCCCACTGATGGTCGCCCTGGTCGTCTTCGGGTTCTATCCCAAGCCGTTGCTGCATGCGGCCAACCCGCTGGTCGAGACCGTCTTAAGCCAAGCCGGCATCACCCACGACGGCCCCGCCGTCACCGCGGGAGAGGAGTGAGCATGTTCGACTCCCCGACGATCTCGTACGCCGCCTGCTGGCCGATCCTCGTCGTCCTCGGTGTCGCCTGCGCCGGCGTGCTCGTCGAGGCCTTCGTGCCACGTGAGCGGCGCTACCTCACCCAGGTCGCCCTGGCCGTCGGCGGCCTTCTGGCCGCACTGGCCGGCACCATCGGTATCGGTGCGAGCTCGGTGCTCGGCACGACCACGGCCGAGGGGGCCCTGGTCATCGATGGTCCTGGCGTCTTCTTGTGGGGGCTCGTCCTCGTGGTCTCCCTCGGCGGCGTACTCCTCTTCGCCGAGCGCCGTCTGGAAGGCGGGGTCAGCGTCTTCGCCGGGCAGGCCGCTGCGCTACCGGGCACTACCGCGGAGCGGGCCGCGGCGACGCGCGGCCTCGATCACACCGAGGTCTATCCGCTGCTGATGTTCTCGGTCGGCGGGATGATGCTCTTCCCGGTCGCGGGCGACCTGCTGCTGCTCTTCGTGGCGCTCGAGGTGCTGAGCCTGCCGCTCTACCTGCTGACCGGCCTTGCCCGGCGCCGGCGGCTGCTTTCCCAGGAGGCGGCGCTGAAGTACTTCCTCCTGGGCGCCTTCTCCTCCGGGTTCTTCCTCTACGGCCTCGCACTCGTCTACGGGTACGCCGGCACGATGTCCTTCACCGGCATCTCCGAGGCGGTCACCGCCGGAGGCAACCACGGGCTGCTGCTCCTCGGTATCGGCATGATGGCCGTCGGACTCCTCTTCAAGACCGGCGCGGTGCCGTTCCACAGTTGGACGCCGGACGTCTATCAGGGCGCGCCGACCGCCGTCACGGCCTGGATGTCGGCGGCCACGAAGATCGCCGCCTTCGGGGCGATGCTCCGGCTCTTCTACGTCGCTTTCGGGCACGACGTCGACTCCTGGCGACCCGCGCTTGGCGTGGTCGTGATCCTCACCATGCTGCTCGGCTCGACCTTCGCGGTCGTCCAGGCGGACGTCAAGCGGATGCTCGCCTACTCGGCCGTCGCCCACACCGGCTTCTTGTTGACCGGGTTCCTGGGCGCGAGCGTCGGCTCCGGGCCGTTCACCTCGACCCAGGCGGTGCTCTTCTATCTCACCGCTTACGGGGTGGCGAGCCTGGGCGCCTTCGCGGTCGTCTCGCTGGTGCGTGGCGCCAACGGCGAGGCGGGTGCGCTCTCCCGTTGGCAGGGGCTGGGTCGGCGGTCACCGCTGCTGGCCGGTGTCTTCGGGTTCTTCCTGCTCTCCATGGCCGGCATCCCGCTGACTGCCGGCTTCGTCGGGAAGTGGGCGGTCTTCGCGGTCGCGCTCGCCGCAGGAGACTGGCCGGTGGTCGTCTTCGCCATCGCCGCGAGCATCATCTCGGTCTTCTTCTACGTCCGGGTCATTCTGCTGATGTTCTTCACCGACCCGCCGGCCGACGTCACCCCCGGTGAGGTCGCCACGCCGTCGTACCTGACCTCTGGAGTGATCGCCGTGACAGCTCTCGCCACCCTCGTGCTCGGTGTGGTGCCGGGCCCCGTTCTGGATCTGCTGGGGAATGCGGGAAGATTCATCGGGTGAGCACTGATCCGCAGCCTGGGGGCGACCTCTTCCTTCCCGTCGGCGACGCCGGGCTCGAGCAGCGACTTCGGGGCCGGCTGGCGCTGGTCGAGAAGGCTCTCGCCGAGAACGTCCGGAGTCGTTCCCCGTTTGTGACCGAGGCGGCCACCCATCTGCTGGCGGCCGGCGGGAAACGGTTCCGCCCGCTGCTCACCCTGCTCGCGGCCGAGGCCGGGGAGCGGCCGGACGCCGATGACGTCATCACCGCCGCCTGCGTCGTCGAGCTCACCCATCTCGCCTCGCTCTACCACGACGACGTGATGGACGAGGCGCTCGTACGCCGCGGCGCCGACTCCGCCAACGCCCGCTGGGACAACCACGTGGCGATCCTGACCGGGGACTTTCTCTTCGCGCGCAGCTCCGAGCTGACCGCCGAACTCGGCCGAGGTGCCGTCAAGATCCAGTCCGAGACCTTCGCCAAGCTGGTCGAGGGGCAGATCCTCGAGGGGCTCGAACCTGGGCCGGGTCAGGACCCGGTCGACCATCATCTCGAGGTGCTGGCCGGCAAGACCGGGGCCCTCATCGCGACCTCGGCGCGTTACGGCGCGATCTTCGCCGGGGCCTCGGCGGCGGTGGAGCAGGCGCTGACGGCGTACGCCGAGATCGTGGGCGTCGCCTTCCAGCTCTCCGACGACATTCTCGACATCGCCTCCGATTCGCACGAGTCCGGCAAGACCCCTGGGACGGACCTGCGCGAGGGCGTCCCCACGCTGCCGGTGCTGCTCGCCCGACGGTCCACCGACCCCACCGACGCGCGTCTGCTGGAACTGCTCGCCGCCGACCTCTCCGACGACGCACTCCATCGCGAGGCGCTCACCCTGTTGCGCGCCCACTCCGCGATCGACGAGGCCCGCAAGTACGTCGTGGCCCGTGCCCACGAGGCCAAGGAACTGCTCACCGTGCTTCCCTCCGGGCCCGTTCGCGACGCCCTCGAGGCGTTCGCCGACGCGGTCGCGGTCCGTACCGCCTGATCGCCGAGTTGCCGGTCCTGACCGCCGAGTTGCCGGTCGTGGCGGACGAGTTGCTCCCTGCCCCTTCAAGCGGACGGCCCCAAGAGGCCAGACTCTGCCCCCGATAGGCTGGCGATGTGCCGGACCAGCGTCGAGGAGTGTTGCTCGGCGTAGCGGCGTACCTGCTCTGGGGCGCCTTTCCGCTCTACTGGCCGCTGCTGGAGCCGGCCGGCGCCTTCGAGATCCTCGGCCATCGGATGATCTGGTCGTTGGTCGTGATGGCTGTTGTCGTGGTGGCGCTGCGACGAGTTCCCCACCTGCTCGCGCTGCTGGGCAGCCCGCGTACGTTGGGGATCCTGGCGATCGCAGGCGTGACGATCACGGTCAACTGGGGCACCTACATCTGGGCCGTCAACCACGGCAAGGTCGTGGAGACCAGCCTGGGCTACTTCATCAATCCGCTCGTCACCATGCTGATGGGCGTGCTCATCCTGCGGGAGCGGATGCGGTCGCGGCAGTGGGCTGCCGTGGGCATCGCGGCCGCCGCCGTCATCGTGCTCACCCTCGACTACGGGCGAGTCCCCTGGGTCGCGCTCATCCTGGCCTGCAGCTTCGGCACCTACGGGCTGGCGAAGAAGCAGGCGGGCGCTGGCGCCTTTGAGTCGATCGCGCTCGAGACGAGCGTAGTCGCACCTTTCGCTTTGGCCTACGTCGTCGCGCTCGGCGCCACCGGCCACGGCCATTTCACCACTGACGGGGTTGGCCATGCGCTGCTGTTCGTCTCGAGCGGGGTGGTGACCGCCATCCCACTGATCTGCTTCGGCGCCGCTGCCGTCAGGGTGCCGATGGTGACTCTCGGGCTACTGCAGTATCTCGCCCCCATTGGCCAGTTCGCCCTCGGTGTCTTCTATCGACACGAGCAGATGTCAGCGGGTCGCTGGGTGGGCTTCGGGATCGTCTGGATCGCCCTCGCCATCTTCAGCTACGACATGCTTGCCCAGCGCCGCACGCGTGGCCGGGACGTCGTCGAGGCCTCCGCGATCTGATCTGCCGCCGAGTTGGCCGGGATGCTCGGTCGAGTTGGCAGGGACGGCCGGTCGAGTTTGCCGGGTAGATGCGTCCTAGACGACGGGGTGCAGACTCGGCGACCCAAGCCTGCAGACTCGGCGGTCAGAGAACGGTCCAGGTGTCGCCGGCACCGAGGAGACGGGCGAGGCGCTCCTCGGGAGTGCCGTCGGTCGCGGCCTGGGCGGTGGTGACCTGATGCCGGGCGAGGTCGTCGTACGTCGGCCGCTGGACCTGCCGGAAGATCCCGACCGGGACCGGCGTCTCGAGGCGTGAGAGGGCGAACTGCGCGCTCGGGTCCTCGGCGTGGGGATCGTGCTGCCAGGTCTGTCCGTCGACGGTGACCTCCAGCCCGGGTTCGAGTCTGACCAGCCGCTGGCCGGCGTCGGCGCCCTTGAGGTCGTCGTAGGCGCCGTCGTTGAAGATCGGGCAGTTCTGGTAGATCTCGACCAGCGCGGCACCGCGGTGAGCGGCCGCCGCAGTGAGTACTGAGGTCAGGTGTTTGCGATCGGAGTCGATGGTGCGCGCCACGAAGGTGGCCTCGGCGCCGAGCGCCAGCGACACCGGATTGAACGGGTGGTCGATGGAGCCCATCGGGGTGGACTTGGTGATCTTGCCGGTCTCGGAGGTGGGGGAGTACTGCCCCTTGGTCAGCCCGTAGATCCGGTTGTTGAACAGCAGAATCGTCAGGTTCACGTTGCGGCGCAGGGCGTGGATGAGGTGGTTCCCGCCGATGGAGAGCGCATCGCCGTCGCCGGTGACCACCCAGACCGACAGGTCGGGGCGAGCGGTGGCGAGACCGGTCGCGATCGCCGGCGCACGGCCGTGGATGGAGTGCATCCCATAGGTATCGAGGTAGTAGGGGAACCTCGAGGAGCAGCCGATGCCGGAGACGAAGACGATGTTCTCCCGACGCAGGCCGAGGTCGGGCAAGAACCCCTGGACCGCCTTCAGTACGGCGTAGTCGCCGCACCCGGGGCACCAGCGCACCTCCTGATCGGAGGTGTACTCCTTCGCCGACTGGGGTCCGTCCTGGGAAGGCACCAGCTCCACCCCGGAACGGAGCTCAGGGAGGCCGAGGTCGGTCAGATCGGTGGTCACGACTCCTCCTTGACGAACTGTCCGATGACGTCGGCCAGTTCTGCGGCACGGATCGGCAGGCCGCGTACGACGTTGAAGCCGACCGCGTCGACGAGGTACTCCGCCCTCAGCAGCCGGCTGAGCTGGCCGAGGTTCATCTCGGGGACAAGCACCTTGTCGTAGCGCCGCAAGATGTCGCCGAGGTCGTTCGGGAACGGGTTGAGGTGGCGCAGGTGGAGCTGGGCGACCCGGTAGCCGGCCCGCCGAACCTGTCGCACGGCAGCGGTGATCGGGCCGTACGTCGACCCCCAACCGACCACGAGCAAGCCGGCCGGTCCTGCGTCGTCAGCAGGGTCATCCACCTCGAGTGGAGGCAGGCTGTCGGCCACCCGCTGCACCTTGGCGGCACGGGTGCGGACCATGTGGTCGTGGTTGGCCGGGTCGTAGGAGATGTTGCCGTGGCCCTCGCCCTTCTCCAGGCCACCGACCCGATGTTCGAGACCGGGCGTGCCCGGAAGCGCCCACGGTCGGGCGAGGGTCTCGTCGTCGCGGAGGTAGGGCCAGAACTCGTCGGGCTGCCCGTCGGGCGAGCTGGTCGAGACGTGGTTGGGGTCGGTGGCGAACCCTGGATCGATGGTCGGGAGCTCGGTGATCTCCGGGATCCGCCACGGCTCGGAGCCGTTCGCGAGATAGCCGTCGGAGAGCAGCATCACCGGGGTGCGGTAGGTCACCGCGATCCGGGCGGCCTCGAGGGCGGCGTCGAAGCAGTCGCCCGGCGTGGCGGGGGCGACGATCGGCACCGGCGCTTCGCCGTTCCTGCCGTACATCGCCTGCAACAGGTCGGCCTGTTCGGTCTTGGTCGGCAGCCCCGTCGAGGGGCCGCCGCGCTGGACGTCGACGATCAGCAACGGGAGCTCGAGGGCGACGGCGAGACCGATTGTCTCCGACTTCAGCGCGATCCCGGGGCCCGAGGTGGTCGTGACCCCGAGCGAACCGGCGAAGGAGGCGCCCAACGCCGCACCGACTCCGGCGATCTCGTCCTCGGCCTGGAAGGTGGTCACGCCGAAGGCCTTGTGCTTGGAGAGCTCGTGGAGGATGTCGGAGGCCGGGGTGATCGGGTAGGAGCCGAGGAATACCGGCAGCCCGGACCGGACGCCGGCGGCGACCAGGCCGTAGGCGAGTGCCAGGTTGCCGGTGATGTTGCGATAGCTGCCCGGGCTCATCGGCGCCGGCCGGATCTCGTACGACGAGGTGAACGCCTCGGTCGTCTCCCCGAAGGCCCAGCCGGCCTTGAAGGCGGTGATGTTGGCATCGCGGATCGCCGGCGCCTTGGCGAACCGCCGCTCCAAGAACGCGGTGGTCGGGTCGGTCGGCCGGCCATACATCCACGAGACCAGCCCGAGAGCGAACATGTTCTTGGCGCGGGCGGCGTCCTTGCGGGACAGGCCGAACTCCTTCACCGCGGTGACCGTCATCCCGGTGAGGTCCACGGGGTGTACCTGGTAGTCGGCGAGCGGCCCCTCGCCGGGGCGGCCAGAACCGCCGGCATCCTCCTCGAGTGGGCTCTCGGCGTACCCTGCCTTGGCGAGGTTGCGGGCGGTGAAGTCGTGGGTGTCCACGATCACCACCGCTCCCTTGGGGAGGTCGCCCAGATTCGCGCGGAGCGCGGCCGGATTCATCGCCACCAGCACGTCGGGTGCGTCGCCGGGGGTGAGGACGTCGTGATCGGCGATATGCACCTGGAACGACGACACGCCCGGCAAGGTCCCTTGGGGCGCCCGGATCTCGGCGGGAAAGTTGGGCAGCGTCACCAGGTCGTTGCCGAAGACCGCCGACTCCTGGGTGAACCGGTCGCCGGTCAACTGCATGCCGTCACCGGAGTCACCCGCAAAACGGATGACCACGCCATCTAACCGTCGGATCTCTTTGACGAACCCTGGGTCGGGCACGGCACGCACCTCGCTCGGTCGAGCTACCTCTGCCTTGAGTCACTCCAGCCTAGTCGTCGTCGTTGCCGACGGTCGGTTGTTTCCTTCCGTGGACACCCGCGCCGACACGCCGCCAAGTCGCATAGACTCAGTTAAGTCGACTAGAGTGCGCGACATTCCCAATTTACTCGCCCATGGCGAAACACCGTCCTGACTCGGGGCAGGGGAGCAGAAAGAGGAACAGCAATGAAGAAGATCAAGGCTGCGGCGGCTCTTGCGGCCGTCGGGGTGCTGGCCTTGACCGGCTGCGGTGGCGGCGGCTCGAAGGCCAGCGATGACTCCAGCACGATCAACATCGTCGGGTACTCCGTGCTCGACGAGGCCAACCAGGGGGTCGAAAAGGGCTTCCAGGCCACCGAGGCGGGCAAAGGGGTGAAGTTCAAGGAGTCCTACGGCGCCTCGGGCGACCAGGCCCGTGCGGTGGCCGGCGGCCTCAAGGCCGATGAGGTCCACCTCTCGCTGGAACCCGATGTCCAAAAGCTGGTCGACGCCGGTCTGGTGGATAGCAACTGGAAGGACAACTCCACCAACGGTGACTGCTCCTCCTCGATCGTGGTCTTCGCGGTCCGCAAGGGGAACCCGAAGCACATCAAGACCTGGGCGGACCTGACCAAGCCCGGCGTGGGCATCGTGACGCCGAACCCGGCCTCATCTGGCTCGGCGAAGTGGAACATGCTGGCGGCCTACGGCTCGATCATCGCCGACGGCGGTGATGAGACCAGCGCCCAGGCGTACATGAAGAAGTTCTTCGCCAACATCGCCTCGATGCCAGACAGCGGCCGGGACGCCACCACGGCGTTCACCGGCGGTACCGGCGACGTGCTCCTCTCCTACGAGAACGAGACCATCCTGGCCCGGCAGAAGGACCCGAATCAGATGGACTACGTCATCCCGGACAGCTCCCTGAAGATCGAGAACTCCTGCGCGCTGCTCAAGGACGCTTCCGCGAAGGCCAAGGCCTGGCTGGACTTCCAGAAGAGCAAGGACGGCCAGAAGCTGTACGCCGAGACCGGCTACCGGCCGCTGGTCGACATCGGCAAGGTGACCGTCAAGGGCGCCGAGGACCCGAGCAATCCGTTCCCCGAGCCCAAGAAGCTGCTCACCATCGATGACGACTTCGGCGGCTGGACCGCTGCCAACAAGAAGTACTTCGACGAGAACGACGGCATCCTCACCAAGCTCCAGGCGGACGCGGGGCAGTAGTGACCTCCACGGCCACCGTGGACCGCCGGTCGACGCGTCAGCGTCGGCCGGCTCGGTCCACATCCGGGAGCTCCCGGAAGTTGACCGCACCCTCGGGCCTCGGCCTGGGGGTTGCCATGATCTGGTTCAGTCTGCTGGTCCTGATCCCGCTGGCCGCCGTCGTCGTCAAGGCGAGCGGTGGTGGCTGGTCCACCTTCGAGCACGTCCTGACCAACGCCGGGACCGTTCGCGCGCTGCGCTTCACCTTGGTCATGGCCGTCCTGGCCACGGTGCTCAACGCCGTGATGGGGACGGTCATCGCCTGGGTGCTGGTGCGTGACAGGTTCCCCGGCAAGGGGCTGCTCGACCTGATCATCGACATCCCGTTCGCGCTGCCGACGATCGTCGCCGGGCTGGTGATGCTCTCGCTCTACGGGCCGGGTAGCCCGCTCGGCGTCAACGTCTACGGCACCAAGCCGGGGGTCTTCCTGGCGATCGCGTTCGTGACGTTGCCGTTCGTGGTTCGGACCGTCCAACCGGTGCTGGAGGCGCTGGAGACCGACGCCGAGGAGGCGGCCGCCTCGCTCGGGGCGTCGCGGTTCACGGCGTTGCGGCGGATCATCCTGCCTTCGTTGGCGCCGGCGATCTTCGCGGGGGCCTCGCTGTCGTTCGCGCGCGCGATCAGTGAGTACGGCTCCGTCGTACTGCTTAGCGGCAACAAGGCCGGCACGGCGGTCGCCTCGACGCGTACCTACAGCTATATCGAAGGTGGCAACACCGCCGCCGCGGCGGCCATCGCGGTGATCCTGCTCATCGTGGCGCTGCTCGCGATCATCGTGCTCGACGTCCTCCAGGGAAGGATGGCGCGCCGTGGCTGACCGCTCCTCGACCACACTCGTCGGCGGGCGCTCGGTCGTGACGACCTGGGTGCTCCGCATCCTCGTGCTGGCCTACCTGGTCATGCTGGTGGTCTGGCCGACGGCGTACCTGCTCAAGCACACCTTCGCCCACGGCTTCGACTCCATCCATACGGTCCTGCAGGATCCCGACGTCACCCATGCGCTCGGCCTGACCGCTGAGGTCGCGGTGATCGCGGTGGTGATCAACCTGGTCTTCGGGCTGATTGTCTCGATCCTGCTCGTGCGCTTCGACTTCCCGGGCAAGCGGGCGCTGTCGTGGCTCATCGACCTGCCGCTGTCGGCGTCCCCCGTCGTCGTCGGCCTCGCGCTGCTGCTGGTCTACAGCCCGATCTACGGCTGGTTCGGACCGACGCTGCGCGACAACGGCATCGAGGTCATCTTCGCCAAACCCGGCATCATCATGGCGACCTGTTTCGTCGCGCTGCCGCTGATCATCCGCGAGATCGTGCCCGTGCTCGAGGAGCTCGGCGACGATCAGGAGCAGGCCGCCCGCAGCCTTGGCGCCAACGCCTGGCAGACGTTCTGGCGGATCACCCTTCCGGGGATCCGATGGGCGGTGGCGTACGGCGTCGTGCTGAGCCTGGCTCGGTCGCTCGGTGAGTTCGGCGCGGTGAAGGTCGTCTCCGGCAACGTCAAGGGCCAGACCGAAACCGCCACCAAGGTGGTGGAACGTACCTACCAGTCGCAGGACCTGAGCTCGTCGTACGCCGTCGCGTTCATGCTCGTCTTCGCGGCTGTCGTCTGCCTCGTGGTCGTCGCCATCCTGCGCGCCCGAGGCCAGAAGGAGACATCATGAGCATCGAAGTGAAGGGGGTCTCGAAGCGCTTCGGCGATTTCGTCGCTCTCGATGACATCAACGTATCGCTCCCGACCGGGCAGCTGACCGCGTTGTTGGGTCCCTCCGGTGGCGGGAAGTCCACGCTGCTGAGGATCATCGCCGGCCTGGATTCGGCGGACGAGGGCACGGTGACCATCGAGGGGACCGAGGCCACCCACCTGCCGCCGCAGAAGCGCAACGTGGGGTTCGTCTTCCAGCACTACGCCGTCTTCAAGCACATGAGCGTGGCCAAGAACGTCGCCTTCGGCCTGGAGATCCGCAAGCGGTCCAAGGCGGAGGTCACCAAGCGAGTCGACGAGCTGCTCGAGCTCGTGCACCTCTCACAGTTCGCCCACCGGCTGCCCTCGCAGCTCTCCGGCGGACAGCGTCAGCGGATGGCGCTCGCCCGCGCCCTCGCCGTCGAGCCGAAAGTACTACTCCTCGACGAGCCCTTCGGCGCGCTCGACGCCAAGGTCCGCAAGGAGCTGCGCGACTGGCTGCGCCGGCTGCACGACGAGGTCCATGTCACGACCGTCTTCGTCACCCACGACCAGGAGGAGGCGCTCGAGGTCGCCGACGAGATCGTGGTCATCAACCAGGGCCGGGTGGAGCAGATCGGGACCCCCGAACAGCTCTACGACGCCCCGGCGAACGACTTCGTGATGGGCTTCCTCGGCGACGTGACCACGCTGGGCGGTCGTCTCATCAGGCCGCACGACATCGATGTCACCGAGCGCCCGGTCGACGATTCCTCGATCGAGGGCACGGTGTCGAGAACGCTTCGGATCGGGTTCGAGGTACGGGTGACGGTGCTCACCGACAGTGGCGAGGTGGTCACCGTCGAGATGACCCGGACACATGCCCGGCGGCTCGGCGTCGAGGAGGGCCGAACGGTCTTCCTCACTGCGGCCGACGGGGC
>Ga0164243_10014597_pt1 | contig 10925 bp, 8 predicted proteins | sample OricompcompostOP_FD_108781 | JGI IMG/M metagenome (GOLD analysis project Ga0164243, IMG submission 108781) | Organic Plus compost microbial communities from Emeryville, California, USA - Original compost - Organic plus compost (OP) | ecosystem: Engineered > Solid waste > Mixed feedstock >...
ACGGACAGGTGGACGTCGCGGCCGCGCCAGCCGAAGCGGATGCCGCTCGGGTCGAGCAGCGGCTCGGGCACGTCGTAGGGCACGACCGCGACCGCGCCGCCGCCCGCCCCGCCCGGGGCCGCGCCCGGCCCGCCGCCGCCACCGGCGGGGGCCTCCCCCGCGCCGCCCGGCGCGAGCGCGACCAGCTCGGGGCGGTCCCAGACGACGACCGCTTCGCTCGCGCGCGCGAGGAAGGCGCGGAAGGTCGCGTCGACGTCGAGCCGCGAGCCGTAGGTGCTGTGGTGGTCGAGCTCGGCGTTGGTCAGCACCGCGACGTCGGGGTGGAGCCTCAGCAGCGAGCGGTCGGACTCGTCGGCCTCGACGACGACCCACTCGCCCCGCCCCCAGCCGGCGTTGGAGCCGGTCGAGCGGACGGCGCCGCCGACCAGGTAGCCGGGGTCCAGGCCGCAGCCGCGCAGCACGTGGACGACCATCGAGGAGGTCGTCGTCTTGCCGTGGGTGCCGGTGACGGCGATGCAGCGTCTGCCCGGCAGCGCGGTGATCTCGCCGAGCAGGTCGGCGCGGTGCAGCTCGGCCAGCCCGCGCTCGCGCGCCGCGGCGCGCTCGGGGTTGTCGGGCGGGACGGCGGTCGAGTGGACGACCTCGACCCCGTCGCCGGCCGGCAGGTTGGCGGCGTCGTGGCCGACCGCGACGGTCGCGCCGCCGTCGCGCAGCCGCGCCAGCGCCGCCGAGTCGGCGCGGTCCGATCCGCTGACCTGCGCGCCGAGCGCGCCCGCGACCAGCGCCAGCCCGCTCATGCCGGCGCCGCCGATCCCGATGAAGTGGAGCCGCCGCCCGGCCCACGGTCGCTCGTCCGTCACGGCGGGAGACCCTACCGAGCGCACCGCCCGGCCGGCGCCCCGCTCCGGCGCGACGCCGCGCCGGCGGAGCCCGCCGCCCGGCCGGCGCCCGCTCGCCCCCTACGCCTCGCCGGCGCCGAGGAAGGCGAGCACGGCGAGCACGCGGCGGTGGTCGTCGTCGGTCGCCGGCAGGTCGAGCTTGGCGAAGATGTTGGAGACGTGCTTCTCGACCGCGCCCGGGGTGACGACCATCGCGCGCGCGATCGCGGCGTTGGTCTTGCCCTCGGCCATCAGCCCGAGCGCCTCCCGCTCGCGCGGCGTGAGGCCGGCGAGCCCGCCGTCGCGCTCGCCGGCGCGGCGGCTGCGGACCAGCTCGGCGACGACCTCGCGGTCGAGCGCGGTGCCGCCGCCGGCGACCCGCTCGAGCGCGTCGACGAAGGTCCGCACCTCGCCGACCCGCTCCTTCAGCAGGTAGCCGATGCCGCCCTCGCCGGAGGCCAGCAGCTCGGAGGTGTAGACCGGCTCGACGTACTGGGAGAGGATCAGGATCGCCAGCTCCGGATGGCGTCTGCGCGCCTCGATCGCGGCCCGCACGCCCTCGTCGGTGAAGGTCGGCGGCAGCCGCACGTCGACGATCGCCAGGTCGGGCCTGTGGCCCTCGACGATCCGCAGCAGCCCGTCGCCGTCCTCGGCCTGCGCGGCGACCTCGATCTCGCGCTCTCTCAGGAGCGCGACGAGGCCCTCGCGCAGCAGGGCGTTGTCCTCCGCGATCACAACCCGCATGGCAGCTCCGCACGAATAGCAGTTCCGACGCCTTCGGGGCTGGTCACCCGCAGCTGCCCGTCGAGCGCCTCGACGCGGCTGCGCAGCCCGGCCAGCCCGGTCGGGCTCGCGCCGGCGTCGGCGCGGGGCGTCTCCTCCGCGCCGCCGGGGCCGTCGTCGGCGACCTCGACGACCAGCGTGTCGTCGCGCTCGGCGAGCGTCACGCGCGCCGACGCCGTCGGGGCGTGCTTGGCGACGTTCGTCAGCGCCTCGGCGACGACGAAGTAGGCGGCCGTCTCGACGACCGGCGGCAGCCGCCGCGCGATCCGCGCGTCGACGTCGACCGGGACCGCCGAGCGCTGGCCGAGCGCCTCGACGGCCGCGACGAGGCCGCGGTCGGCGAGCACCGGCGGCGCGATCCCGCGCGCCAGGTCGCGCAGCTCCTTGATCGCCGCGCCGGCCTCGCCGCGGGCGCGGCGCACCAGCTCGGCGACCTCCGGCCGGTCCTCCAGCCGCTCCTCGGCGCGGCCGAGCTGCATCGACAGCGCGACCAGCCGCGCCTGCGCGCCGTCGTGGAGGTCGCGCTCGATCCGCCGCAGCTCGGCGGCCTGCACGTCGAGCGCGCCGCGGCGGGTACGGGTCAGCACGTCGACCCGCTCGGTCAGCTCGCGCTCGCGCAGCGACGGCAGCAGCCGCCGGTTGACGATCAGCGCGTGGACGCCGAGCAGCGCGCCGAACGCGGTGATCGGCCAGATCGGCCAGAAGTAGCCGCCGCCGCTGAGCGCCCAGATGACCAGCTCGGCGGCGACGACGAAGACGGTCACCTCGACGTGGAAGGCGAGCGGGCGCATCCGCTGCTCGAGCACGTCGACGCCGTGGCGGCCGAGCGCGTGGACGACGACGGTGACGATCAGCCCGAACCAGACCCAGACCGGCCAGAAGCGACCGGCGCCGGTCGCGGCCCAGACGATCGTCACGAGCAGCCCGACGAAGCCGGCGAGCGCGGCGTGGAGGGCGAGCGTCACCTCGTAGTCGTCGCCGTCGTCGCGGGCGTCGGTCGTGGAGGGCATCGCAGGGAAGATCATGGCGGACAGGCTGGCAGCCGTGCGGCCCGCCGTCAGTGGGGAAGGGCACCGGCCGGCGGACGTGCGCCCCCGCCTCGACCCGGGGGCTGCCCCCACCCCGCGCCGCGGCGGCGGCTCGCTCCCGGCGACGCGGCGGCCACCGGCCCACCCGGGCGCCGGCGGGAGCGGCGCGGGCGGCCCGGCGCGGCCGGAACGCCGCACGTTGCACACTTCTCCAACTTTCGTGTTTTCGGCGCGCGCCGGCGTGGTATCCCCCTTCAGCGCCTCGGCGCCCGCCGGGGGAGAACATCGGGGAGGAGAGCTGATGAGGGGAGTCATCGGCCCGCGCAGCCTGCGCGGGATCGGTTGCATGGTGGCGGTCGCGAGCGCGCTCGCGGCGGCCGCGCCGGCCGCCGCGCTGGCGGACGGGCCGGGCGTCGGCACGCCGAGCGTCGTCACGCTCGGCGACTCGGCGATCTCGGGCGAGGCCGGCCGCTGGGCCGGCAACACGAACGGCTCGTCGAGCAACATCGACGCGCTCGGGCCGACCGCCTACTGGGACACGCCGAGCGGCGAGACGATAGCCAACTGCCACCGCTCCAAGAGCGCGCAGGCGTTCATCGGCGGCGGCGTCGACGGGGTCAACCTCGCCTGCTCGGGCGCCCAGACCTCGACCGTCGGCACCGGCTCGGGCGACGACTTCAAGCCCGGCATCGACTTCTACAGCGACAGCCAGGGCCGCAGAGGCCAGGCGCTGATGCTGCAGGAGTACGCCGCGACGCACAACGTCAAGGCGGTCGTGGTGATGATCGGCGCCAACGACTACGGCTTCGCCGCCGTCGTGCAGCAGTGCGTCGTCGACTGGCTGACCTCGCCGTCGTGGTGGAAGAACTACTGCTCCGACGACAGCGACGTCGTCAGCCGCTTCACCGCCGCCCGCCAGGCGACCGAGACCGCCGACGTGCGCGCCGCCCTGCAGCGGGTCGCGCAGGCGATGAGCAACGCCGGCTACAGCCCCTCGCAGTACACGATCGTCGGCCAGACCTACTGGAACCCGATCCCGCGCAGCGACAGAGCGCGCTACCCGGAGAGCGGCTGGACGCGCCAGTCGGTCGGCGGCTGCGGCGCCTGGAACCGCGACATCGACTGGGCCAACGACGTCGTCGTGCCGGCGATGAACGGCTCGATGCGCGACGCGCTCGCGACCAGCGGCCTGCCGAACACGGTGCTGCTCGACCTGCAGTGGGCCTTCGACGGCCGCCGCCTGTGCGAGGACACCGTCGGGCTGCTGGAGGAGCGCGGGATCGCCAACTGGAGAAGCGCCGGCGCGGTCGACGCCAGCGAGTGGGTCAACCAGATCCGCACGGTCACGACGGTCACCGGCCCCTACGAGATCCAGGAGAGCATCCACGCCAACTACTGGGGCCAGCTGGCGATGCGCAACTGCCTGCGCCAGGCGTACGCCGGCGGCGCGGTCAGAGGCGGCGTCTGCACCCACGGCACCGGGCTCAACGCCCAGGGCGAGCCGAACATGACGCTCAGATGAGCGGCCGGCGCGCGGCGGCCGGCCCGGGCTCAGCCGCCGCGCGCCGCCGCGATCAGCTCGGCGGCGATCGCCTGCGCCGCGTCGGGCCGCGCCAGCGCGGCCGACGCGGCCGCCATCGCCGCCAGCCGCTCGCGGTCGCCGAGCAGCGCGCCGACCTCGTCGGCCAGCCGCTGCGCGGTCAGCTCGCCGTCGGGGACGACGACCGCCGCGCCGCCGCGCTCCATCCAGCGGGCGTTGGCGGTCTGGTGGTCGGCGGCGGCGTGCGGATAGGGGATCAGGATCGCCGGCTTGCCGTGCGCGGCGATCTCGAAGATCGAGCCGCCCGAGCGGGCGACGACGAGGTCGGCGGCCAGCAGCGCCTCGCCGAAGCGGTCGACGTACGGCCGCAGGTCGTAGTGGCCGGCCGGCGCCCGCAGCCTGTCGAAGTCGCGGCGGCCGGCGGCGTGCAGGATCCGCACCCCCGGCGCCGGCGGCGAGGCGAACGCCTCCAGCGCCGCGCCGTTGATCGAGCGGGCGCCGAGCGAGCCGCCGAAGACGAGCACGACCCGCTCCCCGTCGGCGATCCCGAACCGCTTCCGCGCGGCGGCGAGGTCGCGCGCCGGCGGCGGCACCGGCCGCCCGGTGACGCGGTAGCGCTCGCCGTCGCGGCCGTCGAGCGGGAAGGCGAGGCAGACGCGGCGCGCGAAGCGGGCGAGCGCGCGGTTGGAGACGCCGAGGTGGCTGTCGGCCTCGGTCAGCACGAGCGGGATCCGCTTCAGCGCCGCGGCCGCGCCGACCGTCCCGGCGACGTAGCCGCCGCCGCCCATCACGGCGTGCGGGCGCAGCTCGCCGAGGATCCGCCGCGCCGCGAGCACGCCGGCGGCCGCCTTGCCGATCGCGCGCGCCGCCTTCAGCGGGTTGGAGCGGCTGATCCCCTCGACCGCGATCGTGCGCAGCTCGTAGCCGGCGGCCGGGACCAGCTCGCGCTCGGCCCGCTCGCCGCCGAGGAAGACGACCTCGCAGCCGTCAGCCCGCAGCGCGTCGGCGACCGCGAGCGCCGGCACCACGTGGCCCGCCGTCCCGCCGGCGGCGATCGCGATCCGCAGCGGCTCGCTCACGCGACGCGGAGGCGGTCGGACGACGTTCCGGCTCGACCAGGCGCAAGTGCGCGCGGTTGCGGTCGGCGAGGTTGAGCAGCAGCCCGACCGCGGTGAGGATCACGATCAGGTTGGTCGGCCCGTAGGAGACGAACGGCAGCGGGACCCCGGTCAGGGGCGCCATTCCGAGCACGACGAAGATGTTGAGCAGCGCCTGGCATGCGATCAGGGCCGTGAGGCCGGTGGCGACCAGCTTCGCATATCGGTCGCTCGCGCTCCGCGCGATCCGCAGCCCCGACCAGACGATCAGCCCGAACAGCGCGATCACGACCGAGACGCCGAGCAGCCCCAGCTCCTCGCCGATCACCGCGAGGATGAAGTCGGTGTGGGCCTCGGGCAGGTAGAAGACCTTCTGCACCGACTGGCCGATCCCGACGCCGAAGAAGCCGCCGGAGCCGAGCGCGATCTGGCCCTGGACCGACTGGAAGCCGCTGCCGCCCTTGTCGGCCCACGGGTCGAGGAACGACGTCATCCGCTCCTGCTGGTAGGGCTGCAGCAGGATCAGCAGCAGCAGCAGGACGAGGCCGGCGCCGGCGCAGTAGGCGAGGAAGCGCAGCGGCACGCCGGCGACGATCAGGATCGACGCGACGATCCCGACGATCACCAGCGTCGTGCCGGTGTCCGGCTCGACGATCACGAGCAGGCAGGCGGCGCCGGCGACCAGCCCGACCGGGCTCATCATCCCTCTGAACGTCTCCAGCTGCCGCGGCCTCCCGGCCAGCACGTGGGCGGTGTAGAGGATCAGCGCCAGCTTCATCAGCTCGGAGGGCTGCGGCGAGAAGAGGCCCGGCCCCAGCCACGAGCGGGCGCCGTTGACCTCGGTCCCGATCCCGGGGACCAGCACCAGCACGTTGGCGGCGAAGGCGACGATCAGCAGCAGCGGCATGAACCGCCTCATCAGCTCGATCCCGTGGCGCGACATCACGTGCATCGCCGCGAGCGCGATCGCGCCGAGGCCGACGTAGCGGACGAGGTAGGTCGTGCCGTCGCCGGCGCCGGCCAGCAGGTTGCGCGCCGAGGAGGCGCTGTAGACCATCACCGCGCCGATCGCGATCAGGCAGAGCGTCGCGGTGATCAGCACGCGGTGCTCGATCGGCCGCGGCTGCGTCGGGACGCGGTCCCGCCTCCTCGGACGCGGGACGCGAAGCGCGGCGGCCACCGCTCAGGCCTCCTGCACCAGTCGCCGGAAGTGGTCGCCGCGCGCTTCGAAGTTCGGGTACTGGTCGAAGCTGGCGCAGGCCGGCGACAGCAGCACGACCTGGCCGGGCCGGGCGGCGGCGCGGGCGGCGGCGAGCGCGCCCTCCATGTCGCGGGCGTCGTGCAGCGGCACGCCGGCGGCGGCGAGCGCGGCGCCGATCTCCTCCGCCCCCTCGCCGATCAGCTGGACCGACGCGCAGCGCTCGGCGACCAGCGGCGCCAGCGGCGCGAACTCCTGCCCCTTCGTGACGCCGCCGGCGATCAGGTGGACGCTGCCGGCCGGGTAGGAGCGCAGCGCGACCGCGGTCGCGTCGACGTTGGTCGCCTTCGAGTCGTTGACGTAGGCGACCCCGTCGCGTTCGCGGACCGGCTCGAGCCGGTGGGCGACGCCGCCGAAGCTGCGCAGGCCGGCGCGGACGGCGTCGGGGTCGATCCCGCGCGCCAGCGCGACCGCGGCGGCCGCCATCGCGTTCTCGCGGTTGTGCGCGCCGGGGATGCCGATCTGCTCGGCGGCGAGCAGCGGCTCGCCCCGCCACGAGATCGTGCCGTCGTCGCGGAGCGCGACCGTCGCCTCCTCGGCGGCCGGCCCGAAGGTGACCCGTCTCCCCTCGCCCGGCAGCAGCGGCGCCAGCGCGGTCGGCGCGACCGCGACGTCGCCGGGCCGCTGACGGCGGAACGCCTCAAGCTTCGCCGCGCGGTAGGCCTCCAGCGTGCCGTGGCGGTCGAGGTGGTCGGGCGTGATGTTGAGCAGCACGGCGGCGGCCGGCGCGAACGAGAGCGTGTCCTCCAGCTGGTAGCTCGACGCCTCGCAGACGACGGTCGTCGCCGGGTCGAGCGTGCCGACCAGCGAGGCGACCGGCGTGCCGACGTTGCCGGCGACCGCGACCGGCAGGCCGGCCTCGCGGTGGATGTGGCCGAGCAGCTCGGTCGTCGTCGTCTTGCCGTTGGTCCCCGTCACCGCGATGAAGTCGTTGGGCAGCAGGCGCCAGGCCAGCTCGACCTCGCCCAGCACCGGCAGGCCGCGCTCGCGCGCGGCCGCGACGACCGGTGCGGCGCCCGGCACGCCCGGGCTCTTGACGAGCGCGCCGACGCGGTCGAGGAGGTCGGTCCCTGGGTCATCCAGGTGCAGTTCGACGCCGGCCGCGCGAAGCCTTGTCACGTCCGGCGCGCCGGCGTCGACGCCGATCGCCTCGGCGCCGCGCTCGCGCAGCAGCAGCGCGGCGGCGATCCCGGAGCGCGCGAGGCCGACGACCAGGAAGGGACCGTCCGGCAGTGCCGGGCGGCCGCTCACCGGATGCTCTGCTGGTAGATCGTGAAGCCGATCGCGGAGCAGACCGCGGCGATGATCCAGAAGCGCAGGATGATCTTCGTCTCCGACCAGCCGCGCAGCTCGAAGTGGTGGTGGATCGGCGCCATCAGGAAGACCCGTCTCCTGAAGGTCTGGAACGCGAACACCTGGATCGCGACCGAGAGCGTCTCGATCACGAAGATCCCGCCGAGTATCACCAGCAGGATCTCGGTCTTCGTCATCACCGCCAGCCCCGCGATCGCCCCGCCGAGGCCGAGCGAGCCGGTGTCGCCCATGAAGATGTTGGCGGGGAAGGAGTTGAACCAGAGGAAGCCGACGCACGCCCCGACGAGGCAGGCGGCGAGCAGGCTCAGCTCCTGCTGGCCGGTCGTGATGTAGGTGATGCCGATGAAGGCGAGCAGCACGATCGCCGTGCAGCCGGCGGCGAGGCCGTCGAGCCCGTCGGTCAGGTTGACGCCGCTGGTCGTGCCGGCGACGACGAGGTAGATGAAGAGCGGGTAGAGGATCCCGAGGTCGATCTGCGCGTCGACGACGCGCAGCCGCAGCGTCGGCTGCAGCCCGGCGCCCCTCGTCGCCGCCAGCCACAGGCCGATCGAGATCCCGATCGTCGCGATCAGCTTCGTGCGCCCCCTGACGCCGAGCGAGCGGCGGCGGATGACCTTCGTGTAGTCGTCGACGAAGCCGATCAGCGCGCAGGCGATCGCCGTCCCGAAGACGCCGACCGCGAGCCAGTCGTACTCGGTCAGGATCAGGAACGGGATCGCGACCGCGGTGAAGATGATGATGCCGCCCATCGTCGGCGTGCCGGCCTTCGCGTGGTGGCCCTCCGGCCCCTCCTCGCGGATGTGCTGGCCGAACTCGCGCTCGCGGATGAAGGCGATGAACTTCGGGCTGAGGAAGATGCAGAGCAGCAGCGAGGCGGTCCCCGCGATCAGGATCCGTCCCATGCCGCTAGGCCGCCCGGTCCTCTGAGCCGCCGAGGCGGGCGCGCAGCGCCTCGCGCGCGACGGTGACGTCGTCGAACGGCAGCTTCTCGCCGTCGGCGAACTCCTGGCCCTGCTCGTGGCCCTTGCCGGCGATCACCACCACGTCGCCGGGGCGGGCGGCGGCGACGGCGTCGAAGATCGCGCGGCGGCGGTCGACCTCGACGTGGACGCCGGGACCGCTGCCGGTCCCCGCGACGACGTCGGCGACGATCCGCGCCGGCTCCTCGGAGCGGGGGTTGTCGGAGGTCACGTACGCCTCGTCGGCGAGGCGGGCCGCGATCTCCCCCATCAGCGGGCGCTTGCCGCGGTCGCGGTCGCCGCCGCAGCCGAAGACGCACAGCACGCGCGCCTCGGTCAGGTCGCGCGCCGCCTGCAGGACGTTCTCGAGCGAGTCGGGGGTGTGCGCGTAGTCGACCAGGACGGCGAACGGCTGGCCCTCCTCGACCGGCTCGAAGCGGCCGGGGACGCGGCCGGCCTGCGGCAGCGCCGCGGCGATCTGCGCCAGCGGGACGCCGAGCGCGTGGACGGCGGCGACGGCGCCGAGCACGTTTTGGACGTTGAAGCGGCCCGGCAGCGGCGTGCGCAGCGCCAGCGGCCCCTCGGGGGTCAGCGCGGTGAACGACGAGCCGGTCAGCCCGGTCGTCAGCTCGCTGGCGCGGAAGTCGGCGTCGCGGTCGATCGCGATCGTGCGCAGCGGCGCGCCGGCGGCGCGGATTTCGTCGGCCAGCGCGGCGCCCCGGGGGTCGTCGACGTTGACGACCGCGACCCCCGGCCGCTCGCTGTGCGGCGGCAGGAACAGCAGCCGCTTGGCGGCGAAGTAGTCGTCCATCGTCGGGTGGAAGTCGAGGTGGTCCTGCGTCAGGTTGGTGAAGATCGCGGCGGCGCAGCGGACGGCGTCGGCGCGGTGGAGTCTGAGCGCGTGCGAGGAGACCTCGATCGCGGCGGCGACGTCGCCGCCGTCGCGCATCGCGGCGAGGTCGCGCTGCAGGTCGATCGCCTCCGCGGTCGTGCGCTGGACGGCCCGCTCGCGGCCGCCGACGATCGAGGTGACGGTGCCGAGCAGGCCGGTCTGCCGCCCGGCCGCCTCCAGCAGCCCGCGGACGAGGAAGGCGGTCGTCGTCTTGCCGTTGGTGCCGGTCACGCCGACGACCTCCAGCCGCTCGCTCGGGCGCCCGTGGAAGGCGGCGGCCGCCGGCGCCATCGCCGCGCGCACCGACGGCACGACGACCTCCGGCACGCCGAGCCCGAGCGGGCGCTCGACGACGAGCGCGACCGCGCCGCGCCGCACGGCGTCGGGCGCGAAGTCGTGCCCGTCGCGGGTGAAGCCGGGCACGCAGAAGAAGAGCGTTCCCGGCTGGACCGTCCGATTGTCGTAGGCGAGCGCGGTGACCTCGGTCTCGCCGGCGGCGGTGGCGATTGCGGAGGCATCTGCGACGCTGCCCATCACGTCCAGCAGCTTCATCGGGGGCCGAGTGTACCCCGCCGGCCCGACCGCTCCTGCGCCGTCGCCGGTCAATTCGGTCTGACGCCGAAGTAGGGCAGCGCCCACGCCGCGATCTTCTGGAAGGCCGGCGCCGCGACCTGCCCCCCGTAGATCGAGCCCTGCGGCTCGTCGACGACGACGGAGATCAGCAGCTTCGGGTCGCTCGCCGGCGCGAAGCCCGTGAACGAGGCGATGTAGCGCGATCTCGAGTACTCGCCGGTGCTCTCGTCGACCTTGTTGGCGGTGCCGGTCTTGCCGGCCAGGTCGTAGCCGGGGATCTCGGCCTCGGAGGCCGTCCCGCCGGGCGCCAGCACGCCTCTCAGCATCTCGCGCACGGCGGCGGCGGTCCGCTCGGAGATCACCCGTCTGCCGCGCGGCTGCGGGACGGTCACGCCGCCGACCCTGTCGACGATCCGCGGCGTGCGCAGGATCCCGCCGTTGGCGATCGCGGCGTAGGCCTGCATCATCTGCATCGGCGTCACCGCCTCGCCCTGGCCGATCGGCAGGTTGGCGATCGAGGAGCCGGAGTATCTGGCGTAGGTCGGCACGATCCCCTGCTCCTCGCCGGGCAGCGCGACGCCGGTCGGTCTGCCGAAGCCGAAG
>Ga0164243_10014598_pt1 | contig 10924 bp, 8 predicted proteins | sample OricompcompostOP_FD_108781 | JGI IMG/M metagenome (GOLD analysis project Ga0164243, IMG submission 108781) | Organic Plus compost microbial communities from Emeryville, California, USA - Original compost - Organic plus compost (OP) | ecosystem: Engineered > Solid waste > Mixed feedstock >...
ATGACGAAGGCCCCCAGCGCGGCGAACCGGGCCGCGGCGGCGCTCTTGCCCGAGCCGATGCCGCCGACGAGTCCGACGACGGGGATCGGCCCGTTCTTCCAGGGGCGCGACGATCGTGGGGGGCCGGTCGGCCTGCGTGCTGGAGGCGCCATGGGGCTCCGCTTCGGCTGGGTCGTGAACAATGAAGGGGGTTTTATGGGGAGCGCCGGTGCCGATCGGTCGGTCCGGGATGCCGGGTTGTCAGTGCGGGCACTTCCCGCACCGCCTTCGCCGGGGCGGGCCCGGCTTCCGTGACGAACGGCGGGCCGGGCGGGGGACGATATGCGCGTGTCGTCGGGAAAACCTGGGGTTCAGTTCGGTGGGTTGTCCTGAGTCAGTTGGTTCCGACGTTGTTCCCCCTCGCTCGGGGCGTCCCACGGCTTCGCACGCGCCGGTCGGATAGGGGGACGGAACCGTGATGTGGGCGATGACGATCGCGAGGGCGGAAGTCGAACGGTCGTTAACACGATTTATACGTGATTCCGCCCACCGCTGCAATCCATTTCGACCGACCCTCCCGTTTTTTCGGACCGCGACGCCCGCGCTCAACCGGCCGTTTCTTCTACGTCGCGGACGTCCAGCCAGTTAGGTCCGGCGGCGATGTCGACCTTCAGCGGGACGTCCAGGGCCAGCGCGCCGGTCATCGCCTCGCGGACGACCCGGCTCAAGGGGGCGACCTCCCCGGCCGGGCACTCGAAAACGAGTTCGTCGTGGATCTGTAGCAGCATCCGTGCCGCCAGCCCTTCTTCGCGGATCCGGCGGTCGACGTCGAGCATCGCCCGTTTAATCAGGTCGGCCGCCGACCCCTGGATCACGGTGTTCACGGCCGTCCGCTCGGCGAGGTTCCGCACGCGCCCGCCGGTGTTTTTAATCCCGTTGATCGGCCGGCGGCGCCCCAGGATCGTCTCGACCCGGCCGCTGGCCAGGGCGGCTTCGAGCGTCCGGGTGATGAAGGCGTCGACCCCCGCGTACTCGGTGAAGTAGGCGTCGATGAACGCGGCGGCCTCGGCCTGCGGGATGCCCAGCCGGGAGGCCAGGCCGAACGCGCTCAGGCCGTAGATCACGCCGAAGTTCACCGTCTTGGCCACCCGACGCATCGCGCCGTCGACCTGGTCTTCCGGGACGTGGAAGATCCGCCCGGCGACGGCCGTGTGGATGTCTCGGTCTTCGAGGAACGCTTTGACCAGCGCGGGGTCTTTCGAGTAGTGCGCGAGGATGCGGAGTTCGATCTGTGAGTAGTCGGCCGTCACCAGTTGCCAGCCCGGCGCGCCGGGGACGAACGCCTGGCGGATCTGCCGGCCGTCCTCGGTCCGCACGGGGATGTTCTGGAGGTTCGGGTCGCTGGAACTGAGCCGGCCGGTCGCCGCCACGACCTGGTTGAACGAGGCGTGGACGCGGCCGTCGGCGTGGACGAGGGCGGGGAGCGCGTCGAGGTACGTGCTCTTGAGCTTCGCGAGCTGGCGGTGGTCGATCAACAGCTTCGGCAAGGGGTGGGACGCCGCGAGCGCTTCGAGGACCTCTTGCGCCGTGCTCGGCTCGCCCCCCGGCGTCTTCTGGAGGACCGGGAGCTTGAGCTCTTCGAACAGGACCTGGCGGAGTTGGGGGCCGGAGGCGATGTTGAACGGACGCCCGGCCGCCGCGTAGATCTCGGCCTCGATCGTTTCGAGCCGCGCGGCGAACTCCTTGGAGAGGCGTTCGAGCAGGCCGACGTCGACCGCCACGCCGGCCGACTCCATCCGGGCGAGGACGTGGATCAGCGGGCGTTCCAACTCGGCGTAAAGGTCCCACAAGCCCTCGTCGCGGACCTTCGCGTGGAGTATCGCTTCGATCCGCCAGGTCGCGTCGGCGTCCTCGCCGGCGTATTCGGCGACCCGGGGGACGTCGACCTGGTCCATCCGGAGCTGGTTCTTGCCTTTGCCGATGAGGTCCGTGATCGGGATCATCGTGTGGTCGAGCAGGCGCTGGGAGAGCTGGTCGAGGTTGTGGTTGCGCTCGCCGCTCTCCAGCAGGTAGCTCAGGACCATCGTGTCGGTCACGGGGCCTTCGACCCGGAGCCCCGCCCGTTCGAGCGTGAGCATGTCGTATTTGACGTTCTGGCCGATCTTTTCCACCCTCGGGTCGGCCAGGATCGGGCGGAGCGCGTCGAGCGTGGCCTTCTCGTCGAGGAGCTTGCTCCCCATGGGGCCGCGCACGGGGAGGTAGTAGGCCCGGCCGGCCTCCCAGCTGAACGAGAGGCCGACGAGGTCGGCGCGGAGGGGGTCGACCGAGGTCGTTTCCGTGTCGAAGCAGAACCGGGGCTGCGCCGCCAGCGCGTCGAGGAACGTCCGGAACGACTCGGGGGTGTCGACCGCCGTGTATTCGGCCTCCCAGGCGGGGCCCGGCTCCTTCGGGTCGGGGCCGAGTTCGTTCAGGAACCGGTGGAAGCCGCACTCGATGTAGAGGGTCTTCAGCGCTTTGGTGTCGGGCGGGCCGACCTTGAGAGTCTCCCAGTCGATGTCGAGCGGGAGGTCGTCGCGCAGGGTGATCAGTTGTTGGGCCCGGCGGGCGACGTCGGCGAAGGCGGTGAGGTTTTCCTTCCGCTTCGCCCCCGAGACCTTGGCGACGTTGGCCAGCAGCCCCTCGAGCGTTTCGAACTCTTCGAGGAGCTTCGCCCCCGTTTTCAGCCCGATCCCGGGGACGCCCGGGACGTTGTCGGACGTGTCGCCGGTGAGCGCGAGCAGGTCGACGACCTGGTCGGGCCGGACGCCCCAGTCCGCCTTGAGGGCGGCGGCGTCGAGGACCTGCTGCTTCCGCAGGTTGACGATCCGGATGTGGTCGTTGAGGAGCTGGCGAGCGTCCTTGTCGGCCGTGCAGATGAAGACGTCGAGGCCGCGCCGCTCGCCGAGCCGGGCGAGGGAGGCGATCACGTCGTCGGCCTCGTACCCCTCGATCAGGAGGACCGGCACGCGGAAGGCGTCGAACGCGCGGCGGATGACGGGGATCTGGGGGATCAGGTCGTCCGGCATGGCGGCCCGCTGGGCCTTGTAGTCGGCGAAGATTTCGGACCGGAAGACGGGCCCGCCGCCGTCGAAGGCGGCGGCGAGGTAGTCGGGCTTGCGGTCGCGGAGCAGGTTGGAGATGTCGCGCACGATCCCGAAGACGGCGTTCGTCGGCTGGCCCGCCGGCCCGGTCATCTCGTCGATGGCGTGGTAGACCTGGTAGATCAGCGAATAGGCGTCGAGGACGTAGAGCGTCGGCCGTCCACCCCCAGGCGGCGGGGTCGGCTCCGTCGCCCCCCCGGTCGCGGGTGCGGGCGGGTCGGTCTCGTCGTCCTTGAAGAGGGGGGTGGATTGGGGCATCGGTATGACCGGAGGGGCTCGTCGGTAATTTCGGCCCGAACGTTTCGGTCCGCAGGTCCGTAAGGGTAGAAAGGCGCCCGACGCGGGGGCGGCGCTGCGTTCCGCCGCCGCGCGTTACGCGCGTTCACCGTATGAGTCGGCCGAACCGGGTGTCAAGCGCCAGGGTCAGGAACCCCTTTGATCCGATTCAACCGCCACGACGGGAACTCTTCGGCGGCGCCGGTCGTCCAAGTCGTACGCCCCTCTGCTCATCGAATGTGAACCTTCAAAACCGTTTGACCGCGCACGACGCCCCTTTGTAAAATCAGCCCAGCCACTCTAGTTTGTGCCGATTCTCACGAATCTCCCGCTGAAGCGGACTTGCGAAAAACGCGCCGGGTTCCGACACGTCCCGCCCCGTGTGACATATTATCAGCAAACCGGCGAACCGTTTGCGAAGTTCGTCGACGGTCCGGTCGGAGGGAGTTCACACCATGGCAGCAGCCAACGAGTCCCAAGGTTTGAAGATCGCCGTCGCGATTTTCGTCATGCTGACGGTGTTCATGGCGGTCTCAACCTATTTCTCCTACACGGCGTATTCCCAGGCCGACGCGCAGCAGAAGAAAGCGGAAGGCGAGGCGAAGCGCGCGAAGGATGTCCAGAGCGAGTTGAAGCATTTGGTCGACCAGTTCCGCAACGATGTCGGCGTCAAGTCCGAAGAAGCCGACGCGATCAAGACCGAGATCAAGAACGAGAACAAGAAGGTCGACGACGAGTTGAACGCGATGGCCGCCCAGGTCATCGAGGCCGTGACCAAGGCCCAGGGGGCCGGGGCCCAGGGCCCGGAACTCGAAGACGCGAAGACCAAGGTTCAGACGATCGTCGCGGCGTACCGGAGCGAGCCGAACAAGACGTACATCTCGGCCCTGGCCCGGATGGCCGAACTGGTCCGCAACCTCTCGATGCTGACCACGCAGGTCTCGCTGAACTACGTCGACGTGAAGCGGAACCTCGAGTCGTCGAACGCCGTGAACGCCCAGAAGCTCGACGTCGAATCGAAGGCGCTGGCGACCTCGAAACAAGACCTCGAGGCCGAGCACAAGAAGCACGTCGAGGAGCGGGACTCGATCCTCTCGAAGATCGACCAGTACACCTCCGAAAACGCGAAGATGCAGAACGAGATCGCCAACCTGAACTCCAAGATCCGGAAGATGGAGGACGACTACAACAAGAGCCTCGCCTTGGCCCAGGTGACGATCCGCGAGCAGCGTGCCCGGCTTGAGCTGAAGGAAACGACCCTCGACCGCCCGGACGGCCGGGTCACTTTCGTCAACTACGGCCGCGGCGAGGTCCACGTCAACCTGACCCGCGGCACCGGCGCCCGCCCGCAGATGCAGTTCGCCATCTTCGACGCCAACTCCCCCGGCCTGCCGACCGACAAGCCGAAGGGGACGGTCCAACTCGTTCAGGTCGGCGAAAACGAGAGCATCGCCCAGATCGTCAAGACGAACAGCAACATCGACCCGATCCGCGAGGGCGACTTCGTCTACTCGGCCGCCTGGTCGCCGAACGAGCCGATGCGGTTCGCCCTGATCGGCAAGATCGACATCAACCGCGACGGCGTCGACGACCGCGCCGACCTGAAGCGGATGATCGAGGCCGCCGGCGGGGTCGTCGACTACGACCTCCCCCCGCCCGACGCCGGCAAGGAATCGGGTAAGCTCACCGGCCGCGACGCCTGGTACGTGATCGACGAGCGGATGCCGCTCCGCGAGGTCTACGCCAAGTCGAACGTGACCGCGAACGAGAACACCGATTTCCTCAAGAGGCAGACCGAGGTGATCCGCGAGGCCCGGGTCAACGGCGTCCGGCCGATGCCGATCGAACGGCTGCTGCCGTACCTCGGCTACGACTACCTCGCCCCCGTCCGCGGCCGCGCCGAGGCGATCGACGTCCAGACCCAGAAGCGGCTCCTCTCGCCCCGCCAGGACCCGAACAAACCGAAGGCGGCCGCCGAAGGTGCTGCGGAACCCGGCGCGAACGACGCGATGCCGAAGGACGAGGACAAGTAACCCCCGCCACCCGATCGCGTCCCCGGTACGGCCTCACAAAAACCCCCGGCTTCGGCCGGGGGTTTTTTCGTTCGATCGGTCCTAACTCACAGAGATGTGCGGCATTAAGGCGCGGCGCGATGTGGCGCCCGCGCGTCAGAGCAGGAGGCGTAAGCCTTCGAGCACTTGGATGCGTTCGTAGATCGCCCGGACCTGTTCGGGCGTCTCGACCTGGACGTGCAGCGTCACGGAGACGTGGCGGCCCCCCGGGGTTTCGCGGACGCTGAAATCGACCGCGTCCGTCGACCCGACTTCCGTGACCACGGCCTCAAGCACCCGAGTCTGGAAGCCGTCGTCGACGTTCCCGATGGCCTTGAATTGGTAAACGCAAGGGAACTCATGGGTTCCCGCGAGGAGTTCTGCCGAAGGGCGTTGGTCCATGACGTGGTCCCGATGGGGTCGGATGGGCCGTTGTCACCGCCCTGTATTTTAGGCGAGGGGCCCGGGATTCCCAAACGGGTCCCCGCCCCGGGCGACGCGCGTGTCAAAAAAAAACGCCCCGGCGAGCCGGGGCTCTGCGGGGCGGTCGGGCGCAACGTTCGTCGAGCCCCGCGGGCACGCGCGGCGGGGGATGGCGGGCCCGCGGGCCCACCAGTTATTTCTTGCGGTGGCGGATCCGGCTGCGCATTCGGCGCTTCTTACGACCCACCTTACGTCGTCCCTTTCCTCGGCGGCGGCTGGCCATGCGTTCTCCTCGGCAAGAATCGATTCCGGCCCGTGCGGGTTGGCCCGCAAAGCTTTGAACTATACCCGAGACCCCCGGCCCGCTCAAGTCCGGTCCCGCGCCGACCCCGGCGGGCGGCCGTTCGGGTCAACGGCTCAGGGCCGCGACGAGTTCGCGGAGGTCGACCGGCTTCCGCAGGACCCGGTTGATCCCCCACGACGCGGTATCGTCCCGTTCGGACTCGATGTCCCAGCCCGTGATCAGGACGACCCAGGGGGCGGGGCTGAGGGTCCGGGCGTGGCGGGCGACCTCGCGGCCGTCCATGTCGGGGAGCTGCATGTCGGTGAGAAGGATGTCGGGGGGCGGGGCCGCGCCGAGCGCCTGGAGGGCGGCTTCGCCGTTATGGACGGCGACGACCTCGAACCCCCGGGCCTGTAAAAGGCGGGCCATGCCTTTGCAGGCGGCCTCGTCGTCTTCAACCAGCAGAACGCGGCTCCGGCGGTCGACCGGGAGGGTGGTCTTGTGGGGCATAAATCCGCCGTCCTGGGGACAACCCTCAAGAGGCCGTGGGGGTGGCCTTCCATTCGACGTTCGAAAGCCGGGCCAGGATCGGCAGCAGGGCGTGCGTCCCCTTGCGCCCGAGCCCCTGGGCTTCGACGGCCCGGTAGAGCTGTTCGGCCAGCGCGAGGCCGGGCAGGGCGAGGTTCATCCGGCGGGACTCCGCCAGGGCGATCCCCATGTCCTTTAGGAAGTGTTCGACGTAGAAGCCCGGTTCGAAGTTCCCGGCGATCATGCGGGGGCCGAGGTTGTTCAGGCTCCACGACCCCGCGGCGCCGGTGCCGACGCTCCGGAGGACCGTCTCCGGGTCGAGCCCGGCCTTCGCCCCGTAGAGCAGGGCCTCGCAGACCCCGATCATGTTCGTGGCGATCAGGATCTGGTTGACCATCTTGGTGTGCTGGCCGGCCCCGGCGGGCCCCTGGTGGACGATCGTCTTGCCCATCGCCTCGAAGAGGGGCTTCAGGGCGGCGACGGGCTCGGGCTCGCCGCCGATCATGATCGAGAGCCGGGCCTCGCGGGCGCCGACGTCGCCCCCGGAGACCGGGGCGTCGACCGCGTGGACCGACTTCGCCTTGGCCGCCTCGAAGATCTCGCGCGCCAGCGCCGGCTCGCTCGTGGTCATGTCGACCAGGACCGCCCCCGGCCGGGCCCCGGCGAGGGTCCCGTCGGGGCCGAGGGTGACTTCGCGGACGTCGCGCGGGTAGCCGACGATCGTGAAGACGACGTCGCTCGCCTCGGCCACCTCGCGCGGCGACCCGGCGACCTTCGCCCCACGGTCCGCGAGCGGCTTCGCCTTCGCCGCGGTCCGGTTGTAAACGGTGGCCGAGTACCCGGCGGTCAACAGGTGGCCGCACATCGACGAGCCCATGACCCCCGTGCCGATCCAACCGATCCGCGTCTTCCCGGGAGCGAACTCCAACGCCATGATATACCCCACGTGCGACCAGAACCGACATGACCGAGGGCCTTGCGACGACGCCCTCGACATGACGGTAACAGAAGGGCGTGGCCTGAAAAAGCCCTGACCGATCGGGTTCGCCGGGGGGGCGGTCGGGGGCGGCCGGACGCCCCGGGAATTCCGGTGGCGGTCCGGGGGCCTCGCCTTTAGTATAGCCCGGGTTCGACCGCGGGGCCCGCAACGGGTTGCGAGGCGATCGGGGCCCGCCGCGGTCCGGGGCGACGACGAGAGGGTGGGGGACCATGCCTAGGATCAAGCCGAGTTTGGCACTCGCCGCGTTCGCGGTCGTCGGTTTCGCCGTCTGGGCGGGCGCGTTCTACGACGCCTCCGGGGGGCAGATGGCCACCGCCGCGGGGCGCCTGATCGCCTCGCTCGACAAGGCCCAGGCCGAGAAGGCCCTCTTCCCGTTCGACTCCCCCGAGCGGCTCAACTGGCACTTCATCCCGCGCGAGCGCAAGGGCCTCCCGATCAAGGAGATGACCCCCGCCCAGCGCGCCCTGACCTTCGGCCTCTTGCAGAGCGGCCTCGGCGCCTCCGGGTATCTGCGGGCCACCACGATCATGAGCCTGGAGCAGATCCTCCTCGACCTGGAGAAGGGTTCCGGCCCGGTCCGCGACCCCGAGCGCTATTTCGTCACGGTCTTCGGCAAGCCGTCGGGCCGGGGCAAGTGGGGCTGGCGGGTCGAGGGGCACCACCTCTCGCTCAACTTCACGCTGGACGACGGCAAGATCGTGTCGGCCAGCCCGGCCTTCTTCGGCGCGAACCCGGCCGAGGTCCGCCGGGGGCCGCGTGAAGGGCTCCGGACGCTCGGCGACATCGAAGACCGCGCGCTCCGGCTCGTCCAGGCGCTTAACCCCGAACAGCGCAAGGCGGCCGTCGTCGAGGAGACCGCGCCGAACGACATCCGCGCCGCCAACACGCCCCAGCCGCCGACCGACAAGGCCGTCGGCATCGCGTACGCCGACCTGAACGAGGAGCAGCGCGAGATGGTCCGGGCGCTGATCGAGTCTTACGCGCTCGACATGCCCACCGACGTCGGCCGCGCCTGGATCCAGGAGATCCGCGACGCGGGCGTCGACGCGGTCCGCTTCGCCTGGTTCGGCGCGACCGACCGCAGCAAGGGCCACGCCTACCGCGTCCAGGGGCCGACGTTCCTGATCGAGTTCAACAACACGCAGAACGAGGCCAACCACATCCACAGCGTCTGGAGGAGCATGCTCGGCGACTTCGGCGTCCCCCTCGCCGCCAAGTGAGGCCGGCGGCCGGCGCCGAGGGTCGGAGCGACTGTCCCTTATGTCCCTATCTATTCCCGGCATCACGGCACGGGCGCTCGCCGGACGCCTCGCGGGGGGCGAGCCCTTGGCCGTGCTCGACGTGCGCGAGCCGCGGGAGAGGGCCTTCTGTGCCATCCCTCTCCCGCCGACGGCCGTCGACCTCCACGTCCCGATGAACCTCGTCCCGGCCCGCCTCGACGACGTCCGGTCGGCCGGGGCGGACCGGACCCTCGTGGTCTATTGCCACCACGGGGTCCGGTCGCGGATGGTCGCCGAATGGCTCGCCGCGCAGGGGATCGCCGACGTCGTGAACCTGGAAGGCGGCATCGACGACTGGTCCGAATCGGTCGACGCCGCCGTGCCGCGCTATTGACGGCAGAGAGGGGCGGGGCGCGAAGGCCGCCCCCTTGCTTTGCCGCGTTAACGGCCGAGCGTTTTGAGCTTCACGTTGCGGAACTCGATCCGCCAGCCTTCGGCCTCCAGGCCGACGTACCCCTTCGGCACCTCGCAGGCGTCGAAGTCCGAGGTCACCGCGCCGTTCACCCAGAGGGACATGTCCTTCCCTTTGCAGGTGATCTCGAAGGTGTTCCACTCCCCGGCCGGCTTGACGCGGTTGCCCTTGAGCTGCTTGGCCAGGTTGATTCGCGTCAGTTTGCCGTCGACCGGGGTCTCCCCGAAGAGGAACCCGCCGGAGGCGTCGCCGGTCTGGGCCTGGTGCCAGATTCGGGCGTCGGCCGAGTTCCGGGCGTAGATCCCGGAGTTGTACCCCCTTTTGCCGGGGACCGGGGTGAACCGCCACTCGACGTGGTAGACGGCGTCGCCGACCTCCTCGTCCCAGCGGAGCCATTCGTGGCCGCCGTCGCCGCGGCAGACGAGGTAGCCCGTCTTCGGGTCGACCGACCACTGCGAGCCTTTGCCGGTCGACTTGGGCGTGGAGCCGGGGGGGATCGGCCCGCGCGTCCAGCCTTTGAGGTCGGGGCCCGCGTCGGCGATCAGGTCGCGCCAGCCTTCGGGCGAGCGCTCCAGGGCGCTCGGTGTTTCGTCCGCCCGGGCGGGCGGCGGGGAGACCAGGGTCGCGGCGAGCACAAGGGCGGCCAGGGCGGTTTGTGGTCGCATGGCGGGGCGTCCGGGGTGAGGGTGGCGGGGAGGGCGTCTTCCGGCGTCGGGGGCGCAGTATAGCCGTGGGGGAAGCGCCGCGGAATGTCCGGCTCGGCGCTTGAGATCGGCCCGGTTGTCTGTTACGAACACGAATCGCGTGGGCGGGCGGTCTCACGGGGCCGGTCCCGTTCGCGGTATCGACGTGGACCGTACGGACCGGAGTCTCGGGGAGGGGTGGCGATGAACGGGATGTCGCGTCGCGGTTTTCTTGCGTCGTCGCTCGCCGCGGCGGGGGGTGTTTCGTCGCGGGCCGTCCTCGGTTCCGTGCCGGCGGAGAAGGGGGCCGCGCCGCGCGTCGGGGCCAACGACAAGGTCGTCCTCGGCTTCATCGGCGTCGGCGGGATGGGGACGGGGCTCCTCAACATTTTCAAGAAGCTCCCCGACGTCGAGATCGCGGCGGTCTGCGACGTGTACGAGCCGCACCGGCTCCGGGCGAAGTCGTTGACCGACGGCCGGGCGTCAACCCACGTCGACTTCCGCGAGGTCCTCGACCGTAAGGACGTCGACGCGGTGGTGATCGCCACGCCCGACCACTGGCACGCGATCCCGTCGATCCTCGCCTGCCAGGCGGGCAAGGATGTTTACTGCGAGAAGCCGCTCGCCTACCGGATCGCCGAAGGGCGCGCGATGGTCGAGGCCGCAAACAAGGCGAAACGGATCACGCAGATGGGGAACCTGATCCACGCGGGCGAGAACTACCGCCGCGTGGTCGAGATCGTCCAGTCCGGCATCCTCGGCGACGTCAGCAAGGCCCGCGTCTGGATCGCCGCCGACCGCCGCGGCCTGGGGAGCCCGGCCGACGGCGAGCCCCCGGCCGGGTGCGACTACGACCTCTGGCTCGGCCC
>Ga0164243_10014599_pt1 | contig 10924 bp, 8 predicted proteins | sample OricompcompostOP_FD_108781 | JGI IMG/M metagenome (GOLD analysis project Ga0164243, IMG submission 108781) | Organic Plus compost microbial communities from Emeryville, California, USA - Original compost - Organic plus compost (OP) | ecosystem: Engineered > Solid waste > Mixed feedstock >...
CCGATGAATCCGATGGTCGTCACGCACCCCCGCAACCCGCCACCGACGGGCGTTATTCCCTTTCGTCGAGCTTCCTGTGGTGGGTCGCGCGGGCGAGCCGAGGCTGGACGCGGTATGAGCCATCTACGAACTCGAATAATGGGCTACATTTGGACTTCGCCGTAGCTGAGCGGATCTCCAGCCTATACAGAGCGTGCGGGGAAGTCGATGCTGGTCCGACCCCGCAGCCACGACGCGCGGAAGTGGGTCATGGAAGTAGTCAGCACCACGGAGGTTCCGGTTGAGGACGGGTTCGACTTCTGGCGCGAGGTGAACTCGAAGCTGTGGGTGCCCTACGATCTACGCCGCGATCCGCGGTGGGAGAGCGGATTTCGGGCTCAGGTCGGGATCAGCGAGTTCGGTCCCGTCCAGGCGACATTGATCACCACGACGCCACACGCGGTCCACCGCACTCCGAAGCTCATTCGCCAGGCCGACCCCGGCGTGTTCAAGTTGGGCTGTCTCGTGCGCGGTGGCGGCATGATCACGCAGGACGGCCGGCGTACGGAGTTCGGTGTCGGTGACCTGATTCTGTACGACACCTCGCGGCCCTACCTCGCCGAATTCGCGCCCGACGTTCCCGTGAGCCAGCTGCTGCTCCTGCGCTTCCCGCGCTCGTTGCTGCCGTTGCCTCCCCGGGATCTGCGGCGCCTGAGTGCGGTTCGCATCCCCGGCGCCCAGGGTATCGGCGCGCTGTCGTCACAATTCCTGCTGCAGCTTGCCCGGCGCATGGACGAACTCAGTCCATTCGACACCGCCCGGCTGTCCACTCTCACCATCGACGTGTTGACCGCGGCGCTGGCTACCGCGCTGGACTCTGACGGCACGGTGCCGGCCACCACACGGCGGCGGGCGTTGACGGCTCAGATCCACGCCTTCGTCCGGGAGAACCTGGGCGATCCGCACCTGACACCGGACGCGATCGCCGCGGCGCACCACATCTCGCTGCGATACCTGCACAAGCTGTTCCACGAGGACGGGCACACCGTCGCCGGCTGGGTCCGCGAGCGTCGCCTGGAGGCGTGCCGGCGCGACCTCGCCAACCCCGACCTCGGCAACCGTACGATCAACGCGATCGCCGCCCGCTGGGGGTTCACCAGCCCGGCGCACTTCAGCCAGGCCTTTCGCAAGGCCTACGGCCTTTCCCCACGCCAGTTCCGCGAGCAGAGCGCGACAGTGCGCACAGACTAAAGAGCTGTGCGCTCACCGCTAACGACAGGGCCGGCCACGGCCCGCATCCTTCTTTCAGGAAATCCGTTCAGCCAGGACCGGATCTGGTCCCGGCTTACCGAAAGAAGGGCTCACGTGAGCATGTCGAATCGTCTCCGCACCGCGCTGCTCAGCCTGGCTGTGGCCGCCGGAGCATTCGGTGCCATGCTGACTCCCGCGCCGGCGGGTGCGGCGCCTGCCACCGCGCCACCGGCCGCGACGACACCGGCTGAATCCGGCTTCACCGTGGTGCCGGCGGACGTCGGAATCATGGCCGCCGTCACCATCAGGAACAGGGCCACGAACCGATGCTTGGAGCAGGCGCTCGGCACCACCGCGGGGCACGTCTTCACGGCCCCGTGCAACGGCGGATCCAAGCAACTCTGGTACTGGGGTGCGGGAAGCGGCACCTGGACGCAACTCGTCAACAGCTGGAGCTCGGAGTGCCTCGACGGCACCGAAGCCACCGGCAGGGTCTACACGTTGGCCTGCAACGGCGGCCGGTACCAGCAGTGGAAGCGGGATTCCTTCACCAGCCGCATCGACCACAGAAACGAGATCAACATCTTCAGCGCGCTGGACAGCAACTGGGAGGGTTCGGTCTACCTGAACTCGCCGAACGCGGGCGACTACCAGAAGTGGTCCTGACGGGTCAGGCACGCAGGAGGACGGTGGCCGGGGCGATCGGGATCGCCCCGGCCACCGTTCCCGCGGGGCACGAGCTGATCGGGTAGCGGCCTAGCGTCTCGGCCGGAGGAAGGCGGCCGCGCGGCGGCCCGCCAGCCAGGCCACGACGACGGTGGCGCGGGCCAGGGAGCGGACGCCCTCGACCTCCACCATGGAGGGCACCACCTCGGCGCGGGCGGTGCGGCGGCGGCCCGTCCACGAGACGCCGCGGGTCAGGTCCTCGGGGGTGAAGGGCGACAGGTCCAGGACGCCGATCTCCTCCGGGGTGGCGTCGCGGCGGCCGTGCACCGCGGCGACCGCGTCGAGCAGCGGTTCGCCGGCCGCGCGGACCAGGGCGGCGCGGGAGCGGGCCGCGGTGCGCCACAGCACGATCGGCGGGCCGTCGGGTGGCGCGACCCGGACGGCGCCGGCCCGGTGCCGGTCGGCGAGGTCGGTGAGGCGGCGGACGGCGTCCGGCGCCAGGGCGTAGGTCGGCGGCAGCTCGACCAGGTACGGCGCCGGGAACGCCGACTCCGGCGACTCGGTGGCGAGGCGGACGCGGGGCTCGCCCCGGTAGGTGGCGGCGATCAGCCGCAGGTCGCGGTGCGGGTCGGTGAGCACGCGGACCCGGCCGCCGTCGAGCTTGTCCCACGGCCCGACCAGGGTGACCGCCACATCGGGGGTCGTGCCGCGCAGCACCGCGTCCACCGCCGTGCGGACCCGCTCCACGGGTTCGTCGCCGACCGGGACCACGACCTCCGCCAGCGGAACCGTCCAGGTCGGACCGCCGACCCGGCGCCAGCCGCGCGGGTGCGGGATCCGGTCGGCGAGGAACGGGCGGTTCCACCGGGCGACCTCCGCCCGGTGGCGCATGACGTGGGTCAGGCCGAGGTGCCAGCTGCGGGCGGCCGGCTCCGGCACGAAGACGGCGCCGGCCTGGGCGAGCCGGTAGCCGAACTCCGTGTCCTCCCCCAGCCGCAGCGTGGCGTCGAAGCCGCCGGCCGCCTCGTACAGCTCCCGGCGCAGCGCCGCCGTGGCCCCGACATGGATCTTGAAAGCGAGGTGGTCGGCGGTGCGGAGCTGGTCGGTCTGGGCGATGTAGCGCTCGACGTAGTGGTGCGGCTCGCCGCTGTCGAACAGGCTTTCCACCCGGTCGACCGCCTCCGGCGCGGGCCAGCCGCCGTCCGCGGCGGCCGCGACGAACCGCTTGTAGCCGAGGGTCACCGCGTACGGGACGACGTGGTGCCAGCGGGCCTGGGCCGCGACGTGCTCCGGGAAGGCGACCATGTCCGCGTCGAGCCAGTGCAGGATCTCGCCGGTGCTGGCGGCGACCCCGGCCCGCAGCGCGTTGGCCCGGCCCCAGCCGTCGCCGTCGACCCGGACGAGGCGGGTCCGCGCGGGACGCAGCGGCGGCAGGCACAGCGGCGGGTCGGAGCCGTCGTCCACGACCACGACCTCGAGCAGCTCCGGAGGGTACGTCTGCCGGCGCAGCGAGGCGAGCGTGAGGTCGAGGGTCTCCTGGCACCGGTACGCCGGGATGATCACGCTGACCGTCATCGTGGGCCGCCAGCCGGCGAGGTCGGGGACCGCGAGGCTGGACCAGTCGTTGCGGACGACCCGTGCCACGCCTGCCGTCTCCACGGGCCGGCACGGTACCAGGCGGAGGTTAACGGAACGTGAGCGTACGGGCGGGCGGGACAATCGCCGCATGATCACGGTCGTACCCGCCAACGAGGCGTCGTGGACGGACCTCCAGGAGGTCTTCGGGAGCCGCGGCGACGCCGCCCGCTGCCAGTGCCAGTGCCAGTACTTCAAGATCCAGGAGCGCGACCGGCGGTGCTTCATGGTGCGGCGCGGGAACCGGCGGCAGGGTCGGCTTCGCCGCCTGAGTGGCGGCGCGGTCAGGACTTCGGCGGGACGGCGCTGTCCCGGACGACCAGCTCCGTGGCCAGCTCCACGCGCGGGCTCTCGATCTGTTCGCCGCGGGCCAGGCGGAGGACCGTACGGGCGGCCAGGAGGCCCATCTCGGCCAGCGGCTGGCGGACCGTGGTCAGCGGCGGCGAGCACCAGCGGACCTCGGGGAGATCGTCGAAGCCCACCACGCTGACGTCGTCGGGCACCCGGAGGTTGGCCTGGCGGACCGCCTCGTACACCCCGAGGGCCATCTGGTCGCTGGAGGCGAAGATCGCCGTCGGCGGGTCCGGCAGGGCGAGCAGCTCGCGGCCGCCGGCGAAGCCGGCCTCGTGGTAGAAGTTGCCCGGGCGGATGAGCTGGTCGTCGACCGGGAGGCCGGCCGCCTCCAGGGCGGCGCGGTAGCCGTCGAGGCGGGCCCGGCTGCACATCAGCTGCGGCAGGCCGGCGATGAACCCGATGCGGCGGTGGCCGAGGCCGATCAGGTACTCCGTGGCACGCAGGCCGCCGACCCAGTTGGTGGCGCCGATGGTCGGGGCCTCCTGCGGCGGCACGCCCGCCGGGTCCACGATCACCACCGGGATGTTGAGCCGGCGCAGCTCCGTCTGCAGCGGCGGCTCCAGCGTCGACGTCACGAAGATGACGCCTTCCGTCGAGCGGGTACGCAGGTTCTCCAGCCACTGCTTCGCCGACGCCGTGCGCCGGTGGATCGCCGACACGACCGTGCCGATGCCGGCGGCGTGGGCGACGTCCTCCACGCCCCGGATGATCTCGACCGCCCACGGGCTGTCGAGGTCGTTGAAGACCAGGTCGACGAGGCCCGAGTTGGCCCGCATGCTGGGCGGGCGGCGCTGGTAGCCGTGCTGGCTGAGCAGCTCCTCGACCCGCTTGCGGGTGTGCGGCGAGACGTCGGCCCGCCCGTTGAGCACGCGCGAAACCGTCGGCACCGACACGCCGGCCAGCCGGGCGATCGCCGCGATCGTCACCGTCCGCTTGCCCTCGGTGGACACCGGTCGACCTTTCGTCATGGGGGTGAGCCTACGGCTGCCGCTCAGCCCTTGACACCGCCGGCCAGGCCACCGACGAGCTGGCGTTCGGCCACCGCGTAGAAGGCGAGGGCCGGAACCATCGACAGGACGACGTACGCGAGCACCCGCGCGGTGTCGTCGGCGTACTGGCCCTGGAAGGCCTGCACCCCCACGGGCAGCGTCCACCAGCTCTGGTCGGTGAACACCACCAGCGGCAGCATGAAGTTGTTCCAACTGGTGACGATGGCCAGCACCGACACGGTGGCGATGGCCGGCCGGGCCATCGGCAGCAGGATGCGCCAGAAGAACCCGAACGGCTGGCAGCCGTCGAGCGTGGCCGCCTCCTCGACCTCGGCCGGGATGGTCCGGAAGAACTGCCGCAGGATGATGATCGTGACCGGCAGGCCGAACGCCGCCTGTGGCAGGATCACACCGAGCGGGTTGTCGAGCAGGCCCATCGCGCGCAGCAGGATGAACAGCGGCAGGATCGCGACCGCGAACGGGAACATCAGCCCCGCCGCGAAGAGCGTGAACAGCGCCTCCCGGCCGCGGAACGCGAACCGGGCGAAGACGAACGCGGCCAGGGCGGCGGCGCCGACGACCACGGCGGCGGTGGCGAGCGCGATCAGCGTGCTGTTGGCGAGTTGGCGCCAGAACACACCGGAGGCGAGGATGCCGGTGTAGTTGCCGGGGACCCACGGGTCGGGCAGGCCGAGCGGGTTGGTGGAGAGCTGGCCGTTGTCCTTGAAGCCGCCGAGCACGCCGAAGCCGACCGGCACGACGATGACCGCGCCGACGGCGAGGCAGAGCAGGTGCAGGACCGCGCGCCGGATCATCCCTGGACCCCGCGCGTGGTGACGGCGCCCTCGGTGTCGCGGCGCATGACGACCCGCTGGTAGACGAGGGCGAACGCGAAGCTGAGGGCGAACATGACGATCGAGATGGCGCTGGCGTAGCCGACCTCGAACCGCCGGAAGCCGAACTGGTACATGGTCACCGCCATGGTCTCGGAGGCGTGGATCGGGCCGCCGCCGGTGAGCACCCACACCATGTCGAAGAGCTGGATCGTGCCGATGACCGACAGGAACACGCTGATCCGGATGGTCGGTCCCAGCAGCGGCAGCGTGACGTGCCGGAACGTCTGCCACGCGGTGGCGCCGTCGGTGGTGGCCGCCTCGGTGAGTTCCCGCGGGATGCCCTGCCGCGCCGCCAGGAAGAGGACCATGTGCAGGCCGAAGTACTTCCAGGAGACGACCAGGAAGACGGCCAGCAGCACGGTGTCGGGGTCGGCGAAGACGGCACCCGCCTCGGCGCCGAGCAGGCGCGACAGCGTGTCACCCAGGCCGCGGTTGGGCGAGAACACCAGCGTGAACAGGACCGCGGTGGTGACCTCGGAAAGGACGTACGGCGCGAAGAAAAGCAGCCGGTAGACCGCGCGGCCGCGCAACGGCTGGTTGAGCAGCATGGCGAGGCCCAGCGCGGCCGGCAGCTGGACCAGCAGCGAGAGCGCGACGAGCACGAACGCGCGCCACAGGTCGCCGCGGAACGTGGGGTCGGCGAACGCGCGGGTGAAGTTGTCCCAGCCGACGAAGTCGGACGGCACGCCGAAGCCGTTCCACTTGAACGCGCTGGCGTACGCCGCGACCAGGATCGGGGTGACGACCAGCAGCAGGAACAGCGCCAGGGCCGGGGCGAGGAAGGCGGCGACGGTGGCGGGCCGGACCCGGCGACGCCGGCGGCCGCGCGCGGGCGGGGCCGCCGGCCGGACGGTCTGGTGGATGGCGACCATGCCTACTGGCTCTTCGCCACCGCGGTCAGGTCCTTGACGACCTCCTCGGGTGTCTTGGCCCCTGCGACGAGCTCGGCCACGCTGTCGTTGACCTGCTGGCCGAGCGCCGGCGGGTAGGCCTGGTCGAGGTAGAGCTGGAACCCGGTGGCCCCGGCGAGGGTGGCCGCGACGGTCTTGCCGGTCGCGTCCTTGATGGAGTCGGCGGCGTCCTTGACGGTCGGCAGGACGGCGCCGGTGGCGGCGGCGCGCCGCTGGTTGGCGACGTCGAGCAGCGTCTTGAGGAAGTCGAGGGTGGCCGGTGGCGCGTCCCGGCCGACGGCGAAGCCGTTCCCGCCGCCGAAGACCTCGGTCACCGTGCCCTTGCCGCCGTCGACGGTCGGGAACGGGAAGAAGCCGAGCTTGTCGCCGATGCCCTGCTTGCTGGTCGACGAGGACGCCTGCACCGACGGGGCCCACTGGCCCATCAGCTCCATCGCCGCGCCGCCGTTGCCCATCGTGGCGGCCTGGCCGTCCGGCGACCCGTACTCCGCGCCGAGGAAGCCCTTCTGGAACGGTTGGAGGTCGATCAGCTCCTTGAACCGCTGTCCGGCGGCGACGAGGTCCGGGGTGTCGAAGTTCTTCTGCTCCAGTGCCTGCTGGAGGACGGACAGGCCGCCGACCCGCATGGCGAGGTAGGACCAGTAGTAGTGGCCGGGCCACTTGTCCTTGCCGGCGAGGGCGATCGGGACGATGCCGGCGGACTTGAGCTTGCCGACCGCGTCGAGCAGCTGGGCCCAGGTGGCCGGCGGCGAGCCGATCCCGGCCCGCTCGAAGTGCGCGGTGTTGTACCAGAAGCCGATCATCCCGAGGTCGAACGGGACGCCGTAGATCCGCCCCTCGACCGTGTACGGCTGCATCGCCAGCGGCAGCAGCGAGCCGATCCACGGCGCGACGTCGTCGGTGATGTCCTTGACCAGACCGGCCTGGACCTGCTGCGCGAGCACGCCGCCGCCCCAGGACTGGAAGAGGTCGGGCGGGGAACCGGCCTGCGTCGCGGTGGTGAGCTTGGCCTTGAACGCCTCGTTCTCCAGCGGCTGGATCTCGACGGTCACGCCGGCGTGGGCGTCCTGGTACTCCTTGGCCATGGCGGCCCACACCGGCAGCATCGGCTCGGTGTTCTGGATGTGCCACCAGTCGATCGTCTGCGTGCCGCCGGAGCCGCCGTCGTCGTCGCCGCCGCAGCCGCCGAGCAGCATCGCGCCGGCGCCGAGGCCGGCCATGCCGAGCAGGGACCTGCGGGAGAGGTGCGCTGTCATGATGCCGTCCTCCGAAAGTTTCGGGGTGCTGTCGGAACCGCTTTGGTGATGGCGCGGACGTTACGACGTGGGCAACTACCGGTCAAGGAACTGTCCAAAGTCGATGCGAACCGTTACCGTAACCCGGTAGTTCCGGGACACTCCGGGAGCAGGGGTTCCGGAATCCATCCGGAAGAGATCATCAGGGGAGCCGCCATGTCGACCGAGACCGCCAGCGCCGCTACCGCCGCCCGGTCGATCCGCAACCCGGTGCTCACCGGCTTCCACCCGGACCCGTCGATCCTGCGCGTCGGCGCCGACTACTACCTCGCCACCTCGACGTTCGAGTGGTACCCGGGGGTCCGCCTCCACCATTCCCGCGACCTGGCGCACTGGCGGTCGCTGGGCGGCGTCATCACCGACCGGCGGCTGCTGGACCTGCGCGGCTGCGGCGACTCCAACGGCGTGTGGGCACCCGACCTGTCGTACCGGGACGGCCTGTTCCACGTCGTCTACAGCGACGTCGCCAGCTTCGCCAGCGGCTACTGGGACCCGCGCAACTTCCTCACCACCGCGCCGGACATCGCGGGACCGTGGTCGGACCCGGTGCCGCTGCACGGCCGGGGCTTCGACGCGTCGCTCTTCCACGACGAGGACGGCGGCAGCTGGCTGCTCAGCATGAGCGCCGACTGGCGGCCCGGCCGCGACCGCTTCGGCGGCATCGAGATCCAGCGGTACGACCCGGACGCGCGCCGGCTCGTCGGGCCGGCGCGGATCATCTTCACCGGGACCGCGGCCGGTGTGACCGAGGGCCCGCGGCTCTACCGGCACGACGGGTGGTACTGGCTGGTCACGGCGGAGGGTGGCACGAGCTGGGAGCACCAGGTCACGGTGGCCCGGTCACGGGAGCTGTTCGGACCGTACGAGGTCGATCCCGCGGGCCCACTGCTGACCTCGGTGGGCCGTCCCGACCTGCGGCTGCAGAAGGCCGGCCACGGCAGCCTGGTGCGCACGCCGGCCGGCGAGTGGTACCTCGCCCACCTCGCCGCCCGTCCGGACGCGCCGTTCGGCAACTGCGTGCTGGGCCGGGAGACCGCGATCCAGAAGGTGGAGTGGGAGCCCGGCGGCTGGCCGCGGATCCCCGGCGGCGTGCCGGCCGACGAGGTGGCCGCGCCGGGGCTGCCGGCGCACCCCTGGCCGGCGGAGCCGGAGACCGACGACTTCACCGCGGCCCGGCTCGGCGACCGCTGGTCGACGCTGCGCCGCCCCGCCGCCGACGACTGGCTCGACCTCCGGTCCCGGCCGTCCCACCTCCGCGTCCATGGTGGACAGTCACCGGTCGGCCGGCAGGCCCCGAGCCTGGTCGCCCGCCACGTCGGCGCGGTGCGCTGCGAGCTGTCGACGGTCATGGAGTTCACCCCCCGCGACCACCGGCACCTGGCCGGCGTCACGGCCTACTACAACACCCGCAACTGGCACTTCCTCTATCAGACGCGGGCCGACGACGGGCGGGTGGTGCTGGAGCTGCTGACGGCGGACCAGGGGCGGCTGCGGGCGTACCCGGCACTCACCGTCGACGCCGGCGCCGTGCCGCGGGTCGGGTTGCGGGCCGCCTTCGACGGGCCCGCGGTGCGGTTCGGGTACGACCTCGGCGGCGGCTGGCGGGACCTGCCGGTGACGCTCGACGCGGCGATCCTCTCCGACGAGCACGCGGCGCTGGTGGTCGACGGCGAGCCGGCAGCCTGGGGCTTCACCGGCGCGCACCTCGGGCTCTGGGTCCAGGATCTCGGCGCCGACGGCGTGTACGCGGACTTCGACCACGCGACCTACCGCGAGATCTGAGCCCGGCGGTCCGATTTCCGGAACTCTTCGGGATTGACGCGGGGCAATCTTACCGATACGTTTCGGCAAAGTTACGGAAGTCGTTCCGGAACTATCGGCGTTCACCCCCGGAGAGGAACGCGCATGAAGCTGAAACGATGGCTGTCCGCCGGCGCGGTCGCGGTGGCGACCCTCGGCCTGTTGAGCGCACCGCCGGCGACCGCCGGCCACCCCGTCGACCCGGCCGCGCAGAGCCTGCGCACCCTCGGCCTGCGGCACGGCCTCCACATCGGAACGGCGGTCGACATGGCCGCCCTCGCCGACCCCGCCGACCCGCGCTACCGCGAGATCGTCGCCTCCGAGTTCTCCACCGTCACCGCCGAGAACGTCATGAAGTGGGAGACCCTGGAGCCCACCCGCGGCACGTACGACTTCGGCCCGGCCGACGACCTGATCGCGTTCGCCCAGCGCAACCGGCAGAAGGTCCGCGGCCACGTGCTGGTGTGGCACAACCAGCTGCCGGCGTGGCTCACCGAGGGCGTCGCCGACGGCTCGATCGACAAGGCCGAGCTGCGCGACATCCTGCGCGACCACATCACCACCGTCGTCCGCCACTTCAAGGGCCGGATCTGGCAGTGGGACGTGGTCAACGAGGCCGTCAGCGACCCGTGGGACAACCCGCCCACCCTGCACTACAAGGGCTTCTGGGCGGAGCACCTCGGCCCCGGCTACATCGCCGACGCGTTCCGCTGGGCCCGCGCCGCCGACCCGCACGCGCTGCTGTTCTACAACGACTACAACATCGAGGCGTTCGGGTCCGGAAACCCGGCCGACGACAAGACGCAGTTCGTCTACGACATGGTCAAGCGGCTGCGGGCCCAGGGCGTCCCGATCGACGGCGTCGGCAGCCAGGGCCACCTCGGCACGCAGTACGGCAACTACGACACGCTGCAGGTCGCGGCGGCGCTCAAGAAGTTCGCCGGCCTCGGCGTCGCCACCGCGTTCACCGAGGTCGACGTCCGCAGCCGGCTCACCGAGGGCGTGCTGGCCGGCGACTCGGAGGAGATCAACCCGCGCCTCCAGGCGTCGGCGGCCAACTTCAGCGTGCTGCTCCAGGCGTGCCTGGCCGAGCGCCACTGCCTCTCGTACACGGTCTGGGGCTTCACCGACAAGCACTCCTGGGTGCC